>FTLB01000020.1_pt2 | contig 315694 bp, 241 predicted proteins | sample 1658291 | NCBI WGS metagenome assembly FTLB01 (sample SAMEA3914812, study PRJEB12502) | metagenome | biome: forest; material: soil | place: Canada | collected 2011-07-07 | depth 0.1 m
TAGCCCAACCTACAAAGATTAGCCCAACCTACAAAGATTAGCCCAACCAACGAAGATTTGTCCAACCAACGAAGATTAGCCCAACCAACGAAGATTAGCCCAGCCAACGAAGATTTGCCCAACCTACGAAGATTTGTCCAACCTACGAAGTTATCCGGCTTTCAATTTCGTGTTTAATTTTTTCTGTTTGTAATGTTTCGCCGCGACTTCGCGCAAGGTGACCAGCATTGCTGCAGCACCCGGCGACAATTGATGGTGTTTGCGCGTGACGATACCGAACCAGTCCATGCGCAAGCCTAATTCGTACGGTAAAACTTTGAGCACGCCGATATCCAGATACGACCGCACCAGCTCTTCCGGCAACGCGACCATCATGTCGCTGCCGATTAACAGATTCGTGATCATCGGCAGTGCGTTGGTTTCCACCGTTTCTACCGGCTGATCCAGACCCTGCGAGATAAACAGCGCCGTTAACCGATCACGCAAAATACTGCCGGCAGGCGGCACTATCCAGCCTTCCTTCACCAGATTCTCCAACCGTAAATCAGGCGTATCCAGCAGGGGATGGCCTGCGCGCACAATCAGGCTGTGCGGCTCATCCGTCAACGGTTCGAAATTTAATTCCGCAGCCGATTCGGCATCCAGAATCCGTCCGATGACCAGATCCAGCTCACCGGCCCGCAAACGCGCAACCAGCGCCTTGCTGGCATCAACATCGATCGAAATATGCACCCGCGCATGTTTGGTTTTGAGTAGCTGCACCGCTTCCGGCAGCAGGCTGATGGAGGGAGTCATGACGGTACCCACTGCGACACGCCCGGTCAGCCCGGAAATCAGTTCCATGATTTCCTGATGCGCAGCGTCCATTTCCGCCAGCGAAGCACCGGCGCGCCGGATTAACACTTCACCGTAGCGCGTGGGCACCACGCCGCGCGGCAATCTGTCGAACAGCGGCACACCTAGCGCATGCTCGAGTTCGCTCAATAATTTTGATGCGGCAGGTTGGGTTAAATTCGCGGCTTGCGCGGCATGCAGAATGGAACACTGACGACCTAACTCAACCAACAAGACCAAATGACGGGTTTTTAAATGTGAGCGTACAAATCGGTCGGAGCGTGGGTCAGACATTCGGCATAGTTGGTTAAATACAGGTTGATATGACTCATATCTCAATTACCGTCGTTCCCGCAGGTGCAGCCGAGAAGCCAGTGTCGTTATTCTGTGGTGCGCGACGAAAGTAAAAAGTTGCCTAAAAACATCAATCATGATAGAGCTGCGAGCGACCACCGTCAATCAGGATGTCGGTAGCATTGATAAATCGGGCTTCATCGCTGGCTAAAAACAACGCTGTGTAGGCGACCTCTTCCGGCTTGCCGATACGTTTGCAGGGCAGCAGGTTGGCCTGATGTTGACACCATCCGCCGGGGTCGGGCAATCGACTGATTTTTGCCTCGACGGCTTCAGTCATGATCAGGCCCGGTGAAATCGAATTCACCCGTATGCCGCGCGCTGCATATTCAATCCCCAGCGCGCGGGTTAAACCGATCAACGCGTGTTTGGCAACCGGATACGGAAAGCAGCCCGGGATGATTTTATGGCCATGCACCGAGGCGATATTGACGATGTTGCCTGTCCCCTGTTCCAGCATGGTGGGTAATGCCGCACGTATGGTATTCCAGGCGCCGTTCAGATCTACATCAAAGCAATGTTTCCACTGTTCGGGAGTCATCTCAAGTGGATCGGTAAATACATCCATGCCGGCGTTATTGACCAGCACATCCACCCTGCCAAAACGTGCCACGGCCTGATCGACCAGACTCTGCATGGCCGCTGCATCGGAGACATCGGCCTGGATAAACAGGGCACGCTCGGCGTCGATTTCCTGGCTGATCACGGCGGCGGCCTCATCATAACGATGGCTGTTCAATACAACGTAAGCGCCTTCTGCCAGAAACAATCTGGCGATTGCCTTGCCTATACCCATGGTGGAGCCGGTTACGATGGCCACTTTGTTTTCAAGTCGGTTTGTCATGATGAAGTCTTCTGCTTGTTTGCTATGAATCAGTTAATCGAAAATTCGCGCCGGCCACTCAACTATCAGGAATGATTTCCCCGTTTTTTAAGTTGATCCAGCAATACCGCCAGCAGCAAAATAAATCCGCGCATCAGATACTGATAGAACGCATCCACGTCCATTAAATTCATCACGTTTTCAACCGTGCCCATAATCAGCACCCCGATCAGCACCCCGAAAATTTTGGCTTTGCCGCCCTGCAGTGATACACCACCCAGCACGCAGGCTGAAATCACATCCAGCTCGAAACCTTGCGCCGAATTCGGCTGGCCGCTGGTAATACGCGAAGCCAGTATCAGTCCGGCCAACGCGGTCACCAGACCCTGCAGTAAAAAAATCCAGACCCGCAAACGTTCGACCCGCACACCAGCCAGGCGCGCGGCTTCGGGGTTGCCGCCGATGGCCAACGTATTGCGACCAAATACGGTGTGATTGAGTAACACGCCGAACACGACAAAACAAGCGGCGGTCACCAAGATCGGCAATGGCAGGCCAAACAGCCGGGCGTCACCGAAATTAATGAAACTGTCGTCGTCGATACCCACCGCCTGACCGTGCGAGACGATAAAGGCCAGTCCACGCACGATCAGCATGGTAGCCAGGGTCGCGATCAGCGCGTTGACGCGCAAATACGCAATCAGCACGCCGTTGCCTGCGCCGATCAGCGCACCCGCCACCAGACCGCCGCCCACCGCCAATGCGATGCTGTGGGTATGCGCCAGTATCATTGCGCCCAGCACACCTGAAAATGCAATCGTCGAGCCCACCGACAAATCGAAATCCCGCGACGCCAGGCATAACATCATCGTGCAGGCCACCATGCCGATTTGCGACATCGACAGCATCAGACCGACTATGTTGGTGGTTGAAAAAAAGTTTTCTACGGTGAGCGACAACACTGCGAATAACACCAGGTAGGCCAGCGGCATGCTGTGTTCAACGTACCACTTTGCCTGGTGCTGAGCGGGCTTTTGCGCTGGTGTTGCTGATGTCACCGTTTTGTTGAGATCGATTTGATTCATATCTGTAGTTGCGTTATCCATAAATTTTCCAAAGTAGATTGGGCCAGGCTTAGCAGGTTGGGTTGCGCTTCGTAGGTTGGGCTATGCTTCACCAGCCCAACACTCCACACCAAAATAACAAACATCTTCAATAATTTGCAGCCGGACGTTGGGCTGGTGATGCGCAGCCCAACCTACAACTATTTGCAGCCCAACCTACAAATATTTTCAGCCAAACGTTGGGCTGATGATGCGTAGCCCAACCTACGAATTGCAGCCCAACTTACAACTGATTGCCCCGTCGTTCCTGCGATTTTTTTGAAGGACGGGGAATGTTTAATTTTGCAGCGCCAGTTCCAGCACCGCCGTTTCGGTCGCCTGCCCCCGGTCCAATTCACCGCTGATGCCGCCATCGCGCATGACGATAACCCTGTCGGAAATCCCCAGCACCTCCGGCAGTTCCGACGAGACGATAATCACGCAGCAGCCATGCCCGGCAACCTCCTGAATAATCCGGTAGATCTCATTTTTCGCTCCGACATCTATCCCCCGGGTCGGTTCATCCAGTATCAGCACTTTCAAACCAGGTTCAGCCAGCCATCTGGCGAGGATGACCTTTTGCTGATTTCCGCCAGACAGAAAACGAATCTCCTGATCGCGATCCGGCGTTTTAATCCGCAGCCGCGCAATAAAATGATCCGCCAGTGCCGCCTCTTTTTTATGGCGCAAAAACAGGCCAGCCAACAGGTTATGCCGACGGCAGCTGATATTGATATTTTCAGAAACCGATGCCTGTGCCAGTATGCCCTGCTCTTTTCTGTCCTCAGGACAAAGCACAATACCGGCATCGATCGCGGCAGCCGGCCCGCCGGCTGATACGACGGCACCATCCAGTTGCACCGTTCCGGTTGATCGCTGATCGGCACCGTAAATCAGACGCATCAATTCGCTCCGACCTGCGCCGACCAAGCCGAAAAATCCGACGATCTCGCCGCTGCGCACATTAAAACTGCTGCCGGCTTTTAAATTGGCACCGCACAAACCGTTGACCTGCAGACGCTCGCCCCCGATTGGACGCGGCTGATAATCGTAGATATCGGATAACTCGCGCCCCACCATATCGTGGATTAAGGTCGCCCGCGACACCTTGGCCATTTCCGGATGGGTGGCGATCTTGCGCCCATCGCGAAATATCGTGCAGGTGTCGCACAGGTCGTACAGTTCTTCCAGACGATGCGAAATATAAATCAGCGTACGCCCTTCAGAACGCAGTTCGCGCACCAGTCTGAACAGGATTTCACTTTCGATATGCGACAGACTGCTGGTCGGCTCGTCAAACGCGATCACCTGCGCGTTTTGCATCACGGCTTTGCAAATCTCTACCATCTGGCGCTGCGCAATGGATAGCTGGGTCAGCCGCGCATCCGGATCGAGATCAACCCCCATCTCTTCCAGTTTGCCTGCGACCAGACTGCGCGCCGCCTTTTTATCGACGATACCGTAACGGGTAGGCAGCCGCCCCAATAAAATATTTTCAGTCACGGTCAACTCGGGAACATATTGCAGCTCCTGATGAATCACCGCGATACCATGCGCGATGGCATCCGACGCACTATGAAAATGGCACTCGTTATCGTTGACGAGCAGGCGTCCACCGTCAGGCCGATACTGACCACCCAGAATTTTCAGCAGCGTCGATTTGCCGGCACCGTTTTCTCCCAACAAACCATGCACGGTACCGGCATGCGCTTCGAAGCTCACATTGTTTAACGCCCGCACACCGGCGAAATTTTTGGATACCTGATCGAATTTAAGATAAGCCGACATGACCGTCACAATCCATTCTCTGCGCGTACCGCAGCCTGATTGGCGCGCGTCATTAAACTGCCGGTAGTGAGCGTCAACGCAGCCGGAATTTTATTTTGCGTAATCCATAAATACATGTCCACACTGGTTTCATAACCGTGACGTTTAGGGCTGATTAACACCGTGCCGTAAAATGCAGTCGGCGTCGGCTTGTTAAATTCGTTTATTGCGGTTTTGCTGCCGCCTATACCTATCCCGATCACCGAGTCAGCATTCAATCCGCGTCCTTCCGCGGCACGCACCGCACCTAACACCGCCTCATCATTCATGCCGAAAATAATCCAGTGTTTAAAGCGCGACTCCTTGGTAAAGGCAATATTCGCAGCATTAAATGCGCTTTCGGTATCGGTCTTGTTCTGCGCTGCCTCAAACACATTCGCCATGGGGAACGACGCGGCCTTTAACGCATCCAACGCGCCCATGGTCCGGTCGTGCGCAGTGGGCAATTGATCAAACGCCATACGCAATGCGCCCACTTCATCCGGCTTCCAGCCACGCGCTTTTACTTCTGCCCACAAGCCCTGACCGACCTGTTTGCCGATGTCGAAGGCGGAAATGCCCATATGCGGAATGCCGGCTACCGGCTTTCCTGCACCGTCAACCAGTTGATCATCGACCGACATGACTTTGAGATCGTTGCGTTTGGCAGCGCGCAGCACGGCCGTGCCTAATTTGACATCGGGTGCGCAGATAATAAATCCCTGCACTTTTTGCGCCGCCAGATTGTCTATCGCTGCCATCATTTTTTCGCCGTTGGGGACACCGATTTTGACCAGCGTAAATCCTTTATCGTGCGCGGCCTGCTCGGCAAAATGCCATTCATCCTGAAACCAGGGTTCTTCAGCCTGCTTGACCAGAAAACCGATTTTGACCGGATCCGCCGCATAGGCGGAATGCAGCGCGCCTGTCACCAGGCAGCTCAGCAGGCCAGTGATGACTGCCGCCGTCGTTGTTAATTTTCTTATTTTTAGTTTTAGCTTTGATTTTTTCATTGTTGTCTCCCTGATTATTTATTCTGTGTTTTTAATCTTTGTTTTTAATCTTTGCCTTTGATTTTTATTTTTATTGTTAACCTTTGCTTCTCATCTTTCCCTTAATCGCTAGTCTTTAAATAAAACCTCCGGCAATCCAGTCGGCTTATCTAACGCAATGCCAAACAAACTTCCCGCGGCAGGCATCGCGACCAACTCCGATGCATCCATTTCCTGACGCGAACTTGCCACCATCAACTGATCAAAATTCACGCCGCCGAACGCAGGACAGGTCGGATTTTTTACCGGCACGGCAATGCTGCGGATTACTTTTCCATCCGGCGCGTACTGCACTACCCTGGCCGCGCCCCACTGCGCATTCCATAAACATCCTTCCCGGTCTATCACCGAGCCATCCGGATACGCTTTCACGGCGCCCTCTTCATCTGCCGCCAGGTCGCTAAAAAGATGAATATTTGCCACCTGTGCCGTTTCCGAATCGTAGTCGCACTGCAAAATCCGCCGCGTAATCGTATCCGCAAAATACATGGTGCGACCATCCAGACTAAAACAAATACTGTTGGCGATGGCAACCGCTGGCAGGGCCAGGCGTCGCAATCCGAACTGTCTGGAATATTGAAAAAAACTGCCTATCGGGCGTTTTTCTACCGCTTCATTGGTCGTACCGAAAACAAAACAGCCGCTGCGATCGGTGCGTCCATCGTTAATGCGGGTGCGCGACTCCAGTGGATCGACCGCTGCCAGCTGGGTTACCGACAGCGGCTTATTTTCAGCGCCATCGGCTATGCACAACCACTTGGCCATACCTAACAAGATTTTTCCGGACACGCAATGTGCAAACGATCCTACCCTGTCATGCAACGGGTAACGGTTGACCACATCGGTCGATGGCTTCCATGCGAACAATGCGGACGATTCGATATCCGTCCACCACCATTGCTGACCGGTTTCGTTCCATAACAGCGATTCGCCCAGAATTGCCTCCTGAATCAGCGCGGTACTCATCAAATTTAACTGTGTCGTATTGTGCATACAGTCAGTGCATGGTTAGTTGATAAACAGGGGTCAGCGTGACCTGATTGAGCCTGGCAATTTGAGAGTGGCCGGCGAAATCCGGACGGTATTCTTGGGGCAGATAAATCGGTGCGTCAGCGCGCAACGGCAAGACAGATAGCGTGAGCGCGGGGCTTTTCTGAATCTGCGCTGCATGGTGTTTTAATCCGATCTGCCAGCCATAGCCCCAGTAATACCAGTCGTCGATTAAATCCGTATCTGAAAACAGGCGTCCGATATCACCGACAAAATCGATATTGCAAAGAACTTCCGCGATATCTTTTGAGACCCAGGCTTTGTGCAATTGGGCAGCGGGCAAATTGACAGTCCATGCCGCGGCGCTGGCAAAACTTTCCGGCCGGGGTGCCATGGCAGCTTTTGCAGCACCGCCGACAACGATGGCCGATGCAGCTTTCGCATTGCGTAGCAGTTGGGTTGTTGCCTCCAGCGACAAGGCAGGGACCTCGGCGTCCAGCTGTTGAAATTCGCCGGGCTTATTCACGACATGCACCGGGCGTGAGGTTTTCAGCGCTGTTAATTCGGCATTCGTCAAAGCGGGATAAACAGCGACATGGAATTTATTGATGCCGGCCGAATGCAGCTCAAGTCCTGCGTCCGTCCCTGCACCCGTAAAATAATCTTGCGCTGCGCTGATCAAGAGACGACGCTGTCCTGCCAGCATGCCAATGGCCAGATGCTCGGTTTGCTGCGGGCTTAATATCAATACCGTAATCGGGCGGGATTGTGGCTGTCTGATAGTCAATCTCACATCAGCGTCCGTTTGATTTTCCGGCATGATTTGATGCAGCACCAACTGATCATCATGTTCAACAATGGTCGCATTCTGCGTGGTCAGATACGGTGCCAATTTGCGATCGAAACCGAACTCGACTTCGCTGCCCTGCGTTGCCGTAAAGACGTAGATCAGGCCAGCGGCGCCATTATCCAGACGCGCTACCGGCTGCGCTGTAGCGTACCGTAACTTCACGCCATTCATATCCAGGTTGATCGGCCAGATAAAGTAACTGCCGTCGTTAATCGTGATCGCGTTTTCCGGAAACGTGACTGTCTGATTTGGCAGTCTTACTGAGAACTTCACTTGCTGGTGCCGGTCCATCGCATATTGCCGGACGTGATTATTGACGAACAAAAATCCACTATCGCCTTTGCTGCGCACCGACCAGCGCAGGGTGTGCAGATCGGCCTCGTTTTCCGGAGTCAGATCCGGCTTTCGCACACTCATCGCCGCCAGATCTGCGCCGAAGTCCTGTAAAAAATAGTGATACGGACGCAGCAATTCCAACACCTTGCGCTGCTGACCATCCGGTCCCAGCGGCGCCTGAAAATCGTAACTGATCATCGGCGTGTCGTTATACCCGCCGCTCGCGGTACTTTCCTGCATGGCGGTACCGCCCAGCCCCATCGGATTACGACCGCCATGAAACATGTAATAGCCCATCAGATTCACGCCGGAACCCAGTTGCACCGGCAGCATCGCGGCGATGTCGTCTGCCGACACCACCGTGCGACGGCGATACATGGCCGGCAGTCCGGCACCGTATTCCGCGCCCAGAAATGGCGTGAGCTGCATATCCGAATCGGCTGTGCCGCTTGCCGTTGACGAGGTCTCGGCACCCAGATCGCCGCTGACCCGGCTATTGAATCTGAACGCGTAGGTCTCTTTGGGCGGCAATTCCTGTTGCGACACGCCCCATGGTTCGTCAGGATAACCGCCGAACACCGGCACGACTTCGCCTTGCGGATAGACCGTCGCGTCCCAGCCCGTCACGGTATACAACGGCACATCCATGCCGGCCTTCAGGGCCAGGTTTTTCAACGTGTGGATATGCTGGGCACCTTGCAAGGGACCCGACAGGTTATATTCATTTTCTATCTGGATGCCGATAACGGGACCGCCCTGCTTCCATAACTGACCGTCCAGCTGTTGCCCGATCTGCTGATACAGGCGCGCCACATAATGCAAATACCGGGGATCGTCGCTGCGGGTCGGCATGGCATTCACTACCCAGTCAGGAATGCCGCCAAAGCGCACTTCGGCATGAGACCACGGGCCGATGCGCACCACGGCATAGAGTCCGGTCTTTTTACATAAACGTAAAAACCTGGCTAAATCGCGGTTGCCCTGCCAATTAAAATGTCCCTGTATTTCTTCATGATGGTTCCAGATCACATAGCTAGACACGATGCTGATGCCTGCCGATTTCATTTTTTGCAGCTCAGCTTCCCACTGGTCGGCAGGAACGCGTGAATAATGAAATTCGCCCATCACCGGCAGCCACGGTTTGTCGTTGAATTCGAGATATTGATTGTTGATGCCGATTTTGTCGCCATCCGGCGCAATTGCAGCGGCCGGTGAACTGCTTAAATGCAGATGGCCTGCGACGGGTGCGGCGACTGGTGCACTGGCGTCCACCGTCAATATTGTCGGCTCATTTTCAGCGACCGCGTGACCCATCGCCAACAACGCAGCGAAGGTAAAAGACAGGAAATATTTCATCAATTCAGATCCATCAAACAGGTAAGGCAGGTGCAGAAGATGTGGCTATTGCGGCCCATGCGGCGACAAATTCGGCAGCTCGTTGCGCTACGATTGCCGCATCGCTTTTCGGCGTATACAACGCTGACCCTAATCCAAATCCGGATGCGCCGGCGCGGACATAGTCTGCCATCGCTCCCGGGGTTATGCCACCAACCGGCAACAGAGCAAGGCCATGTGGTAAAACGCTGCGCATCGCTTTTAACGCGGCAGGTGTAATCAGTTCAGCAGGGAATAATTTCAGCGCGTCGGCACCGGCGTTGATTGCCGCAAAGCTTTCCGTCAATGTCGCGGCACCTGGGACACAAATCATATTATTTTTTTTAGCTTCGGCAATAACGGCCACGTCAGCATGCGGCATAACGATCAGACTGCCACCGGCATCTTTTACCTGATGAACGGACTTGACACTGAGCACGGTGCCCGCGCCGATTACCGCATCTTTCGGCAAATATTTTTTTAACAGTGAAATCGATTCCAGTGCATTGGGCGAATTTAACGGAATCTCGATCAGACGAAAGCCCTGTTCGTACAATTTTCCGGAAATTTCCTCAACTTCACCTGGCAAAATGCCGCGCAGAATTGCGACCAGCGGCAAGGCGACAAAGGCCGAATTAAAATGGTGACTGGATTGCGCGTTGCTGGTACTCATACTGAATTCTTCCTTAAACAATTTCTGCTGCACGGGCTAATTCCCATAGTCCGGCAGGCGCCGTATTCGGCAAACCAATTTCAACCGGCACATCAAAACAGCTCAGCGCCAATTCATAGCGTCGACATAATTCAGGGTCCCCCACCAGCGCAAGCGGAGTTGATGCATTACGCCAGTTAAGACCCGCCTTGATTTCATGCGCGATCAACAAACCGGATAAATAATCGGCCAAGCCTTGCGCCGGCAATTGCTCAGTCAACCCAAGGGTACGCACCGCAAACAACTGATGCGGCAAGCCAAGCTCAGGATGATTGCGCACCGCATGCACTGCCCGCAAAAATGCGGCATCGTCCGTGCTTTGTTGATCTTCCGGCAGTAACCGACCCAATACTGAATGTTGCCGCAGTACTGAAAATAATTCACCCGTCATATGCGTCGCAAAATTGACTATTTTTTCATCGACTATTTTTGCCCATTTTGAATGCGTACCGGGCAGTATGATGCAGGAATCGGCTTTGAGCTGATCGGCCAACTGCATGGCGCCTATCAGTTGCGTTTCTTCGCCGCGCATGACATCCGGCGGCAGATTGGCCGGTTCGGTAAATAAGCCCGGCACCAGATGCACGCGACCGCTTTTGATCAGCTTTAATTTCTTCGCCAGCTGCCAACCATCCGCAGGACAGCTTACATACGGCACTTCTTCCCAGCCGTGCTTGCTGCCCACCATACCGCAGGCAATCACCGGAATTTCTGCGTACAGTATCTGCATCCAGTCACCGGCACAGCGTAGCAGGGTCGCCGCATAATCAGCGGCACCGTGCATCTGCGATGCGCCACATTGCGCTGAGCGTGTGGCCAACACCTGTCCATCCGTATCGAGCAAAAACACGCGGAAGCTGGTGCTACCCCAGTCAACGCCGATTAAACGGGCTGAGTTGAGCTGCGCCGGAGTGATTGAATGCTCTACCATTCAGCTACACTGCCGTCGGAATGCCGCCACAGCGGATTACGCCAGTCCGGCGCATTTTTGCTGGCTTCGATTACCCGCTCCTCATCGATCACCACGCCCAGACCCGGTTTGGGTAACGGCGCGATATAGCCGTTGGTCACCTTGAAATCTTCACGATTCACCACGTAATCCAACAGCTCTGCGCCCTGGTTGTAATGAATACCCATGCTCTGTTCCTGCAGTACGGCGTTATGCGACACAAAATCCAGCTGCAGACACGAGGCCAGCGCAATCGGTCCCAGCGGGCAATGCGGAGCCAGGGCAATCTCGTAGGCTTCCGCCATGGCGGCGATTTTGTAGCATTCGGTGATACCACCGGCGTGCGACAGATCCGGCTGCACGATGGAGATGCCACCTTCTGAAAACACCCGTTTGAATTCAAATCGGGAATACATGCGTTCTCCGGCCGCCAGAGGGATGGAGGTCGTTGCGGCGAGTCGCGGATAGTATTCGGCCTGCTCGGCCAACACCGGTTCTTCAACAAACAGCGGGCGATACGGTTCCAGTTCACGCAATAAAACTTTAGCCATCGGCGCCGACACGCGACCATGGAAATCGATACCGAATTCGATGGTTGAGCCAAACGCGCTGCGTATTTCTGCGATGCGTTGTACCGCAGCATCGACCGCGACTGCAGTATCGATGATGCCCAGCTCTTCGGAACCGTTCATTTTGAAGGTATCGAAACCGGCTTCCTGCAGTTTTTTGATACCTTCAATAACATCGGCAGGCCGGTCGCCGCCTACCCAGCGATAGGTCTTCATCTTGTCGCGCACCAGACCGCCTAATAATTCGTACACCGGCACACCCAGCGCCTTGCCTTTGATATCCCACAGCGCCTGATCGATACCGGCGATAGCACTCATCAGGATGGCACCGCCCCGATAAAATCCGCCGCGATACATGACCTGCCACAAATCGTTGATTCTGGACGGATCCTGCCCAACCAGGTAATGGGACATTTCATGGACTGCTGCTTCTACGGTGCGGGCCCGCCCTTCAATGACAGGCTCACCCCAACCGACTATGCCGGCATCGGTTTCAATTTTTAACAGCATCCATCTGGGAGGGAGTCGATAAGTAGTTAATTTCGTTATTTTCATGGGTAGTAATAGCCAATATTCGAATGAGTCTATGGGTAATCGATTCGGTAACTGGAGAAAAGTGATCAACCAGCGAAGGTGATGATAGGCGTATTAGCTAGATCGTAAATATGAATAATTTACGGATATATATATGAAATTAATATAGCTGCGGGGGTTTTGTAGCGGTAGCCGAAGGATGGCGGTGCTTTGCAGGTTGGTGAATTTCGTAGGTTGGTGAGCTTCGTAGGTTGGTGAACTTCGTGGGTTGGTAACCTTTGTGGGTTGGTAACCTTCGTAGGTTGGGCTACGCTTCATCAGCCCAACATCCACCATCAAATAAATGAAGGTGTTTGTTTATTTTGGCGTGGAGTGTTGGGCTGCAGCCCAACCTACGAACTGCACCATTCGTTTTATGTCGGACCGGTGTCGCATTACATTCCACAACATCGAAGTCAAGCAACGCTTCTGCTGTCGAAATCACAATGATCAGCACATCGGGGACATTGATTCATTGAAGGTATAATCTCCCGGTTTTTATACCGCAACAACTGAGCCCAACTGGAATTCGAATTGAAATTTTTACGCATGCCCCGCCTGTCGCTGGATTCACTATTTCACCAAAAATCATATATGCGGTTCTGGTGCGCCAGGGTGGCGGGTGCCATGGCCAACCAGATGCTGATGGTGGCGTTGGGCTGGCATATGTACGACCTGACTGCGAGCGCATGGGACTTGGGGCTGGTCGGTCTGTTTCAGTTTATTCCCGCTTTGTTAATGACGCTTCCGGCAGGCCATGCCGCCGACCGCTGGCATCGCGGCAAAATTTTCGCGGGATGTCTGGCACTGCAGGCCACCGTCGCCGTGGTGTTGGCGATATCCGCCGCACATGACGACACATCGCGCAATTTGATTCTGGGCTTATCCATCTTGCTGGGCCTGGCGCGCGCCTTTCAGATGCCTGCGCAACAATCGATTACGCCACTGCTGGTGCCGATGTCGCTGCTGCAGAAAGCGGTAACGATGAGCAGCAGCGGAATGGGTTTTGCTGTCATCGCCGGCCCTGCGCTGGGCGGATTAATTTACATTCAGGGTGCGACGGCGGTCTATGTCAGTTGCACTGCACTGCTGCTACTCGCAACCTTCCTGGCACTTGGCATCAGGTATGAGCAGCGCATCACGCATAATTCGGTCAGCTGGAAGTCTGCACTGGCTGGGCTGGTTTTTGTGTGGAATAAGAAAGTGCTGTTAGGTGCCATGTCGCTGGATTTATTCGCCGTACTGCTGGGCGGAGCGACTGCTTTATTGCCGATGTATGCCAAAGATATTCTGCATACCGGCCCGGAAGGTTTAGGCTTGTTACGCGCATCGACATCGGTCGGCGCGTTACTGATGTCGTTTGTGCTGATGCAGTGGCCTTTGCGTGCCAGGATAGGACACAAGTTATTGTATGCGGTCGCCATTTATGGATTGGCGATGACGGTATTCGGACTGTCTACCGTATTCTGGGTTTCGTTTTTAGCGCTGGCTATTTCCGGCGCTGCTGATAACGTCAGCGTGGTGGTGCGGGCGACGATTACGCAACTGGATACGCCGGATGAAATTCGCGGCCGGGTATCGGCGGTCAGTTCCATCTTTATCGGCGCATCGAGTCAGTTGGGTGAATTTGAATCCGGCTCTCTGGCTGCAGCGTTCGGGCCAATCGCGTCGGTCGTGATCGGCGGTATCGGCAGCATGATGGTTGCGGCGCTATGGTTTCGGATTTTTCCGGCGCTGGCGCAGCGGGATCGGTTGGACACTTCGGTTTGAAATGCGCGGGTATCGAAAGTTGAAGGCGTTGGTGCGCAACCAGATTCTTGTCTGCGCACTAACGAACGACCACTCTATCAACGATCTGATTTCTAATTCGCCGCTCCTGTCGTAAAACTCCAGTTTTGACTTACCGCAGCGCCTTTGACCGTCGCGGCAAACGACACGTTATAAAGCGTGTTGGGCGTCAACGGCACGGTCGGCAACAACAGCAACTCGCCGGGCGCAGAAATGGTGTTGTCTACAGTGATTGCCGGACCGCTCGAAGTCACCCCGCTATTGACCAACACGCGCACGGCGACAGCAGAACCATTTGCCGGTGTAATGCTGAATGTCTGAATCACGATGTCGCTACCAGTCAATGTTGGTGTCGCTGTCGTGTAAAGCGACACCAGAACGGGGTGGCCAGCCACGGATAAATCCGGCGCAGGATCTGGATCCTCACCCTGATTATAAAAAGTCGGCGCAACACCGGTCATACCTGAATTCGGAAACGTCACGATAGTTCCTGATGCCGGCAATTGTCCCAGCGAGGTTGTTGGAACACCCAATTCAATTGCACAGGCCGAGCCACCACCGTTCCCAGCATTAAAATCGATACCCACATCCATGGAAGGCGACAGCATCTGGGCCAGGTGATAAACAGAATTTTCAAACGCAGCAATGCAGTCCGCGCCGCTCGCTGTACCGAACGTGATCAGCTCCGAAACCGTTCCCGTATATCCTGCCGCAGCGGCTCGCGCTTGCGGAAGTTGTCCGGAATATCCGGACAAAGATGGATTCTCATAATGCCCGCCAGACACACCGTCAAACGTCGAAGTCAGGTACGTGTAGTTGCCGACCAATTGATTGTTGACCAAAAAATTCGTATGGTTATGCGCCGATAAATCCAATACGGTACTTTGTGCCAGTAATCCGCTTCCACTACCCTGACGGGCCGCATTTAGTTGAGTGGCAATGGTGACGTCATCAGACAATGCATATACCGGTGCCGGAACGCTGGTCACCACGGCTGAATACGCGACAGGAGCCGGGGCTATCGGTGCTGTCGCCGTGGAAGCGCCACCACCGCCTCCGCAGCCAGACAAGGCAAGCACCATGGTTGTTGGCAATAGAAATGCGTTGAGAGTAGTGAGTTGTTTCATGCTCATCCGGGTTCTGGAGGTAATCATCATTGAAGTGCCATTATGTTAGTCGGCATACGCACGCCGCCATCGACGACAGTAATTGCCAATTTCCCGTCCTGCACCGCGATATGCTGGTCGACTGGTTTGTTCGCTGCGGTGTCGAGGTAAGCAACAGGTAACTGTGCGACTGGAGTTATCTCAGACAGCACCGGAGTTGGGCTTGTTTGGCCAGACGTTTGCGCACTGGGTTCAACGAGTGGTTCAATGGTTAATTTTCCGGCATTAAAGGTCAGGCTGTAATTCGGATCGATGCTGACCAGCGTTCCCTGATTGATACTATAGGTGCCGGCGTTAACTCCTGGGCTACTTGACAGGGTACCGCTTAACACCGAACTCAACGTATCTGAACCATACAAAGTGCCTGTCTGCGTATAACTCAATGTCGGGACGGGAGCACCAAAGATTTTTATTTCGTTATTCGCTGTAACTGCCAACGGGGCAGGCGTAATGGTGCTGGTCGTGTTGCTCGCATCTGTTACCGTGTAGTTGGCGCTGTCGGCAACCGTTATCGCAACGCCTGCTACCGTGACTGTCTTGCTAGCGTTGCCGGCGTTCGCATCTGCAAACGCATAGGTGCCACCCGATATGGTGTCGCCGTTATACAGCATGCCGCTGGTAACAACCGGCGCACCAATCGCAGTGGTAGTGCCATCATAAGTTTTAGTGACATTGCTGGTGCTGACAGTAATCGGTTCCGGATTGATGGTACTGGTCGTGTTATTGGTGTCAGTCACAATATAGTTACTGCTGTCGGTGACCGCTATGCCTGCGACTGTGACGGTCTTGTTACCACTACCTGCATTGGTATTGATGAACGCATACGTTCCACCGGATAACGTATCGCTGTTATACAGATTACCGCTGACGACCACAGGTGCGCCAACCGCTGTAGTAGTTCCGTCGTAGGTTTTAGTGACATTTCCGGTGCTGACTGCAATCGGTTCTGCGTTGATGACACTGGCTGTATTGTTCACATAGCTAATCGCATAATTATTTCCATTATTCCCATCATTGACAACCACGCTATTTACGGTCACCGATTTGCCGGTACCGGCATTCGCGTCCGTATATGCAAAACTTCCACCAGACAGTACGTCCTGTGCATTGCCATTGCTAACATTGGCATACAGAGATCCGCTGATTAACGTTGCTGAACCGTTAGCTGTAGTGGTGCCATCATAGGTTTTAGTGACATTGCTTGTGCTGACAGTAATTGGTTCTGCGTTGATGACACTGGCTGTATTGTTCACATAGCTAATCGCATAATTATTTCCATTATTTCCATCATTGACAACCACGCTGTTTACAGTCACCGATTTGCCGGTTCCGGCATTCGCGTCCGTATATGCAAAACTTCCACCAGACAGTACGTCCTGCGCATTGCCATTGCTAACATTGGCATACAGAGTTCCGCTGATTAACGTTGCTGAACCATTAGCTGTAGTGGTGCCATCATAGGTTTTAGTGACATTGCTGGTGCTGACTGTAATCGCTTCCGGATTGATGGTGCTGGTCGTGTTGCTGGCATCAGTTATTGAGTAATTGCCGCTATCGGCAACCGTTACCGCAACACCTGCTACTGTGACTGTCTTGTTAGCGGTGCCCGCGTTGGCATCCGTGAACACATAGGTACCTCCGGATAAGGTGTCGCCGTTATACAGCGTGCCGCTGGTAATCACTGGTGCGCCAATCGCTGTGGTAGTACCGTCATAGGTTTTAATGACATTGCTGCTTGAAACTGTAATAGGCTCTGGATTAATTGTACTGGTCGTGTTGTTGGCATCAGTTATTGTGTAGTTACCGCTGTCGGTGACTGCGACACCTGCCACGATGACAGTTTTGTTACCATTACCTGCATTGGCATTCGCGAACGCATACGTGCCACCGGATAACGTGTCGCTGTTATACAGACTACCGCTGACGATCACTGGTACACCAACTGCTGTGGTAGTGCCATCGTAGGTTTTTGTGACATTGCCGGTTGAAACAGTAATCGCCTCAGGATTGATGGATAATGATCCTCCATTTATTGTAATGTCATATCCTTGCTGATCAGAGTAAGCCGTTAGAGAATAAGGAATGGCGCTTGCATTGGTCGCGTTACCATAACCTAGTCCCAATACGTGGCCAGAACTGCCCGCATCTGCGATAGAATAAATTACATTTTGTGGAGTTGGAGTTGTGCCTGAATAGGTCGCTGCGATATTGTCTGCAGTGATCGTTAATGGTGCAAGGAAACTGTCCAGCAATGGCATGGTGCTGCCATCATATATCCGCCAAACAGATCCACCGCCGCCTGCATTTGTGATGTTCCAGTCAGCATTGTAAAAATTCGACATCGTCATCATTTGAGCAGTACTTAAACCTGTTCCACCGGCGGAAATAGTTTGATTGGTTGTGGTCGTATTCCAAAAACTGGCGTTGACGGTTCCAGTGTTGGAACCGATTAATCCCCCAACGCTTCCAACAGTACTACTAACATTTCCTGTTGCTGCATAGCTATCAGAAATCGTTCCTATGTTAGCTCCCACCAAACCACCGACCTCGATGGAGCCTTTCACTGTTCCTGTCCCCGCTGCATAACTATTTTCAATAGTTCCTGAATTTAGCCCGACCAAACCACCAACGTCATAAACACCTGCCACAAATCCCCCTGCATAACTGTTGGTTATGCTACCTCCGTTAGCTTGCCCCACCAATCCACCAACGTTATTGAATCCGCTAGTATTACCATCGAGCAGACCCACATTTTGAATTGTGGCTTCATTGGTAGAGCCAAACAAGCCAACATTATTAATTCGGGGCGCATTAATCGTTAAATTAGAAATCGTATAACTAGAACCATTCAACGTCCCTGTAAACGGTGTCGATTGATTCCCAATTGGCACAAAACCCATGCTCGTGCTCCATACATCCAAGCCAGATGTCCCGGTACTGACCGCATTGATATTATTCACCAGGGTATAGCTGGCCGACGGTGCCATCGTAATTAGCTGAAGCTGATGTGTATTGCTGATTGTGGTGGCGTATTCGGACGCGAGCATCGGATAAGTTGCACCTAATGCACCACTTGCATTATTTAGTGCGCCATCAGTATCCACCATTACCCAGTTATTGCCTGCGGCACCAGGAGTAGCTGAAAAATTGAATCCGGTGAAATTGGACGCGGTCTGCATTTGCGTATTGCTCAGTCCGGTAACAGTTGAGGAGCCACCTGATATGTTATTGACACCGGCGCCGCTAAAGATGGTTGAATTCCAATAACCATTTATTACAGTACCGGTGTTATTTCCTACCAACCCACCAATGCTAGAGCTGCTACCTGTGACATTTCCTACCGAATAGACATTAGTGATATTTCCTCCATAGGAATACCCCACCAATCCGCCAATATCACCACTGCTGGCACTACCCGTCACGAGCCCGGTCGCATAGCTGTTGCTAAGGGTTCCTCTATAATCATATCCCACCAATCCGCCAATAACACCACTGCCTGTACCACCAGTTACCGGCCCTGTGGCATAGCTATTGCTGATGGTTTCGTTATAAGCCAATCCCATCAATCCACCGATCACACTGCTGTAAGCGCCACCGTTCACTGGCCCGGTGGCATAGCTGTTGATGATGGTTCCTCCATTAGCAAACCCCACCAATCCGCCAATCATATTGCCTGAAACACCACCAGTCACTGCTCCAGTGGCATAACTGTTGCTGATGGTAGTTCCACTCGCAGATCCCACCAATCCACCAATAGATGTGCTACTACCGCTGCCGTTCACTGCCCCCGTGACATAGCTGTTGCTGATGGTTGTTCCCGCATAAGAAGCTCCCACCAATCCACCGACATAGGAAGATCCGGTAATATTACCGTTGACCAAACCCACGTTTTGAATCGTTGCCCCATTGGTGACACCAAACAAACCAACATAATTATTTGCAGGCGCATTGATCGTTAGATTAGAAATCGCAAAACCAGAACCATTCAATGTTCCAGTGAATGGAAACGACGCATTCCCGATTGGCACAAAACCCATACTGGTGCTCCACACATCCAAACCAGATGTCCCTGTATTGAATGCATTGATATTATTCGCCAGAGTATAGTTGGCTGAGGGTGCCATCGAGATTAGCTGAAGCTGATGTGCGTTGCTGATTGTTGTGGAGTATTCAGAAGAAAGCATAGGATAAGTCGCACCTAATGCACCACCGGCATTATTTAATGCGCCATCAACATCCTCCATTACCCAGTTATTGCCTGCGGCGCCAGGAGTAGTTGAAAAATTGAATCCGGCGAAATTAGCTGCTGTTTGCATTTGCGTAGCGGTCAGCCCCGCACCAGTTGAGCTACCGCCCTCATTGTTAACACCTGCGCCGCTAAAAACGGTGCTGTTCCAATAACCGTTAGTGACTGTACCTACGTTATATCCAACCAACCCACCGATCTCAGAGCCACTACTTGTGACACCTCCGACAGAATAGACGTTCGTTATTGTTGCAGAATTTGATCCGACCAGTCCGCCAATATTGGTGCTGTTGGTACTGCCGGTTACCGACCCGGTGGCATAGCTGTTGCTGATGACTCCTTGATTACCATCGCCCACCAATCCGCCAATATTAGAGCTGTTGGCACTGCCAGTTACAGACCCAGTGGCATAGCTGTTAGTGGTGGTTCCTTGATTAGCATACCCCACCAATCCACCAATATCAGAGCTATTGGCACTGCCAGTTACAGACCCGGTGGCGTAGCTATTGGTTATGGTTCCTTCATAAGCAGTTCCCACCAATCCACCGAGAACTAAACTACCGCTACCACCGCTCACAGGCCCGGTGGCATGACTGTCGCTAATCATTGCTTCATAAGCTACTCCTATCAATCCGCCAATGAAACTACTGCCGGCACCGCCGCTCACTGGCCCTGTAGCATAGCCATTGGTGATGGTCCCTCCATAAGCAAATCCCACCAAACCGCCAATGTAATCGGCGTTGGAACCACCAGTCACTGATCCCGTGGCGTAGCTGTTGCTGATGGTGACTCGATCATACGCATATCCCACCAATCCACCAACCTGACCACTGCTGGCACCGCCAGTCACTGATGCTGTGGAATAGCTATTGATAACAGATCCGCCATTAGCAGCCCCAACCAATCCTCCAATATCATAACTATTAGCGCTACTGCTCACCGAACCTGTGGCATAGCTATTGGTAATAGTTCCTCCTTCAGAAGCTCCCACCAACCCACCAACACAATTAAGCCCGGTAATATTGACATTGACGAGACCCACATTTTGAATTGTTGCTGAATTGATATAGCCAAACAAACCAATAAAACTACTTGTCGGCGCATTAATCGTTAAATTAGAAATCGTATAATCATATCCATTCAATGTCCCGGTAAATGGTGACGCTGAATTCCCAATCGGCACAAAACCCTCGCTCGTGTTCCACACATCCGAACCCGGTGTGCCGGTATTGATTGCAGTGAAATTGTTCGCCAACGTATAACTCGCTGATGGCGCCATCATGATTAGCTGAAGCTGATGAGCGTTGCTGATTATCGTGGAATATTCGGACGTGAGCATGGGGTACGTCCCACCTGATACACCTCCGGCATTATTTAATGTGCCATCAGCATCCACCATTACCCAGTTATTGCCTGCGGCGCCTGCAATCGTTGAAAAATTAAATCCCGTGAAATTAGATACAGTCTGCATTTGCGCGGTAGTTAGTCCAGTCCCCCCTGCTGAACTGTTTTGGCCTGAAGTTTGGGTGTTCCAATAACCATCAGTTACTGCACCGGTGTTATTTCCAATCAACCCACCAATCTCCGAACCACTACTTGTGACACTACCCACCGAATAGACATTAGTTATTGTTGCAAAATTCACCCCCACCAATCCGCCGACGCTAGAACTATTTGAACCGGTGGTCACCGATCCTGTGGCATAGCTGTTGCTGATGGTTCCAATTCCTGCTAGTCCCACCAATCCGCCCATTCCGGTACTGCTAGTACCGCCACTCACCGCTCCTGTGGCATAGCTATTGGTGACGGTTACTGAATGAGTTTGCCCCACCAATCCACCAATATAATAACTGTTGGCACCACCGATCACCGCTCCTGTGGCGTGGCTATTGCTGATGATTCCTCCTCCATAAGCAAACCCCACCAATCCGCCCATCGATTCGCTACTGGCACTACCGGTCACTGTACCTGTGGCATTGCTGTTGCTAACGGTTCCGTCATAAACATATCCCAGCAATCCACCAACATCAGCACTGCCGCCAGTTACTGTGCCAGAAGCATAGCTATTGCTAATGATTCCGCCGTTACTAACAGATCCCACTAATCCACCGACATCAGCTAGTCCGAAAACCTTATCATTGATCAGACCGACGTTTTGAATCATGGCGCCATTGGTATAGCCAAACAAACCAACAAAACTATCTTCAGGCGTATTAATCGTTAAATTAGAAATGGTATGACCAAGACCATCAAAGTTTCCAGAGAAATTCGTTACAACGCTACCTATCGGCGTAAAGCCAAACCCGCCAGTCACATGCCATCCATTTGTAGCCGTCGCATCGATATTGCTACCCAACGCAAAATTTCCCGATAAATTTGCAGAAGCTGCTATACCCTGCAGCGTCAAGGCGCCACCGGTTGCGTCAGCTGCAGCACCCAGACTGTTGATGACGGTATAGACGATAGGCGTGCCCGTAGAGCCTTGCTGTGTACTGTAATTATTCCCACTGGGAAGATTCACCGGCGCATTGATGTTATAACTGCTGCCGGCACCGCTGACGGAACTTTGCCCAAACTGCAAAGCCAGACTCGCGCCGGTTGCACCCGACATGGCAGAATTAATGTTGATATTGTTTTGTGCATTCAGTGTCAATGCACTTGATCCATTGCCGCCCCAGTTGATTGCTGCATTCACGTTGATATTGTTGAGTGCCGTCAGCGTCAACGAATTGGCGTTAGACCAGATCACGGGCGCATTGACATTGATATCGCCCAGGTCGGTGCCATTGGCTGCGCTTGAAGTTGCGATGGATACGCTGCCTGAGTTTAACGCCGTCACCAGCGTTGCGTTACCCATGCCGCTAGCCGTTAGCGCCGAACTATCTGGTGTGATCGTAAAGTTGGTCGGGTCGATAGTCCACAGACCTGAAGCACCTTGAGTCGCTGCGGTGCTGATTTTCGCATTATTCGCCACGATAACATTTGCCGCATCGGTCGTCACATTGCCGCCGTGCCCACCGTTGGGCGCGCTCGCATCCAGAGTGCCGCCAACCTGGACAGTGCCGGCCTGCATACTGCCCATTAATTCAATCGTGCCGTCATGTGAACTTACTGTCTGCGCTTCGATCACGCCGGTGTTATTCACCACGCTGGCCAGTAAGGCATTTTTTGCACCGGCGCTCATCACTACCAGACCGCCATCCGCTTTGATTAATCCGCCATTTGCAGCAAGATTATCCAGCGTACTTTTATCCACCTGCAGATGCACTAAATTATTGCCGTTAAAAGTCAGTGTGACGGCGCTTCCGGCACCCAACGCAACACTACCTAGTTGCGCAGTGACAGTTCCATGGTTATTGACGGTGTTACCAACCAGGGCCACATAGCCGCCTTGTTTGGCTGTGATGGTGCCTTGATTAACAATGCTGCCGCTGCCGATACCGCTGAAACCAACTGTGTTTAGCCCCGCATTGTCATTAACCAGATTCAGCGTGGAGGCAACCAGCCCGCCCACATTCACCTGTGAACCCTGCCCAAATAAAATTCCATTCGGGTTAATTAAATAGACTTGTCCATTGGCGTTCAGATGCCCCAGAATTTGCGTGCCGTTATTACCCAGTATGTAATTGACCGCAAGCGAACTGGATGATGGCTGGACGAAATCGACGGTTTCTTGCGGAGCGATATTAAAACTGTTCCAGTTCAGCGTGACGTCCTGACTGGTCTGATCGATCGTCGTAGTGCTGCCTTTTTGATTGATGGTGGCACTGCCCGCTACCACCTTGCCACCGGCCGGCCCGGCCATTGCCTCTGGAATGACGGTTGTCACGGCGGTCAGCGCCAGTGCGGCGGCGATTAATTTGCGCCGTGAACTTTTACCTTTGCCCTGCCCCCGCGTGTTTTCTGCTACAGCCACCCAACTTTGTAAGACATGACTCCAGACCAGACGAAAAATATGATTCATAGAGCCGTGACGTTTCATGTTATGACCTTAATAGAAAACAGCAAACAGGTATCCTGACAAATTACTTTGCGATTAAAAGTAATTATCGATATAAAAATGGGAATGCTCAAAGACGTCGCAGAAGGTGGTCTCGTATTTTTAATTGTTATCAAATTGTCTGCGGACAAAAAGATTTCGTGATCGTAGCAGGGTTTTCAGAAATAACCAATAATGCCGGTCAGTCCAGCTTATACGTTGTTGTTAATTGTGTTGGCTCATTTCCATTTGCGCATCCAGTCAGTTGGGTGAGTTCGAATCCGGCTCTCTGGCTGCAGCGTTCTGGCTGATTGCGTCGGTCGTGATCGGCGGTATCGGCAGCATGATGGTTGCTGCGCTATGGTTTCGGATTTTCCCGGCGCTGGCGCAGCGGGATCGGTTGGATACTTCGGTTTGAAATGCGCGAGTATAGATAAGGTCGAGATCGACTGATAGTCGAGGCATCTCGCGGATAAATAAGTTAATTGCGGTCCCGCCTTTTAAGGCAAATTTTTTAGAATAAAAAACGGCCGGCGCAACTTTCAACAGAAGGCGCACGGTGTTAATGAAATTATCGTTCATGGTTTCAGCACCATTATTTTTCCATCGTTTTTATAAACCCAATTACTGTCGCTTCCAACCGGGAATTTCTGATTTTTTATGCCATCGTAGACCGGCAGTGAAAGCGTTGAGGCCAGCTTCAAAAATAGTCTGACAGTTTTAACGCTTTTGCAGCTGTGCAGTAAAGCGGACATGACTTCAGGTCGAAGACTCTGAGCACCATCCAGAAGTTCTTCAGCCTCGGTAATGGATTGGTCGACTGGAATGTCACTCAACATCTCTAATATGGCACGCTCAGGTTCGGAGACCAGAGGCGCATCATCATTATCATTAAAGTGGCTGACATTCAGCATTGCATCAGGCTTTTCCTCGAACAATCTTTTGCGGCGCAGTTCGGCATTAAATTCAGTTGAAAACCATTCGGGAAGTTTTACAGTGTCCCATGCATAAAGGCGCGTTTTAGGATTTGCGCTCAGGTAGTGTCTAAAGCCGTAAAACTCGAGTGCGCTTTTTCCGCCGACATGGAACCCTTTAATCTTTTGCTGCAAAAAATTCAAACACTCATTAAGTTCAAGAACTGCATTCGGTTTTGCGTAAACACCGTTCGCCAGACGCTTAAGCCATCCGGCTTTCACGTAGTACACCACCAAGTCTGGAGAGATATTTAGTTGGCGCAGCTCAGTGGGACTTACTGGCCGATTTGACTTCAGGCCAGAATATAGATTTTTTAATTTATTTGTTGATATCGTATTCATACTACGATTTTATGTAATTAAATAAATAAAATAATTCAAGAAACAATTTAATGTAAACACATTTCAATAAAAGTTAACAGGGGCAGTAACAAATAAATATGTCAACACGCTCTAGTGCTATCAAATTTGGCTGATGCACTTTGGTCGCAGGCAGCGTAACGATTTTGTACTTAATTCTGTCCATATGTGCTTGGGCGGAGAAGTTAAAATAAGAAAACTCTTTATTTTAACTTGGTGATAAACTTAAAATAACGAAGATTCCTAATTTAACTTATCAAACCCACATTTAACCAATCCCATGCAACGCGGAAAAACCGGTACCTACACAACAACCATAGCTGGTGGAGTTGCATGTCAAGCCTTTGTGCCAATGACATTGCCTCCCCAGCCGGCATTGGATATCAGCGGCAAGCTACAGACGCGACTCAATGAATCATTGATTGCACTTGGCCGTTTGGATGCCATCAGCACCTTACTTCCTGACGCTAAATTATTTTTATACAGCTATGTCCGCAAAGAAGCGGTGATGTCTTCACAGATTGAGGGGACACAATCTTCACTTAGTGATCTCATGCTATACGAAATGGAAGGTCAGCCCGGTGTACCCTTGGATGATGTTCAAGAAGTCTCTTGCTACGTCAATGCCTTAACGTTAGGCGTGGAACGTATTCGCCAGGGGCATCCCATCAGTTTCAGACTTCTCACCGAAGTGCACAAGGCGCTAATGACTTCAGGTCGCGGTACTCAACGTGGCCCGGGTGAATTTCGCCGCAATCAAGTCTGGATAGGTGGACACCGTGCTGATGAGGCCACATTCGTGCCGCCACCTGCGAACCAAATTGCCGACTGCTGGGGAGCACTGGAACAATTCATCAATGATCTGCCTGAGCCGACCTCCGCCGTCATTAAGGCGGCGTTGGTCCATGTCCAGTTTGAAACCATCCATCCATTCATGGATGGCAATGGCCGCGTTGGCCGTTTGTTGATACCGTTAATCTTGGTTGAGGCAGGCATACTCAAAGAGCCACTGCTCTACTTGTCCGTCTTCTTCAAACAGTACCGCGACACTTATTACAGCCTGTTGCAGCAGGTACGCACGGAAGGTGATTGGGAAGCCTGGCTTTTATTCTTTGTCGACGCCATTACCGCTACCGCCAATCAAGCAGTTAGCACAGCCCAACAATTGATACAGCTACTTGCGACAGATAAGTTACGCCTGGCGCAAATCGGCAGACTATCGGGTTCTGCCACCCAAATTCTCGATGCGCTGTTTGCCCATCCGGTATCAAATATCGCAGCACTCGGCACAGCCACTGGCCTTACTGCAGCAACTATAGGTAAAGCTTTAGACGCAATGCAAGGCCAATTGGGTATGGTGCATGAAATCACCGGCCAAAAACGTAATCGAGTATACGCCTACAGCGGCTATATCGATATCTTGAATCAAGAAACAAATTGAAAGCAACGCTATGAACAACAACGACATCGTCCAAAAACTCTGGAACCTCTGTGACGTCCTGCGTGATGACGGCATTAACTATTCTGACAAAGAAAAATGAGCAGTGATTCGTACTACAAATCCCCATGCCTGGCAAACGACCGAGTCTGCGTCCCCGCCACAATAATATGATCAATCAAACGCACATCGATCAATTTCAAAACCTGCTTCATGTTCACCGTCATTAACCTGTCTCTTTCCGAAGGCATGCTGTCACCGGTAGGATGATTATGAAAAAATATGACATTCGCGGCGTTGTGTTTCAATGCCGATTTTAAAATCTCGCGCGGATAAATTTTGGTTTGATTGATGGTGCCTGCGGCGATGTCTTCACTGGCTATCAGCCGATATTTAATATCCAGCCACAGTGCGCCAAATATCTCACGTTCTTCCAGAATTAATTTATGCAGTAAATAATTTTCAGCCGCCTTGCTGGATGAAACTGAAATGGTTGCTTCTCGCAGTCGACTCGTTAAAATGGCAAACGCTTTTTCTATAATCTCGTTTTCTTCATTCATCGCGATTTTTAGGATAAAGTGAGCCCCTTTGCAGAACATAAGATGTTTGCAAATGCAGGGTTCGTATTTGTGGGAAAGCTATTTGAGTCGCTGGCTGATCTTAAGTGATGAGGCGCATAGGACGGCATCCTTCAATTTTTTTGGCTGCGATTGAGTGTTTTCATGTTCAAGCATGAATTGGTTTTTAAGTATTAATAAGGCAACTATATTTCGAAAAATTGGTCATGTCAACTGAAAAAAGTCTAAAATATCAAAACATTGGCTTGCGCATAGCTCAGGAAAGAAAAAGGCTAGGCTACTCTCAAACTACAATGGCGGCCAAGTTAGATAGATCAAAGTCGACACAAGTCAGTTATGAACTGGATGAGACACGCCCGGATGCCGATTACTTTTTTGCGTTAGATGAATTGGGCGCAGATATTTATTACATCATTACAGGCCGGCAGTTAGAAGCGTTAAAAGCAGAAGACGAACTTCAATTATTGGGTGGTTACCGTTCATGCGATGCCCCACATAAATCCATCATCCTGAACCTGGTCGAAGACATCGCACAAAGCGGCGTGGCAAATAATAAAAATGCCGGCATTAAAAAAATAGCGGCAAAATCAACACTGCTTAAATCATGAAAAAACTCCCTCCATTAAACGCGCTTAGAGCTTTTGAAGCGGCAGCGCGACTAGGGCAATTTGGCGAAGCGGCCAAAGAGTTGTGTGTCACAAACAGCGCAATCAGCCACCAAATACAATCTCTTGAAGAATCATTGGGCGTGGCCTTATTTGAAAAGCGCGGACGCTCCCAACAGTTGACCAATTCCGGAACGAGGTTTCTGCAATCGGTGAAGCCGGCGCTGGATATGATGAACGAAGCCTGCAGCAAGGTGAGTAATCCCGGCATGAGCGGCTCTCTCAAAATTTCTGTTCCGACCGAATTGACTCATCGCTTGTTTCCAAGACTGGTCTGCGAATTTGCAAATCAAAATCCGGATTTGGAACTGCATCTTTTAGTGCACGATAGCGATTCAAGTGAAATCAATCCTTCTGCCGATATCACCGTTCTGTATGCGATGGGCGACATGGATTGGTCGCGCTATTTTGTCGTTCCATTTTTGCCCATAGATTTTTTTCCGGTTTGTCATCCATCGTTGATTGAAGGCGAAAACGGTTTAAGAAATCCGGGCGATTTACATCGTTTCTGCCTGCTGCATGAAGATCAAAATGGCAGCACCTGGGCCAGCTGGTTAGGCGCATTCGCCGGTAAGCATCCACTACCATCACGTAACATTTTTTTTGCCCATTCCGGATTGGCTATCGACGCCGCCCTGCAAAAAATGGGCGTGTGTCTCGGCGATGTGTTGACCGCCGGCGACGAATTAAAAAGCGGTTTGCTGGTTCGCCCATTCCGCCAGAGTGTGCCGTCTCCCGGCAACTACTATGTTGTGATCGAGCGTAGAAAAATGGATGACCCCAGACTGACGACATTCATTGATTATCTGAACGCCGGCAAGTTCTTATGTGAAAGTAATTCAACTGTTTGATAAAATTATTCATTAGTTAGTCAGAAAAATTCAATTTAGTATTGCTGCATGGTGATGGTTTTCAAGACGAATCTGTTTTGTTTAATCATGCAGCAGTGCTTGTCCCAGTCGCCTATACCCCTCCAGATCAAAGTCAGTTGATGCATTGGTTAGTTGAAATTCATTCAACTGTCGCTGCGACTGAGCGGGTTACCCAATGCGCTTCGGCATGTCAATTCGACGATGTATACAGCCTGGAATCAGCCGAACTCTTGTTTTTGATTTAGACCGCGTTGCCGTGCTACGCCACCGCATAGCCGCGCGAAGTATTTGAATACGACTATAAATTTTAACAACGGAGACCTAAAAAAATGAAACTTTGCACCAAGCGATTAACAATGGCCGTGGCAATTGCCTCAGCCTATATGGCATCGGCAGTCTATGCTCAGGAAACAGTATCTTCAGCCGAAACAGATGCACGGGTAAACGCAGCCCAGGCTGATCAGGCACAAAGCGCAGACAGCGCAAAATTATCTGGTGCCGCTGCCGCATCAGCTGCCTCCAAATCGGAAGGTATTCAGACCGTGGTGGTGACTGCGCAAAAACGTAAGGAAGATTCCAGCAAAGTTCCGGTCAGTATCAGCGTCATCGGTGGCGACGAACTGACGGCGCAACATATCGGTGACTACGCCGACATTACCCGCGCAATTCCGAATATCTCGTTTTCAGGGGGTGGTGGCGGTGGCGATGCGGGGGACGGGCCCGGTCTGTCGAATATTGAAATCCGCGGCATCAGTTCCAGCGCCGGTTCGGCTACCGTGGGTATCTACATGGATGATGTGTCGCTGAACGTGGCGAATGAGTACAGCATGGGCAGCGCCGAACCCAAATTTTTCGATCTGGATCATGTCGAAGTGCTGCGTGGCCCGCAAGGTACGTTGTATGGCGCGAGCTCGATGGGCGGCACGATCAAATTCGTCACCAACCAACCTGATACGAAACAGCAAACCACCGATATCTACACCGAGTTCTCATCCTGGAAAGGCGGTGAAGGCAGCTATACCGGTAATGTCGTATTTAATGAACCCTTGATTCAAAACGAACTGGCGCTGCGATTCGGCGTGCAGGGAGGTCATCAGGGCGGCTACATCAATCAGGTTGACCAGTCCGGTAACGTCACGAACTACGGCATCAACTGGCAAGACAATCAGGTCATACACTTTGCCATGAAATGGACCCCCACTAAAGATTTGACGATTACCCCTAACGTGATCTACCAAAAAGTGAGTACCGGCGACACCGACGTATCCTATTCGCAGATTCTGAATAACGGCGTGCCGTTGGCCGCACCGATTGCTTTGCCTCCTTACGAAACCAGCAAAACCACGCGTGAACCAGGTGCCGACAAATTGTTGGTGCCCAGTGTTACCGTCAACTATGATGCCGGTACAGTCGGCGACATTACTTCCGTCACCAGCCTGTTTAAACGAACCTTCAACCGTACTCAGGATGGCGGACAGGCCGACAGCCGTCAGTTGGAGGTGGCGATTGCCAATCCGGCCCTCGGTGCTGCGGTGGGCGAATTGCCGGCTTCGGTATTGCTGAATAACGATGTCGAACAGTTTTCACAAGAGATCCGTCTGGCGTCCAAGCCCTACGTCAAAGGCGGCTCGCCGGTCACGTGGATAGTCGGTGCCTATGTCGCCAATGAACACACCAACATTACCGAAAACGATCCTGTGTATGGCATTAACAGTACGTTCAATGCGTTCGGCGTATCGACTACCGATCAAACGCAATTCAACCCCGGCTACGTCGCTACCGGTTTTCCGGGAGATAACACGTTTGACGGCAGCTATCGCAGCCACGATACGCAACAGTCGGTGTTCGGCGAATCCAGTTATTACTTCACGCCCGAATTGCATGCGACTGTCGGCATACGCTATCTGCGCGCACAGGAAGAATTTACCGCGCAACAGTCCGGTTTTTACTACGGCGCGTTGACCGGTCCTACCTTGACCAGTGACGCCAATTCATCAAAAGCCACGCCGAAGTTTTCAGTGATATGGGAACAGAGTCCAAGCAACTCCATCTTCGCCACTGCGCAAGAAGGATTCCGGGTCGGCGGCGCGAACAACGCCATACCGAACTATTGCTTTAGCAGTACTGCGCAGGCCGGCGTAACAACAATTCCGCCATTTACACCGGATTCGATCTGGAGTTATGAGCTCGGTGACAAGTCGCGTTTTTTGAATAACAAGCTGACGGTTAACGCCTCGCTGTTTTACGTGAAGTGGAAAAACATGCAGCAGGAAATTCAGCTCGGCTGCGATTTTAACTATGACGCCAATGTCGGATCAGCGACCAGCTACGGCGCGGAACTGGAAGTCAAGGCCAAACCGATCAGCAGTCTGTTGCTGGATCTGGCAGCCGGATATACCCACGCAACGCTGGATAACAGCGAAGGTGCCGAAAGTGGTGTCGTTGGTGCAGTAGCAGGGGCGGCGATTCCGGGTGTTCCTGCTTATAACATCGCCTTCACATCGACTTACAGCTACGACATTACCGATGATTATTTTGGCTTCCTGCGCGGTGCCGCACGCTGGACAGGTGCCAGCCACGGCGGATTTGATCAACTGCCTAACGGCAATGGCGTTCTGATTGCACCAAATATTCTGCCAGGCATTCCTGACCCGGACCTTAATCGTCCGGCGTATCACACCATAGACCTGAGCACGGGTGTGTCATGGAAAGAATGGGAAGCAACGGTGTTCGTTAAAAACCTGTTTAACAATGATATGGTGATCCAGCGTCCGATTACCCAGCAGGTTGAAGGTGAAGTCTATCGTCTCGAACCAAGAATGATAGGCGCCAGTCTTTCAGCCAAGTTCTAGGCCCGTTACAGACGCCTGTCGGTCGCAGCTGACAGGCGAACCATTTACTATTTGGGAGATTAAACCATGCAAGTTTTATTTCGATCCATCGTCACATCAGGCGTGCTGATCGTTGCCAGCGCATGTTGCCTGGCGCAAGAGCAGAAACCGGTGCCGGCCGATCATGTGTATCTGAACGGCGCGATATTTACATCGGATACCAAGCATCCGATGGCGTCTGCGCTGGCGGTGCGCGACGGAAAAATAGTCTACGTCGGCGACAGCAAAGGCGCTGCGTCTTTTATCGGCTCTGCAACGGTCAGCGAAGAATTGCACGGACGATTTCTCATGCCTGGATTAATTGATGGGCATATGCATCCCTTCGATGCGGGGCACGATTTAATCAAATGCAATCTGAATTATGAATCGCTGACTGTCGAAGAATTTAAACAAAAAGTACAAACCTGCCTGGATCAAACCAAAGACAAAGAACCCGACCAGTGGCTGGAAGTGGTCAACTGGTTTCAGGAAAGCATGCGCCCGTCCGGTGTGAAAACAAATCATCAGACACTGGACGGCCTGTCTACTTCAAGACCGATTATCGTGCGCTCTTCGTTTGGTCACACCGTACTGGCTAATCAGCGTGCGCTGGACATCGCAAAGATCACTGCATCAACACCTGAACCCAAGGCCGGCAAAATCTGGCGTGATGCTGACAACAAGCCGACAGGACTCCTGGAAGATTCGGCATTTGGGGTGTTCGATTCCATTTTGCCCAAACCGACACCGGAACAAGATATTCAGGCTGCGGCGGCGGCACTTAAAACGATGAACGCGCAAGGTATAACGAGCTTTCTTGAAGCGTTGACTACGCCTGAAAGTCTTGCGGCTTTTTCAGCCTTAAGAAAATCAGGGCAACTTACTGCGCGTGGACACTTCACTCCATTGATCGATCCTAAGGACCCGGGGTCACCAGATGAGCTGGTGGCTCAAGTGTTAGCTCTGGTTAAACAATACGATGAAGGAAAAATTGTGACGGAACCAGGCATCACAGTAAGAAATGCCAAACTGTTTCTAGACGGCGTAATTTCGGCACCTGCTTTGACCGGCGCTGTACTCGAACCCTATCGGATCAATAGCGGAACTGCCGAACACCCACATTGGGTGGCCGGCACCGACCATGGTCCGGATATCTATTTTCCGGAGAAAAAACTGGCTGCGGTGCTGATAGCGCTGGGGAAATCCGGCATTGATCCGCATATGCACGCCGATGGCGATGGCGCCGTTCACGCCGCCCTTAACGGTATCGCTGCCATGCGCAAGGCTCTGCCCAATGCAGATATTCGTCCGGCAATAGCACACGATGAAATCGTCGCACCGTCCGATCTGAAACGATACAAACAACTCAACGCCACGCCGGTTCTGTCGTTTCAATGGGAGAAACCGGGGGGAGATACATTGGGTCTGACTGATTATTTTGGTCCCGAACGGATGAAGATACTGGAGCCGGCCGGAATTCTGGCGCGATCCGGTGCGCGCATTGCTTACGGCAGCGACTGGCCGGTTGATGAGTTAAACGAATGGTTTGCACTGAAGGTCGGCGTCACACGCACCAATACCCCGGACGCTCCGCCCCAATATCGGGGACGACTCGGCACCGACCCCGGGCTGTCGCCTGAAGCGGTACTGCGTGCCATCACCATCAATAGCGCCTACGAACTGCATCAGGACCAGGAAACCGGCTCACTTGAAGTGGGCAAGCTGGCAGATTTTATTGTGCTGGACAGAAATCCGCTCACGATCCCGCACGAAGAAATAGCCAATACCAAAGTACTGAAGACCGTGGTCGGCGGAAAAGTAGTCTACCAAACGCCACAGTAAACATCGTGACGACAAACATTCAATCGAATAACCGAAATACAAAGGAAAAATATGAGCAGTGAAATTGTTGGAGATGGTGCAATCCGTCGTACCTCGCTATACGGAAGTTGTCCTGAAAATACTTACGCTGGTGTGCTGAGTTTTATGCGGCGCAATTACAGCAGAGACCTGACCGGGGTCGATGTCGTCGTCTCAGGAGTACCGCTAGATCTGGCTACCACTTTTCGGCCTGGCGCCAGATTAGGGCCGGCGGCGGTGCGCGCTGCCAGTGTGCAGTTAGCCGAATTGCTCGCCTTTCCATGGGGTTTCGATCCATTTGAAAAATTGGCCGTAATCGACTATGGCGATTGCTGGTTCGATGCGCATAATCCATTGACCATAGCGCCATCGATAGTCGACCATGCCCGCACGATACTGGCCAGCGGCGCCAAAATGTTGACCTTGGGCGGCGACCACTTTATTACTTATCCGCTCCTGAAAGCCCACGCAGAAAAATATGGCAAGCCTTTATCGCTGATACATTTTGATGCGCATTCCGATACCTGGCCTGACGATAATCCGGATTCATTAAATCATGGCACGATGTTTTATAAGGCGGTCAAAGAAGGTCTTATTGATCCGGCCACTTCGGTCCAGGTTGGGCTGCGCACCTGGAACGAAGACTGTCTGGGTATGCATGTTATCGGCGCACCGTGGATACATGCCCACGGTCCGGAAGCGACATTAGACAGAATTTTATCCATCGTCGGTACCAATCCGAGCTATCTGACTTTCGACATTGACTGTCTTGATCCGGCGTTTGCGCCAGGTACCGGAACTCCGGTTGCCGGCGGCTTGAGTTCGGCACAGGCGCTGCATATTATCCGCGGCATGGGGCCAGTGAATCTGGTTGGGATGGATGTGGTTGAAGTTTCCCCACCGTTCGATCACAGCGAAATCACTGCGCTGGCAGCAGCGCATATTGCTGTCGATCTTTTATGCGTTTTGCGAAATCAAAAAGTGGCCAGGACCAGCAGCAAGGCGTGAAATTTACCAAGGTCTACTTGATGCAGACCTTGGGAAAATCGTTCGCATCAAGTTCCAGACTGAGCATTTCTTCAAACGTTTCCTGTCGCCGAATTAATCTGATCTGATGGAAGTGGTCAATAAAGGCAACTGCGGCACGCGGATGTCCGTTGTACACAGTTTGATTTTCCAATTGATATGCGCCGACATCAAGAAATGCCAGTACATCACCCACATCGGATTGCGCAGGGATTAAATAATTTTCTCCTGCCGGTCCGTGACGAAAATAATCACCGCCATCGCATAACGGGCCACCCAGCCGAACTGGCTGATCGTGCAGTTCGTCTACCCGGCTTGCGTTATATACATAGAAGTACCAGTCTTTATAATCGGGCATATGGTTAAAGCCCGCGTTGAGCATACGCCAGTCCACTTCACCTTCCATTTTTCCGTCTTCCGATAATAATGTTTTATGTTTTTTGGATTCGATCCGGGTCAGCATCACGGCGGCACTGCCGACAATTTTTCTGCCGGGTTCAATACAAATTTCCACATCCCTGCGCCATTGATGCACCTCACTGATAATTGCCTGGGCAAATTCACGCGCGCCGATTTGCGGCTGCATATTCTCGGGGCCGCCGTTTCCCTGGTCCTGCTGATAGCGATACGGCGTAGGAATTCCGCCGCCCACATTAATCATCTCGAACTTAAACGCAGATTCCTGCTCAATCTCCCTCGCACTATTCACCAGCACGCGCGTGGCATCGCGAAACGGCTGTGCATTGGGTACCTGGTCGCCGACATGCATGTGTAAGCCGCATAATTTTACAAAAGGCATGTGCATTGCTTTAAAACAGATGCGCTTTGCCTCTGCCAGGTCAACCCCGGATTTGGCCCGGTAAGCGGTGATCAATCCTTCATGCGTTGATGCTTTTACGTTTGGCTCTACTCTGATACAGACGCGCGTTTCAATTTTTAAGCGACGACTGATTGCATCGATTTGCTCCAGCTCATATTCACTGTCGACATTGATCGCATGCAGCTTTTGCTGGATCGCAAATTCCAATTCCTCAGTGCGTTTTACAACGCCGTTATAAACAATATCGCTACCTTTAAATCCAACCGCCAGGCAACGCCTGATCTCATTGGCTGAGTTCGCATCAACGCAAATTCCCGCGTCGCGTATCGAACGCAAAATTTCCAGCAATGAGCAGGCTTTCATTGCGTAGCAAATTTTCGTATTCGGATGATCTTTAAACGCATCGCGAATTTCTTCAATATTCCGGTGAATTTCAGACGCCGAGTAAATAAACAAAGGACTGGGATAGTGCGCCGCAATCTCATGTAAATCGACGTTGTCGAAATGAAGATGATTTTTTTTGGCACAAAAACGCCGATCATGAACAAGCGTATATCTGCGCTGCGCATCGAAATATTGTTGCATGACGAACCTTAATCTGAATAGTGCTGACAGCCACTTTAAATAATCCGTGCGCCGTGCACAAACGAAATAAAGTTCTCCAGGCATTCCATTGCGTCATCAATGCAGGTAAATGGATGCAACATGAATAAATGGAATGGCCCGATAAAAATTATTCGTTTGTGGCACGAAGCAGGTTTGTTTAGATTGGCGATGTGAAATGGTTAAAGCGATCTATTTACAAGATAAATATCAGGAACTCAACATGACTATAAATCGTAGAAAATTCATGCAGGGGATGTCTGCCGCGCCCTTGCTATTGGCTGGTCACGGTCCAGCCGTAGCTGCGCCTATGCTTTCAGAAAACAACTATGGATTGACCTATGAAAAAGTAAAGCGCGGCAACGGATGGATAGAAATCGACGCGGATCAATATGTGAATAACATCAGAGCGATGCAGCACATCGTTGGCCCCAATACAAAAATCTGCGTCGTCATCAAAGCAGACTGCTACGGCCACGGCACGAGCCTACTGATTCCTTCGATAATTAAAGAGGGAATTTCAAGCATAGGTTTCGCCTCCAACGAAGAAGCCAGGGTCGCTCGTGCCTTGGGATTTAAAGGAAAATTGCTGCGCCTGCGCACCGCAACCGTGGAAGAAGTTGAAGATGGTCTGCGTTTCGAGATTGAGGAAATGATGGGAAATTTGGCGGATGCCAGTGCCTTGTCGGCGTTAGCACAGGCGAGAGGGAGTCGGTTAAACGTGCATTTCGCGTTGAATTCAACCGGCATGAGCAGAAATGGATTGGACCTCGGTACTCAGCAAGGGCAACATGATACGATCGCGATCACGCGTTTGAAAAATTTGCATATCGTCGGACTCATGTCGCATTTTCCAACTGAAGAAGTGGACGATATGAATGCGGGAGCAATTCAATTTCAGCGCGATGTGGATTGGATACTGGCCAACACCGATTTAAATAGAAAGGAGCTGACCTTACATCTTGCGAATTCGTACGCGGCTTTAAATGTGCCGGCGTCACGACTGGATATGGTGCGAGTGGGTGGAGCCCTGGTTGGCGATACCGATGTCAGGTTTGCACAGTTCAAACGGATCATGACGTTTAAATCCAAAGTGGCTGCCGTCAACGCTTATCCGCAGGGCAGAACCGTCAGTTACGACCGTACGTTTGAGCTCACCAGAGATTCGTGGCTTGCGAATATTCCGATAGGTTATTCTGACGGATATAGCCGCATGTTTAGCCGAAAAAATCGTCCCGCAGCAGACACCCTGACCGCCTATTTGCTGATCAATGGTTACCGGGTTCCGGTAGTGGGCCGGGTTACGATGAACACCTTTATGGCTGACGTGACAGATTTCAAGGACTCAATCAAACTTGGCGATGAAGTAGTCCTGTACGGCAAACAGGGGAAGGAAGAAATTACTGCCGCTGATCTTGAGCCAATTTCCCAGTCTATCGCGATTGAGTTTTACACCAACTGGGGAAATTTAATGCCAAAAATTCTTAAACCCGGCAAATCAATTTAGACATTCGACTAAACACAAATTTATAATTGCGGCGACGACGTAGTTATTGCAGGCATAATGAACGGTATACAAATTGCGCTACCCAGGTATAGATAGCCGTTGCGCGAGATCGCCAACCAATCAGCCAACTTATTATGAACGATACTTTTCGATTCCCTTCGATAAATGCACTGCGCACCTTTGTCACGGTAGTTCAATGCGGCAGTTTTACCGAGGCCGCACAGCGGCTTAACATGACGCAAAGTGCGATCAGCAAGCAGATCAGATTATTGGAAGATCACTATGCCACCAAATTGTTGATCAGATCCAACCGCCAACTTATCGTGACGGAATCCGGCAGCGCCATTCTCCCTCATGCCCATGAAATATTCGAACAGCTATATATCGTTGATCGACAAATAAAAAGTCAATCCACCGTTTTATCGTTACAGGTATATGTATCGTTTGCAGTGCGCTGGCTTATGCCAAGACTGGGTGACTATTATCGGCAACACTCACATACGCAATTGAAAATAGAAACAATGGTGACCGAGATAACCGACCTGGCTGAAAATAATCAGCTGCGTATTTTGCACGGCACAGGAAGCTGGCCAGGTATGAAATCGGATCTGCTTCTGCCAGAACAGCTTACACCGGTATGCTCGCCAAATTTAATGAGCGGTAAGCATCCGATAAAGCGGATTGAAGATTTGCGTGACCACACGCTGTTTCACACTTCAGCAGATCGCATTGAGTGGGTTTCGTGGCTTAGCGCTGAAAATATCGATGTACTGGAAAATTGTAAACATCAATATGTTGACTTACATCATTTGGCGTGGACAGCCGCGGCAGACGATCTGGGCATTGCGATGGGCGATATGTCTTTAATCCAGGACGATTTAAATTCAGGTGCGCTGATTCGCCCGTTTGAAAAAATTGTTAAAACGAATTTCGGTTACTACCTTGTTTATCCCGAATACTATTTGGAAAATAAAATATTCTGCTCGTTCCGAAATTGGTTGCTGGATGAAGTTAAGGCCAATCAATCGACGGCATCATAATTGGGTCATACAGCGGCCAAGCCTGCATCGCTAAGTGTCACGCTCCTGAATCAATGTCATCAAATGTTAAATTGTAGTCGCCAAATGCGAAGCTGATTTATATGGCGCGTCGTATATTTTCTGTTCGCTTGACGAAATACAGACTTCAACACAAATCGACGCATTCGGCAATAAGCGAGCCCTTCTCCCCGCATACCTAAACATACAATAATTAACTATGACCGACAGACACTGGCTAAAAAATTACGGCGACATCCCGGCTGACATTCCGCCAGACACATCCACATCGCTACTGTCCATGATGGAAGCGGCTATCGGACAATTTTCCGAACAACCGGCGTTCAGTTATGGTGGGCAGACTATCTCTTATTCGGAAGTGCAGCGCTTGTCGCTGGCGTTTTCAGCGTATTTGCAGCAAGAACTGAAGGTTAAAAAAGGCGACCGGATCGCCGTGATGATGCCGAATCTGATTGCCTTTCCCGTTGTGTTTCTTGGCATTATTCGTACCGGCGCGATACAGGTCAATGTCAATCCGATGTATACGGCACATGAACTGGAACATCAACTCAAGGATGCCGGTGCCGAGATCATCGTCGTGTTTTCCGGAGTCACCGCCACTGTCGCCAACATCAGATCGGCGGTATCGTTAAAACATGTCATTACGGTCGACGCAGGTGATGGCTGCGGGATAGAACTTCCATCGCTGGCCATCGCCACCGGACTGGGTGATTCGGTGCGGCTGGCGGATATATTCAGAGCAGGAATGACGCTACGCTTCGAACCGGTAGAACTGACTGGCGATGACGTGCTTTTGCTGCAGTACACCGGCGGCACCAGCGGATTATCAAAGGGCGCAACCCTGTCGCACCACAACCTGATCGCGAATGTGACCCAGTTCAAAACGTTTTTACCGGAAAACACCAGAGTGGGCAAAGAGATCGTGGTGACGGCATTGCCGCTCTATCATATCTTCGCATTGACAGTGAATTTTCTGACCTACTTTACCGCCGGCGCACACAATTGGCTGATCGGGAATCCGCGCGACATAGATGGATTGATCGACGCGATGCATGAATCAAAGTGCACGGTTTTCATGGGCGTCAATACGCTCTATGCCGGCCTGGTAGCCAATCCGCGTCTGCGCGAAATCGACTGGTCACATTTACGCCTGGCCGGTGGCGGCGGTGCATCCATTATTCCGTCGGTATCGGCCGGATGGCAGGCCGCAACCGGCGACTTTATCCATGAAGGATACGGGTTATCGGAGACCAGTCCGGTAGTCAGTTTTAATCCCGGCACTGTCAAGGTCTTTAACGGCACGACAGGTTTGCCGCTGCCGTCGACGCATGTCAAGCTTCTGGATGACGAAGATCATGCAGTCGATATTGGCTATCCGGGAGAGATCGTCGTCAAAGGTCCGCAAGTCATGCGCGGTTATTGGGGCAAGCCGGAACTGAACGCCGCGGCGTTTACCAGAGACGGATACTTTCGTACCGGCGACATCGGCGTTTTTAGTTACGATGGTTTTTTGAAAATCGTCGACCGTAAAAAAGACATGATCTTGGTGTCCGGCTTTAACATCTATCCCAATGAAGTTGAGGCGGTCGCCACCAACTGCAGCGGGGTGCTCGAATGCGCCTGCATAGGGATTCCCGATGAGGTAACCGGTGAGGCGGTGCGCCTGTTTGTGGTGCCGTCCGGTGAAATATCGGTCAGCGCAGAAGCGCTGATTGAACATTGCCGCAAATCGCTCACTTCCTACAAAATTCCCAAACAGATCATTTTTGTCGATGCACTGCCGAAATCAGCGGTGGGGAAGATATTGCGCAGGGAATTGCGATCTTTGCTCAAATAAGGCAGCACTGATATTCATGCCTGCCTTTAATTCGCCAATACTGAACTGACTATCATCGCCACCAGCCGTGTCGGGATGCTGAATTTATTCATGTGGTTGCACCTTGGATTTGATGATGGAAAATAGGTTGGGGTGACGCAAAAATCGGGCACACTCAGGTCGGATAGTATTTCGGCAAAGCGACGGTAAAGGTAGTCAGGTTCTCCTGATCATCTACCTGCACACCAATCACACCGCCCTGCGCTTCCACCAGCAGTTTTGCAGAATAGGTCCCCAACCCTGTGCCATCCGTTTTGCTGCTGGCATATTTGGTGAACAGCCGGTCGCGCATTTCCCTTGGTACTGTGCCGTGATTGGAAATTGTCAATGTAAGCGGCGCTGTCCCGGATAACCGGATGTGCACTGTTGATCCAGCCGGAGCTGCCTCACAGGCATTCTTGATCAGATTGTGGAACACGGCACTCAACAACACGTTGTCCCCGACTGTGCACGCGTCTGAGCTAGTTGCGTTATCTATCACTATATCGATATTTTTCCCGGAAAAACTGGCACGCGCCAAAGCCGTCACGTCCTGCAGAAGAGGACATAGCAGGACAGCTGCGGTCCGCCGGGTGTAACGTCCGGTCTCAATCTTAAAAAGTTCACCGGCGAGCGTGATGCTGTCCAGAGCGAGCAAACTGCTCTGCTCGATCAGCCTGACAAGTTCTGCATATTGTGGCGCAAGATCGGAGACGGCAGCCAGTTGTTGTGCCAGCCCGGCAACACCGGCAAGCGGGCCGCGCAGATCGTGGCGCAGGATGCGGTCGACGTCTTCCCGCATGCGTGCCGCTGCCACCATGTCGTCATATTCTTCCTGACGCTCCTTTTGGCGCCGCACCAGGCGCATGAAGTTATTGACGCGCAGCTGCAAAATGTCCGGGTTCAGCGGTTTGGTCATGAAGTCGACCGCCCCCAGAGACAAACCGCGACGGTGCGCCGCAATGTCATCCATTGCAGTAACAAATATCAACGGTATATGTTCGCAGTTGGGATCGGCACGCAGGCGGCGTGCGACTTCAAATCCATCCAGATCCGGCATCATCACGTCGAGCAAAATCAGATCCGGTGGATCTTCCGACTTGCAAATCGCTAATGCCTTTTCACCGTTATGCGCCAGTCGTACCCGATATGTGTCTTCGAAGATCCGCGAAATGATGCGCAGGTTGTCCGGCGTATCGTCAACGGCGAGTATGGTCAAACGCTCAGCATCTGCTTTCGCTTCTGGCTTCCCGAGATTTTCGGCAACGACTTCTGCAATCGTGTCAACCGGCTCTGGTTTGACCGATGCTTCTACGGGCGTTTCTTTTGCCTGGGCGATGGCCTCCTGTTCAGCGACCAGTTTGCGGGCATTGCGGCGCAACGCCTTGTCGATTTTATCGCCAAGCCGATTGGCCGAATAAGGCTTGACCAACAAGTCTGAGACGCCAAAGGCGATTGCTTCATGAATGCGTGAACGTTCCGATTCTGCGGTGATCATGATCACCGGCATGGATTGCAATGCCGGATCGTTGCGCATTTCCTTGAGCAGGCTGATCCCGGTCATGAGCGGCATATTCCAGTCAGCCAGTACAAAGTCGAACTGTCGGTCGCGCAGCAATTGCAAGGCTTCCAGACCGTTTTCAGCCATTTCAATATGCACAGCACCCAGCGACTGAAGTTGAGACGACGTCAACTTGCGCATCACCTCCATGTCGTCTACCACCAGAAAACGGACATTAGCGATCATCATGATCCCTTTCATTGCCCGCTGATGAAGGTACATCGCGTGCCACCATTGCCGACAGCAATGCTGCGTGGGCCTGATCAAAATCGAATTGATCAATCGCGGTTTCGATCTGAATCAACGCGGTACCGAATGCAGCGCGCAGCAATGCAGCATGTTCGCGTATCAGGTTATCGGCTTGCGAATCGCTATCCGCCAGCATCGTCAGCAGGCTCAGGCAAACGCGCTTTAATTTCACGTCGTCGACTTCGACAGCCTCGAGCGGAGCAGCGATCCTGGGCAATGAAGAACTGATCGCAGCCAGCACCCGCGCCAGTTCATCGAGCAGTGCCGTTTGCCGTCGCATCAACTGGGCCGGCGTTTCCTGATTGAGCGCTTTTTCCATCTGGGTTGCCAACGTTTGCACGTTGACGGCCCCTAAATTGCCGGCTACCCCGCGCATGGTATGCAGCAATTCTTTAGCGCCGGTCAGGTCGTTTGCAGCCATGACGGCAGCGAGCTTGTCTGAAAATGCAGCCTGATCGCGCGCGAAGATGTGCAACAGTCGGTTGTAGGTGTTGCCGTTACCCAGCACGCGGTGCAGACCCGCTACCGTATCGATGCCGGCGATCTGCGGTGGGTCAGCATCGGCAGCACGTTGGGGCGGTAAGATCAGGGGTTCAGAGGTATCTCCCGTGACCTGACGTGGCGCAATCCAGCGCAGCAGTATCGGCCAGAGCGCTTCCGGTTCTATAGGTTTGCCGATAAAGTCGTTCATGCCGGCGAGTTGACAACGCTGCCTGTCTTCCTCCATGACGTTGGCAGTCATGGCAACGACAGGCAAATCATTAAAGCGCTCCTGGGCGCGGATCGCGATGGTGGCCTCCAACCCGTTCATGACCGGCATTTGCATATCCATCAGCACCAGATCGTAGTGCTGATTTTTCAGCATATCGAGGCCCTGCGCACCGTCGCCGGCCACATCGACCTGCAAACCGGCGCCGATCAATAATTCGCTGGCAACCTGCTGGTTCATCTCGTTATCCTCGACCAGCAGAACCCGCGCACCGTATATGCTGCGTATCGCATTGCTGGTCAGAGTCTGACGCTGCGGCGCAACGATGCCCGGTTCATCTTCCGGTTCAATATTGGCCAGATGCAGCAGTGTTTCAAACAATAGCGACGGTGTAACCGGCTTGCTCAGAATGTGCTCGATATCCAGCAGCAGCGCCTGCTGCCGCAATTCGTGCCGCGCGTGGGCGGTCACGATCGCAATTTTCGACCGTGCTACCAGCGGCAGGTACTTGATTGCCTTGGCGGTCTGCACACCATCCATACCCGCCATTTGCCAGTCCAACAGCACAAAATGAAAAGGGTGACCTGCGGCAGATGCACGAGTCAGTGCCTGCAGCGCATCGCTACCGTTGCGGGACTGGCTGACGACCAGACCAAAAGCGCTGAGCTGTTCGTCAATAAGCTGGCGTGCACCTTCGTCGTCGTCCACCACCAGCGCGCTCATCCCCTGCAGGCCAGGATGAACCAGCCTGGTGCTGGAACGCCTGGTACTGAGCCGTGCAGTGAACCAGAAGGTACTCCCCTGGCCCAGCACACTGTCCACGCCTGCTTCTCCGCCCAGCAAGGCCGCCAGTTTGCTGGAAATCGCCAGGCCCAGACCTGTGCCGCCATATTTTCTGGAAATCGAGGTATCTGCCTGACTGAACGACTGGAACAGGGCCGCGTGCTGCTCAGTGCTCAGGCCTATGCCCGTGTCACGCACGGCAAAGCGCAACAGTACCTGATCTTCCAGCCGTTCCAGCAAGGTGACGATCAGGCTAACGCTGCCTTTGGGAGTGAATTTGACGGCATTGCTGCTGAAGTTAATCAGGATCTGCCCGAGGCGCAATGGATCGCCATTCAGTTCGTTCGGCACATCAGAAGCGACATCGACGTGCAGCGCCAGTCCGCGCAAACGCACCTGTTCAGCAGTCAGGCCAATGACATTGTCGAGGACGCTATCGAGATAAAAGTCGATATGTTCCGCCATCATTTTGCCGGCCTCGATTTTGGAATAGTCGAGGATGTCGTTGATAATGCCCAGCAGATGTTGGCCGGCGCGCTGGATCTTGCTCAGATAATCGCGTTGACGCACTGTGAGTTCGGTTTGCAGCGCCAGATGCGACATGCCGAGTATGGCATTCATCGGGGTACGGATTTCATGACTCATGTTGGCCAGGAAATTGGACTTGACCTGCGACGCCGCTTCGGCGGTCTCTTTTGCCGCCACCAGCTCGACGGTAGCCACTGCCACCTTGTCGGCCAACTGATCCCGATGTTGCAGCAATTCCAGTTCTGCCTTCATCAGCCTGCGATACGCCAGCCAGAACAGACCCAACGTGATAAAAAACGCCAATATCATGACCGCAACCACCAGGGCGAGTTTTTGCCGGCTATCCGCTGTTGCACGCGCTACTGCGGCACTGGTGCGGTCGTCCTGCAAGGCGAGGAAGACATTCACCGGCGCCATGATGTTGGCCTTGTCCTGATGGTATTGGTCGTCGTGCATGATCCGACGGGCCATTTCCAGATCCGGTTTGCCCTGACGCGTGAAGTGACCATGGCCATCGTCGAACAGGCCCTTGACTGCATTCATGGCGATCTCTTCCGTCTTCACCAGCGCATCGGAATTGTCTTTTGCTTTCTGGAGCTGAGCGAATTCCTCCGACGTAAAACCGGCGTGTTGCATCAAAGTCGTGAGAGGTATTGCCGAACCAGGTGAAGTCGGGTCGGCTTTACCGACCGCCACAAAATCCCAATAAATGCGCTCGTAATGCGCCGGTCGCGGCTTCTCGCCGTTACGGATCTTCAGAACGTCCCAATACTCCTGCTCATACTTGGGATCGCCAGTCACTACGTAAGTACGCGCCAGCCGGGTCAGGTCGTTGGAGCTCTGGCGCAACTCCTCGGCCAATTGATACGACAGGTAACGGTTCTCGTTGGTCGCCTGCAAATCCGTTACCGAACGCGAGATCTGGAGCAGCCCGACCAGCAGCATGACAAACAGCGCCGCGCTAATAATTCCCAGAGAAATAAACACCTTCTTTAACGCTAATGTACTGTGCATGCCACCCTCAATATTTTCAATATGATCACCGTCCAGCCTCCCTGCGTATGCCGGACTGACCGACGTTCACATTATGCAAACTGCGCACTTTTTTTCTCGATATCTTCCTCGCTGTCACCGTACTCCAGGGCGATGGTGCGAAACTGATTTTGAATGACGAGAAAGGCATCCACCACATCCGGATCAAAATGCTGGCTGCGGCCTTTTTGTATGATCAGCGCCGCCTCATCGTGCGACATCGGCTCCTTGTAGACCCGGCGGCTAATCAGCGCGTCGTACACATCGGCCAAGGCCATCAAACGCGCGCTGATCGGGATGGCATCACCGGCCAGTCCTTGCGGATAACCGCTGCCGTCCCATTTTTCCTGATGCGAATAGGCGATTTCTTTCGCGGTACTTAAAAACTCGACTTTGGTTCCGAGTAGCTGTTCAGCGTGCGCAATCGCATCTCGCCCGAGGGTGGTATGGCTTTTCATGATCTCGAATTCCTGCTCTGTAAGCCGCCCCGGTTTTTTCAGGATCGAATCGGGAATGCCGACCTTGCCGATATCGTGCAGCGGCGCGGATTTAAACAGTAATTGGATATTGCGATCGGTCAGATAGCTGGAAAATCGCGCGTGGCTACGCAACTGCCCGGCCAGTGCCTTGACATAGAACTGGGTGCGGCGTATGTGGTTGCCGGTCTCGTTGTCGCGCGTCTCGGCCAGCGAGGCCAGAGCGGTAATGGTGACATCCTGGATCGCATTGACTTCACTTGTGCGGCGCATCACTTCCTGCTCCAGAAAAGCATTCTGGTCGCGCAGGAAATCGGCTGCCATTTTCAGGGTCAGGTGGGTCCTGACACGCGCGCGCAACAGCAGCGGACTGGCCGGTTTGGCGATATAGTCGACTGCGCCAGCCTCGAAACCGCGCCATTCATCTTCGGCGTCATCCTGCGACGTCAGAAAAAGTACCGGGATATCGCAACTGACCGGGTGCTGTTTCAGACGCCGACATACCTCATAACCATCCATTTCCGGCATCATGATATCGAGCAGGATCAGGTCGGGCGGGTTTTCAGAGGTGGCAATCTTCAGGCCCTTCTCGCCATTCACCGCTACTTTCACTTTGTAGTCGGCTTCCAGCAATCGACTCATCACGGTCAGATTGGCCGTAGCATCATCGACGACCAGAATAACTGGCTTTTGTTTGGTACTCATTTTGTCTCCTTCATTCAATTCGCGTCCTGTCCTGTGACCGCACTGACCATCCCGATCGGCATGCGTATTGCAAACATATGTGCATTTGTTCTAAAACGCATTGTCAATTGGAATGGGTGTCGTCAAATGTCAATCAAATGTCGTCAAATGCGAAATTTGTTCAACTTATGTGGGTGGGAGATTGAATAGGGAAGCAGTGACTGCTATTGCCGAACTTCGTCATGCGTATATGCGCGGCCATATAACGTGGCGCACATTTGAAGAGTTCACTGATACCAGGAACTGGATTGAACCATTAAATTATTTAGTCAGATTAGCTTTACGCCAGCCTGCCGGCGACTGACCGAATTCCGCCCTGAACCAGCGGGTAAATGAACTGGGCATGGAATAGCCGAGCAATTCGGCGATACGACCGAGAGAAAATGCCTGATTCTCCATATAGCGCAGCACCAGATCGCGCCGCACCGCACAGACCAGATCCGAAAAAACCGCATCCGACTGTTCCAGTTGTCGTTGCAAGGACCTGACATTCATGCCCAGGCTCTGCGCTATTTGCTCAACGGTTGCACGACCGGTGGGCAATGACAGATAGATCGCCTTTTTTACATCCAGCACCAACGATTCCTCGTTGGCCCCGGCCAGCGTATCCACATATTTTTGCGCGTATCTGGCCATATTTGCGTCCGCTCTTGGATTGACGGTATCCAGAGTCGTCGCCGAACAGACGATGCCATTGAAATCGCTGTTGAAAACCAGATCGACGCCAAAGATGCGACGATGCAGATTCAGTTCCGGTGGCGCTGCATGCGTGAAATGCACACTGCCGGGAATCCAGCGCTCGACTATCAACGCATTAATCATGCGGAACAATACGCCCAGCGCCAGCTCGATCGACTGCCTGGAGTAGGCGACATCGTCGGCCACAATCTCTTCTTTGATGATGACGTTAGGACCCGCATCCTCGACGTGTATCGCCAGTGCGGGATTCAGAATATGCCGGTACTGGATCAGGGTCGCCAAGACGTCCTTCAAGGTGCGCTGGTGGGTAATCAATAAACTCAGCATGCCGAAATTCGACAGTTGTCGCGACTCCGCCATCAGCAGGCCGAATGTCAGGCAACCGGTTTCTTTCGCCGATTCTTCCAGCAGTCGGACCGCGGCAGCGGCGGGAACCATTTGATCCGGATCTGCCAGCATGGAACGCGACAAACCCAATTTCTGCAACAGGCTGTGCGGATTAAAACCCAGATTATTTGCGACCTCAAAATAATTGGTGAGCGAAGCGGCTCTCATCAGAGTTACCTGATGCTGGTTTCCATGGGAAGTCATGATGTCTCTTATTTAGTTTGTCGCGAAATGCGCATTTTATGTAGCAATTCTATTCCGCATGTCATGAAATGAAAAGTAAAAGTCATCGTTTGTGAAGAGTATTTCGCAGGCCTCCCGTATATTTTCCTCCATACGCACACCGTGCAAAAAAACAGTCACACAGGAGATACGACATGTCTAAATGCGTCAGATTTTACGAAACGGGCGGACCCGAAGTGTTGCGCTACGAAGATGTTGAAGTCGGCGAACCAGGTCCCGGTCAGGTACGGCTGCGCCATGTGGCAGTCGGCCTGAATTTTGCCGATACTTATTTTCGCAACGGCACTTATCCGGTACCGCTCCCATCGGGAATGGGCGTGGAAGCATCTGGCGTGGTACAGGCGGTTGGCAGCGATGTAACCGGATTCGCTATCGGTGACCGGGTGACCTACACTGGCTTTATCACCGCCCTGGGCGCTTACAGTACCGAGCGTTTGATATCTGCCGCACTGCTGATCAAGCTGCCGGAGACGATCGCTTATGAAACTGCCGCAGCAATGACCATGCGCGGGCTGACTTCGGCTTATCTGATGCGCCGCGTATACGACTTCAAGCCAGGTCAAAGCATTTTGCTGCACGCCGCCGCCGGAGGTGTCGGATTAATCGTTTCACAATGGGCCAGGCTGTTGGGTCTGAATGTGATCGGCACCGTATCCTCCGACGCCAAAGCGGAACTTGCACTGGCTAACGGCTGCAACCATGTGATCAACTACAGCCACGAAGATGTCGCCAAACGCACCCGCGAACTGACCGGCGGGACCGGCGTTGACGTGGTCATAGACGGCGTTGGAAAAAGTACATTTATGGCATCACTGGATTCGCTCAAGCGTCGCGGTTTGCTGGTATGCGTGGGTACGGCATCCGGATCGATACCGCCGTTTGATCCGGTATTGCTGGCCATGAAGGGATCTGTATTTATAACCCGCCCTGCGCTGGCCGATTACATAGCCGACCCTGCAGAAAAATCTGCGCTGGCCAACGAACTGTTTGAGCACGTGGGCAGCGGCAGAATCAAGATTCAGATTAACCAGCGTTACAGTCTTTCCGATGCCGCACAGGCGCACCGCGATCTCGAGTTACGCAACACCACCGGTTCATCCATCTTTATCATCTGAGGAGGACTATCATGCGTGTCGAACAACTCACTTGCAGCATTGGCGCAGAACTGCTCGACGTCAATGTCCGCGATGCGATACACGATGCAGCGCTGTTTGCCGAAATCCGTGCCCAGCTGATCCAGCACAAAGTGCTGTTCTTGCGCAATCAGGACATCAGCAAGGCACAGCATGTTGCATTCGCACGCCGATTCGGCGAACTGGAAGATCATCCGGTGGCCGGCAGCGATCCGGAACATCCGGGCCTGGTGCAGATCTACAAAACACCTGAACAACCGAATGCCCGTTACGAAAATGCCTGGCATACCGATGCGACGTGGCGCGAAGCGTCGCCATTTGGCTGTGTGTTGCGCTGTGTCGAAACGCCCGATGTCGGCGGCGACACGATCTGGGCCAATATGGTGCTGGCATATGACAATCTGCCGGAAGATATCAAACACAAGATCGCCCCGCTGCGTGCGCGTCACAGCATCGAGGCGAGCTTCGGCGCGGCGATGCCGATCGAAAAACGCCTGGCACTCAAAGCGCAATATCCTGACGCAGAGCATCCGGTGGTGCGTACTCATCCCGATACCCGGGAAAAAATCCTGTTTGTGAATGCCTTCACAACCCACTTTACCAATTTTCATCGTCCGGAAAATGTGCGTTTCGGTCAGGACGCAGCACCCGGCGCAAGTCTGCTGCTGAATTACCTGATCAGTCAGGCCAATATTCCCGAATATCAGGTGCGCTGGCGCTGGAAGAAAAACAGCATGGCAATCTGGGACAACCGCAGTACGCAGCACTACGCGGTAATGGACTATCCGCCATGTCATCGCAAAATGGATCGCGCCGGCATAGTCGGTGACGTGCCGTATTGATCCGCAAAACAATCTCTCGTTCATACAACAAAACCATACAAGGAGCACAACATGCAGTTTCTCGACGATTCATTATTTCCAGAAAATCAGGACAAGGTAGTTATTACGGTCGCGCCGTACGGCCCGGAATGGGAACCCAGAGATTTTCCGGAAGACATTCCGGTAACGATGGAAGAGCAGATTCAAAAAGCGGTTGATTGCTATAACGCCGGTGCCACGGTTTTGCATCTTCATGTGCGTGAACTGGATGGCAAAGGATCCAAGCGCATGTCCAAGTTCAATGAGCTGATCGCCGGAGTACGTGCCGCGGTGCCTGACATGATTATTCAGGTCGGCGGTTCGATTTCCTTCGCACCGGAATCGGAAGGCGAAGCCGCCAAGTGGCTGTCGGACGAAACACGTCATATGCTGGCCGATTTATCACCGGCACCGGATCAGGTCACCGTAGTGGTCAACACCACGCAGATGAACATCACCGAACTGATGATACGTTCGGAACTGGAAAACACTTCACTGATGGAACCCGGCTATTACGATGCGTATCGCGAAATGACCGTTCCCGGCGGACCAGGCTGGGTCGAAGAACATCTGCGTCGTTTGCAGGCCGCCGGCATTCAGCCGCATTTTCAGCTGACCGGCATGCATGCGCTGGAAGGACTGGAACGTCTGATTCGCCGCGGCATCTATACCGGCCCATTGAACCTGACCTGGGTCGGCATTGGCGGCGGTATGGATGGCCCCAATCCTTACAACATGATGCAGTTCATTAACCGGATTCCGGACGGCGCCTGCTTCACCGCAGAAAGCCTGATGCGTTACGTTTTGCCGTTCAACATGATGGCCATGGCCATGGGCTTCCATCCGCGTTGCGGCATTGAGGACACGTTGATGGATCAGCACAACAACCGCATGACTTCGGTGCAGCAAATCGAACAGCTGGTGCGCATTGCCAAAGAACTCGGACGCGAAGTTGCTACCGGCAAGGAAGCGCGCGAAATCTACAAGATCGGCGTGCAGTACAAGGATGCGGACGAGACTCTGGCAAAACTGGGCATGGCACCGAACCGTCCGAAAGGTGTACGTGCGGTTCCATTAAGAGCCGCATAGATTGAAGCAGGCAGGCCCGGATGAAATACATCGTCCGGGCTACGCATAATCAGGTTCCAAAAAATGAATCGCCAACAAAGAGCGATCGACACCGGAGACAATGTTGAACTATCACACTACCGTACCTGAGACCGGGGTTCAGCCGGCCTTGCACATCACCCGACGCTACGCCTGGCTGGTATTCGCACTGACTTTCGGCCTGCTGATTTCCGACTACATGTCGCGCCAGGTATTGAATTCCGTATTCCCGCTGATCAAAATGGAATGGAATCTGTCCGATTCCCAGCTCGGCGCCTTAAGCGGTGTCGTTGCATTGATGGTCGGTATACTGACCTTCCCGCTCTCCATGCTGGCCGACCGTTACGGACGAGTCAAAAGCCTGGTTTTTATGGCGATATTGTGGAGCCTGGCAACCATGGCCTGCGGCTTATCGCAGTCCTACCATCAACTATTTCTGTCGCGCTTTTTTGTTGGCGTCGGTGAAGCGGCTTACGGTAGCGTCGGCATCGCGGTGGTACTGTCGGTTTTTCCGGCCAGCATGCGTTCCACCCTGACCGGCGCATTCATGGCAGGCGGATTGCTGGGTGCGGTATTGGGCGTCGCGTTGGGCGGCATCCTGGGTGCGCATTTTGGCTGGCGCTGGGCCTTCGCAGGAATTGCCTTGTTCGGACTGGCGCTGGCACTTCTGTTTCCATTGCTGCTGAAAAAAAATCGTGCGTTTATCGACAATCCGCATGGCAAGCCGCTGCACAAATCAGCCGCTACCGGATCCGCATTACGCACCCCGCTGCGTTCGGTGTTTGCCAGCCGTTCGGTGGTGTGCGCCTATACCGGCAGCGGACTGCAGCTATTCGTCGTGAGTGCCATGATAGGCTGGATGCCCAGCTATTTAAACCGTTACTATCATATGGCAACCGACAAGGCCGGCGTATTGTCGGCGGCATTTTTACTCAGCGCCAGTCTGGGCATGATCCTGTGCGGCATGTTGAGTGACAGGTTGGGACGCAACAATCCGGTACGTAAGGTTTCGCTGGTAATCAGTTTCTGCGTGATTAGCGGCGCAGTGCTGTTATTCGCCTTCAGTTTGCCGTTTGGATCGACCCAATTGATATGTATCGCGCTGGGTATGTTTTTAGCTGCCGGATGTGCCGGACCTGCCGGAGCGATGGTCGCGAATCTGACCAACCCTTCCATCCACGGCACCGCATTTGCGACCCTGACACTGGCGAACAATCTGCTTGGTTTTGCGCCGGCACCGATCATCACCGGCATCCTCGCTGATCGATACGGACTGCAGTTCGCGTTCCAGTTGATTCCGCTCATCAGCGTCGTTTCAACCGCCATCTTTTTAATCGGCAAACAGTATTACCAGGCTGATCTGATGAAGACACTGCCTTCATCCATGCACGCAGCGCGGGTATGACGATGACAAGCTCGCTGACGATTTCCTGCAACATAAGACCACGCTCTTTGCCGGTAGCGCCTGCTGCGCACATCAATTTTTCAGGTTAATCAACATCAAGGAAGTCCAATGATAGAGCAAAAAAATACCACCGTTTTAATCGTTCCGGGTTTAAGAGACCACGTGGAACAACACTGGCAAACGCTGCTGGCTGCCAGATTGAGCAAAGTCAAAACTGTGCCGCCTCTGGAAAGTGACAAGCTGAGTCTGACAGCAAGAGTTGCGGCGATTCAGTCAACCATAGAAACCATAGACGGCCCAATCATTGTTGTGGCGCATAGCGCCGGGACGTTGATGATGGTGCACTGGGCGCAATGTCATGCGGCAAACATCCAGGGCGCTTTGCTGGCCGTGCCGCCTGATTTCAGCGTGCCTATGCCTGTCGGTTATCCGACAGTGCAGCAACTCGCCAAGAACGACTGGTTACCCGTGCCGACACATCGGCTCACGTTCCGGTCGATTGTGACCACCAGCGAGAACGATCCCCTCGCCGCGTTTGACCAGGTGGTTGCCATGGCAAACAACTGGGGCAGTGAACTGGTCCATCTGGGCAAAGTGGGCCATCTGAATTCCGCATCCGGATACGGCGACTGGCCGCAGGCAGATGCATTGATCCAGCGCCTGATCGACGGGTCGTAAATTCGAATCAAATCAACCGAAACATCAACCAGGAGAGCGCATCGACCTAACAAAACCATCATGTGAAATTCAAAATAAAACTACTCAATATAAAAAAACAGCCTTTCGAGACAAATCAGTGATTTAGGAGATCCACGTGAAATTTAAATTAATCAGCATCGGTGTTTTAACGTTTTTAAGCAGCACAGCTTTCGCGGATACCAGCGTAGTAACGACGGATGCAAGCAATGTGACACTGTACGGCGCGCTTGACGTCGGTGTGTTATCCCAGTCTAGCAACTCCAATCCGGCTCTGGGTTATCTGCCCAATGCAAAGAATGGCGGATCATCCGTCAGTTTAAAAGATGGCGGTCTCGGCCTGAGCTATTGGGGAATCAAAGGTTCTGAAGATCTGGGCGACGGTCTGAAAGCCACCTTCAATTTACGCGGCAATATTACTGCGCCAACCGGCGTGGCCGGCGGTCCTAACTCGTCAGGCGGTACGTCATTATTTAACCAGGAAGCCAATCTCGGTTTATCGGGCGATTTTGGTAGCGTCAAAGCAGGTCGTGTCATCGCGCCGATCTGGTACGCATTTGCGCCGACAGATGTGCGTGGCGGTGCCTATTTCGGCAGCAGCCTGACCGGGTTGGTCGGATTGAACAGTGTGACCGGCAAGTTCGCCGGCGGTAATTCAGATGCCCTGGTCGGCACGATTTATAACGACAATGCGCTGGTATATACCTCCCCGGTATTGTCCGGCATTACCGTCAATCTCGAGTACACCTTGGGTGGTCAGGCGGGTAACAGTTCAGCAGCAAGACAAACTGCCGCTACCGTGAATTACGGTGACGATCATCTGAAACTGGATGCGATCTATTATTCCGGCAATGACAACGGCGCCAACAATGGCACTGCCGCCGTTCCTGGTACGGTCACCGGCAATCCTACCAATGCACCTGAGATTCCGCTGAATGGCACCAACACCAATCGCCTTATGCAGATCGGCGCTCTGTATAAATTCACGGCGCTGTCCCTGTCTGCCGGATATTGGAAAGGCACTGATCCGTCTGATACCGGAGCAGGTGTCAATGCGTTGAAGGGCATCACCACTGGCGATGTTCGTATGATTAATCTGGGTGCGGGTTATCGGGTGTCAGAAAAAATCAATCTGACATCGGGTGCTTACAAAATCACTGACCAGAACCATACGGGCAATAGTTCCGTCATGTACGTATTGGGTAGTGAATATTCCTTCAGCAAGCGGACCAGAGCATATCTGGAAGTTGCCAGCGTCGATAATATCGGCAGCAATATGAATCAGGGTTTGATTTATGCCTCACCTGTTACCGCAGGAATCAATTCTCATGCAGTGATGTTGGGGCTGCGGCACCAGTTTTGATGCGATAGCAGTTTCATCCCGCCAGGAGTTTTACCTGACGGCTGAACATGGTCCGTTGCCATGTTCAGCCTGATATCAGCCTGATTGAACAACCCGGATCGGTGGCGACAATTCCGGCATGCCACAGACACCGCGGCCGCTATTTCGGCGCACCTTCTTTATCCTTCTCGATCAACTTCGCTACCGGCGATTCAGGGCCAACGGCCTCCAGCATGACGACTTTATCGATCGGAACCAGCAACCATTGCGGGCCATGCCAATCATTCTTTTGCCGGTTGACCAGCTTGTTATCGCGTTGACCGTTGGGCTGCACGCTGCTCTGCACGTAATACACATTGCTGAGCTTGATAAAACTGGGCTCGATCTCTTGCACGACGCCGTAATAGACCTGACCATTTACCAAAGAAATGCTGGTCAGGCCGCCGGTTGGAATTGATCCTAAATTCGGTCTTTCGTGTAGCCAGGAACTCCAGGCCATTACAGCCAGAGATACGGCTACGATCAATCCCAGCAACGTGGCGATGACATGTCGGTTAGGTTTCGATATTTCTCGATTCCGTCCCGGTTCAATGTCCAAAGCTTCCCTGTGTATGCGAGTTTCATTGGCACTCATAAGCTATCCTTGTTGTTGTGTTTTCCCCTGCGACCCAAGTGCAGCAAACTACCCAAACCGATCAGCAGCAGCGACAGGCTGCCAGGCTCCGGCACGTTGCCATTGCCACCGGTAGTCACGCCATTCGTACCAGTTGCACCGTTAGTGCCGGTCACCGTCGTCGTTCCTGCAAACGCCTGACTGATTGCCAGTGCCATGGCGAGCGGAATGGCAAAACGCATGGAAGCGATCATGTGGAAATGAAAAGATGGGGAGCTTGCATGCATTTTGCATGCCAATTTGACTGTCAATTTTAATAAACAATAAAAACATAGAGTTACTAAAACCAGGCAATTTCTAACGCCTGCGATTGTCAAATTCATCGACAAAAAAAAGACCTAACCTGTTGAAAGCAGCTGATTTATTGACTATGTGGGTAGGTAAAAAACGTAGTGCACTACGTTTAAACCAAAATGCGTGATTAAAGCCGCTGGTGATAGCACAGACAAATAGAACAACCCAAAGCGCAAGCCATACTTACCGTAACGCCTGCTCCGCGTCTGAACCACGTTCAGTGTTTAGCACAATACTCCCGCAAATCGAGATGACTTAGCATTGCGCACCACCTGTGGCGTGATGCAGGTTGGCCGTCGTCTTTCATCACTCAACTCAACCTGCTGCTAACCATGTCTATATCGTTATCACCCCAAGCCTTTTTTTCGCGAACCGTGAGCGGCGAACGAATGCACAGAGTAATGCATTCAAAAAGTCGGGAAGAAGCCACTGCAATGGGTCTGTTCGATCAATTTAAAGATTTATTTTATACGGATAAAAAGGCAGATTTCTTAAACGGCTTGTACGATCTGGTCCATGACGATGGACGGTCGGGGGAAGGAAAAGATTTCAGCGCGATTGCACGGATTATTGCGCGCGCATCAGCTGAAGATTTAGAAGAATTTTATACAGGCAGAAACGCATCCGGCAAGCCGATACTCCATGTAGCACTGGAAGAAGGACAGCTCGATGTCATCGCCGCATACAAGCTATTTTTGGGATTTCTTCCTGACGATCAGCGCGATAAATTTCTGGTTAATCTACTTGCCGCAAAAGACCGGGACGGTAACTCCGGCCTGACAGCGGCACTGAAGAATGATCGCGATGATGCCATCGGCGCGTACCGCTCATTACTGGACTTGCTTAGTCCCGCGGAGCGTGCCCAACATTGTGAAAAACTACTCGCTGCAGAAGACCAACATGGGATTCCAGGGCTGGTCTGGGCGATGGGGCGCAAGAGTGAAAATGCCCGCAGCGCATATAGGATCTTGCTGGAAGAATTTGCAGAGAAAAAAGTCGACAATCGCCTGAATGATTTGCTGACGCTGCTGGATTTCACGACCAGTCCAAGCCTGGATAACAAGAACAAGCAACGCGCAGACCGCTCATTAACGTTTGAGAAACCGGATGATATTAACGCCTTCCACAAAATGCTGGATCTGGTTCCAGCAGATCACCTGAACAAGCTCCTGATCTACCCAAGCCCGTTAGTTCTGAAGAATAAAGATGGAGATACGGGCCTGTGTGCGGCCATGAAACGCGGCGACGTTGCTGTCATCAACGCATACAAAACAGTTCTCGCCCGGATTCCGGAGCAGCAGCGCGACAGTAACCTGGCTCGTCTGCTTGCCGGCGCTGACCGACATGGCACGCCATGTCTCTGTTTCGCGATGCAGAACGGAAATGCTGATGCCATCGCTGCGTACGGAGCATTATTGGCATTACTTCCTCCTGTGCTGCGCAGCAAATACCTGGTATCCCTGCTGGAAGCCAAAGACCAGGATGAGACTCCTGCACTTGCGCGGGCGCTAAAGAACGGGCACGCCGCTGCAATCACCGCATTTAAGGAATGTGTGAAGTTACTTCCGCCCGATCTGCTCAACAAACACCTGGTTGCCCTGCTCGAAGCCAAAGACGCGAATGGAGACCCGGCACTGGCGCGGGCGATGCAGCGAGGGCATGCCGAAGCAATTACCGCGTTCAAAGACCTGGTCGAACTACTGCCACTTGAGCTACGAATCAGGCACCTGCCGAATCTGCTCGAGGCGAGCGACATCGATGGACAACCGGCACTCTACCTGGCGATGAAGTATGGAAATGCCAGAGCCATTATTGCGTTCAAAGGATTAGTGGATTTGCTTCCTGCACAGCTACGCAACGCACATCTTCTTGGTCTTCTGTCTGCCAAGGACAGGAAGGGAATTCCGGCCCTGACAATCGCGATGGATAATGGAAATGCGGCTTGCGTGACCGCGTACAAAGAGTTGCTGGGTATGCTGTCGGAACAGGAACGTCGCCAACACCTGGGCATTCTGCTGGTTGGTCTGCAAACTCACGATGACATGCCTGCCCTGTTCAGGGGGCTGCTGGCAGGGGTTGGCGATACGGTAACCGCCTACTTGGGATTGATGGACCTGATTCCCGAGGGATGCCACGGCGCCATCTTCAAGGATATTTTTTCGGACGCTCCCAATTGCAAGCGCTCGGCTTATTTCGACAAAGAGGCTTTTTTTAATCACCTTGATAATGCATCGCATTGCAGTCTGCTGACCTGTATCGACAAAATCGATTCCCGACACAGCGATTTGAGAAATGAACTCATGGCCAAGTGGATCGGCCTTTTCGAAAACTTCGGATCGATAACCGCAGGGCAGGCAAGTTCGATCATCGCCATTTGTACAAGCAGGTCACAGTATGCAGAAAATCCTGTCATTTCCCACTTTATCGGGACGCGCCTTATTTCGCCCTTCATCTCCGCCGGCAACACCGGCAAATTAATGATAGGAGGCCGTCAGCTTCCATTGCTGATAAATGCTGTCCATAACATAGTACTTGGCGAGCAAGGCGGGTTCTTGAGCAACAGACCCGGCACATTCATGTTGGAAAATAACGGCTTCTTTGTTCAACTCATCGCCTTGTGCACCAACCATCCAGATCCCCGCACAAGAAACAGGGCGGAAACTCTGTATGACCGGTATTTAAGTCTTCCTGAACTTCAACCACATAAAGCGCAGCTCGCCATATTTGGATTTGAGCAAGGTATAAGAGCCAGCGGCGACAGCCCCCAGGATCGTATCTTGAACGATGATGCCGCCTACCTGTTTGCTCGTCGACATCCTAACCGCAGAACCTGCGATGGACTGTTACTGAGCAAGGACGATATCGATGGCATGTTAGCCACAGATAAAATCCACAATTGGTCGAACGTGGCGTTTATAACCGAGATTACAGACCGCAATGGTCAAAAAGAAGTTCGCACGGTGACCAACGGAGCATTCAGCGCCAACGACATATATCCTCAATTTGATTTATTCAGGACGACCTTCCAACTCCAATATCGACAAAGCGGGCTACTTAAATTATTGAATACGCTGGGCCTGAATTACACGAATACAGAGCAAGACACCAGCGTGCAGACCAGAGATTATACGAAGGACTTTTTGGCAGCTTTTCAGGCACGGACATCTCAGACTAAATTAACCACGCCGACACACAAGCTGACGCTGCACAAAATTTTCGGCCGCCTGCTGGCCAATTCGAGTGGAGATGCCTGGTCGCTGCAATCACTCCCAAAATTGACCGATGATCATGCCCGGCAGATTTTAGAAATCTATCGAACGCCCGGCAGCCCGCGCAATACCCTTAACGATGCACGCATCCTGTTCTGTCTTTCGGCTGTCTTCGCGAGATTATCTTCCTCGTCTTATTTTGGCCAGGAATATGATTCTCCAGATGCCATCAGAGTCTATGCGGCAGCGTTGTTGAATAAGGCACGCGAGTTAGATCCTGCGGTGTGTAGCGGCACAACGATAAACTCCAGTCTGGAAAAAATGCTGGGGCTGAATGGGGCGTTCACGTGCACAGCTGTTTTGTCCGGCGAGATGATGGCACATGCCAAATCGGAGCCTGCTTTTAAACAGGTTTTGATGGCGATTAAGCCGATGGCATGGTCGTAACTGGAGGCTGAACGCGGCGCGCCAAATAACAATCAAGGATTAGTAAGCACCAAACAGGCGATCAAGCGCTGCATGGATTGGTTGTTATTGCAGGTTAACGTATAAGCATGCATTAACTGAACCCATCGTTCGTTTGCACTTATTCATTCAGTTCATCAACGCTGCAGCAGTGCCACGCAGTGCCTGGTTTTTCGCATTAATTACAAATACAGGAACTCCGGTAAGATAACTTGAAATTCGCCCTTTTTGTTCAAAGCGCGCTCTAAATGGAGATGATGAAAAATACGCGCCAAACCTTGGAACGATACCGCCGCCAATATAAAGCCCGCCTCTCGCACCCAAAGTAATCGCCAGGTCCGCTGCGGTAGTACCTAACACGCTGCAAAAAATGTCTATCGCTTCTCTGCATACAGGGCAGCTATTTTGCAGACCATTACTCACAATTTCAGCTGGTTCCAGAACCAGTTGAGGCAATTGATCGATCTCGTTAATCGCATCGTAGATGTTGCACAGTCCAGGACCAGAAAGCACTCTTTCAGCTGAAACGTGACCAAAGCGTCTTCGCAACACCTTTAAAATATCATCTTCTCTTTGATTGAATGGAGACAATGTAACGTGCCCGCCTTCACCCTGAAGTGGAATCCAGTGAGGCGTTTCGCCTGCGCTGTGAGTTGGAATCAGCCCGGAAACGCCAAGCCCGGTTCCGGCTCCAATTAAGGCTATCGGAAAATCAGCGCTCAGCTTCTTGCCGCCGATCTGGTCCAGTTCAGAACTATCAAGAACCGGTAAGGAAAGTGCGAGTGCGGTAAAGTCATTCATGACGACCAGGGATTCCAGTCCCAATTGTTTTTTGAGTTCAATTTGAGAGAACTGCCAATTTAACGTCGTCATGCTCACCAGATCATCTGCAACAGGCGCTGCAATACCAATCCCGGCCGAGCGAGGTTTCACCTGGGTCAATTCCAGATAGGCTTGAATTGCTTCATGAAGACCGGCGTAGTCACTACACTTGAAGTTATGTTCTTCTACGATTGCAGTACCGACACTGAGGATAAGACCAAACCGAACGTTAGTACCTCCAACGTCAGCCAAAAGATGAGGGTAAGGATGAATCTGAGTCATAAATTAAATTTTCCTGACAAATAAGACATTAATTGAATTAAAAATGAACAGCCTTTGCGTGCATTAACCTGCTTCAGCAAGTGTTGATTTATCGCGATAATGGAAAGTCATAAAAAATACAGCGCCAACTATCAATGCTGAGATTGCGGGGTACCACCAAAAGGTGCGCCATTGCACCAGAGCTGCATCGCCATGGGCCGTAACAATATAATTAAACATTGCGCCGCTGATCTGCGAGCCGAACAGCATCCCGATACCGTAAGTAAACAGCGTCATCAGACTCTGGGCCTGACCTTTGATTTTTGTACTGGCGATTTTGTCGGTATACATATATCCGATGACGAAGAAAAAATCGTAGCAGACGCCGTGCAGAATAATGCCGAGATAAATCATCCAGCGCATCGCTTCCGCTATACCCATGGCGAACATGGCGTAACGCAGAAACCACGCCAGCATGCCGACCAACAGCATGTTCTTGACACCCAGGCGTCTGAAAAAGAATGGGATCAACAGCATAAAGAAAAATTCAGACATCTGTCCCAATGACATTACGCTGCTCACATTATCGATGTGGTTGGCTGCGATGAATGGTCCGGCAAAAGCGAAATAAGCAGCCAGCGGAACGGAAATCAGGGTGGCGCAAATAATGAATATGATGAAATTGCGCTGTCTGAACAGTTCAGAAAACGCATCCGCGCAAAACAGGTCACGCAATGCCAGCGGTTTGCCTTTGGCCGGCGGCGGCGTATCCGGCAAGGTATAACTGAATATGCCCAACAGCAGCGAAGCAGTACCGGCCAAAGGAAAGATCGAGGTCGATTCTGAAATTCCCGCAAATCCAACCAGCAAGCCGGCTACGATCCAGCCTATGGTTCCAAAGACGCGCACTATCGGAAAATATTTTTCACTGCTCTGACCCAGGCTGTGGAACGCCACATTATTGGACAGCGCGATGGTAGGCATATAGCACAACATATAGACGAAAATAATTCCCAGCAGTACGCCATGTCTGGCGGCTCCATTCGCGAGCTGTCCCGGCATCAAATACAGCAGGATTGCACCGGCGATATGCAGCAATGCCAATACTTTTTGTGATGCGAAAAACCGGTCGACAATCATGCCCAATAAAAAAGGCGACAGTATAGAAGCGACCGGTCCCAGTGAATATGCATCGCCTATGACTGCACTCATTCCATATTTACCCATGACTATGCCCAGGGTGACGTACCATGCGCCCCAGATAAAAAACTGCAGAAACATCATGAAAGCAAGTCGCGCAACTACATGTCGGTTTGCGCCGGATAATGAATGTGCAATGCTAGTTTGCATAGAGTCCTCTTGGGGTGTGTCGCTTAATGCGTTCAGCTGGTTTTTTTCCAAAGATCGATAGGCTTTGCAACGCTGGCATAAAACGGCAGCGATACTTTCTGACCGGATCCTGCAGACTGGTAGGCGGCATACAGCATTTCCAATACGGCCCGACCGTCTTCCCCGGTTACCTTGGGCTGTTTGTCCTCGCGCACACAGTCGACAAAATGCATGAGTTCCTGAGGGTAGCCCTGATTAAAGGCTTCTTCAAAAACGGTAAACGTCCAACCCTTTGAACTACCCGCCTTTTCCATGGCGTAGTCATAACCATCCACGGCATAGGTCAACGCGGCATTGCCTTTAAATAAATCCGCGTACGACACGCCTTTATCTCCGTAGACTTCAATGTGATCATCCATCCCGCCGAGCTTGGCCCAGCTGTTTTCCAGCACGCCGGTTATGCCGTTGTCAAACTCAACTATCGTGATCGAATGATCTTCGGATGGCGTATCGTGCATAACGGTCTGCATGGTGGAGTAAACGCTGGTTACCTTGGGATTGCCGCCCAGAACCCAGCGCATCCATGCCAGTCCATGGCAGCCCATGTCCATCATGACGCCGCCGCCTGAATATTCGGGTTCGTAAAACCAGCGGCTATGCGGGCCCGAGTGCTTTTCCGCCTGCTTGATCATGTGCAGCTTGCCGAATGCGCCAGCCTCAACCAATGCTTTTACCCGTTCGTATTTAGGTGCAAAGCACAACTCCTCGGCATACATCAATTTGCGATTCTGCTGCTTGCAGACCGCGATCATTTCATCGGCCTGCTCAAGGGTGAGCGCCAACGGCTTCTCGATAATAATATGCTTGCCCGCCTGAGCGGATTTAACGCATGCTTCGTAGTGCAGATGATTCGGCAGGCATATGTCGATAATTTCACATTCGCACTCAGCCAGTAACTGATCGATGTCGCTATAAAAAGCGGGAATCTTGTGTGCGTCTGCAAACTTGCGGCCTTTATCTGCATCGCGTGCGTACACTGCGACCACTTCGGCATCATGGACAAACCGTTGATAGGACTCGACATGAATGCCGGAAATAAATCCGCATCCAAGAATGGCAACTCTGGTTTTTTTCATATTTATTCCTCTTATTTACTTTCGACAAACCTTTGTGTCGGATTCAACTCCGGCGGCGATGCGCAGGAAGCGATCCAGAATTTTAAATATTCAGCCAACTGACGCCGGTCAGGACTGGATCCCTGTGAAATAAACAGGCCGCTGACCGCGCTTGCCATGATCAATGCACTTTGCATATCGAATTGATGCAGCAGTCCGAACATGAAACCGGCATTGAAATGGTCCCCCGCTCCGGTATTAATCATCGGCTTGGGAACATGCAGGTTATTGATATGCAGACAGCTGGCGTGGTTGGCAAAAAAAGAGTGTCGTGGCGTGTGAGCCACCAGCCCGTCTATGCACAGTGCGTGAAATAAATCCTGCATGGATGACGCATCCAATTCCGAATTAATCGCCAGTAGCCGGCACAGCCGCTGGTATTCATTCAGATTGAGACTGATATATATCTCAAACCATGCCTGATAATATTTTATAAGCGCCAGCACGGCGTTGATGTCAGCATCGGATCTTGCGCTGATATCGGCAAAATCGATCAGTAATTTTTTCCGGTTATTGACGACAGATGCCACGCTAAAATCACGCAAGGCGTCTTGCCAGACTTGATGCATGCTGTCAATTTCACCCCAGTTCAGCAGCGCGATGCCGTCGCTGTTACCTACCATCGCGCTGATATTCGCTGCACCTACGCTCTGCCTGATATGACCGTAGGTAATTGGTCTGATTCCGTCATTCTGGGTCAGAAAAATTTTTCCATCGTCAAACTCAAGCGCGGTACATAAACCCGGTGCCATGACGCCGTGCGTGTCGCATTTACTACGCAAGTCAGCAAATACCGGATCGGGTTCAGGGTAGCCGACCGCCGCCATGCAATGCACATCAACCCCGGCCGATGCCAACGCCAGAGAAAAATTCGGTGCGTTCCCGCCGGCGCGCCGACTTTTGATATCCAGTTCGATCGATCCACTCTTGCCGCCTTTGCTGGCAATATATTCGCCGAATTGCCGGATGGTCTTGAAATAGACTTTATCGGCGCCGGCCTGCATGACCGGGCGGGCCAGGGTATCGATAAATCCGTCGAAACCGCAGACGCAAACGGGGCGCAGATGTGCAGGCATTCCGACCAGAGAATTCAAACAGTGTTGGAGTTGCTTTTGCACCGCGTTTCCTGTCTTGTTCATGTAAAGTTCCTGATTAAAGCCGGGTCAGTGAGCCAGCTTAAGTACGGAATCGCTGCGATACATTGCGGCATATTTCCAGCCGAAGTATCCAATGTAGATATAGCAGGCGGCAGGCACCAGAAATGACAGGTGCAATCCTAATTGATCGGCCAAAAATCCCTGCAGAAATGGCAGCAGCGCACCGCCGACTATCGCCATGCAAAGCAGCCCGGAACCTTGCCCGGTTGCCGCACCCAGTTTGTGCAAGGACATGCTGAAAATAGTCGGAAACATGATGGAGTTGCATAAGCCAACGGAGATAATTGTCCACATGGCCAACTGACCGTGTCCCAACACCGCACATAAAATCAATCCAACCGCGACCAGGGCATTGAATGCCAGCGTTTTTCCCGGACTAACATAGCGCATCACCGCGAATCCGATAAAGCGACCGAGCATCGCGCCGCCCCAATAAAAACTGACATAACGCGCCGCATCGGCGCTGCTCAGTCCGGCCACATCTTTTTCGCCTAAAAAATTAATCAAAAAGCTGCCTATACACACTTCGCCGCCGACATACACAAAGATCGCAATCGCACCCAATATCAGGTGACGGTGTATCCACAACGACTGACCGGTGGTCGCCTCTTTGACCTTATTTTCTGCAGCAATATCGGGCAGCCTGACCACGCGAAAAATAATCGCCAGCACAATCAGCGTAATGGCCAAGCCCAGATAAGGACCCTGCACCGACATGGCTTCTTTAGCGCGCTGCAACAGCTGATTTTCAGGAGACATTCTGGCAAATTCAACCGCGCTGACACTGGCCACCGATAGAATCAGCATGCCGCCCAGATAAGGCGCAACCGAAGTGCCGAACGAATTAAATGCCTGGGTGAGAGTCAGTCGGCTGGAGGCCGTTGAACTCGGTCCCAGAATGGTCACATAGGGATTGGCTGCAACCTGCAGGACGGTTATGCCGGCGGCCAAAATAAAAAATGCCAGCAAAAATACCGCATAAGATCCTTCTGCCGCAGGGTAAAACAAAGCGCATCCACCTGCCGCGATAAGCAAGCCGGTGACGATGCCGTTTTGATAGCCTATCTTTTTAATCAGATTACCGGCCGGGATAGAAACAATAAAGTAAGCACCGAAGAAGCAAAACTGCACCAGCATCGCCTGTACATAGGTCAGTGTATAGACGGCTTTTAAATGTGGAATCAGTACATCGTTTAGTGAAGTCAGCAGACCCCACATAAAAAATAACATCGTCACGATAATCAGCGATGTTCGCGTACTGAGGTTACCGCCATTCTGAATGTCGGCAGCCGGCATTGCCTGCTGCAGCGGTTGTTTAAGTTGTTCCATGTTGTCCCTTATATTTTTATTCCAGTTGATATCTTCTGAAACCGTTACAGCAGGTTGGGCCATGGCGCACTGTCCAGCGCTCCCGCTTCAGTTTTGCGTTTTCAGGACCGCTCAAATCGCAAAGTGGTAACGTTTCCATTTTTGGATGAGCGATAATGATTTATTTAAAATTGTTTGTCAATGAAAAATTTAAATGGACAGGAAATGCATGAAATTCTGGCATTTTTATATACAGCGCTACTCAAGCATGAATTTGCCAATCAGTCGGCGTTGCGTTGACATTTCAATGTGGTCGTAGCATTATTGGAAACGTTACCAATATTAGCCATTGACAGGAAATAAAAACATGGGCGGAGATACAAGCAAGAAAAAACTACACACGTTGTTGGCACTGACAGCCTGTCTTGCAAGCGCATTTGCATATGGGCAGACCATCGATGTCGCGCTGGACGGGGCGAGCCAGGGACGGGTTTTTGACGGAATCGGCGCAGTGAGCGCAGGTGCTTCCTCGCGCTTGCTGACTGACTACCCGGAACCGCAGCGCAGTCAGATTCTCGATTATCTGTTCAAGCCCGGGTACGGCGCAGCGCTCCAGCATCTGAAGGTGGAAATTGGCGCCGACGTCAATTCCACCGATGGTTCCGAACCGAGCCACATGCGCAGCGCGGGCGACCACGATGCGTCGCGCGGCTACGAATGGTGGCTGATGCAGGAGGCACATAAGCGCAATCCACATATCGTTCTGGAAGTATTGGCATGGGGAGCACCCGCATGGACTGCTGCGGAGGCGGACGGAAAAAGAACACCGTACTCAGACGCCATGGCCGACTATATCGTTGACTTCATTAAAACCGCCCGACACGACTACGGCCTGGAGATTGCTTACGCGGGCATATGGAACGAAAGAAATCCGGACATTCCGTTTATAAAGGAGTTGAGCCGACGCTTGAAGTCGCATCACCTGACAACCCGGATCGCGTGTTGCGACGGAGACTGGACGATCGCCGATGCGGTCCTGAAGGATGCCGGTTTATCCGCAGCAATCGATGTGATTGGCGCGCATTATCCGCGCGAAATAACCGGCAAGGTGTCGACCACCGAATCGGCAAAAAATACCGGCAAGCCGCTATGGTCGAGCGAAGACCAGCCGAATGGCGGTAGCGGACCTTTTGTGAGCCGGGAATGGCTCAGCGGCGGGCGCATTATGGCACATGTTTACAACCAGAATTATCTGGAAGGCAGCCTCACTTCTACTGAAATCTGGAGTCCGGTTACCTCCTATTACGACAATCTGGCTGCACCCAATTCCGGTCTGATGTATGCCAACACGCCATGGTCCGGTCACTATGAGGTTCAGTCGACAATCTGGGTCACGGCGCATACCACCCAGTTCGCCCAACCGGGTTGGCAATACCTCGATCGCTCGATGGGCAAGCTGCCAGGCAATGGCAGTTACGTAACGCTGCGCTCGACCGACAAGAAGAACTGGAGCCTGGTTCTCGAAACGATAGACGCGCACGCGCCGCAAACCGTCAACTTCACACTGGCTGGCGGCCTGGCCTCCGGCAATGTGCACGTCTGGCAAACCAATGGCACACATATCTTTGAACAAGTCGCCAGCGTGGTGCCCGTACACGGCAGGTTCAGCTACACCTTCAATCCGGAATCCCTGTATACGCTGACCACCACCACAGGTCAGGGCAAGGGCGACGCGCAACCACCCGGTGCCGCTGGATTTCCTATGCCCTATGCCGATGATTTTGAACAGACAGCCCTCAACCATGCACCGAAATATTTGTCGGACCAGGACGGGGCCTTTGAGGTCAGACCTTGCGTGGAGCGCCAGGGCCGCTGCCTGGAACAGGTGATTTCCGCCGTCCCGGTTCCATGGGCCGCGACACCCGACCCCTTTACCATGGCCGGTGACGCCAGCTGGACCGACTATCAGGTTGCCACCGACCTGCGCTTTCTTTCATCGGCGCCGGCACTGATCATGGGACGGATCGATTCATCGGATGTGTTTGCCGACGACAACGCACTCTTGCCGAGCGCCTATGTACTGCGTGTCAAGCCGAATGGAAGCTGGGATCTGATCTCGACTGAATTCAAAAAACCGACTGTCAGTCTGGCGTCAGGCACCATGGAAATTGATACGGGAAAATGGCACCGTATATCGCTCCGTTTTCATGGCAGCAGGATCGATGCTTTTTTGGATGAGCAGCTTTTGGCTTCGGTAAATAACGCAACTCATACCCATGGCATGATCGCCCTGGGTACTGGCTGGGACCACACCCAGTTCGACAATCTGAAGATCACTCCAGAGTCAACAGCAGCGGTCGGGCAGTAACAATTGCCTGTTCCTGTTTTTAAAATAAAATGACGCTGCACGGAAAACTGTCATTCATCCACACTATGCGATGAACACGGTTCCCGGCAGCGTCATGTGCAGCTATGACATTCTGAACGGTGAATCTGCCTGAGAAAACGGTCATTTACTGAACCCTGTTCTCAAGCCGGTCCGCGCCGGGTTTCAAACCGGCGCCCGACCATGGAACGCTTGCTGCACAACTCGTCTACAGCCGCAAATCCACCGTTCTTCGCGGAGCTTCCTAGAAGGTGTAGTTCGCTCCGACGTTCACAAAGCGCCCAACCGCGCCAGCCTGATGGAATGATGCGTTGTACATCGTCCAGCCGCCGCCCCAGGTTCCCAGATCGACTGGAGGCTGCCTGTTGAACAGGTTGGTGACATTGCCATGCAGTGTCCAATGCGCGTCGAGCTTGTAGCGCAACGTCAAATCGGTATCCAGGAAGGAATCGACCTGGCACAGATTAGCCGGTGGCGGAGTATTCGGGAATATCCCCTGGCCATCAATGCCGGCACCCTTCGCGCAAGTGGTGGCGTTGTTGAATGACGGATCGGTCAAGTTGAAGCTGCTGATCCAGTTAAAGGTAGTCGCCACCTGCAGCGGTCCCTGCTCCCACGCGAAAACGGCCTGGATGCGATCCTTGGGATTGCCTGTATTGTTGCTGACGACTTCCGGACCATGGGTGCCGGCCAGTTGGTAGGACTGGCCATCGGTGGTCAGAATATAGCTCATCTCGTGCGTCCAGGTCATGCCGACGTTCAAGTTACCCCACGTGCCCATCTTCTGTTTGTAGTGGCTTTCGAATTCGAGACCGCTGACCTGTGTCGAATTGGCATTGACCCACTCAACCGGAATGTACAGCACCGGACCGACCGAAGGTGTGCAGGGAGTAGTGCCGCCGTTGCCATCTGCGCAGGTGGTCGGCACCGCCGTGCCGCGCACCGCGTCGGCAACCGAACCGGTACCCCGGATGACCTGATCGCTGATGCGCACCTGATACAGATCAATCGTGCTGCTCCAGCCCTTGATCGGTTCGAAGATCGCGCCGATGGTTTCGGACACGGATTTTTCAGGTTTCAGATCCGGATTGGAACTATTCATGAAGACAGCGCCGTAATTACAGGAACTGCTCCCGCCGGCCACGACCGCCCCCTTCGAGGGATTGCCATTGGCTTGCGTACCGTTCGGACACAGCAAAGGATCCTGGATGCCTTGCACATAGGTGACGCCGCCGGAATTTCCGCTTTCGGCGATATCTGGCGCCCGGAAACCGGTCGCCACCGTGCCGCGCAAAGCGAATTCCCGGCTCGGCGTCCACTTGAAACCGAGTTTCGGATTGGTGGTGTTGCCGGCATCGGTGTTGAAATGATCAAACCGCACAGAACCATCGATCTCCAGACTTTTCAATACCGGCGCTGCCAATTCGGCGTAGGCTGAGACATTGCTTTGCGAACCGACGAAATAAGCCTGGTTGCCGCCGATGGTACCGTTGGCGACCAGAGTCGGTGCCGGTGAATTGACACGGGTATGCAGGAGTTCGCCGCCAGTGCTGAACCCCAGGTCACCGCCAGGCAATTTGCCCAGTGTGCGGTTGGCGTGGAACTCGGCAAATTCGACCTCCGAGACATCCTCGACTGACGTTTGCGGAAAGATTGCAGCGATATCCGCGGCACTATTGGAACCGTTGATGTTGAGCGGACTGACCGGACGGTTGAGCGCGGCTTGCAAGGCCACCACGTTCATGCCTTCGATCAGCGAGCGGTTCGTATTGACTGCGGAGTAACCGAGGGAGCTGTCGATATCCCAGGCACCGATACTTCCGGTCAAATCGCCGACCAGACGCCAGGACTTGGTGTCGGTGGTGGTGTGAGTCCCCGGGCCGCCGGGAATCAGACCGTAAACCTCAGCAGGCGCGCCGAACGGGTTGCCCGGATAATTGGCCGGTACCGTGACTTGCGGTATGACGGGGCCGCCCAAAGTCGGAATCATTCCCGGGCCGGAGCTGATCGACTGATTGAGCGATTGCGGGAACGGCAGTGTATCGCCTGCATCCTGGTCGCCCTTGCTCTCAAACATCGAAGCCTTGACGTTCAGCCCCCAGCCATCGCCCAGTCTTTTGTTAAAGCTGGTCAGCAAATTGATGTTCTCCGTTTCCGGCTGATATTGCGCGCCCGCGCTCAGGTAGGCGCAACCGTTGCCGTTATTCGAGGCCATTTGCGCATAGCTGCTGCAGGCCGTTCCAGGGTAAAAATAGGTACTGTTGGAGGCACCGCTGAACGGCACATTGGGATTCCACAAATAGGCCGACTGAGTGGTAGGCGGTCCATTTGGCGTGAGGGCTCCGCGGTTATTGTTGATGCCGCCAAGCGGGTTCCAGTCGTAGGTGGTCCACATGCCGTCGCCGATGCGCTGCGATTGCAGAATCTGCTCCTGGTGGCGATATTCAAGGTTGATGAAGGCGTTATAGCCATCGACGTCGTAGTCGCCGAAACCATGCGAGAACGTGGCGTGCGTGGTCGTGCCGCCGCCCTCGGTGGTAGTGCCGGCCTCGGCTCCCACCTGGGTGCCGACGTAGCTCTTTTTCAGGATCACGTTGACTACGCCGGCCATGGCGTCGGAACCGTAGATGGCCGAAGCGCCATCCTTCAACACCTCGATGCGTTCGACCGCATCGAAAGGAATGTTGGAAATATCAACCATGGCGGTCTGGCCATTGTCGAACAGGGGATAAGGCGCCATCCGGTGACCGTCGATCAGCACCAGCGTCGCTCCGACCGTCAAACCATGCAAGGAGATGCCGCTGCCGCCGGGAGTCCACGACCAGGGACTGGACGAACTCACGCTGCCCTGACCGTTGGAGGTCAGATTTTGCAAGACCTGCGCCACACTCGTCTGGCCGGATTTTTTCAGGTCTTCAGCCGTAATCACCTGCACCGGACTCGGCGTCTCCGCATCGGTCCGGCGTATGTTCGATCCGGTGATCTCGACACGTTGCGGCTGCTCTTGCGCGTCGCTGTCGACCTGCTGCGCCATCACGGGGACCGCCGCCAGCGAACAGGCAGCACTTGCGATAACCTGCATGACTGCCAATGAAATCAATTTTGGTTTAATACCCATCTATGTCTCCTCTGTATGAATGCTTTTTTTTGGGGGGGGTGAAACTAAACATCCGATCTTGCCTGCCTTGTTGTTCTTTCCGTCGACGTTATCGAACCGTTACCGCAATCGGCAGATCGCGCGAGCCTATGCAATTTTTCATCAATTCCAGACCTTCAGTGGAACAGCAACCAGCTGATTAAATTTTCTAATTTATTAAATAAGAATTCGTCGCACCGAATATTGGAATCGTTTCCATTTGCGGATTGAATTATTCCGCTGAACGTCAAGCAATGTCAATAATTATTCGCAATGTAGCGCAGGCCCGGATTTAATTAATTCAACTACATGAATATTTTCGAGACACAAATTAAAAAAAATAAGGGACTGAAAATGAAGCCGATTTGGCCGATTCTCTTCGCGCAACAACTTATTCCAGCCTGCCATTCGCCAGCTTTTATCCGTCACCGCATTCGAAAAAAATTTGTTGCAAACACGCACATTTAAAAACCGCGATTACGCTTACCGGCCAGCTCACCAAGACAGTCAGCGATGAAGTTAACCTCATTTAATAGCCGATCAAGTCGTTGACAATTCGATGTTGCCGTAGCACTATTGGAAACGTTACCAATGACACTTACCAAATTACAAATAATTATTTAATCCCATGGCTTGCCATACAGAGGAGACACGCAACATGAAATTGATACACATTGTTTTATCGCTGATTTTCGGCTTGCTGTTTGTACCGGCATCGGCTTACCAAACCCAACGCATCGCCGTACCAAGCCTGGTGATGGGAACGTCACCGAACAGCACCGTTATTCTGCCCGACCGCTACAGCTCTGGCGACGGCCGATTTCCAACCATCTACCTGCTGCATGGCTGGAGCGGAAACGACACAGACTGGTCGACACAAACGACGGTCGGCCATCTTGCGGACCAATACAACCTCATCATCGTCATGCCTGATGGCGGGTACGACAAATGGTATATAGACAGCCCCGTGTCGCCCAAAAATAAATATGAAACCTATGTCGGCAAAGAAGTCGTCGACTACATTGACCATCACTACCGGACTATTGCAACAAGAGATGCGCGCGCTATTACCGGGCTGAGCATGGGCGGCTTTGGCGCCCTGAACATTGCGATCAATAACGCGACCGACTTTGGTGCCGCAGGAAGTATCAGCGGCGGCGTTGATCCCAGAGCATTTCCAACAAAATGGGGCCTCGAAAATGTATTTGGTGATCCTGTCGGCAATGCAGATTACTGGAACAGCAAAGCCCTGATCAATAATGCCAACCGCTTTGCCGGAATCGATCTGGCCATCGAATGCGGCGTCGATGATTTTTTCATCGATTCAAATCGGGCGCTGCATCAACGACTGGTTGAACTCAAAGTGCCGCATGATTACACGGAGCGACCTGGCGGACACACCTGGGATTACTGGTCAAATGCCATCAAATACCAGGTTCTGTTTTTCTCCGACAAATTTCAGGAAAAATTAAAATGAAAAAAGAAAATTTATCCCGACGCGGCTTTCTGCAGCTATCGTCAGCCGCCTCACTGCTGGCAGCGGCCGCACCGCTGGCAAGAGCCGGACAGACATCTGCGAGCGATGCGGAAAATAAGAAAATAACCGGCACCAAGACTGTCGATGAGTCCAGGGCATGGCATATTCCTGCATGCGCATGGAGCCGGACTCTGGGCAGTTTGCCGAAAATCGCGTTGCGACCGGCAAACGACAAAGACTCGGGCGACCTGATCGGATTGAATACACTGACGCGTACCAAAAAAGGCATCCCGCTGGGTGGCATAGGTGCCGGAAATTTCATGTATAACCTGTGCGGATCCTTTGGCCCGTGGCAGATGAAACCCGGCAGATATGAAGAGCGCTTTCTTTCCCAGGCAGCATTTCATGTGCGTGAAGAACTGGCCGGTGGCGCGGTGAAAGCACGCACCCTGGCCACCGAAGACGTATTGCCGGCTTGGCCCAGACTGGAGGTTGACCAGAGTCAGTACCATGCCCTGTTTCCCAAGGGCTGGTGCTCATACTCCGGATTTTCAAGCGACATTTCCATGCAGTTTTTCAGCCCTGTGATCAAGGATAACTATCGCGAGACTTCGTATCCGGCGGCGGTGTTTTTATTTAAAGCCCACAATCCAACCAAGGCCAGAATAAAACTGTCATTGATGTTCACATTTCCGAACGCGCCCTATAACGGCCCGCAAAATACGCCGATGGGTAGCGGTCCGGATTCCGACAAAAATGCACGCGTCCGGACTGGTCTTGGCAATCAGGTGATAAAAAATTCCAGCTCCGCAGCAACGGCGATCCTGATGCAGGCGCATGACAAAAAAAATTCTCCCGAGACCGAAGGGTCGGAATGGTGCATCGCGACCAGCCATGCAGCCAGCTATGTGCCGAGCTGGGATGGAGACGGCGACGGCTCGGATATCTGGAAGGCATTTTCTGCAACCGGCCAATTGCCCAACCGGGATCTGGCTGGATCCAGCCCAAATCCGGCCGGCGCACTGTGTGTCACGCTGGAACTCGATCCGGGTGCCAGCCTGACGGTGCCATTTGCACTCAGCTGGTATTTTCCGCAGGTGGCGTTTGATTCGGGCACGCGATGGTGGCGGAGATACACCGAGTGGTTTCCCGCCGTACAGGAGCAGACGCAGCAGCACAAGCAACAACAGGCCTTCCACATTTGCGAAGAAGCCTTGCAGAACCGGGACAAATGGCTCGCCGCGATTGACGGCTGGCAGGCACCTATCATACAAAATCGGGAACACCCGGAATGGGTCAAGCAGGCCGCGCTGAATGAACTTTACTACAGCACGTTCGGCGGCTCTTTTTGGGAAAACGGTTGCATTACCAAACCCAAAAAATTCGGCAACCGGCCTGGGCAGCATATCTCTTTCGTGTTGGAGTGCCAGGAATATGCATTTGCCGAATCGTTCGACGTCCGTCAGCACCCGGCGCGCAGCAATCGCGATCTTTGGCCGCAGCAGGAACGCTCTACGCTGTTGCTGTTCCGCGATTTCATCATGGATACGCCGGACGGCAGTTGCCCGCATGATGCAGGCGCGGTCTATGGCGATCCGCTGTTTGCCTACGACGGTTATGGCCGCGATTACAATCAGAGCCCGAAAGGTATAGCAGGACGCATCACCACGCCCTGGGCCGAGTTATCGCCAAAATTCATACAGCAATGTTATGCGTATTGGCATAAGACCAAAGACCATGCGTTTCTGGAAGAGGTCTGGCCTGTCATGGAGAAAAGCTACCGCTATCAAATTACCACCGACCTGGACGGCGATGGCTTGAGTGAAATGAAGAGTTCCGAGTACGTGGAAAACAAATTGTTCAATGCCGTACTTTGGCTGGGCGCACTTGAGATGATGCAGGACCTTGCCAATTTAAGAAAAGAAAATGCGCTTGCTGAAGAAATCAACGCGCTGCTGACCAAGGCACGCGCCAGCACCGAAAAACAGTTCTGGAATGCGCAATACGGCTACTATCAATTCAATCAGCATAACGACGATCTGATGGCCGACGCCATGCTGGGCCAGCGCTACGTGGATGTCACAGGCCTGCCCGCGGTGTTGAATCAGGAACGCATGGTCTCGCACTATCACCAGTTATTCCGGCGCGGCGTGCTGGCACTGAAAGACAGTAGCGGCAACGGAGTCGGAAATGTTGGCGTGGCCAATGCAGTACATCCGGATTCGTTGCCTGGCATCGGAGACAGCGAGTACCTGCATCAGTTGGAAGTGTGGACCGGCGTTTCCTATTGCGCCGCAGCCAACATGCTGCACTGTGGACGCGAAACCAACGATGGCGCACTGCAGGCAGAAGCGATGCTGGCCGCCTGGGGCGTGTACTACCAGACGTGGAGAAATGAGGAAACCGGCTATTGGTTCAGCAGTCCCGAAGCATGGCGTATCGACGATCCACAAAGTTATCGGGCGCTGATGTACCAGCGCGCTCGCGGAGTCTGGGAATTTGCCATGGAGATTTTCGATCCGTATCAAGCGGATGCTTGAAATTGCCTACTTGGACATACTGGACTGGATCACATCACGCCTTATTTAAACATCGTCAAAACAAGTTGCGCGGAATGTCCTCCGAGATGATATAGTGGTACGCAATGCGTATCAAATAGAGAAGTCATGAGCAGCCAATCACAACAAGAATTTTTGAAGGAAATAAAAGGTGAACTCGGAGTGACTTGGGATGAATTGGCTTTGCTCTCAAGTATTAAGCCAAGAGCATTAAAAACCTACCGAATGCCGGAAGAATCAAAAGACTTTCGCTCCCTAAACGCACTTGCTAAAAATGCGCTTATTCGGGTAGTAGAAGATCAACGAAGAAAGTTAAAGGGAGCTTGAAATATATGTTATCAATTAATATTCCAACTTCAGGATTAAAAGAATTCGTTGCTCGGCTTGCTAATGAGCATGGCGTTATCTACAAAAGAATTTGGGCGGATGAATTTGCTGAAGCTGCCACTCAATTAGCTGGCGATAATATCATTTCCGATGAAGTCGAAAATCTTGTAGTGGCTCTCAGACGGGCGTACGTAATAGATTCAAAAAAGATGATTGAAATTCTTAGCAAGTATTACAAAGAAAGATATCATGTTTGATCCATTCAACGACTTCAACGAAGTCGGCTATCTGCGCAATATTAATAAGGATAAAGAACCTGATATTGTTAAACGGTTTGAACATGAATTATTCCGTGTGCATTTGTCCGACGCCTTTCAGTTTATAGAAAATAAAAAGAATATTGATTACACTGATTTTCTCAAGGTTCATCAAATATTATTCGCTGCTTATTATCCATGGGCAGGTCAAGACAGATCCGAAGTATTGCCCAATAGTGATGTATTCAAAGGGGATATATTTTTTGCGCATTCCAACCTTGTAAAGCGAGCTGTAAATGAAGGTTTGCGGCTAGGTCAAAATAAAGACAGCATGAATAATAAACCTGGCGAAATTATGGGTTTATTTGCTTATGCTCATCCGTTTTTGGATGGTAATGGCAGAACAATGCTGTTAATTCATTTTGAATTGGCGAATCGAGCAGGATATTCAATTGCATGGAGTAAAACAAATAAAATCGATTACCTCACTGCGTTGACCGATGAAATCCAAAGTCCTGGCAAAGGTATTTTGGATTCATATTTATTACCATTTAAAAGACCACAATTAGCTCGTGAATACTGGAGCAAAGAAGTGCTGGCGATGAATGGGTTGGACGGTTTGGATTCGGACAATGTTGTCGTGAGTGATATAGCCGATTCAATAATCTCTGAAAAATATAGGCAATTCGAACAACGACGCAATTATTCGTACTTAAATATTGATTCTGTTTGACAGCATAGCTAATCAAAATAAATTACACAGAAAATGGCAGAAAAAACTTATTGAAGCGTCCGAAATTTCTTGACCACTGCACGACATTTCAACCGGCGGCAAGTTTTTGGTAACAACGATAATTCTCGCTGCCGATATCGGCGAAAGCCCGAAAATTGACCAGGCGTCCTTCCTGCCTGGTCTGCCACACCCGCGGTTCGGCCTGGCGTATCGCAAACAATGTTTCTTTGCGCAAGCTGACGGTTGCCGAATCATCGTTGAGCAATCGCATCAACACCATTGGCCCGGCAAGCAATGCCACCGTATCCGGTACCGATGCTTCAATCGTCTGAGTTCGCATTGTCAGCGGCAGATCAAGTTCGATCAGGTCGCCGCTGCGCCACTCGCGGTCAATCTCGGCAAAGCTGCCGGGATGCAGCGCGAACGCCACGGGCTTGCCGTTGACCCGCAACCCGGGCGCCTGGGTCCAGGCTGGAATGCGCAGTTTGATTGCAAAACGCTGCGGCTGGGCCGGGTCGACTGCGATAGCGATTGCGCTCTGGTAGGGGTATTCTGTTCTCAGCGTCAATCTGCATTCGACATCACCTTGACGCCAGTTCAGTTGTCCCGGCAAGTACAGGTTCACATACAGTCCGGATGGATCCGTGAAATACGCGCTGATTGAATAATCGGCGACAACCTGCGGCAAGGAGCCGGAACAGCAAGGCCAGTCGTCGGTAAAAAAGCTTTTGGTCGCATTATTGGTATAGTCCGAATAGTAAAACGCGCGACCATCCGGTTGCAGCGGCAAAACGCCGAATACCGTGTTGTACATCACCTGCTCCATGCTGTCGCCGTAACGCGTATCACGGGTGATGCGCAGCAGATAACGCGTGAGTTTGAAATGGGCAAACGAGCCGCAAGGCGTTTCAAAACTCCGGTGCTCCTGCTCCAGACTGGCCGCCAGCGCGCCGGTTCCCGGCTGCACAAAGTGCTCTGCAGGACCCCAGCCGCCGGTAGCGAAACTTTGCTCCTGCAGCATGGCGAAGGCGCGTTCAGCCGCACGCAAGTAAACGCGTGAGCCCAGACTCAGATAAGCCTGCACGGCCGAACTCAGCGCGTTGACGTGACTGTAGGCGTGCTTGCCGGGCAAGACGTTTTCACCGCGCGCCAGGGCAAGAAAAAAATCATCGTACAAATAGCGCTTGCCGAGGTCACGATAACGCTGATCGCCGGTCAGCTGCCATGCCAGAAACTGGTTCTCGGGTACCGTGTAATCCTCGTCGGAATCGTGTTTGGTAAAGTCATCTCCGGGCCGGCTATCTTCGCCATGCGGCGTCACGTGCGCTGCCATCCAGGGCAATGCAGCCTCGCGGACCCGTGCCATGGTTTCGATGGCAAGTTCGTCGCCGGTATATTTTTTTGCATCCATCAAACCGCAAATCAGCTTGTCGTAGTCATACGCCGGAAAGCGATTGTTGCGGAAGAACGATTCCTTGCCGTCCAGCGTTGCGGCGTAGCCTCGCACCAGACGGCGCACCTTGTCGCGGCTGGCTGCATCACCATCCCGTGCATGACAGCGCGCCAGGGCCGACATCCACTGACCGAAACACTCGCCGGGACCAAAGTTATAGGTACCATACCAGCCGCCGAGATCTTCGCCGGGAGCCTCTAATCCTGCGCGCATCCGAAACGGGCGCAGCAATGCATCTTCATCCAGCCCGAGCAGAATCTGGCGGGTATGCTGCGCCTGATTGGCGGCCACGCTACCTGCTGCGAAATGGAATTGGGCGTAGCTGAGTTCGGACAGCGGAGCAGCCGGTGCGGCCGCATCGGTTGCGGCTATCGTCAACGGACTGTGCACCAGTGCCGTTGCGGCACAGGCACCGGCACCGACCAGCAGGCGACGTCGGGTCAGATCAACAGGTTTGTCGGGTAAATTCATGCTGTACTTTCGATCAAGGTCAGAAAAAGTGAAATCAGTTTCATTTCAATTTGCGCTGTTTTTGGCCGGCCTCATCCAGCCTGGTCTGCATGTCAGACGCTTCCCAGTTCGACATAAAGTACTTCCACAGCAAACCGGTACGATAATTTTCTATCATGACGACGATCGGTGCCTGATGAATTCCCATGTAATGCGATGCCACCCAATGCAGGCCCGGATTGTAATTGTCGCGCGGACCATAGATATCCCACAGTTCTGCGCCAAGATCACGATAGTCATGTTTGAATGCAGCCAGCGATGCTTCCGGGGTGTAGGGGAAGGAAGACAGTGCAGCGGATAACGTGATCGTGCCATCATCGTGGGCCGTGTCGGGCGCCGATTTCATATAACCGTCAGGGCCGAAATTTGCCGCAAGACCCCAGGCATCCGATCCGTAACCGGCAAAGTGGCCTGGATTATCGATGCACCAGGCACGATTGCGCAGCACCACATTCCGGTTGCTCTCGAAATAGGACAGGATGTGATTGTCGCGCAGGCCGTGCGGATCCAGGCCCATAAACCCGGCGTGCGTGTAAAACAGGGAATCGGCCGTTTCCGGGTCGGCACGCAAAGGCTGTACGAGCCAGCCCGAATAATACAAATCCGCCGAAACTGCATGGGTAGGCGAGGCAATGGCAAGCAGATAACTGGCCATCGACTCGTGTACGCCGAGCAGCGGAAGTTGATATCCCGATTGCGCAGACCAGTGCCGGTATAAAACCTGGCTTGGTGCTGATGCGCGGTACCAATCCCATTCAACGCTTTCCCACAAATTGCTAATGCGATGATACAAATCCTGTTCGTGCTGATTCTTGCCGTTGAAGTACTGGCGCGCAGTCAGCAAGCCCTGCATCAGGTAGGAGGTTTCAAGCAGATCCCCGGCGTTGTCGGGCATGCCCGATACAGGCATGGTTTGTCCGGTGCTGTCATCCATGTAGTGCGACCATGCACCGTGGTAGCGCGGAGCACGCTCAAGAAAGGCGACGATTTTTTCCATTCGCTCCACGCCCTGTTCGCGTGTCACGAAATGTCGGTCAACACCGACTATCAGTGCGCTGATAGCGAATCCGCTGGCACCGGTCGCGACTATGCGATCATCACCCGGTATGTTTTCCTGCGCCATGCCGGAATTTTTCCCGGCACCATCCCAGTAATACTGGAATGACGCTTCCTGCAGCATCGTCAGCAATTCCTCGTCGCTCATATCGTGAGTTGCTGCAGCAACCGCAACCGACTGCGCTGAAGTATGTCCCTGCCAGTCAGCGGCGGCAACCTTGTATTGCGCCTTGACATTGGACTTGCCGATAAAATCGGAATAACGGTGTACGCCCGGCAGCTGGATGCCTATCGGTTCGAAAGCCGCACCGGCAACCGAGCGATAGACCACGTAGTGATCCAGACCTGCTGTCTGAGCCCCCTCCCACTGCAGCAGAACGTGACGCTCATATCCTTGGGCTGCAACGTGTTCCGGCGTGAACAGAATTTCGGATAGCGCTTGCGCCGCCATATCGTCATCGACCCTGATGTCGTCGACGATCAGCACATGCCTGACTGCGTCGGCGCGGGACTGATGGAAAATCACACTGTGCAGATGTTCAGGATGAAAATCGTAGATCGATGCAGAACGCAGATCTGACAGCGGAATGCGTACCTGTACCCAGCGCGCGGCCGGAATATCACCGGTAAATTTGGCCAGCGGTTCTGCAGCGGTAAAACTGCTCGATCCATTCCCGTCTCCTGCATCCGACAGGACGATGGCCGGCAGATCATCGGCAGCGATGGCAACCGGCGCATAAAGCCAGAAATAGAGATAGCGGCCGTTCAGCTCCGGGAACCGGTGCGGAAAATTATTCAGGTGTATTTCAGCATCCCAGGCGCCGTCTTTTTTGGATAACCAGTCCAGCCGTAATGCATTCGGTGGCGAATGAAAAATGCCGGTTTCCACCGGCAGGTGAGCATCGACTTGCTGCAACTGACTAGGCTCACTCGCCGTAGCGGTGCTGGGCCAATACAGACCTGATTGCTGGCTATTATCGAAAATCACATGACGATAGTAGCTGGTCTGCGCGTAACTGTTCGTCGCAGTTCCCGTCGCAGCGACGAGCAGACCCAGGCTGCATGCAACACGCGCCGCATGCAGCATAACTTTTCTTATGCTCATAAATTCCCGTTATCGACAATTAAAAACGAGGCAGGCCGTGCTACTCCAACGCCGGGGTCAGCACGATATTGCGGAAGGCAACCTGACCGGGTTCGCTGCCCTGCAAAACAAAGGGCCCCGGCAGCGCTTCCTTGCTATCCAGTGCACCGCCTGTTATGCCGGGAATTGTCTTGTGGTCGATTACAGTTTTACCGTTCAGCACCACCGTCACTTGCCGTCCGATAAAAGTTACGTCGTAGGTCTGCCAGACACCCGGGGTGCGCGGTACCGGTGCTATCGGAGCGAGATAACCATATATACCGCCCATGCGCTGATCGGGCGGTGACTGCTCAGAGTCGTCTTCAATCTGAAGTTCGTAACGTCCGCGCAGATACACGCCGCTATTGGCACCCGGCGCGCAATTAAATTCGATATGCAGTTTGAAATCGCCGAACAATGCCGCGCTGCGCAAATCCGATCCGGTACCCTGACTGACCAGCTTGCCATCGGCGGCTTGCCACGACGGCTTCGCCGCGTCGATTAATTCCCAGCCGCTCAGATCTTTGCCGTTAAATAGTTGAATAGGCTGGCCCCAGTGCGGCGTGCCTTTTTTCAGCAGGGCAGGCGCGCGTTCTGCGTGCCAGGTCCAGACTGCTCCATCCGGACCATGCGTCTGACCCACCAGTTGATCGCCAGAGCGGTGTCCTTCAAACACCATATCGTCCGGGCTCGCTTCCTCGTCCTTGGGCGAGACAAACCGGATCACACCGTTGTTGATTTCGGCGTGCGGCAAAAGGCGCGCATGTCCCCAGCGCGCAACCATGCGGACCTGCAGCTTGCCGTGCACCTGTTGTATATCAAACCAGGAAGAATATTGGCGTTGCGGCGTTTGCAGGGTAACGTCCCAGCGGCCCAGGAAAGGTTGGGCGGAGTCGGCAGTCTGCGCGGCAGCGAATCCGGGTAAAGCGCCGAATACCAGCAACAGCACATGGCGCCAATAGTGTTTGCCAATACCCCGGCCGATTTTACTCATCAGTATCATGCCCAAAATGTATCTCCTTTACGATAATTGATGCAGCCTTTGTATTTACCCGGAACGGGCCGATAGCGCGCCACGCGCGTACTGCCCGGTTCCGAAGTGAAGAATCCAAGCAGCGTCAATTGTTTGATCAGCGTGAAATAGTGCGGCGGCAGATTCGGATTGTCTTTTGATGATGCAGCCACTTCTTTGGCTTGCCGGTCGATTTCAATCAGCGCCGTTTGCTGATGCTTTACACCGGCGCGCAAGAAATCCGTGCCGAATTTTTTTTGCATATGCGCGTTAAGCAGGGCTATGCCTTCTGTCAGAACCTGCAACTGCGCAGGCTCATAACAGGCGCTCGAATAGACGGCGATGAATTCGCCAACCTTGGCCTCTTTCGCACCCGGCGTTTTGGTTTTTGGCAAAATGGTTTCGGCAACCTCATCGAAAAATGCAATATCCCCGGCACTGAATTTCATGTCCGAGCCGGATATGGTCGCAGCCAGTACCCGGCCGGTGCCGATAAAAGCACAGCCCGTGGCTGCAGCAATAAACTTGAGTAACTCACGACGGTTCATGATGTCATCCTGTGATAGGTTGTTGGTGGAACTCCTGCACCGCGTGACCGACTGCGCGCGCGGTCAGCGCCATATACAGTATCGACGGACTCTGATTGCCGGTGCTGGTCATGCACGCGCCGTCAGTGACATAAACGTTTTTGCACAGATGCATCTGGTTATGCGCGTTGAGCAGGGAATTGGACGGATCACTGCCCATGCGCACGCCGCCCATCTCATGAATATCCAGACCGGGCGCCTGGTGATTGTCGTATACGTTGATGTTTTTAAAACCGGCCGCTTCGAACATGCTCTTACCCTGCGCAATAAAATCCTGCACCATGCGCTCGTCATTGTCATCGTAAGCCACCGATGTGATCAGCAACGGGATGCCCCACTGATCGACCTGATCTTTGCTTAAACGGACGTGGTTGCTGGCCTTGGGTATGGTCTCGCCCTGCATATACATGTAGGCGGTCCATTTGCCCGGCTGGCTGATGGCGGTCTTGAAACTGGCGCCGATGCCGGGGTTGATTCCTTCGTCGTTCAACTGCTGGCGACTTGCGCCTGAGAAGATCACGTAACCGCCGACGAAATCGGTGTCCTGTTTATGCACATTGCGGAAATTCGGAATGATGCATTCGGCCGGTTTGCGCACTTCATAATATTTATCGGTGTAGCCGTCGATCTCGGCGCTCATGCCGGCCCGGTAGTTCTGGAAACAGATATGCGTGCCGAGCAGGCCGTTATCGTTACCCAGCCCGTTCGGGAAACGCGCAGAGGTTGAGTTGAGCAAGATCAGATTGGTATTCAATGCCGAGGCATTCACAAAAATAATCTTGGCATGGAACACGTGCTCCTCTTTGGTATCCGCATCAATCACTTTGACGCCGGTAGCAATGCCAAGCTTCTCGTCGTACAGTATTGAATGCACAACGGATTTCGGCCGCATCGTCAGATTGCCGGTCTTGGCAGCCCACGGCAATGTGCTGCTGTTGGAACTGAAATAACCACCGAACATGCAACCGCGCATGCACAGATTACGGTTCTGACAGCCGGTGCGCCCCTGTTCTTCATGGATGGGCTGCGGCTCAGTCAAGTGCGCCCAACGGCCGGGTACATAATGCCGTCCGAATTTGTCCGCCAGCGTGGTGCGCAAATGCTGTTCAACGCAATTCATTTCATAGGCCGGGAGAAATTCGCCGTCCGGCATGCTGTCGATGCCTTCTTTACTACCGCACACGCCGATGAATTTTTCGACATGGCTGTACCAGGGTGCGATGTCCTGATAGCCTATCGGCCAGGCCATGCCGTAGCCGTCGCGTTGCGGTGCGATGAAATCGGTTTCCGCCCAGCGTGCGCAGGCGCGTCCCCAGGTCAGCGATTTACCGCCAACCTGATAACCGCGTATCCATTCAAACGGTTTTTCCTGGATATACGGATGATCGGCATCCTTGACGAAAAAATGTTCGGTGGTGGCGTCGTAACCGGCGGCTTTGGAAATATAGGGATTGTCGTCTTTGGTTTTCTTGCTGCTGGCACCGCGCAACTTGAAGTCCCAGAGCGGCATGCTCATGGTCGGATAGTCGTCGATGTGCTTGACATCGCGTCCGCGCTCCAGCACCAATGTTTTCAAACCCTGCTCGCACAGCTCTTTGGCTGCCCATCCGCCACTGATGCCACTGCCGATAACGATTGCGTCGTATTGATTGTTGTCCATATCTCGTCCTGTTTGATCTCTTAATAAGCCGGCATCGGTGCCGACAGCGGTAAATCGTGCGATGAAGCGCCCACATACAAAGTACGTCCGGCACGTGCATCATGCCAGGCGTTATCGGCTAAAGACCAATAGCGCAAGCGGTCAGGTCCTACGTGCAGCACTAGCTGTTTTTCAGCGCCGGGTTCTATGCTGACCCGGTCAAATGCCGCCAGGGCACGGAACGCAAATTCAACTCCAGCCGGTGCAGGGTCAGGTGCACTGACGTAGACCTGCACCACTTCATCGCCCGCTCTGGTTCCGGTATTTTTAACAGTGCAGCGGATGTCCGCACCACCGTCTGCAGTATTGGTTACGGTGAGCGCTGAATAGTTGAAACTGGTATACGACAGGCCGAACCCGAAAGGAAACAGCGGTTCGATTTTATTGTGATCGAACCAGCGATATCCGACATAAATTCCTTCGCCATAAACGGTCTTGCCATCCACTCCGGCAGATGATCGTTCAGGGTGATTCGGGTCATTTGCCGGTTCATCCTCAAGACGCTGCGGCCAGGTAATCGGCAATTTTCCGCCAGGGTTGGCACGACCGGTCAGCAGATCGGCGGCGGCCCATCCACCTTCATCGCCGGTGTACCACATCTCCAGCACAGCCCGTACCTGGTTCAGCCAGGGCATGGCAATCGCCTGACCGGTGTTCAATACAACCACCGTATTTGGGTTCACTGCCGCAACCGCTGCGATCAGACGGTCCTGATCACCCGGCAAGCCGAAGTGCGGGCGATTGCGCCCCCATGCAAATATCACCGCGGTTTTGGCATGTCTGGCTGTCTCTACCGCTGCATCAAATGCGGCAGTCCTCATGCGCGGTGTGACCCAGGCAAACCTGACCTGCACCGGCACTCCGCTGCTGTCGGCTGTTTCTTCCACCCGTATCGTATGCGGACCGGCCGCCAGTTTGACCAGGCGCCGGACATTGTCCAGACCATCGGTAGTCGGTATGACGTTGTCCCGATTCGGAAAGACGATATCGCCATGCCCGGCCCACCAACCCATGCCGCCGACTTTATGACCATCGATAAAAAACTTGCCGGTCGCGCCGAGCAACTGCAAGTCGATATCGTATTCACCGTCTGCCGGGATTAACAGCTGCCCCTCCCAGGTGGTGTTGGCACCGGCCGGCAGCGTGTGGCCGGAACGCGCCGTATGGTCAATATTTTCGCTTACCGCAACCATCTGATTCTGCGGACCGGAACGACGCAGATGTTTCAGGAACTGTTTCGGTATCGCCACTCCGGTCATATCGTCGGCAATCGCAAGGTGCAGACCCTTGCCGTGGTTGGCGGACATGCTTTTCAGCGCCTGCCAGGCACCGATCTCGCGCTCGGCGCGGCCATAGGATTGTTCTTCGCCGGTCACAATCGCAAATGTCTGTTGTGCGCCCGGCCCGATCAGGGCCAGCGAATCTAAATCAGCGTTACGCAACGGCAGCACGCCGTCATTCTTGAGCAACACTGCGGCGCGCTCAGCCAAACGCTGAATCGCTTTGGCATCCTCGGCTATCGGCTGTGCAGTCGTCTGATGTGACGGTGCGTGATCGAGCCAGCCGAAGCGCTCCATCTGCCCCAATACGCGACCGGCGGCACGATCCAGATCGGCATCGGTGACTGAACCTTTCGCCAATGCCATGCCGAGATTTTTCGACACATTCGGCGCAGGCTGTTCCAGCGCGGGCGTCGGCGCTGCTATGCTGAATTTTTGTTCCTCAGGCGCACCCGCGGCGATTGCTTCCAGCAGGTTGGCCTTTTCCTCGTCGGTCATTTCAGGTTCGGCCGGTTCCTGGTCGATCGCAAAAAATGCCGACGGACCGATGCCGGGCTGTTCCATGTCCATGCCGCTGACAATAAACTCGGCGCCATGTGCTGCGCCCCAGTCGGATGTAATAAAACCCCGGAAGCCGTCTTCTTTGTGCAATATGCCGTTTTGCAACGCGTCGCTGCCGCAGGCATACACACCGTTAATTTTATTGTAGGAGCACATGACCGAAGCCACGCCTGCTTTGGCAACATCCCGGAACGGCGCCAGATAGACTTCTCTGAGCGTCTGCGCATCTATCTGCGCATCCGTGCCGCCATCGTAGGCGACGAAGTGCTTGGCCTGCGCCATCACATTTTGGGACTGCGCGCCCTGCACAAAACGCGCCGCCAGCGTACCGGTCAAGACCGGGTCTTCGCCTAAAGTATTGTAGGCACGTTCGAATGTCGGATCACGATACATATTGATATAGGGTTCCAGTATTACGTCCACCCCCAGGGCGCGTGCATCGCGTCCGATCAGCGCACCGGTTGCCTCGGCGTCAGCAGGACTGAAGGTGGCCGCCAGCGACATGGTCGACGGCATGCCGGTCGAAGCCTTGCGCACCAGAACGCCAGGCGGGCCATCGGCGAAGCGCAGATCAGGAATCCCTAAGCGCGGTACACCGCTGGTCCAGCCGGCCTGGCCGAGCGTAACATCTGCCGGCTCGCGCGCGCCGCGGATCACGGCCATTTTTTCTGCTCGCGTCATTTGTACCAGCATCGCGTGTACCCGCGCACTATCGGTGGTGGAGCTAATCGAGTCGACTGCAGTTTCGGCTGCATTCAGACTGGTCATAATCAGCATTGATGCCAGTGCTGCGCATATCGGAGATTTTTTAAAATTAACTGGTCGAAACATGTTCATTTATTCAGATTCACTTTTATAAAAATTAGTTTCAGCATGTTCATGTTGACGGCTTCTTCTGATACACCCTGACGTAATCGACCAGCAAGCGATATTCCTCCGGCTCCCATTCCAACGCGTAAATATGAAAATTGGTATAACAGCCGTCGATCAGAGGGGGTCAACTCCCTATTCTCACTCTTACTTGGAAACGATTCCAATAATCATTCGGATATTGCTCCTGAAAAATTAAATTGTCAACGCCCCGAGTCATCCGATATTTAAATTAATGGATCAGCTGTCGTGTTTTTATTTTTTATTGACACAGATAAAGTTTTACGTGGATAATCAAAATTAATTATGGAAACGTTTCCATTAACTATAGATCATCGCATGAATCAGTTATTTAATCGCATCTGAACTATTTATTTATCTAAAAAATATCTATCGCACTAACAATAATTTTTAAAAATCACCGGAGCATCCATTTGAACATTAACTATTTGAATATGAAGAAAACGTCGCGACTGGTGATCAGTCTGGTCATCGCGTTTGCCGGAACGGCAACGTTGTCAGTGCAGGCAGCACCAACCGCCACGCAGCGCGCGGATACCTTGCTCAAACAAATGACGCTGGAAGAAAAACTGCGTTTCGTACATGCACAATTTTCAATGGAAAACGATCCAGGTGGTGGAGCAGGATATGTTCAGGGCGTGCCAAGATTGCACATCCCCGATTTGAATATGGCGGATTCTTCAACCGGCTCCGGCAGCAAATCGCAGGCCAGCACGACCTTCCCGGCAACGATAGCGTTGGCGGCAAGCTGGGACCTGCAGTTGTCGCACGATTACGGAGCCCAGATCGCAACGGAGTTGCGCGCTCAGGGTTTTGGAATGGGCCTTGGCGGCGGAACGAATCTGGCACGCGAGCCACGCGGCGGACGCTTGTTTGAATACCTGGGCGAAGACCCGCTGCTGGCAGGGGAATTGCTGGCGCAGCGGACCCTGGGCACGCAGAGTCAGCACGTGATGGCTAGCATCAAACATTTCGCCGGCAACGAACAGGAATCGTTTCGCATGGGCGGCAATAGTCAGATCGACGAACGGACATTGCGCGAACTGTATTTGCTGCCGTTCGAGATTGCAGTTAAAAGCAGCGCGCCGGCCAGCGTGATGTGCAGCTATAACCGTCTTAACGGCGATTACGCCTGCGAGAATCAGCATCTGCTGAACGATATTCTCAAGAAGGAATGGAAATTTCAGGGGCAGGTTCAATCTGACTGGGGCGGCGACCACAGCACGGCAAAAGCGATCAATGCCGGACTGGATGAAGAAGAAGACGTCAAGGATTCAACCTATCTGACGCCTTCGCTGGTCAGTGCTGCACTCAAGAACGGCGAGATTTCGCAAGCGCGCCTGGACGACATGGTCAGACGCAAACTGATTGTCATGATACAGGTCGGACTGCTGGATAATCCGATCAGCGCACCTCACGCGATCGATTTCAAATCGGCAAATGCGTTTGCCCAGTCGGCCGAAGAACAGTCGATAGTATTGCTGAAGAATCAGCATGATCAATTGCCGCTGGATGCATCGAAATTAAACCGCATCGCCTTGATCGGCGCACATGCCGATACGGCTGTCATGGCGGGCGGCGGTTCGGGTGACACCAGAAAGCGGGTGACCGGCAATCTGCAAGGATGTGACGGTTTGCAGTTCGCCGGACATCAAGGCTGCGACTGGTGGACCAATCCCTGGATGACGGTTCAGACTCCGATCTTGAGTGCCATCAAGGCTCTTGCGCCGCACGCGACCGTGACGTTCTCCGGCAACAGCGACGAGCACAGCTCGTTTCGCGCCTATACCAGCGAAGAAATTGCCGCAGCCGTGGCACTTGCGCGCCAATCCGATGTGGCAATTGTGGTGGTCGCTCAGCCGGCCGGTGAGGATTTCGGCGATCTTAAAAGTCTGAGCCTGGCGAACCCATCCAATCAGAATGAACTGGTTGTAGCGGTTGCGCAAGCCAATCCGAAGACCGTGGTTGTGATCGAAAACGGCAACCCGGTGCTGATGCCCTGGAAAGACAAGGTAGCGGCAATAGTCGAAGCCTGGTATCCGGGTGAAGGCGGCGGTATCGCCATCGCCAACGTATTGTTCGGCAAGGTTAATCCAAGCGGCAAACTGCCGCTGAGTTTCCCGGTCAGAGATCAGGATAGTCCAACCTGGGGCGTCGACGGCAGCTTTGCAGAAAATCCTGTGTACGAAGAAAAATTAAACATCGGCTACCGCTGGTATGACGCCAAAGGCATTCAGCCCTTGTTTGAGTTCGGTTACGGCCTGTCGTATACGCACTTCGCCTATTCGAATCTCTCGGTTCATCAAAATGCCAAGCATGCAATGACCATTACTTTTTCTGTGAAAAACGATGGCGCAGTGGCAGGTGCAGAGATTCCGCAGGTATATCTCGGCGTACATGCACCGGGCGAACCGCCACGGCGGCTGGCAGGATGGCAGAAGGTTTATTTGCAACCAGGAGAAGCACGCACAGTCAACGTTACCGTGACGCCGAAAATGCAAAGCATTTGGGATAGCGCCAAAAACGACTGGGTCTTCGTTGCAGGAAGCAGCATTTATATCGGGGCATCTTCACGCGATATTCGTCTCTCTGCAATGTGAGATGGCATGCCAAACCGGCCGGCACTGAGCGACTGAAGCAGCGCTGCAGTGAGTGATTGGCCGTATTTTTGATCTTTTTGATTGTCTTAGAAATGGAGTAGGCAGATGTCTTTGAAACTAAAACTAATACCCTTGGCAGTGATACAGGTGATCTCTGGCGGGACCCTGACGCTGATGATGGGATCTTCAGCGTCGGCCCAAACTGTGGCTGACAACGATCAACAGCCGGTTCAGAAGGTCGAGATTACCGGTTCGAATATTCGCCGTTCCGACAAGGAACTGTCCAGCCCGGTGCAGGTGATTACCGCCGACGATTTGAAAAAATCCGGCTACACGACGGTGACCCAGGTTCTGCAAAATCTCACATCCAATGGACAGGGCAGTTTGAGCTCCTCCAATCCATACTCGTGGGCTCCCGGCGGTGCCGGGATTGCTCTGCATGGCCTGTCGGTTTCTGCGACTCTGGTGCTGATCGATGGTCACCGGATGGCACCGTATCCGCTGTTCGACAATAACCAGCGCGCATTTGTCGATATTTCCAACATCCCGTTCGATTCCATCGAGCGCATCGAAGTGTTGAAAGACGGCGCTTCGGCAATTTACGGTTCCGACGCGATGGCTGGCGTGGTGAACGTGATTCTTAAAAAGAAATTCGTTGGCACGACGGTCTCGGCTGAAGCCGGAACTGCCACCGAAGGCGGCGGCACGACCACTCACTTCACGCTCTCGCACGGTATCGGCGATCTCGATGCCGACGGCTACAATGCCTTTATCAGTCTGGAATATCGCCATCAGGATCAGATCACAGACCAGCAGCGTAGCGGCGACGGCATGTGGACCAACTATGACTGGGCACCCTACGGCGGCGTCAATACCTCACGCGGCGCCCTGACACCGACCAGTGGTCCTCCAAGTACATTGTCGCCTTATCTGATCAATCCGAATGTACCATTCAGCGGCGCGGCCAACAGCACCTATTTTTATCCGGGTGCATCGTGCAGCAGCTATGCACAAATGGCATCCAACAACGGCAACGGCTGCGCATACCTGAGCCCGACCGCGCAGATCCAGCCGACTACCCAAAACGTCAACGTGCTGGCCAGTTTTACCAAAAGACTCAACGACGGCTGGCAGATGAATGTCAAGGCTTCGCTGTTCGATAGCGAGGGCGACCAGGAAGCGGGCGATCTGATGGGTTACCCCAGCTCGCTCAATCAGATGGTGGCAATGGCACCGGGCACCACGCCGTATTTGACCGGAAATATCATACCTGCAATCAGGGTACCGGCCAGTTATCCGGGCAATCCATTCGGCGTTCCGGCCATTGTAAACGGCGTGATTCCGGATGCGCCGCCAATACACACCAACACCACATCGAAAGCATGGCGTCTGGTTGCAGATTTCACCGGCAGCATCGGTGAGTGGGATATTGATACCTCGGCTGGATTTACCCAGGTCGACACCAACAGGACTCTGGTCGAAGGAATGAATGTACCGGCATTGAATGCTGCGCTGAATCGTCCGGTCGATCCTTTCAACATCATGGGTGGCAACAGTGCCTCAGATCTGGCGACGATTTTCCCTTCGGCGTCGGTCTTGGACAGGTCGACGGTCGAATTTGCCGAATTGCATGCAAGCCGTACATTGATGCAACTGCCGGGCGGCGACCTTGGTTTCAGTACCGGCGGCGAGCTGTTGCGTACCGCAATCGATTCCCCTGCTCCTGCATTGTGCGCCGATGCGATCATAGGCTGTAACAATGCCTTTATTGTCGGCACGCAGAGCAATATCTCGACTTACGCCGAGGTGGTGGCGCCGGTATTGAAATCGCTGGAACTGGACGGCTCGGTGCGCTACGATCATTTCAACACCAGCGCAGGACAAGCAACGACACCGAAAGTGGGATTCAAGTGGTCACCGGCCAAGCAATTCACATTGCGCGGCACAGTGGCTACCGGCTTCCGTGCACCGAACGCGGCGGAAAGCGGTGAATCCGGAAACGGCTACCAATACAACAACATCAATGATCCGCTGCTCTGCCCTAACGGCATGGTCAATGGCTTGCCATCCAAAGGTGCGGTCGTCAATACCGTCAATAGCTGCAACTTCGGCCCGGTTTATCAAAACGTCGCCAACCCCAACTTAAGCCCTGAAAAATCCGTATCCGAAACATTGGGTGTGATTCTGGAGCCGGTCAAGGGTTGGAGCTCGACGGTCGACCTGTATCAGGTCAAGATCAGAAATGAGATCATCGACGGTAGCGGTACAGTTGCCGATGCAGTACGCGGTGCACCAGTTCCAACCACCTGCGCAGACGGCAATGGCGGCACGGTTCCATGTACGCCGACTGTCGGTTCGATACTGTATATTCCGGCCCAGTTTATCAATGCCAATTCAACCCAAACCAGCGGTATCGAAACTGAAACGCGTTACAAGTGGCATTTGGGCGATATGGGAAGCTTAAACACCGAACTGACATGGACCCATTTGATGAGCTACGTTCTCACCACTGGTGGGGAATCCTATCAACTGGCGGGCACGCATGGTCCGGAAGGCGTCAGCGGTGACACCGGCAACCCAAAGAATCGCATTCAGGCAATTTTTACCTGGGACAGAGGGCCATTACAAGTGGCAACCACGCTTAACTGGGTCAGCGGTTACAATCTGACCGATCCATCGACCGGCCTGAATACCTGCGCGCAGGGAACCAGTATGGGTGGGATGGGATTGTTCCCGGTTACTCCACCGCCGTCCCAATATTGCGAGGTTTCTTCTTTCCTGGATACCGATCTGTCCGCCAGCTATAAAGTTAGCGAGCATTTGACTATCCATGGCAGTGTCAACAACGTGTTCAACAAGCAGCCTCCGGTTGATCTCGGCACTTACGGCGGCGGCTGGTTGTCGTTCAATCCGGCTTTCCACATGGCCGGTGCGATAGGCCGTTTCGTCAACGTCGGCGCAACCTACAACTTCTGATCTGGCACTCTCCCCGCTCTCGGCCCGCAAGGGTTGACGGCGGGGAGAACTACGTCTGCGGCAACAGAAGCATAACCAAGGAACAAGATGCAAATACAGATACACGACGACTATCAGAAGGTATCCAGGCAGGCTGCCCAGATTATCGCCGACTATGTCAATAAAAAACCCGATGCGGTACTGTGCCTGGCCGGTGGCGATACACCGCGCGGCACCTATGCCGAATTGGTCAGCATCGCACAAGCAGGGCTGCTGGATTTTTCACGGGCGAGCTTTGTCGGGCTGGATGAATGGGTTGGCCTGCCGGCCGACTACCCCGGCAGCTGCGCAGCCTTCATGCATGAAAGCCTGTTTGCACCGCTGAATATTCAACCAGAGAAAATTATATTTTTTGATGCCGTCAGCAATGACCTGGCTGCCGAATGCGCGCGCGTGGACAAATTTTTACAGCAACACGGACCACTGGATATCACCTTGCTGGGCATGGGCATGAACGGTCACCTGGGCATGAATGAACCGGGTTGCGACGTCAATGCAAATTGCTCAATTACCGAGCTGGCGCAGACCACGGTGACAGTTGGACAGAAATATTTCAACGGCAGCAATCCCGTTCTGAAACAGGGTATTACGCTGGGCATGGCACAACTCATGAGCGCCAGGATAGCCTTGCTGGTTGTGAGCGGCCAACGCAAGGCGGCGACCCTGGCCCAGGTAATGAATGGCACTATCGGCAATCACCTGCCTGCCAGCCTGTTGCGGCTGCATGCGAATGCATGGCTGCTGGCTGATACTGACGCTGCAGCCCACATGGATTTACCGTAGTTCAGCGCTGTTTAAGAAAATCGCCGTACCATTTTCCGCTTAACTTCACAGTGCGCCGCTGGGTCTGAAAATCCACATAAGTCAGGCCGAAGCGGCGCAGATAACCTTCGGCCCACTCGAAATTATCCAGCAGGCTCCAGGCAAAATAACCTTTAATTTTGACGCCATGCAAAATGGCATCGCGCATGGCCTGCAGATGGCGTATCAGATAGTCACGGCGCTGCACGTCATTGATTGCGCCATGTTCGTTGACGACATCGTCGTAAGTAGAACCGTTCTCGGTGATATAAATGCTGCGCGGATGATAGTCATGCTCCAGCCTTTGCAGCAGCGCTGTCATTCCATCTGGCGAGACTTCCCAGCCGAAAGCGGTGCGCTCACAGTCAGGAACCGTGATCACGCGGGCGCGCAACGGAAAACGATCAGGATCATTTTCCACGACCTCGGGAAAGTAGTAGTTCACGCCGAGGAAATCGGTCGGCGCGGCGATCGCTTCCAGATCGCCGGCATGCATTACCGGAACCGTCGCGCCGCACAGTTGCAAGACGTCCGACGGATAACCGCGACCGTGCAACGGATCGAGAAACCAGCGATTGCGCAAGCCGTCATGACGGCGCGCAGCGTCGATATCATCCTGTTGGTCAGACGCCGGCCTGATATGATGCAGGCTCAGCGCTATGCCGACCTGCGCATCCGCCACATTAGCCCTGATGACCGGAACGGCCAGACCGTGCGAAAGCAGAACGTGATGGCACACCTGCAGGGCAGTGCCGAAATCCTTCAGACCCGGTGCATGTACGCCATCCAGATTGCCATGTATCGCGGTACACCAGGGCTCGTTATGGGTAATCCAGTTTTTTACGCGATCACCCAGATGCCGGCTGACTATATCCGTAAATTCGACGAAAGCATCGACGGTCTCGCGCCTGACCCAGCCGCCCTGCTCCTGCAGGTATTGCGGCAGGTCCCAATGATATAAGGTCACCCACGGATCAAGGCCGCGTTCCAGCATGCCGTCGACCAGACGCGAATAATAGTCGAGTCCCTTGCTGTTCGGCGCAGCGCCGACCGCGGAACAGATACGCGGCCAGGATATCGAGAAACGATAGGCGTTCAGGCCCAGCTTGTTAGCAAGGTCGAGATCTTCTGGCCAGCGCCGGTAATGGTCGCAGGCAACCGCTCCGCTTGAACCGTCGCGAATCCGGCCCGGTTGCGCGGCAAAACGGTCCCAGATCGATTCGACCCTTCCGTCTTCTGCAACTGCGCCTTCGATCTGATATGCCGAAGTCGAACAACCCCACACAAAATCATGTTCAAAGTCGCTGCGCAACAGACTAAATGGTGCGGTTGTGGGTATCGTCATATTTTTTCAATAAATCAAGGGTTTTGCAGTTAGGATTGGAAACCTTTCCAATTCGTTCGATTGTACCAAAAAAACCAGTATCGTTCTATATATTCGAAGCAGTTGAACCTGACGCCGGGACGCGTCAGGTTAGTACACCCGGGCGGCGGCGCGCCGCTAACCGCGCCGTCTTCCTGCCACTTTGGCCAGCGAGGCCCTGAAGGTTACGCTTGCCGGAAACTCTCTGACGACAGCGTGGTGGGCATCATAGCAACTGTTGAGCAGGTAGTTGACGCCATTGACGGTCATTTCGCGCCAGGGAATATGCACTGTGGTCAGGCGCGGCGCGCTAAATTCAGCGCTGTGCGTGTCATCGTAGCCGATGACGGAAACGGCAGCAGGCACTGCTATACCGACTTCCTGAAAATACGACAGCGCGCCGACAGCCATCTCATCGTTGGCGCAAAATACCGCGGTAAACTGATAGCCCGAGGCAACCAGATCCTTGGTCACACCCCAACCGCCTTCCGGTGAAAAGTCGCTTTCGGCAATCCATAATTTTCTGGTGTCGATACCGAAACGCGCCAATTCATCGATGAATCCGGTAATCCGGTCGACGTTATCCGGCGACGTTGAAGGACCTGCGATCACGGCAATTTTTCGATGTCCATTTTCAAGCAGGGCCTGCGCCGCCAGTCGCCCACCCTGGATATGGTCGGCGGTGAAACACTGATCGGGAATGCTGGCGAACATATGATTCAACACCACCACCTTGGACAGCTTTGGCCCCAGCGCGGTCAGATCATCGTCGGTCAGCGCGTTGCTCATCACGATCAGACCATCGCAGCCGCGCTCCAGCAGAAAATCTATCCCGTTGATGGCCTGACGCCTGGAATCTCCCAGACCGACACCGAACGCCACCACCATATGCAGTCCGGCAGCGCGCAATTCCTGGTCGATCGACTGCAGGATAGGCGTATAGAACGTGCCCTTGAGCATAGGGATATAGACACCGACCATACGCGATGTTCCAGACAACAGCGTGCGTGCCGCATGAGAAGGACGGAAATCAAGCTCCTCCACTGCTTTTCTTACGCGCTCAAGTGTCTTGGGAGAGACAGCCCCCTTACCGCTCACCACCCGTGATGCAGTTCCCAGGCCAACACCCGCCAGGCGGGCCACGTCTTTAATTGTCGCCACGATCTTCCTTTACATTAAAAAAAATTTACAGGCGCTGTCCGCCGAGCGGATTAAACAGCGAAGCACGACCTGCATCAATCGCAAACCGGATTGCGTCACCGATAGCAAAGTTGCGATTGTCGTGCACAATGGCTCCCAACAATTTCACACCGGATTCAAACCATACTATCTGATGGTTACCCATCGGCTCGACCAACGAGATCGTCGCGCAGAACGGCCCTTGCGCGTCGATCTGGATATGCTCGGGACGTACGCCCAGAATTGCTGCGCCAGGCGTCAATGCCGAACCGCTTACTGCATAATTTGCCATACCCAGATTGAACGACGCGCTGCAAAACAACCTGTCTGCATCAAGCGTGCCGGTGATAAAGTTCATCGCCGGAGCACCTAAAAATCCGGCTACAAACATATTTGACGGACGGTCATATACCTCACCGGGCGTACCGATCTGCTGAATCTTCCCACCGCTCATGACGACGATACGATGCGCCAGCGTCATCGCCTCGACCTGATCATGGGTGACATAGATAATAGTCGTGCCCAGATTTTGGTGCAGCAATTTAAGCTCACGGCGCAGCTCGGCGCGCAACGCGGCATCCAGATTGGACAGGGGCTCGTCGAACAAAAACACACGGGCCTGGCGCACCAGTGCGCGTCCGATCGCAACACGCTGACGCTGCCCGCCGGACAACTGTGCGGGCTTTCTTTGCAGCAGAGATTCCAGGTGCAGCATTTCTGCAACGAGCCTGACCCGTCGTTCGATTTCCGCCTTCGGTGTTCCATTGACGCGCAAACCGAAAGACATGTTTTTTTCGACCGACATGGTCGGATACAGGGCATAGGACTGGAATACCATGCCGATGCCGCGGTCACTCGGTTCGACCAGCGTCATATCCACACCGCCGATTTCTATCCGTCCCGAACTCACTTCGGTCAGGCCTGCGATACTGTGCAGCAAAGTCGATTTACCGCAACCTGAAGGGCCGAGCAAAACCAGAAATTCGCCCTCGCGCACTTCCAGGTCGAGATTATCGATAACGGCATTGCCGGCGATATTGATGCACAGATTATTCAGAAGCACATGCGACATTTGTTATCCCTTGTTATCCCTTGTTATCCCTTTACCGCACCAGCTGCAATGCCGCGTACGAACCAGCGGCCGGCCAGAAAATAAATCGCCAGCGGCAGCAACGAAGTCAGGATGGTGGCCGCCATATTGACGTTATAGAGTCGCGTACCGGTGGTGGTATTGATCAGATTATTCAGTTGCACCGTCATTGGCAGGTTGTCCCTGCCGGCAAACACCAGGCCGAGCAGATAATCATTCCAGACCCCGGTCACCTGCATGATGGCCGCGACCACGATAATCGGAACGGACATGGGCAACATCAGTTGCACAAAAATCCGCCAGAAACCGCCACCATCAATGCGTGCGGCCTGAAACAGCTCGCGCGGTATCGTTGCATAGTAGTTGCGAAACAGCAGTGTCATCATCGGCATGCTGAAAATGATATGGATCATCACAATGCCGGGCAATGAACCGAACAGGTGCAGCGACGCCATCACCCGCACCAACGGATAAATCATCACCGGTATCGGAACGAAAGCACCGACCATCAATACAATAAACAATATGCCTGCAGCACGCGGACGCCAGAAAAATAATATATAGCCATTCAGCGCGCCCAGCAGAATCGGCAGCACGGTAGCGGGAATAACGATAGCGACAGAATGCCAGAATCCGGTACTGATACCTTCACACGTCGTGCCGGCACATACCGTACTCCATGCGGCGCGCCACGGTTCGAAGGTGATATGCACGGGTAGCGCAAAAATATTGCCATTCCAGATTTCGATCATCGGCTTGACCGACGTGACCAGCATGATATACAACGGCAGCAAAAAGAAAAAGGCGAAAATCAGCAGAAATACATAGATACCCATGCGCGCCGGCATCCACAGCAAGCCACGATTATTCATGCCCGCACCCTGATTCTGCGTTCGCCGATTCTGCGTGCGATGTTGCGTGCGCCGGTTCTGCGTACACAAGAATACAAAACCAGCGCGACCACGACCGGTATCAGGAGCATGATCGCGCCGGCCGAAGCGATAGCTATATTGGCACGTTCGAACAGGTGGTCCATGATGAATTTGGCCGGCACCTCACTGGCCGTACCGGGTCCGCCCTGTGTCATGGCAACCACTGAATCGAACAACTTGGCGACTGCCGTGGTCAGCAACAGCAGCGCGGTTGCGATAGTGGTGGACAGCATGGGCAGCACTATCGACACATAGACGCGCCAGGCCGGAATGCCGTCCAGGCGTGCCGCTTTCCAGATTTCTTCATCGACGCCGCGCAGACCGGACAGCATCAGCGCCATCACCAGACCTGACGCCTGCCAGACCGTCGCAATCACGATCGTATACATGACCATGTCCTGATCGACTATCCAGTCGAAGCGAAAATCCGGGAAGCCGAGGTGACGTACCGCATTTTGTATACCTTCGGTCGGGTTGAACATCCATTGCCATATCAGTCCGGTCGCCACAAATGACATCGCATACGGGTATAGAAATACGGTACGCAATACGCCCTCACCTCTGACCTTCTGATCGATGAACACGGCCAGCAGAAATCCGATCAGCATGCTGGCTACCACAAACAGCACTCCGTACAGAACCAGATTGTCCAGCGACAGCAGCCAGCGTTCATTTTCAAACAGGCGCGTGTACTGGGTCAGGCCGACAAAGTGGCGCGACGGGAAGGTACGCGAACCGGTCATCGAGATCATAAGTGTCCACAGCATGCTGCCCAGATAAGCGACGATGGCCGTTATCGCCATGGGCATTAACGCTGCGTAGGGAATGAGGCGAGTGTAGTGTCGGGATCGCATGATGATCTTTAATATTTAAGTGCCGAAGCAATGCTTTTTTGCGCCTGCTCTACGGACATATTAGTGTTCCAATAAGCGGTCAGCACGTCGCTCAGCGCGCCGTTCTGATAGGGGGTCAGATAAACCTCACCGATACCGGCCTGACGCGACTTGTCTTTCATGATCTCCATGCCGGCCCGCGCGCACATGTCCATCGAAGACGAGTCAACATCCGGGCGGATCGGCAAGGATCCTTTGAGTTTATTGAATTCAAGCAGGGTTGCCGGTACGACCAGCACATTTTCCAACAATTGCTGCGCGATGAGAGTCTGAGGGTCGTCGGTCTTGGGAAACACGAACGCGTCTCCCTGGATCAGATACAGTGAATTCGGACCGAATCCGGGGATGCAGCCAAAGTCCTTGCCGGCAATCTGACCGGCTGCGGTGAATTCGCCTTTAACCCAGTCGCCCATGATCTGAATGCCGCCCTGACCGGCAATAAGCAGCTCGGTCGCATCATTCCAGTTGCGACCCGGCGCGCCGTCATCAACATAGGAGTGCAGGCGCTTAAATGCCAGCAGTACTTTTTTGAACGCTGCTGATTTGATTGCCTCAGGCTTGCGGTCACGGAAAATATTCAGATAAAGCTGTTTGCCGCCGACATTCGACAGCACCGCCATAAAGACGATACTCTCCTGCCAGGGTTGACCGCCATGTGCCAGAGGAATAAGGCCGGCAGCCTTGAGTTTATCGAGCGCGGCAAACAATTCATCCATGTTCGCCGGCTCTTTGACTATGCCAGCTTTTTTGAACGCCGCTTTTGAATACCATATCCATCCCGGCATATGGATGCTGACCGGTATCGCATAGTAATGACCATGCTCGCTGATTACGTTTTTGATCGGATCGGGCAGTATATGATCCCAGTCTTCGCGTCGGGCGATTGCGTCGACATTATTGAGTATGCCCTCTTCCACCAAATCCTGAAACTGTCTTGAGGTATTGAATAATGTGGCGGTTGGCGGCGTACCGCCGATGATGCGGTCAATCGCAACTTCGCGTGCCTGCTCGCTGCCTGCGATGGCGGTGTCGATCCAGACTCCGCCCGCCGCGCGGTAGGCATCGGCAATTTGGATAACCGCCGCGGACTCGCCACCGGAGGTCCACCAGTGTATGACTTCTGCCTGCGGCCCAGCTGCCTGCGCACTCATGCTGGCACTGAGTGCAATTAACAATACCCGCCTGAACACGCAAATCATTGCGCTTCTTGTGTTGAGTATCCCCGCAACCTCACCAGGCATCAGTGTCTTGAATAGTTTAAATACCTGCATATGCCAACCATTCATTTACTTATCCCTATGCGAGTTTTCTTTGGAAACGTTCCCATGCAGAAAATGCAATATAGCATCCATCAATTTTCAAAGCAAACCTAAGGATGATTTTTAATGCCAGGACCTGCAATAATTTGTGAGATTTGCCACAGGCTGCGGATAATTGACAGGGCTATATTCTGCAGGGCGCAGTGCCGCCGGTATGCGGGGCACCCTTCGAATCCCCTCTACCGCGAAGCAGTGCTTCGCTCTTCGTCGCAAATCACTTCAAAGGCGCGCTTTTGCTCACCACGGGTATGCAGCTTGCCGCGTACGATGATGCGGCCTTTAGTGAAAGTAATTTCTTCACGAATTTGTGTTTGCAGATCCCAGCCAGCGCTGGTTACTGCCGGCAAGATGAATTTGGAACAAATGTCGCGCTCAGAGAGGTCTTTTTTGTTCATGGCCTTACTTGTTGTAATTATTGGCTGGGAGCAAATGATTTTACTTTATATGCTGACAATTTCATTACATTAAGTAAGTGAATCTAAAAATAAATTGCAGCCCTGTTGCGCTCCCACAGCGGCCAAATAACTGCAATTGCTTTCAATAATTTTCAAAAAGGCATTGCATTGTTCAATCAATCCACATGTTCACGTTTCGTGAACAAACTAAATTAATGAACACAATGTGAATGCGATCAATCAACCATAAATTGACAGCCAAAGACCTTGCTTTCATTCGACAAACGACAAACATATCCGTTTCAGAGTTGGCACGCGTATGCGGGGTTTCTCGACAAGCTGTTCATGATTGGATCAATGGCGGTCCTCTATCACCGAAAAACGCGCAACGAATTTCAGACCTGACCCGCGCCATTGATATTTTGGTAGTTGCGGGTGTGGATACCTCCCCACAATCTTTGCGTCGCAAGGTAGCTGGAAACGTGTCAGTCTTGGACTCAGTACAGTCTGACGGCAAGGCCGTGGATCTGGCAAAACAGTTGGTCGATACATTGAGACGAGAGTCAGATCAAAGAAAGCGACTCGCTGAGCGTCTGGCCGGACGAAAACCACCGCGTCCCTCAGCTGACTTCGGAGCTCCCCATCTCATTGAAAATACCTGAGGAACCAGTGAATGACAGACACCTGCCGGCAACCTCTTCTTCCATCTCACAAGAACTCAATTGAACCGATATGAAAAGTAACGCAGGGGACTATCACAAAAAGCATTGAAATGAAAAAGCCGCTATGCATATACATAGCGGCTTTCATTTATTACCTGGCGTCCCCAAGGCTATTCGAGCTTATCCCCCTGATCACTATCAGTTCGACGATCACCATGTCCGATTAAAAACTGGCGAACGAAATACTCGAACAGCGCAGATTGAACTTGCCATAAAAAATTGAGTCAACCTTTGACGGTTACATATTAGTCGGTCAACCTGCAGTTTCATGATCTGAAGCCACCATGAAAGACACAACAAATTTACAACGTGAGAATTTTTGCCCGGGAGCGATCACCCAGCAGATTCAATTGATCCGCAATCACCGAGTGCTACTGGATGCGGATCTGGCTGCACTGTATGGTGTATCCACCAAAGTGCTGGTACAGGCAGTTAAAAGGAATTTAAATCGCTTCCCTTCCGATTTTATGTTTCAACTCAATGCAGATGAATGGATTTTTTTGAGGTCACAATCTGTGACCTCAAAAGCAGGAAGTGGAGGCCGTCGATACACACCGTATGCTTTCACAGAACATGGAGTAGCAATGCTGTCCTCAGTACTCAACAGTGCACAGGCGATCGCCGTGAATATCGAAATCATGCGCACATTCCTGCGCCTGCGAGAAACTATTGAGTCCAATAAGGAATTGGCGCTTCGACTTGAAGAATTGCAAAGCAAAGCAGAATTGATTGAATTAAAGCACGATACGTTTGAACATAATACCCGGCTTCAACTCAAACAGGTTTTTGAGATCATTCGTGAATTGATGGTTGCGCCCGAACCTCCCAAGAAACGCCCTATCGGTTTTGTCACTCCAGAAGATACGCAAACGAAGAAAAAAGCGATCAAAAATTAGTCGTAACTATGGCGATCCCCAAGGCTATTTGAGTTTATTCCCCCGGTGACTGTTAACCCAGTCGTCTATTAGTGAGGAAACTAAAATTTAAAGCAACATCAATCTGATCGGAACCGCAATTAATTCTGGAATTTAATGCTGGAATTTCCACCAAAAAAATTACACCGAAACATCACTCAGGAACGGTCTGCTTCAAACACAAGTGGATTGCCCTGCTGTAGTCTGCCGTGCTCATGGCTTGAGCCGCCGTGTTTAAGAAAATCAGTCCAAATTGATGCTGCACTGAGGCATCCGACAAATTCACCTTGCCGGAACCAATGGCCTGCATAAATTTTCCATAGGTCGGCAATTCTGAAATCGCCGTGGCTGACATGAACGAGACGCCGCTATCAGTGCGCAAGGGGATCGACAGAAATCCGATGCCAAAGTAAATATTGACAAATATTCGCATTAAAAAATATTTTGCGTTTTCTATTTCGGTTGGATCTCGTTCTAAATAAGATCTCAAATATGCAGCACTCAATTCCTCACTATAAAAATAGAAAAAAATATCGCAGCAAGAAAGATCAAAATAAAAACTTTGCGGCGAGGCAGCCTGCCAATCAACCAGAAAATAATTTTCACCATCAAATAACCAGTTATTCGGATTTAGGTCGCAGTGACATGCGCGCATGTCCATCGGGTCAAATGCCGCTTTCTCCAGTTGCGGCAGCTGCTGCACACATTTCTCAACGAGCTCTGCCTGCTGATATTCAATTGGAAATTGCTGGTACAGGTGAAGCAAAATATTGCTGACAGACTTCCACCCCGGAAACGTATTTTCGCTGTGCAGGCGGCGTATTAATGATGCCATTTTTTCGATCGAATTCAATGTCGCTGCAGGTCTGGGCTGAGATTGAATATTCTGCATTAACAAAACACCTTTAGTCGCATCCAAAAAATAGACCTTGGGCGAAATGCCCTGCAATGACACCCTTTCGACAATTTGATAATTTCGCGCCAAATCGAAATTTTCGTCGTCAGTTTTTTCCAGCTTAACAACGTACATCTCTTTCAGGACACGGATTTTAATGACCAGAGCACCAGTCAAACCACCTGCAAGCAAACTGACCGGCTCCCAATCGGCCACTTTAAGTCCCTGCCTGACAGCGAAATCAATTCGTTCAATATCCTTTCTGTCTATATCAAACTTATTCATACAAGCCTCCACTCGTTTTCTTTAAAAATGCGTTAATCGCATCAACCAATTCCATACAGTAACAATCCGGAATGCCATGCCCCATATCCTTCACAACAATCATTTGACTGCCTTGAATACATTGCTGCAAATGGCGCCCATGCTCCACCGTAAAAACCGGATCGTAGTCACCGTGAATAATCAGCGTCGGCAACCGCAACGCTTTTAATTGTTCAACGCGTGGCTCCAGACAGATCATGGCGAACAACTGACGTCGGAATCCGTCTGGTCGATTCGACCGAAGATATGTCTTCCGATACAGTTCGCGAATTTTATTAATATCCACATGATCAGGGTGATGATAAATCTGGTGCAGCCGGATTCTGTTTTCCACAACCGATGCCATGCTCTGTTCCGATTCCTGTCGAGTAAAAAATAGCTTCATGACTTCAGGCCTGGCTGGAGGCAAACCCGGATCGCTGCTGGTTGACGCGATGCAGATCAAACTTAGGACCCGTTGCGGGAAATAAATACTGGCCAGTTGCGCGATGATGCCGCCCATCGACGTGCCCAAAAAATGCGCCTGTTTGATTTGCAGCACATCGAGCAATTCAATCACATCACGCGCCATGTCTTTTAAGGAGTACGGCGGTGCAATTTTCGCGCCGCTTTGCAGTGCCGCGATAAACTCCTGCAGCTCGGGCAGGTCGGTCTGATCAATATAAGCAGACAGGCCGGCGTCACGATTATCAAATCTGACGACATAAAATCCGTAATTTGCCAATCCATGGAAAAACGCATCAGACCAATGGATTAACTGCCCTCCTATGCCCATAATTAATACGATACAAGGGTCTGATTTCCTGCCGGCGGTTTCGTAGCAGAGTTTTGTAGAATTAATCATCGCGCGCATCCTGAATTGCCGCCCATTTGGCGAGCAGACGCTGCCACGCTATCTGGTCGTTTGGCTGCACCCAGTCAAAGCCGATCAGTGCCCAATCTGGATCATTCACGTCGAACCCAAGATTGCTGATGTATTCAGCACTGCACAGGAACATTTGTTTTTTAAACGGCAAAATAAAACCGCCATTTAAGCGCTGATACGTTTTCGCCTCTTCATAATCAACAAACCATTGGGTGAGAAATCCGCCGCGTATAAAGGGCAATTGGCATTTCAACTCGGGCCAGGATGTGAATCCCTGCTCCAAAGCGATTGCCTGTAACGCATGCTTGCGCCTGATGGTTACAACTGGAAAGTCATTGGGTGTGTAATGCGCAAATTCAGACATGCGCAAAAATCGCCTGGCCGCCTGGGCAACGGTCGCGGAGTCATCAGATCGTAAGGACTTTAAAAGTAGTGAGGCCTGAATTTTGCCTTCTTCAAGGCTAAACGGCTTGCGTGATTTATTCATCGTACTCCTCTGTTTAAATGCCATTCCCACTGATGGCAAAACAAAAGTTACAAAGAATAAGAGTGAACTTAGTTGATTGTGAGGGTGAATTCATCTTTTGTGGGTCGGCGCCCCTTGAGCCGGACTGGATTATTGTGGCTTCTGCCATTTGATGTCAAGCACATTGTTGACGTACTGGGGAAAACGTCTATCAGGATTCATGTCTGGCAATGCGATTAGCGCACTTATCTTCATGCAGTGGAGATAATTGAAATCATCGTTCTGTTTGCCACCAATAGGATTATGGGAATGACAGCACTTCAGACGAGTAACAGTCGACTATGATGGCTGCGAAGAGCTGGAACTGGTTATGACGCAGTCTGGTCAATGAAAAAGCCGCTATGCATATACATAGCGGCTTTCGTTTCTATAACGTGTGCTCTTGATCGACGACGGGGATTCGCCTACATTCTGCAGGCCGCGGTGTCGCCTGCATGCGACACCCTTCGAATCCCCGTTTAAGGAGTGTTCGCCTGCATGCGAACACCGTTCCGCAGGCAAGGAGCAATGCTCCTTGAAACCCCTGCTACACCGAAGCAGTGCTTCGCTCTGTCTGCCAATAAAAAGACCCGTATGCAATCTGCATACGGGTCTGTTTATTTTACTGGCGTCCCCAAGGGGATTCGAACCCCTGTACTCACCGTGAAAGGGTGATGTCCTAGGCCTCTAGACGATGGGGACATATTCTGTCCGCTTACTGGCCTTACTACTCCTGACTAATAACTTGTCAGAACCGATCTTTTATGACCTTGATTCTTGACCAGCTTCCAAGCAAGACCGAGATTATATGGTGACTTCCTAATTTCGGCAAGGTAATTTTTCTAAAAAATTGCCTATTTCTTGCTAACCGCTGAGATAAATTATCAACCTGTGGTTTCTACACAAACTACGCTCAACGCACATCGATAATCTGTTGGCAATCTGGTGGAGATGAGCGGAATCGAACCGCTGACCTCTTGCATGCCATGCAAGCGCTCTACCAACTGAGCTACACCCCCATTTGCAAAGAAACGAGACTATAGCAAAACTTGAAGTCAGAAACAAGCAAAGCTTGGGATTTTTACGCGCATTCGCAAGAAAATTCCTACTTCGTAGGTTGGGCTGCGCTTTATCAGCCCAACGTTTTTTGAATTCAGGGTGGGTTGTATATTTGGCGCGGAATGTTGGGCTGGTGAAGCTTAGCCCAACCTACGATGCGTCGACCCACATCTTCTTGCAGTAATTACATGCCTTGCTTGATTCGGCCGATCACCACATCGCGACCAAACAATTCCAGGACGGCGTCGATCGACGGTGTTTGCAATTGGCCCGTCACCAGCAGACGTAACGGCATCGCCAACTGAGGCATTTTTAATCCGTGTGTCGCCAGCGTCGCTTTCATCAGCGCAGACAGGTCCGCTTTTGTCCACACCACTGTCGCGCATTGCTCAACAAACGATTGCAACGCCGGACGTACTGCATCCGTCAGATGCTGCGCCAATAATTGAACGTCCGCTTTTGGCTCACGATAAAACAGCATCGCGTTTTGTGCCAACTCTACCGTGGTGTGAGCGCGCTCTTTCATCAGGCCGATTACTGCATCCAGCGCCGGTGCGCCGTCGAATTGCGCATCGGGCATGGCAGGCTGGACCAACGCTGCCAGACGATGGTTGTCGGCCAGCTTGATGTAATGATTATTCAGCCAGGCCAGCTTTTCCGGATTAAATTGTGCCGGCGATTTGGACAGATGATCCAGATTAAACCAGCTGCACATTTGCTCCATGCTGAAAATCTCATCGTCGCCATGACTCCAGCCCAGACGCGATAAATAATTCAGCATCGCTTCCGGCAAATAACCCTGGAGAGGATAGTCCATGACACTGACTGCGCCGTGACGCTTGGAGAGCTTCTCGCCGTCAGGCCCCAATATCATCGGCACGTGACCATACTTTGGCAGCGTGGCGCCTAACGCCAGCAAAATATTAATTTGACGCGGGGTGTTGTTAACGTGATCGTCACCGCGTATGACGTGGGTGATCTGCATGTCCCAATCGTCAACTGCCACGCAAAAATTGTAGGTGGGTGTGCCGTCCGGTCTGGCGATCACCAGATCATCCATTTCGCGATTCGCGATAGTGATTTGTCCCTTGACCACATCGTCCCAGGTGACCTCGCCGTCGAGCGGATTTTTAAAGCGGATCACCGGCTTGCGGTCTGCAGGAACTGCCGGCAAGGTCTTGCCAGGTTCAGGACGCCAGGTGCCGTCATAGCGCGGTTTGTCGCCTAACGCGCGCTGTTTTTCGCGCATGGCTTCGACTTCTTCGGGCGATGAATAGCAATGATAGGCAGTGCCGTTTTTAAGCATTTCCGCCAGCACGGCCGAATATCTGTCCATGCGTTTCATTTGATAAAACGGACCTTCGTCGTGCTGCAACCCCAGCCATTCCATGCCTTCTAAAATCGCCTGTACCGCCTCTGGTGTGGAGCGTTCCAGATCGGTATCTTCAATCCGCAACACAAACGTGCCGCCGAAGTGACGGGCGAAGGCCCAGGAAAATAAAGCGGTGCGGGCGCCGCCTAAATGAAGATAGCCGGTTGGACTAGGGGCAAAGCGAGTGCGAACGGGGACTGTCATGGTGATGAGCTTGCGAATAAAGCAAGTTGAATAGATTGGAAAGCGCTATTGTAACTTCCTAATGGTGGAAAGCCTATGCCGGTGGCTTACCAATAATTTTCTGCGCTTAGTCTGCGCTGGTCAGACTGGCCGAATTTGCATAACTGGCACCCGCAGTTAAAAACTTGTTCGGATTTTGCGGTCGGCCTCTGAGCAGCACTTCAAAATGCAGATGCGCACCGGTTGATCTGCCGGTGGTACCTATGTCGGCGATGTACTGGCCGCGTCTGACGATATCACCGACTTTGGCCAAAATACGTGAACAGTGCGCGTAGCGCGTCACAAGGTCATTGCCGTGATCGATTTCTATCATGTTGCCAAAATCCGGATGGTATTGCGCGGTGATGACCACACCGCCGGCCGCTGCGACGATGTGCGTGCCAACCGGTGCAGGGAAATCGATGCCTTCATGAAAAGCGTGCTGACCGGTAAACGGATCGATACGCCAGCCGAATGTCGACGAATTGTAGGGAACATTGACCGGTTGCGAAGTGGGTAAAAGTCGTGATTTGACTTTGTATTCCATTAAAGTGGTTTCCACCACGTTGAGATAATCGGAGCGGCGGTCCAAATCAACCGACAATGCATCCATTGCGGTCTGAAATTCCGACATGTTGAAATCATGCGCAGAAGCCGATGGTTCCGCACCGCCGCGCGACGGCACTTCTTTAAAATTAAATTCTTCCGGCTTCACACCCGCCAAACCCTGCACCCGCTCACCAAGTGCATCCAGCTGCATGACCTGCGCCTGCATCTCGCCTAATTTAATCGCCATTTTGGCTAGATTTTGTTTCATGTATTTTTCTTGTGAATTGCTGTCCAATACACTGAATTCGGCAGGAAGGAGATTGCGGACGGTGTCAGAATAACTGGCCAGGCGAAAACATAGCAACGAGAGTAAGAAAGCGCTGACGAGCATCAATACCGTCAAACCGAGGAGTGACAAATAAATATGTTTTTGCGTTATTTTGATTGATTTTGCGCGCGTGAATCGCGGGTGCATAACAATAATTTGCATCTATACTCCAGAACACTGAAATCCAGGGTAAATCAAAATAACTGAAGAGTAACTGCGCTAACGAATAACTACAGAGTAAAATCGCGGCATGCCATCATTACACCCACCGAATCGTCTCGCCAGTCCCGTGAACAAAAAAGCAAAAAAGCCCAGTCAGGGAGTGGAAGTCAATTCGCTCATACGCACACAGCTCGCGCATTTGTGGCCGACGATCAGGAATCTCACGGCATTGCAAAAAGATTGTGCTGCCGCATTGCCTCAGTTATTTTTATATTGTCAGGTACTGCATCTCGAATCGGAACAATTAGTCCTCGCGGCACCTAACTCGGCGCTGGCCAGTAAACTCAAACAGCAACTACCCAAGTTACAGGCTTCTTTACAAAAAGCAGGCTGGCAGATTAACGCAATACGTATCAAAGTACAAGTCAACCCGGTATTACCGGAAGTAACACGTGAAAAGCAATGTCAGCTTTCGGCCAAGGCCTTGCACGCGTTTGATAGTCTGGAAAAGGATTTGGAGCAATCCAGTCGCAATGATGGATTGCTGGAAGCGCTGCGCAATTTAATCAATCGACAACGCTGATTTGTCGGCGGCGAGGTTACAGCCGCAAGTCAGTTCGGCAGCCATTGTTCAGCCATCTGTTTTAAATACGAATGCGGTGCCAGTTCCATGCTGTCGAAGGTGACGGTCTCATAGGCATCCGGCTGATTTAACAAGGCGCGCAACAGGGCATTGTTTAAGCCATGGCCCGATTTGTGGGCACTGTAACTTGCCAGTAGCGGGTGTCCGATCAGATATAAATCGCCGATCGCATCCAGTATTTTATGACGCACAAATTCATCTTCATAACGCAGGCCGTCTGCATTCAGTACGCGGAACTCATCGAGCACGATGGCGTTTTCAAACGAGCCGCCGCGCGCTAAGCCTATGCCGCGCAAACTTTCTACATCCTGCATAAAGCCGAAAGTACGTGCTCTGGCTACGTCGCGCACATAAGACACGCCGCCGAAATCGACTTCGGCAGTTTGACTGGTGCCGTCGACGGCGGGATGGTTGAACTCGATGAAAAATTTTAATTTGAAGCCGTGGTAGGGATCGAGGCGCGCCCATTTTTCAGTGGCGCCGCTACCTTCGCGCACTTCAACGGGTTTTAAAACACGGATAAATTTTTTCGGTGCGTCCTGCTCTTCTTTGCCGGCCTGCTGTAACAGGTAGACAAACGATGCGGCCGAACCATCCATGATAGGGATTTCTTCTGCGCTGACGTCGATATATAAATTATCGATACCGAGCCCGGCACAGGCTGACATGACGTGCTCTACAGTGGAGATTTTGGCTTTTTCATGGGTCAGCGTGGACGCCATTCTGGTGTCGCCTACGCCTAAAGCAGACGCTGGAAATTCTATCGCGGGGTCGAAGTCGACGCGTCGAAAAACAATGCCAAGGTCAACCGGGGCTGGGCGCAACGTCAATTGCACCTTGGTGCCGGAATGCAGGCCGACGCCGATGGTGTTGACGGAATTTTTAATTGTTCTTTGTTTTAGCATGATAGAAATTCAAACCATAATCTGTGCATTTTACGACGATATCCTTGCCCATCGCACGAATAGATATGATCGTTATTAATAAAACACGTGGAATGGCAGTGGGCCGCGCTCCGTAGGTTGGGCTGCGCTTCATCAGCCCAACGTTTTCTGAATTCAGGTTAGCGGTTATTTGAATGTGGAGTGTTGGGCTGATGAAGCGCAGCCCAACCTACGAAGTGCAGCCCAACCCACGAAGCGCAGCCCAACCTACATTATTTAGCTAACTGCGCCAACATCGTTTCCGCATTCGATACATCGAACTTGCCGCCTTGTTCGACATTGAGGTGTTTAACCACGCCATCCACTACCACCATAGAATAACGCTGCGACCGTACGCCCATGCCGTGCTTGCTGAAATCGGCATCCAGTCCCAACGCGCGACTGTAGTCGGCGTTACCGTCTGCCATCATGCGCACGATGCCGGTTGCTTTTTGATCGCGGCCCCAGGCACCCATGACAAACGCATCATTCACTGAAATACACCAGATCTCATCCACGCCGGCAGCTTTTAACTGGTCGGCCAACTTCACGTAACCGGGCACATGTTGTGCTGAACAGGTTGGTGTGTAGGCGCCTGGCAATCCGAAAATTGCTATGGTTTTGCCTTTGGTCAGATCTGCTACCTGAAAAGTATTTGGACCGATGCTGCAGGTTCCGGTTTCCACTTCGATATATTCCGCCAAACTGCCATTCGGTACTTTATCGCCAACTTTGATTTTTTCGGTCGTCATGTTTTTCTCCTTGAATTGTCAGACATCTGCACAGAAAACTGCGCAGATAACGTCGTAGATCACTACGTTAAATAAAAACGCCGCAAACATCGCTGTTTGCGGCGATTACAGCTAGGTCGACAGTATGCCTGAGACTGCGCGAGTCTGCTTTAGCCTGCCGGTCGACGTAACTTAGTCCGCCTGCTTGCGCAAAAATGCCGGGATATCGTACGTTTCCATACCGTTCTTTTCCAGCGCGCGCACCGTTTCAGATGCCGATTCACGACGCCATACGGCCGGGCCTTTCGGGCTGTCGAAGTTATGCGACGCTGTGCCACCGTTGCCGGTATTGCCGCCCATATGATTCGTATTCCCCATCTGACCTGCATGGGAACCGCCATTGCCATTCATGTGATTATTCAGATTCATGGTCATTTGCGGTTCGTTATGCGTACCGGTGCGCAGCATTTGCTGAGGCTGTACCAGTGTCATCGGCTTTTTACCGCGACCCAAACCGGTAGCGACCACCGTCACGCGGATGTTGTCGCCCATGTTGTCGTCGTACGCAATACCTTGCGCAATCGATGCGTCCGGGGCGGCGAAAGCGCGTACTGCCGCCATCACTTCACGGATTTCCTTACCTTTTAAGCTGCGGCTTGCTGTCACATTCACCAACACTCCACGTGCACCGGACAAATCGATACCGTCCAATAACGGTGAAGCGACGGCCTGTTCTGCAGCGATACGGGCGCGGTCGATACCGGATGCGGTTGCCGTACCCATCATGGCTTTACCCTGCTCGCTCATAATCGTTTTCACGTCGTTGAAGTCGACGTTGATATGACCCGGCACGTTGATGATTTCTGCGATACCGGCCACGGCGTTGTTCAATACGTCGTCGGCATGCTGCATCCATTCCAGCATGCTGTCGTCTTCGTAAATTTCTTCCAGCTTTTCATTGAGGATGATGATCAGTGAATCGACATGCTCAGACAGCGCTTCCAGACCGGCGTCGGCGATGTCCATGCATTTTTGACCTTCGTAGGAAAACGGTTTGGAAACGACCGCTACGGTCAGAGCACCCTGCTCTTTGGCGATTTTTGCGACTACAGGTGCAGCACCGGTACCGGTACCGCCGCCCATACCGGCCGCGATAAAGACCATGTGGGCGCCGCGCAGCGCATCTTCGATACGTGCTTTGGAATCTTCAGCGAGCTGACGACCGACTTCAGGTTTCATCCCTGCGCCTAAACCGGTTTCACCGATTTGAATCACGTTATGTGCATCGGACAAAGCCAACGCCTGTGCATCCGTGTTCGCAGCGATAAATTCAACGCCGCTGACACCTTTGTTAATCATGTGCTGAACCGCGTTACCACCGGCACCGCCAACGCCTACCACCTTGATGATAGTTCCCTGAGTCGCATTATCGATCATTTCAAATTCCATCTTGATTTCTCCTAGGTTTGCAGTTCCTAGTCGATAATCATCACAATTAAATCCCGTTTGTCATGACTAACAACTAAACACTGCTTTGTGCTTCGCATTATAAATTGACGCTTGATTTTTTACATCACCAATACTGCATTATTACCTGCTAAATTTTTAAAAAGTCCCGAAAAACCACTCTTTCATTCTCTGCCAAACTGCTTTCGCAGATCCTTCCTGACGCGACACCAAATGACCTCGCAAATACTGCTTCTTCGCTTCCAATAACAAACCCAACACCGTCGAATATCTTGGGCTCCGGACCACGTCGGATAATTGACCGTGATACTCCGGCATACCGATACGGGTCGGCTTTAAAAAAATATCTTCGGCCAGTTCAACCATGCCGGGCATCATGCTGGTTCCGCCGGTCAGCACAACACCGGACGACAGCACCTCTTCGTAACCCGACTCGCGGATCACCTGCTGCACAAATGCGAATAATTCTTCTACGCGCGGCTCAATCACCGCTGCCAGCGCCTGACGCGACATGGAGCGCGGTTCGCGATCACCCAACCCTGGCACCTCAAGCGTTTGCGCCGGATCAGCCAGCGCCTGCTTGGCCACCCCAAACCGGATTTTGATTTCTTCCGCTTCCGAGGTTGGCGTACGCAACGCCATCGCGATATCGTTGGTGATCTGGTCGCCAGCTATCGGTATCGTGACGGTGTGGCGAATTGCGCCTTCGCTGAATACCGCCACGTCGGTCGTGCCACCGCCGATATCGATCAGCACCACGCCCAGTTCTTTTTCATCCATGGTCAACACTGCATCGGCTGACGCCATCGGTTGCAGAATCAGATCGGCGACTTCCAGACCGCAGCGACGCACGCATTTGACGATATTCTGTACCGCTGACACCGCACCGGTCACGATATGCACTTTGACTTCGAGACGGATGCCGCTCATGCCTATCGGTTCACGCACGTCGTCCTGGTTATCCACGATGAATTCCTGCGGCACGGTGTGCAGCAATTGCTGGTCGGTCGAAATATTGATCGCTTTGGCTGTTTCGATGACGCGCGACACGTCCGCAGCAGTCACCTCTTTGTCTTTAATCGCCACCATGCCGCGCGAATTGATGCTGCGAATATGGCTGCCGGCGATACCGGTATACACATTTCTGATTTTGCAATCCGCCATCAGTTCAGCTTCTTCCAGCGCGCGCTGGATCGATTCGACGGTGGCTTCGATGTTCACCACCACGCCTTTTTTCAGGCCTTTCGATTCGTGCTGCCCCAAACCGATCACTTCATGTCGGCCGTCCGGCATGACTTCGGCGACCACCGCCACGACTTTCGAGGTCCCGATGTCTAAACCGACGATTAAATTTTTTGCGTCTTTTGTCATATTATTTCTTCGTTTTTCCAACCACGTTCAATTCCTGCCCCTTGGCGTCTTTGGCTGTCAGCGCCAAACCATTCGGATATCGCAGGTCCACGCTTTCGATTTTTCCTTGCAACCGGCTGGTCAATTCTGGATAAACCTCGATTAACCGCTCCACTCTTTCCTGCAATACCGTACTGTTTTCTTCTCTGCCCAACTGCACCGTGAGGCCGTTGTTCAGTTTGACTACCCATGCGTAGCGCTTACTGTAATTCACTGCTTCCGGAGTCAGATCCAATTTCGGGTCTAATCTTTTAAACCAGTCTTTAAACTCCAGATAATGCGCCAGCACTTCTTTTTCGCTGCCGACCGGGCCGCTGAATTCCAGTAGCTTGGTTTCTTCCTCCGCCTCAGCCAGGTTGGCGGTAAACACATCGCCCTTGACTGACAGTATTTCACCGTCGTCACCCCAGGTACCCAGCGGGGTATGCTCTTCCATCGTCACAATCAAGCGATTCGGCCATTCGCGCCGTACGCTGGCTTTTCTGACCCAGGGTACGGTTTCAAACGCATTGCGCACTGAATCCAGATTGGCGGTAAAAAAATTTCCCTTCAGTTTCAATAACGCGGTACTGCGAATAATCTGCGCATCGACATGTTTCAGAGCGCTGGCGTTGGCACCCTCAATCTGAATCACGCCCAACGTGAACATGGGGCGATTCATCATCAGCCACACGCCAGCCAACAGCAGCAGCAACGCACATACGCCAAACAGAACATTTGCTGTCGCATTCAATAATTTAATGTCTTGCCACACGCGCGTTTCCCTTTTTTTCTTCTCAACGTCGCTCTGCAGGTTGAGCTACGCTTCGTAGGTTGGGCTGCGCTTTACCAGCCCAACACTTCACGCCAAACATACGACTAAAGCTACGTAGGTTGGGCTGAGCTTCGTAGGTTGGGCTACGATTTACCAGCCCAACACTCCACGCCAAATACACAACTACAACCTATTCACAGAACGTTGGGCTGATAAGGCGTAGCCCAACCTACGGAGAGATTACCCATTGAGAAATTACCCGTTGAGAAATTACCCATTGAGAGGTTACCCATTGCCGACTGGTATCCCACCAACCTACGGTTTCCAGTCAGCCGACGCATGCAACTCCAACTCCGCCATCTTCAATATTTCCAGGCACAACTCGGCATAATTCAGGCCGGCCTGTTTGGCTGCCATCGGCACTAACGAATGTCCCGTCATGCCCGGCGACGTATTCAATTCCAATAAAAACGCCTTGTTATCAGAAGCGCGCACCATGACATCGGCACGTCCCCAACCACGACAATTCAGCGCGCGATACGACGCCAACACCATTTCCTGTATCGCCGCTTCCTGCTCGGCCGGCAGCCCAGACGGGCAATAATATTTGGTATCGTCAGTAAAATATTTGTTCTGGTAATCGTAATTCGCGTCCGGTGCGACGATCCGTATCAACGGCAAGGCGCGTGCGTTTTCGTCTTTACCAAGTACGGCGCAGGTCACTTCCAGTCCATCGATAAACTGTTCGGCAATCACGGCGGCGTCATAACGCGCGGCCAATTCATACGCCTGCTGCAACTGACTCGCATCGGTGACTTTGGTCAGGCCCATGGTGGAACCTTCATGCACGGGCTTGACGATTAACGGCAATTCCAGATAGGCGGCAACCGCGGCCCAGTCGCTGGCTGGCGTGAGCATCATAAATTTCGGCGTCGAAATTCCGTTAGCCATCCAGATCTGTTTCGTCATGGCCTTGTCCATCGCCAGTGCCGAAGTCAGCACGCCTGAACCGGTGTACGGAATTTCCAGCTGTTCCAATGCACCCTGCAAACTGCCATCCTCACCGTAACGTCCGTGCAACGCTATAAACACCCGGTCGAATTGTTGCGCGGCCAGTTCAGCGAGACTGTGCGTGCCCGGATCAAACGCATGCGCGTCGACACCCAGACTTTGCAATGCCGCCAGCACACCGGTGCCCGACATGATCGACACTTCACGTTCGGCTGAACGACCACCGAACAGCACGCCCACCTTACCTAACTGCTTAATCGTATTTTGCTCTGTCATGATTCACTTTCCCGCATTACATTCCATTTGCGATGCTGACGACTTTTGCAGGCACACCGTTGATAGAACCGGCACCCATATTAATCACCACATCACCATCTTTTAATACGCTCAATAAGGTTTCCGGAAAATCGGCAATATTTTCTACAAACACCGGATCGACTTTACCCAGCACCCGCAACGCTCTGGCCAAACTGCGTCCATCTGCGGCGACGATAGGCGCTTCACCGGCGGCATACACTTCAGCCAACACCACCACATCCGCAGACGACATCACCCGCACGAAATCTTCAAACAGATCACGGGTACGCGTGTAGCGATGCGGCTGAAATGCCAGCACCAGCCGACGGTCAGGATAGGCGCCGCGCGCCGCTGCCAGTGTTGCCGCCATTTCTACCGGATGATGGCCATAGTCATCCACCAACGCAAAATGTCCGTCCGGTATGGCCAGCTCGCCGTACCGGGTAAACCGTCGGCCCACACCGTTAAATTCGCTTAATGCTTTTTGTATGTCGGCATTCGACACACCCAGTTCACGTCCGATCGCAATCGCCGCGCAGGCGTTTTGCACGTTATGCATGCCAGGCTGATTCAGGCTGATTTGCATATCCGGATAATCCGGCTGCACGACCGTGAACTGCATTTTCCCGCCCACGGCTGCCGCATTGACCGCGCGCACTTCTGCCTCCGGATGAAAGCCGTAAGTGACGATGGGCTTGGAAATAAACGGCATGATTTCGCGCACGTTCAAATCGTCCAGACACAACACCGCCACGCCATAAAACGGCAGACGCTGAGTGAACTCAACAAACGCCTGTTTTAGTTTGGCAAAATCGTGACCATAGGTTTCCATATGATCCAGATCGATATTGGTAATGACCGAAATCACCGGCGACAGGTTTAAAAATGAGGCATCCGATTCATCCGCTTCCACCACAATAAAATCACCGCTACCGAGTTTGGCATTCGCGCCGGCGCTGTTCAACAGTCCGCCGATCACAAAAGTCGGATCCAATCCACCCTGTGCCAACACGCTGGCAACCAGACTGGTGGTGGTAGTTTTACCGTGCGTACCGGCGATCGCAATACCGCTTTTCAACCGCATCAGTTCTGCCAGCATCATGGCACGCGGAACAATTGGTACGTGTGCGGCGCGCGCTGCAATCACTTCCGGATTATCCGATTTCACTGCGGTCGAGGTCACGATGGCGTCCGCGCCCAGAATATTTTTTGCATCATGTCCGAGCATGATTGTTGCGCCCAGACTGACCAGTCGCTGCGATGCCGCGTTGCTGGACAGGTCGGATCCGGAAATGATGTAGCCGAGATTGAGCAATACCTCAGCAATGCCGCTCATCCCCGAGCCGCCGATACCTACAAAATGTAAATGTTTGACTTTATGTTTCATCTTATTTCCCTGCCTGCTGTTTCCAACTTCGGCTCTGCCATTTTCTCTAACACATCGGCGATCACCTGATTCGCTTCACGCTGTCCAAGCTGATATGCCGCTTCAGCCAATTGCTGACAATCGGCGCGCTGCATGTTCTGCAATAGCTGCGCCAATTTTTCAGCTGTCATTTCTTTTTGCGGCAAGTGAATCGCCGCTTTGTGCTGCGCCATCCAATTCGCGTTATTACTTTGGTGCGTGGTTGACGATGCCATCAGCGGTACCAGAATACTCGCCACACCAGCGGCGGTTAATTCGGAAACAGTAATCGCACCGGCGCGACAGATCACCAGATCGGTCTGCGCATATTTCACCGGCATATCGTCGATAAACGCCAGCACCTCGGCCTGCACCCCGGCTTTTTCATAAGCCGCCTGTAACGCGGCGATATGCTGCTTTCCGGATTGATGCGTGACTACGGGTCGCATTTCTTCCGGCATTAACGCCAGCGCTGCAGGCACGGTTGCATTCAATACCTGGGCACCCAGACTGCCGCCTACCACCAATACATTCAATCTTCCGCTACGACCGGCAAACCGCTGTGTCGGAGTTGGCAGCTGCGCGATTTCCGTACGCACCGGATTGCCGGTCACTTGCGCCTTACTGGCAGCCACACCGAAATCGGCGGGAAATCCAAACAACACGCGCTGCGCAAATCGCGCTAAAAACTGGTTCGACAATAACAGCGCCGCATCGGCGTTAATCAATACCAGCGGTATGCCGCGCAATCGCGCCATCAATCCGCCCGGCACCGTGACATACCCCCCCATCCCCAACACCGCATCCGGTTTGCGCTTGCCCAAATAAACAAAGCAGCGCCAAAAACTGCCTACCAGTTTGAGTGCACCGGTCAGGCTGTGCTGTAATCCTTTGCCGCGCATGCCTGAAAAATCCAGCACGTCCATGTCGATATTATTCTTTGCGACGATATCGCCTTCCATGCCATGCGCCGTACCCAGCCACGTCACCTGCCAGCCGCGTTCCTGCATGGTTTTGGCTATTGCCAGGCCCGGAAAAATATGTCCGCCGGTACCTGCGGCCATGATCATGAGTCTTCGCGTTTTCATCCGTGCCGACCGCCGCGCATCAAAGCACGATTTTCATAATCGATGCGCAATAAAATCGCCAGACCGATACAGTTAATCAAAATACCGGTGCCGCCATAACTCATTAACGGCAGAGTCAATCCTTTGGTTGGCAACAGCCCCATATTCACGCCCATATTAATAAACGCCTGCACGCCGAGCCAGATCCCGATACCCTTGGCGGTGAGTCCGGCAAAAACCAGATCAAGCACGATGGCCTGACGCCCGATATCGAAGGCACGTTTCACCAGCCAGTAGAATAGATACACCACCACAATCACGCCAACCAGACCTAATTCTTCAGCAATCACCGCCAGCAAAAAATCCGTATGCGCTTCGGGTAGATAATGTAATTTCTCGACGCTGCCGCCCAGACCGACACCAAAAATTTCGCCACGCCCAAATGCAATCAGCGAGTGGGTCAGCTGATACGCCTTGCCGGCCGCGTTATCTTCCTGAAACGGGTCCAGATACGCAAAAATCCGGTCGCGCCGCCATTTGGATAAGGTAATCACCAAACTGAAAATGCCCACCAGCAAAGTGGCAATGCCGCCAAACCAGATACCGTTGATACCGCCCAAAAACAGTATGCCCATCGCGATGCAGACGATCACACCAAATGCGCCCAGATCCGGTTCCAGCAACAGCAGCAGTCCGACCAGTCCGACTGCACCGGCCATAGGCAGAAAACCTTTGGACAGCCTATGCATGTACTCCTGCTTCCTGACCGTGTAGTCGGCGGCATACAGCACCACAAATAATTTCATCAACTCCGACGGCTGCACATTCAGCATCTTTAACGACAACCAGCGTCTGGCACCGTTGACGCCTTTACCCAATCCCGGAATAAGCACGGCGACTAAAAGGATCAAGGTAAACGCAAACAGGTAGGGCGCATATTTTTGCCAAACCTCTATCTTGATATGAAATACGCCATAGCCGATGATGGTCGAAAAGCCGATAAAAATGGCTTGCCGCACCAGGAAGTGACTATTCGTATAGCCGGTATATTTTGGTGAATCGGGTAGCGAGATCGATGCCGAATACACCATCACCATACCGAACAGCATTAATAACATCGTGACCCATATCAGCATCTGGTCGTAGTCCAGCATTTGCGAACGGGCATTCTGGTTCGTCGTTTGCTGGGTAGACCAAAATAGCGACAGGATGGCTTTCATCACGCTACCTCACCGCGCGAATAGCCGACTTCTTTCACCGCGTCGATAAACACCTGGGCGCGATGCGCATAGTTTTTGAACATGTCAAAACTGGCACAGGCCGGCGACAGTAAAACCTTGTCTCCACTGCGCGCCTTGTGCGATGCCTCTATCACCGCCTGCTCCAGATTTTCGCAGCGTATGATTTCGACGCCGGTGCCATCCACGACCTGCGCAATTTCTTCCGTTGCCAACCCGATCAAACATACGACGGAAACATAACGGGCGATGGAATCATGCAGGGGTGCAAAGTCCTGTCCCTTGCCGACCCCACCGGCGATCAACACAATTTTGCTGTGCGGATCTCCCAGGCCGTTCAATGCAGCTGCCGTCGCGCCGACGTTGGTGCCCTTACTGTCGTCGTAATATTCCACTTCGGCGATGGTCGCGATTAATTCGACCCGGTGTGGTTCGCCGGTGTACTCACGCAAGCCGTGCAGCAACGGTGCCAGCGGTAACTGAATCGCGCGACACAGCGCCAGAGCGGCCAGCGCATTGACTGCATTATGTTTGCCTCTGATTTTCAGCGCATCGGCCGGCATCAGGCGCGATACGACTATCTCTACTTCCGGGATCGGCTGATTTTTTGAGCGACGTTTCGGCGGCGCGACTTCATCGTCTACCGGATTCGCCACGCATAACCAGTTCATATCATGCTCGCTGGACAGGCCGAATTCATTCACTGTTTTCGGCAGCGACTGGCCGAACGTATACAAATCCGCCGTGACCTTTTGCATCTGCATCACCAGACTGTCGTCGCGATTTAAAACCTGCACGGTCCGGTCGGAAAAAATTCTTGCCTTGTCGGCTGCGTATGCTGCCATGTCACCGTGCCAGTCCAGATGGTCCTGGGTCAGATTCAAGACTGTGGCTGCATCGGCTTGCAGACTGAAGGTGCTGTGCAACTGAAAACTGGATAATTCCAGCACCCAGACTTCAGGCAGGGCATGTTCATCCATGCAGATTCTGAGTACATCCAATACCGCCGGGCTGATATTGCCGGCGATTTTTACCGTTTTACCGGAACGCTCAACCAGCAGGCCAACCAGACTGGTTACAGTGGTTTTGCCGTTAGTGCCGGTAATTGCCAGCACCTTGGGTTGATACTGCTGTGTTTCGCGCAGGTGCTGCAGGCTTTGCGCGAACAATTCGATTTCACTCCACATCGCAATGCCGCGCTCGGCTGCGATCGGGGCAATCTGCTGCAATTCATTCAGCTCCGACAAACCGGGACTGACTACAATGAAATCTATGCCATCCAATAAATCGGCGGTAAATTGTCCACTGACGAATTCACATTCCGGCACCAGTTCCATTAGTTGCGCCAAACGCTCCGGTGCTTCACGGGTATCCGCAACACGCAGCACGGCGCCGCAACGCGCTAACCACTGCGCAGCAGACAGACCCGACTCGCCGAGTCCCAACACCAGTACTTTTTTATTCAGATAATCCATTGACATCCATTAACGTAGCTTCAGTGTAGACAGGCCAAACAACACCAACATCATGGTGATAATCCAGAATCGCACCACCACCTGGGTTTCTTTCCAACCCTTTTGTTCAAAGTGATGATGCAGCGGCGCCATTAAAAACAATCGCTTGCCGGTACCGGTCTGCTTTTTCGTGAACTTGAAATAACCGACCTGCAAAATCACGCTAATGGTTTCGACGACAAACACGCCGCCCATCATAAACAGCACAATTTCCTGACGCACGATAACGGCGATCGTTCCTAATGCGCCGCCCAAGGCCAATGCGCCGACATCACCCATAAACACTTGCGCGGGATAAGCGTTAAACCATAAAAATGCCAGACCGGCACCGGCCATCGCACCGCAAAAAATTAACAGCTCACCAGCGCCAGGGATATGCGGCAGGAATAGATATTTGGAGTAGGCGGCATTGCCAGTAACGTAAGCAAACAAACCCAATGCACTGCCAACCATCACGGTCGGCATAATCGCCAGACCGTCCAGACCATCGGTCAGATTGACTGCGTTGCTGGTGCCGACGATCACAAAATAAGTCAGCGCAATAAAACCCCATACACCCAATGGATAGCTGATGGTCTTAAAAAACGGGACGATCAGATCGGCCTTGTTCGGTAACTCCAGTGTGAAACCTGATTGCACCCAATCGACGAAAATGCCGAAAAACTGACTGTTCGACGGTGCAGAGACCGAGAACGCCAGATACACCGCAGCGACCAAACCAATTACCGATTGCCAGAAATATTTTTCTTTCGAAGCCATGCCCTTCGGATCCTTAAATACCACTTTGCGATAATCATCGACCCAGCCGATGGCGCCAAATCCCAGTGTCACAACCAGTACCACCCAGACAAAACGATTCGACAAGTCAGCCCACAACAAGGTCGAGACGCCGATTGAAATCAGCAGCAGCACACCGCCCATAGTGGGCGTGCCGGATTTAATCAAATGCGTTTGCGGACCGTCGGTACGCACCGCCTGGCCGACTTTCATGCGCGTCAGCATACGGATCACGCTGGGACCGGCGATCAAGCCGATCGAGATAGACGTCAATGTGGCGAATACCGCTCTGAACGTCAGAAAATTAAAGACGCGAAATACGCCGACATCTTGTTGAAAAAATTGTGCTATCCACAGCAGCATGGTCGATCTTCCCTTACTCTTTATATGTAGTTACTTATTAGTCAAACTTTGTGCATCAAATGCGTTACTACCCGTTCCATTTTCATAAAACGCGATCCCTTGACCAATATGGTTGATGTGCTTGTAACACATGCATCCAGTTTTTCCAGCAATGGTTCCAGCTGATCAAAATGCGTGGCGCCGCTGCCGAACGCGTCACTGCTGTGCCTGGCCAACTGCCCTAACGTGAACAACACCGGAATGCCGTGCTGTTTGGCATACGCAGCAATTTCAACGTGATACGCCGGACCGTCAGCGCCGACTTCACCCATATCGCCGAGCACCAATATTTTTTCACCGGCAGCCTGCGCCAGCACGTGTATGGCAGCGCGTACTGAATCCGGGTTGGCGTTGTAGGTGTCGTCGATAATCACGGCGGCATTGTGCGCCAGTTTTTTTTGCAATCGACCTGATACCGGTTGAAAACTTTGTAGTCCTTGAATAATGGCGTCATAACTGCAGCCTATCGCGTGGCAACAGGCTATCGCGGCCAATGCATTCAATACGTTGTGCACACCGAATGCGTGCAGTTGTATGTGCAGTATGTCGACTTCGATAAATACCGTCAGTTGACTGCCGGTGTCGGTTTCCACAAAGGTCGCGGAAACATCGGCGTCGGACTGTTCATGCGCCAGACCGAAGGTCATGGTCTTACGCGCACCGCTATAACTGCGCCACAGATTGCTGTAGGTATCGTCAGCCGGAAAAACGGCAACGCCATCTTCAGGCAAACCTACAATCACCGCACCGTTTTCCCGGGCAACCGCTTCCACGCTTTGCATAAATTCCTGATGCTCGCGTTGCGCGTTGTTGACCAGTCCGACTGTCGGTGCCGCGATGGCGGTCAGTTGAGCGATTTCACCGGGATGGTTCATGCCGAGTTCGATTACGGCAGCGCGATGCTCTGCATTGAAACGGAACAGAGTTTGCGGCACGCCGATATCGTTATTCAGATTGCCCTGGGTTGCCAGTGCAGACTCCACGCCAAAAGCTGCCGTTAATATCGCAGCGATCATTTCCTTGACGGTGGTTTTGCCATTGCTGCCGGTAACACCGATGACAGGCAAATTGAATTGCGCGCGCCATGCATGGGCAATTTCACCGAGCGCAACACGGGTATTGGTCACCACCAGAGCGGGCACTGACAAACCTGCCGGAAGACGTTCAACCACGACTGCCGCAGCGCCCTGTTTAACAACATCCGCCAGAAAATCATGCGCATCGAATTTTTCGCCGATGATGGCGACAAACAGGCAACCGGGCACGACTTTGCGACTATCGGTAACTACGCTGTCTATAATCACTGCAGGAGCGATATGCTGATGCGCAGTGCAGGATACGGCCTGCTGAATCTGCGCCAATGTCATGGCAAAAGCAGGCTTCATATCCCTGCCCCTTTACTGGCTAAATCGGCGAGGGCGATATTGGCGTGATCAATATCCGAGAACATCAATTTCTTGCCTTTAATTTCCTGATACGCCTCATGGCCTTTACCGGCCAACAGCACGACGTCATTTTTTGCTGCGTTTTTAATCGCAAATAAAATCGCTTTGGCGCGATCCGGTTCCATCAACGGTGCAGGAGTTCGACCGGGTGTAAATCCGGCGGCGATATCCGCCATGATCTGCTCCGGTTCTTCGCTACGCGGGTTGTCGCTGGTGACGATAATTTCGTCGGCCAATTCGGCAATCTTGCCCATTTCGGGACGCTTGCCGGGATCGCGGTCGCCGCCGCAACCAAACACGCACCACAACTTTCCTTGACGGTCACGCGCGACTTCCTGCAAATTTTGCAAGGTTTTTTCCAGCGCGTCGGGCGTGTGCGCATAATCGATAATCACCAGTACTCGACCCGGGCCACTGAGTTGCTCCATACGTCCCGGTACCGAGGTTAACTGTTCCACTGCCATGACGACCTCACGCCAGCCTATCCCTTTTGCAAACAAAGTTGCCATTACTGCCAGCACATTACTGACATTGAACCGGCCTATCATCCGTGTTTTGATTATCCCACTACCATAGGGTGAATCAAGGTGAAAACCGATGCCGCCCTGGTGATTTTTCAGATTACTGGCACTTAATACTTTAATAGCGCCGTGCACCGATGAAGGTGTTGCAGTGGGATCAGCAGCGATCGTGTAGCCCAGCACTTCCGTACCGCGCGCCGTGCAAAATTCTGCCAACCGCAAGCCTGCCGCGTCATCCAGATTCAACACTGCCGCTTTCAATCCCTGCCAGGCAAATAATTTGCGTTTGGCTGCTTCGTAGCTTTCCATGTCGCCATGAAAATCCAGATGGTCGCGCGTCAGATTGGTGAACACGGCTACATCCACGTGCAAGCCGTTCATGCGCCCCTGATCTAATCCTATCGACGATGCTTCGATCGCCATCGCCGCAGCGCCCGTCTCGCGTTGCGCCGCAATTTTTTGATGCAGCTGAATTGCATCCGGCGTGGTGAAACCGGTTACATCATAGTCATCCACTCTGCCGTTTTTTACCGCGGCGATGCCCAGTGTGCCGATCACGCAAGACTGTGTTCCCAATAAGGAAACGGCGCGCGCCAGCCAGTTGGTGCAGGAGGTTTTACCATTGGTGCCGGTGACCGCCATCACAAACATGGCAGCGTCCGGCTGTTTTAAATAGGCCGCGGCGATAACGCCGGATTCTTCCAGCAAATTGGCAACAGCCAGATGCGGCACCGATAGCGCTGCGTCCCAGACAAAATCCTGCTCTTCATACACGACCGCCTTGGCGCCCAGCTCTACCGCCTGCTGGATATAGTTGCGACCATCTCCCTTAACTACCGGATAGGCAAAAAACACGTCTCCGCGCTGAACCTTGCGCGAGTCACTCTCCAGCCTTAACACCTTGTCAGGCGACAGCCGGGTTAGCCATGCAACGATGGATGCGATTGTCGTACTCATTACATCGTATCTCCCAAACCGTTATCGGGCAGCACGCTGGTCACTGTCGTGTCCGGTGCTACATTCAGCGTACGCAATGCGTTGGCGGTGATGGTGGAAAACAGCGGCGCAGCAACCTGTCCGCCGTAATGCGGGCCCGACGGATCCGGTTCATCGACCATCACAGCAACGATGATACGAGGATTGGAGACCGGTGCGAATCCGCAAAACGACGCTATATATTTTTTGACGTAAACACCATGTTCGACCTTATAGGCGGTGCCGGTTTTGCCAGCTACCCGATAGCCCGGTACGCGCGCCTTGATCGCACTGCCTTCCGGTCCGGTTACCGTTTCCAGCATCGCGCGCATGGTTTGTGCAGTATTGACTGAAAAAATGCGCTCGCCGACAGGTGGTTGATCCACCTTTTTCAGACTCAGCGGGATCAGATCGCCGTCGCGCGCAAATATCGTATAGGCATGCGCGAGCTGTATGGTGGAGGCAGTGATGCCCTGACCGTAGGCCATGGTGGCCTGCTCGATCGGCCGCCAGGTTTTGTAATTGCGCATACGTCCGGTCGCGGCTCCTGGGAAATCCAGGCGGGGTGCCTGTCCAAAGCCGACTTTGGTAAATAAATCCCACATTTGCTGCGGCTGCATCATCAGCGCTATTTTTGCAGTACCGATATTGGACGATTTTTCGATAATCTGCGCGACCGTCAGCGCCGAACTTTCATGCGCATCGTGGATCAGTTTTGAACTGATCATCATCGAATTTCCGATCTGGAAGACGGTTTCAGGGCGGACTACATTATTTTCCAGCGCCAGCGAAACCGTGAACGGTTTCATCACCGAACCGGGTTCGTACGCATCGGTCATGACCCGGTTGCGCAATTGCTCACCGGTCAGCGCGGAACGGTCATTCGGATTGTAGGAAGGCAGATTCGCCAACGCCAGAATTTCACCGGTCCGCACGTCAACCACCACCACGCCGCCGGCTTTGGCATGGAATTTGGCCAGGGTATCTTTCAACTGCTCGAATGCCAGATATTGAATCTTGCTGTCTATCGACAAAACCAGATCTTTGCCGTCATGCGGATCATTCACCGCGCGCAAGTCTTCAACGATGTGGCCGAGCCGGTCTTTAATCACGCGCCGGCTGCCCAATTTACCGGCCAACTCCGACTGATCTGCCAACTCCATCCCCTCTTGCCCGGCATCCTCGACATTGGTAAAGCCGACCACATGCGCCATGGTCTCGCCTTCGGGGTAAAAGCGTTTGTATTCCTTGCGGGTTTCAATGCCGCTGATATTGAGCGCCTCAATTTTATCGACAGTGGCCTGTTCAACCTGACGTTTCAAATACACAAACTGACGGTCGGAAGCGAGTTTTTTACGCAGGTCGGCCGTGCTCATTTCCAGCAGCACCGCGAGTTGCTGAATTTTTTCATTGGGCTCAGCCAATACATCTTCCGGAATAGCCCAAATTGCTTTGACGGGTATCGATGACGCCAACACCAGTCCATTTCTATCGGTAATTTTGCCGCGTGTGGCCGGTAATTCCAGCGTATGGGCGTAACGTGATTCGCCCTGCTTTTGCAAAAAATCGGTTCTGAAGGCCTGCAGCCAGAAGGCACGGGCAATCAGCGCGACAAATGCGATAAACAGCACAAACATCACCAGCCGCGAACGCCAGGCAGACAGCTTCATGGCCAGTACCGGACTTGCAGAAAACGGTACGCCTTTTGCGGTTGCTTTGCGCGCAGTGGGCCGTTGCGACGAATTTCTGGGCGGCCTTTGCAATTGTTGTGGGCTGCTGCTCATTGGCTTTTTTGCTTGCTGGTTAACGTTAAATATTGAGTGCGGTCTGCTGTCACCGGCACCATGTCTAAATCTTTGATCGCGCTGGCCTGAATGCGCTCATGCTTGCCCAGGTTAGATTGATCCAACTGCAATTCCGCCCAATCCACCTCCAGTTGTCTGGCTTCGGATTGCGAGCGTTCCAGCTCAATAAATAAATGACGCGCCTGATGTTGCGTTCTCACCAGCACCAATGCGCAACTCATTAAAACGATGACCAATATCACGTTAAAGCGACCGCTCATGGCATGACACCCGGTGGTGCCAGCCGCTGCGCCACCCGCATGATCGCGGAACGGGCGCGCGGATTGGCGTTCACTTCCGCATCGCTGGGTTTAACCCGTCCCAACAATTTCATTAGTGGCTGCGGCAAATCCTCGGTACGTATCGGTAGGCGACGATCCGGCTGTTTAACCACTGCTTTGGCCGCCATAAACTGCTTCACGATCCGGTCTTCCAGCGAATGAAAACTGATCACCACCAGTTTGCCATCGGTGGCGAGCAGATCGAACGCCTGGCTTAAGCCGCTTTCAAGGTCTTCAAGTTCCTGGTTGATGAAAATCCGGAAAGCCTGGAAGGTACGAGTGGCCGGATCCTTACCTTTTTCACGCGTTTTGACGGCACCTGCCACGAGTTCGGCAAGCTCTCGTGTGGTTGAAATTGGTCCGAGCTGTCGGCGAGCTGTAATCGCCTTTGCAATCTGAAAAGCAAACCGTTCTTCCCCATAATTTCTTATAACCTCCTCTATGTTTTTTTCTGTCGCTGTCTCTAACCAGGTTGCTGCTGACATGCCGCGAGTGGTGTCCATGCGCATATCGAGCGGACCGTCGGCGCGAAAACTGAAACCGCGCGTCGCATCATCGACCTGCGGCGATGAAATGCCTAAATCGAGCAATACGCCGTCTACATGATGTATGCCGCGCGCATGCAGTTCCGCCTGCAGCGTGGCGAAGCTGTTGTGCACGATGCTGAAACGCGGGTCGTTGATCTGGTTCGCATTGGCAATCGCCTGCAGATCTTTGTCGAACGCGATCAGCCGTGCGTTGGGTGACAGTTGCGACAGCAGTAAGCGGCTGTGCCCGCCACGCCCGAAGGTGCCGTCGATATAAATCCCGTCGGCTTTGAGCGGGGCAAACGCATCTATCGCCTCATGCAAAAGCACGGTGCTGTGTACAAACTGCTGACTGTCTTGGGGAGTTGGGGAGTTTGATTGATTGGAAGGGGAAGTCACACGCGTCCCCTCATCAGAAAGAAAAATCACTCAACACATCGGGCATGCCGGTAGCAACTGCGGCGGCCTCGCTGGCTGCCAATTTTTGCGCGTCCCACACTTCAAAATGGGTACCCATGCCCAGCATCATTACGTCACGCGCCAGTTCGACGGCGCTACGCAATTCCGGCGCAACCAGAATCCGGCCGGCGCCATCCATCTCGACGTCGCAGGCATTGCCCAAGAAAATACGTTGCCAGGAACGTGCCGACATCGGCCATTTGGCGATGTCATCGCGATGCGATTCCCAGGTTGGACGCGGAAACAACAGCAGGCAGCCATGCGGATGGCGAGTCAAGGTTACACGGCCTTCGCATTGCACCAACAAGGCGTCACGGTGCCGGGTCGGAATTGTCATCCGGCCTTTCGCATCGAGAGTCAGTGCTGACGCGCCTTGAAACACAGGGAAACCTCTTTGGGGAATGGGAAATTCAAAAAAACAGCGGGATATTTTTTACAGAAATATCCCACTAATAGACACTTTTTTACACTAACTCCCACTTTAGAGTAAGCATTTGTGGCGGTCAAGCGAAATAAACCGAAAAAACACGATTTTTCGCAATGAAGTCAACGACTTAGCTGCGATTGCTAAAGTGCTTGATATTGGAAATATTGCGTAGAATTAATGACTTAGATCGGGAAGTGAATGTTATTGATTAGCAATACACATGGTTTTATGGTGGTGATGCGCTAATTTGAAGCAGTAAATGGGTGGGTAGCGTGTGTTGCCCAGTGTCGCGACTATCAATCTGGCTGAATGCATCCGGGATCGTTAGGTGATAGCACTAATGGAACCCGACTTACTTGATGCTTACCCTTATCGACCGATCTTCAGTCAGCACCAAGATCGATGATGATGTTGAATTTTACCGGAAGTCTTTCATTTTTTACACGGAGCATCCATGCATATTCCCAGCCCAACGAGCACCTCAGTTAGCACGACTATTTTAAGATCAACAGAACCAGCCCCGAGCCATAGCCCACCTGAGTCGCAATTATTACAGCGCCTGGCAGCACGGTATTCCACCCCATCGGATCCCAAACAGACAGAAAAAACCGCAATGGTCGCAACCATCGGGCGAGTGAAGGACGCCGAAGGCGAGATGTTTGTTGGCCTTCCCTTACTCGGCGCATTTTACGCCCGATCTAATCTGCCTCATTCCAGCTGATCGATTCGTAGGTTGGGCTGCGCATCACCAGCCCAACACGCCACGTCAAAATAAACAAATACCGCCAATTATTTACGCCTGAATGTTGGGCTGGTGAAGCGTAGCCCAACCTACATCCTGAAATTAAATTGAAGCAAGCCGATAGGCCGGATTCTGTTACGACAGCATCACTGCTGTTATGACAGCCATTCCTCTAGGCCCTGGATTACTCCAGGGCTCAAGCTTTCTACCCGCACGCTCCGCGAGCAGCATCAATGCGTGCCTATTTGAAATTGCTCCGGGTGGAGGTTACCGCGTTTCACCGTAACTAAATACGCTCGTCTCTGTGGCCCTGTTCCTCGTCTTATACCTTACAGCTTTCGACGGACGGCCGTTAACCGTCACCCTGCTCTATGGAGTCCGGACCTTCCTCCCGCCTTATGCAATTTGCAAGCAAATCGATAAGGCCAGCGGCTGTCTGGCTTGCTTCGGGCTGGATTTTAACTCAATTGCACTGCAAGCGGGCTCCAAATCGGCTGCGAATTTGGCCGTATCTTCTGTAGTTTTCTGTAATTTTCTGATAGGGTATCGTCTTTTCCTCGCAAGCCTTCCTCCAGTCATGTCAAATTCAACCAGCTCCCCTACCCTTACCCGCTCAGGCGGCCAGTTAATTGTCGATGCATTGCAGATTCACGGCGTAGACACGATATTCGGCGTGCCCGGTGAAAGTTATCTGCCGGTTCTGGATGCCTTGCATGAGCATAAAAACAATCCCGGCAATATCAAAGCGCCGATCCGTTTCATCATTAATCGTCAGGAAGGTGGCTCAGCCTACATGGCGGAAGCGTATGGCAAACTTACCGGCAAACCCGGCATCTGTTTTGTCACGCGCGGACCGGGCGCAACCAATGCGTCGATCGGCGTGCACACTGCCTATCAGGATTCAACACCGATGATTTTATTTATCGGTCAGGTCGGCAATGATTTTGTAGAACGGGAAGCGTTTCAGGAAATCGATTACCGTCGCATGTACGGTCAAATGGCGAAATGGGTGGCGCAGATAGATCGCGCTGATCGCGTGCATGAGTATGTCGCGCGCGCTTTTCAGGTCGCCACCAGCGGACGCCCGGGCCCGGTTGTGCTGGCACTGCCTGAAGACATGCTGTCGCAACACGTCGCATTGGCCAACATTCCGGCCATGCGCCATTACAGCGCCGTTCAGGCCTCAGCCAGCCAGGCGCAAATCGAAGAACTCAGCGCACGTCTGGCAAAAGCTAAACGCCCGGTTGTCATATTGGGTGGCGGTGGCTGGAATACGGCAGCCTGCAACCATATTCAACGCTTTGCCGAAATACAGAATCTGCCTGTTGCCTGCGCGTTCCGCTTCCAGGATTTATTCGACAATCAGCATGCCAACTACATCGGCGATGTCGGGATTGGCATCAATCCCAAGCTGGCCGAGCGTATCAAACAGTCCGATCTGGTGATCGCAATCGGCCCGCGTCTGGGTGAAATGACTACCGGTGGCTACAGTATTTTGGAAGCGCCGGTTCCCAAGCAAAGTCTGATTCACATCCATACCGATGCGTTGGAGCTGGGCCGGGTCTACCAGGCCGATATGCTGATCAACAGCGGCATGCCGCAAATCGCTGCAAGCCTGGCTGCGCTGCCCGTTCTTGGCAACTGGCAGGCCAATGTGGAACAGGCGCGGGCTGAATACATCGCCAACCAAACCGAAGCACCGATTTTCAAAGACGGCAAGCAGCCTCTCAATTTATGGCAGGTGGTGCAGGATCTGCGCGCAGCGGTACCGGCCGACACCATCATCACCAACGGTGCGGGAAATCACACCACCTGGGCGCATCGCTACTATCGCTATGGACAGATGCGTACCCAGCTGGCACCGACTTCCGGCGCGATGGGTTATAGCGTGCCATCCGGCGTTGCCGCCAAAATAGTTCATCCGGAACGCACCGTGATTACGTTTGCCGGTGATGGTGAATTTATGATGAACGGACAGGAACTGGCTACGGCTGCGCAGTACGGTGCGGGAGTGGTGGTACTGCTGTTTAATAACGGCATGTACGGCACGATACGCATGCATCAGGAACGCGAATTCCCGAATCGCCAGGTTGGCACCGAATTGCACAATCCTGATTTCGCTGCGCTGGCGCGTGCTTATGGCGGATCAGGTGAAGTGGTAACGCAAACAGCGGAATTTGCCCCGGCATTGCGACGTGCTTTGGCATTTAGCCGCGACAAAAAATTGCCGGCCTTGATTGAATTACGCTACGACGGCAATTTGATTACGCCGGGTGCTACGCTGGACGCTATCCGCAATGTGGCGCTAGGTAGCAAATAGATTTTCAGGTATCAAACCAAATTCATCGCGCAATATCGTTGCGCGATTTTCAGGCGTGACACTGTATTTTTCCTGCTGACCGTTGCTGATAATTTTCAGGCTATTACTAAACAGGATTTTGCGACCGGTAGCTGTGCAAATCACCACCAGCAATTTTCTGACAAAGATTGAATCATGATGAGTGGAGTTGTAGTAATTGGCAGGGATAAAATCGACCCAGATCTGCGGCGATAAATTAAATGAGTACTGCGGCTCCCATACACCCTGGATGCAGGTTTTCAATACCATTTCCTGTTCAGCGTTGACACTTAACATAAACAGCTCGCCATCCTGATTGACTTCTGTACCGGTTGGATGCAGCCGTATTGGAGCGCGGATACCGTAGCCGCCGTAACCGCAATCACACAGCCATTGCTCCGCACCGAATGTGACGATAATCGCCATGTGTGTTTTGGGTTTTTTCGGGCCATGCGCCAACGGTCTGGCTGCCACAAAAAAATACGGGATGTGCAATGCATCCAGCGCCATCGCAAACAGGCCGTTCACCTCATAACAATATCCGCCGCGCTGACGCTCCAGTATTTTTTCGACGATGGCGTTGTGGTCCAGCGAGATAATTTTTCCGGCCTGCACGTCCAGATTTTCAAACGGCACGTTCATCAATTGACCGCGCATCATTGCAGCGACCGTGTCCAGATCGGCTTTGGCGTCCCCGTGAAATTGAATACGTCTGAAATACTGCTCTAGTGTGAATGTGGGCATAGGTTGAACTTGATTAGATCCAATTATTTAGATTCACTTATTTTGCTTCACTTATTTTGCTTTAATTATTTTCAATCCACGTCGATAGTCGCTATCATGCTGTTTTCGCCTTCCCTGGCTAGTGCCCGATTACTAACTCCTTACACAGACTAATTCATGTCCTCTCACTTTTCAATCAAATCCCATGCCAGATTGTTTGCCCATGTCGCATTTGCCGTCACTTTTGCCGTCATGCTATTGAGCAGTCCGGATAGCATTGCGCAAACGTTGCCAGTAGCTGTCACTGAAGCCGATACGATACAAAACTCGGTCCAGACTCTGATTAACGACCATCGCAAGATTTTGTCTTTGCAGGTTTATAGCAGCGCCCCCACCACTACGCCGCAGCAGCATCAGCAAGCAGTGCGCGTCGGCGAATATTTGTTTGTGGAAGATCAACATATTTCGGCCGGCATCATAGCCCGGTTGCTGGCGCATGGCGCGCAAGCGGAAATCGATGATTTTTTGGCTGCATTAGCTAATCCCACATTAAAAGATGCCGATTTATTTACAGTGCGCAGCATCGTAACCGAGGTTGCCAAAAAGGCTGTGCTGAATCCGCAACAAGCCAGACAGCTACGCGGCGTATTAAAAAATCTCGCTGCGGCACATAACAAATATGGACAGGAACTGGATAGTGCGTTAAGTCAGAAAGTCATCGCGCAAACCAAACCAGAACGTCCGGCGTGGGCTGCGTACATTGCCGAAGTGGAGCAGCAATATCCCGCTGCGCAAGTATTGGCATCATTGGGCAGCGCCCTGCCGACCGTCGAGCAGCAGGCTACGCCGTCCGACAAATCCGCGGAAATCGTCGCGCAAACCCGGGCCACTGAAATGCAGGGATTGCAGCTGGAAAAAGGCAGCGTGCTGCTGACGTTTGATGACGGGCCGCACCCGATCTACACCAGAGAAATTTTGGCGATTCTGGCTCGCTACAAGGTCAAGGCGATTTTCTTTCAGCTCGGCGAGAATCTGGGTACGGTGACTGATGGACACGCGGAATTGACGCGCAATGAAGACATCGAAAAGGAAATTTTGAGCGCCGGTCACGCAATTGGCAATCACAGTTTTAGCCATCCATTCTTGCCCAAGCTGGATCAGGAACAGGTACAGCAGGAAATTGACAAGACTCAGGCCCTGCTTGACCTGGTGATTACCGACGACACGCATCGCACCCATATGTTTCGCGCTCCGTATGGCGCGCGCAATGCCATGGTTTTTGGTGAAATCGGCGAGCGCGGTTTGCATTCAGTGTTGTGGAATATCGATTCGCTGGACTGGTCCGATCCGGTACCGGAATCTATCGTGCATCGCATTTTGCAGGAGTTGGAACATTCCGGACGCGGGATTATTCTGATGCACGATATTCACCCGAAAACCGTGATCGCCTTACCGATGCTGCTCGATGAGCTGATTAAGCGCGGTTATCATTTTGTGCAGTGGGATGGAGGGAATCTGGTGGCGACGGTGCGGGATACGACTGAAATGACTCCGACTTCCACACCAGTCGCACCGACTGCGCCGTAAATAGAGTTCGTAGGTTGGGCTACGTTTTACCAGCCCAACATTCCGCGCCGAAACGACAACTAAAATAATTCAAAGAACGTTGGGCTGATGAAGCGTGGCCCAACCTACGAATGAATATAGGACAAATTAATCCTGTTCCATTTCAGGCGAAAATTGCAGCTGGTGCAAGTGGGCATACGTACCGTTTTTTTGTATCAGTTCGGCGTGTGTGCCCATTTCAACCACTTCACCATTGCTCATTACAACAATCCGATCCGCGCCTTCTATCGTTGACAGGCGGTGCGCGATAACCAAGGTAGTACGCCCCAACATCAGACTGTCCAGCGCCTGTTGTACGGCGCGCTCCGATTCGGTATCCAATGCGGAGGTCGCTTCATCCAAAATCAGGATAGGCGCATTTTTATAAATGGCCCGTGCAATTGCCATACGCTGACGCTGACCACCTGACAAGCGCGAACCGTTGTCACCGATTTCGGTTTGCAATCCGCGCGGCATATTTTCAACCACATCAGTCAGATTCGCCGCCTTGACTGCCGCTTCAATCCGCGCTGCATCAGGGTGATCATCACCGTACGCAATATTGGCGGCAATAGTGTCATCAAACAGCACAACGTTCTGTCCAACCATGGCGATCTGCTCGCGCAGGCTGGTCAGGGACAGTTCGGCGATATCTTTCCCGTCCAAGATGATAGCTCCGGAAGTCGGCGAATAAAAACGCGGCACCAGATTGACCAGCGAAGTTTTTCCACCGCCCGACATCCCGACCAGCGCCACGGTTTCACCCGCCTTGACCGTAAAGTTGATGCCTTTCAGGATTTTCTGTTCGTGACCGGTATAACTGAATTCAATATTCTTAAACTCCAGATCGCCATTGGCGCGTTGCTTCAGATCTTTACCGCTGGCCGGTTCGGCAGGAAGATCGATCAAATTAAATATTGATTCCGACGCGATCAAGCCACGCTGCAACGGGCCATTTAAATCGGATAGACGCTTTAACGGCGACAACAGCAACAGCATACCGGTAATGTAGGCGACGAAGTCACCCGCCGTAAACTGATGGGAATGAAACGGCAATAACGAAGGGCGCATCGCCACAATAATCACCAATGAAACCGCCAGCGCTGCCACCATTTGCGTAACCGGCGTAGCAAACCCCGAAGCGACCGTGACGCGCTGCGCATAGCCGCGAAATTTTTCGCTTTTGGCATGGAAGCGGCTCTGCTCATATTTTTGCGCGCCGAAAATACGAATCACCTGACTGGCCCGGGTCGCTTCTTCCACCACCTGAGTCAGTTCGTTATTGAGTTGCTGCTGATGTTGATTTAAAAAACGCAGGCGCTTGCTGGTAAGACGCACAACATACGCCATGGTAGGAACGACGAACAGCGTCAATATCGTCAATTGCCAGTTTTTATAGATTAAAAAAATCAGCACCGCGAGTATCGTGACGGAATCGCGCACCAACGTGTTGATCGATATTTTTACCATATCAACCACCTGCTGTACTTCGTACATGATGGTATTGATTAAACGACCGCTGGATTCGTTATGATAAAAACTGATAGACACATCCAGCGTGCGCTGGAACATTCTCGCGCGCAAATCGCTGAGCAATTTATTCGCAACCCAGAACATATAATATTGATTACAAAAAGTAAAAATGCCACGAAAGACAAATATCCCGATTATCCCCAACGGCACCTGCCATATAGGCATAGTCCGGCTCTCCGAAAATCCGCTGTCAGTCAATACTTTTAAGAGCTGCGGAAACATCGGTTCAGTAAGGGCGGCGCCTATCATGCCAACCAATGCCATCAGCAGGCGATTTCGATAAGGCTTTACAGCATCCTTAAGTCGAATGTAGTAAGGATTAATCTTCATAACGGTTTGTCTTCCTCGATTTTTTAGCGCGACTTTTAGCCGTACACCACCGCCACCTGACGCGGCGAAAACATGTCGACTAATTTTTGTTGTAATTCATCATCCGGGTTCACACGCCACTCATCCGAGAAGCGCAATTCCGCGCTCGCCGTGGCGCTTTGATAATGCACCAGCAATGGACATCCCTGAACATTCAAATGCGGATCCAGCGCGGTTTGCAGCTGTTTCACATCCAGTGTGCTGCTGACTTCAATGCGCAAGGCCTGCGCGAACTGAATCCGTGCCTGGGCGATATCCATGACTTTTTCCGCAGTGACCCGTAAGCCACCATTAAAACGATCTTCCGATACCTTGCCTTGCACCGCCAGGAATTCATCTTCTTTAAAATATTGTTTGAACTGATCGGCCAACTCGGCGTAGACGGTTACTTCCTGCGTCGCGGTGCTATCGTCGAGCGTAACGATCAATATCCTGCCCCGCTGGGTCATTTGCGTGCGTATGCCGGAAATCACTCCCGCCATCAGACGCGGATCACGCGACGTTTCCAGTTTCGATAATGGTGTGCGAATAAATTTTCGCACCTCGGGCGCGTAGATAGAAAACAAATGGCCGGACAAGTAAAATCCCAATGCCACTTTTTCTTCGCCGAGTTTTCTTTTTTCGGTCCAGGCAGGGACCTTGATGTAATCGGGCGATCCGGACATCACCGCATCATCGTCAAACAGGCTCACCTGATTACGCGCCGCTTCCGCCTGCTCGGCGCATTCAATCGCCAAACCGACGCTGGCCAGCAGGATGCCACGATCGACATTAAAACTGTCGAAGGCACCGGCACGAATTAACGATTCGATGGTACGTCGGTTCACTTGACGCTTGTCAACGCGTTTCGTGAAATCAAACAGGTCGACAAATGGACCGTCCTTACGTGCCGCGACAATATTTTCTATCGCATTTTGTCCCGAACCTTTTACCGCACCCAGACCGTAACGGATTTTATTGGCAGGCTTGGTTGGGTCGTTTGGGTTACCAACCGGAGTAAACCGATAATCGGAATGATTGATATCCGGCGGCAGCAAGGTCAGGTTGCAGACATCGATGGCATCTTCAACCAGAATTTTTACCTTGTCGGTATCATCCATCGCCAGCGACAAGTTGGCCGCCATAAACGCAGCCGGGTGATGGGCTTTCAGATATGCAGTGTGGTACGCCAGCAAGGCATACGCCGCGGCATGGGATTTATTAAATCCGTAGCCGGCGAATTTTTCCATCAAGTCGAAAATCTCGTCGGCCTTTTGCTCGGTCAAGCCGTCTTTGGCGGCACCGTTACGGAAAATCTGGCGGTGCTCGGCCATCTCTTCGGCCTTCTTCTTACCCATCGCGCGGCGCAGCAAATCCGCACCGCCGAGCGAGTAGCCACCCACCACCTGCGCCATCTGCATCACCTGCTCCTGATACACCATGATGCCGTAAGTTTCGGACAAAATGCCCTCGGTACGTGGATCGGGATAATCGAACCGTTCGCCGTGCTTACGTTTGCAGAAGTCGGGGATCAGATCCATAGGACCAGGTCGGTACAACGCAACCAGCGCAATAATGTCTTCGAAACGGTCGGGACGCGCATCTTTCAACATACCCTGCATACCGCGGCTTTCCAGCTGGAATACGGCGACCGTCTTGGCTTTGGTCAGCAAGGTGTACGACGCCTTATCGTTGAGCGGCAGCGTCTCCAGATTAAAGTCGGCCATGGCCGGATCCAGCATTTTGATATACCGGACCGCCCAGTCCAAAATGGTCAGCGTGGTCAAACCCAAAAAGTCGAACTTGACCAGACCGACCGCTTCCACGTCGTCTTTATCGTATTGCGAGACCACACCGGCGTCGCCGCCTTGCGTGTATAGCGGACAGAAGTCAGTCAGCTTGCCCGGTGCGATCAACACACCACCGGCATGCATACCGATATTGCGGGTGATACCTTCCACCTGCTGCGCAAGATCCAGCAACTGCCGGACTTCGTCTTCGTTTTCCTGACGCTCGGCCAACTGCGGTTCTTCTTTAATCGCTTCAGCGATCGTGACCTGCTTGCCCGGTTTGAACGGAATCAGTTTGGATATGCCGTCGCAAAAGTTATAACCGAAATCCAGCACGCGGCCCACGTCGCGGATCGCGCCTTTGGCGGCCATGGTACCGAACGTGGCAATCTGCGATACCGCTTCTTTGCCGTATAAATCTTTGACGTGCTGGATGACGCGGTCACGTCCTTCCTGACAGAAGTCGATATCGAAATCGGGCATCGATACCCGTTCAGGATTCAAGAAACGCTCGAACAGCAGATTGTAGGCGAGCGGATCGAGATCGGTAATTTTTAGCGAATACGCCACCAGCGAACCTGCACCGGAACCGCGACCCGGTCCAACCGGCACGCCGTTTTGTTTGGCCCACAAAATAAATTCCGCCACGATCAGAAAGTAGCCGGGGAATCCCATTTTAATGATGGTGTCGGTTTCGAATTTAAGACGCGCTTCATAACGCGGCATCTGCTCTGCGCGTTTCGCCGGATCGGGATACAGCAGCACCATACGCTGCTGCAATCCGGTCTGCGCTTCTGACACCAGAAATTCATCCAGCGTGACGCCTTCAGGGGTCGGGAACAATGGCAGTTTCGGCTTGCCTAATTCCAGTATCAGATTGCAGCGCTTGGCGATTTCTACCGAGTTTTCCAATGCGCCTGGCAGGTCGGCAAACAGCTCCTGCATTTCGGCCTGATTTTTAAAATAGTGGTCTTCGTTAAACCGTTTGACGCGCCGGCCGTTCGCCAAAATCTCGCCTTCCGCGATACAGGTCCGCGCTTCATGTGCAATAAATTCAGTCGCATCGATAAACTGCACCGGATGCGTTGCCACCACCGGCAACTGCAATTCCGCTGCCAGCGCCACGGCCTGCCGCACATGCGCGGCCATATTCGGTTGATTGGCGCGTTGAATTTCTATATAAAAATGATCTGGGAAAACGCTGGCCCAATGTGTGGCGCAGCGCCGTGCCGCATCCAGATTGCCGTTGTCTATCGCGATGCCGACATCGCCGAAATGCGCGCCGGATAAGGCGATCAAACCGCCGGGCGGTAAAGCCGATAACCATTCAGGACGAATTTCAGCGCGACCCAAATGCTGATTGGTCAGCCACGACTGGCTGAGCAGTTCGCACAGTTGCAGATAGCCGGTGTGATTTTTGACGAACAACATCAGGCGGCTAGGCTTGTCACGTTGGCTGTCATTGGTAATCCACACGTCGCAACCAACCACGGGCTTTACGCCTTTGCTGCGTGCTTCTTTATAAAACTTGACCATTCCGAATAAATTGGAGAGATCGGTAATCGCTAAAGCAGGTTGTTGATCTTGAACGGCGGCTTTGATTGCATCATCGATTCGAACCAGTCCATCAACGATGGAGTATTCGGAATGCAGGCGTAGGTGTATAAAATGCGGTGTTGTCATAGGCCGCTATTTTACATGAGGGGCTAGCGAATCCTTAACGATTCCTGCAAGATTTCGGAATAAAGCGCAATGCGTTTATAATGCTGCCTAATCAAAGACTTATCCTCAGTCATTCCCGAATTTTTAATACCTAATCCCTGATCGCCATTATGCAGTCCAGCACGCCCTCATCCTCTCCGCAGTACGTCAACATCTCGGCTTATAAATTTATTACGTTTGACGACACCGCAGAAAAACGTCCCGAGTATTTAGCAATATGCAAACAGCTCAATTTAAAGGGCACGATATTGTTAACACCGGAAGGCATAAATTTATTTTTAGCCGGTCTGCGTCACGAAATTGACGGCTTTATGGACTGGCTGCATACTGACCCGCGCTTCGCCGATGTGGTTGCCAAAGAGAGTCTGTCGGACATGCAGCCCTTCACCAAGCTGCTGGTAAAACTGAAGGCCGAAACCATCACCATGAGGATGCCGTTGATTCGTCCCGAAGATGGTCGCGCGCCGTTTGTGAACCCGCCGACGTTAAAGCGCTGGCTGGATCAGGGACATGATGATAACGGTCGTCCGATAGTGATGGTCGATACGCGCAACGCGTTTGAAGTGGATGTCGGCAGTTTTGATAATACGGTCGATTTCCGGATTAATAAGTTTACGGAATTTCCTGAAGTGATCGCTGCGAATAAAGAATCGTTGAACGATAAAACCGTGGTCACGTTTTGCACCGGCGGGATACGCTGTGAAAAGGCGGCGATCCATATGCAGAATGTCGGCTATGAGCACGTGTATCAGCTTGAAGGCGGGATATTGAAATACTTTGAAGAAGTCGGCGGAGCGCATTATCACGGCGACTGTTTTGTGTTTGATTATCGCACTGCGCTGAATCCGCAATTGGAAGCGACTGATACTGAACAGTGTTATGCGTGTCGGGCTATTGTCACGCCGCGTGAACAGTTATCGCCGTATTACATTGTTGGCAAATCCTGTCCACATTGTAAAAAGCTGTGTCGCGAAATTAACTCGTAGGTTGGGCTACGATTTATCAGCCCAACACTCCACGCTAAAAATAAGCACCTTTAATTATTTGAAGTTGGGCGTTGGGCTGATGAGGCGTAGCCCAACCTACAAGCATAGTCCAACCTACAAGCATAGTCCAACCTACAAACGCAGCCCAATTACGGTTTAGAACTACCACCCAGCAAAGCGGCACGCTTCACTGTTTTAACGCTGCCAGTTTTTGACACCGCAGGCTTTTCTGTCTGAACAGTCGCACTAGGCTGATACGGCTGCAAAAACCACGGATCAATTTTCGGTGCCGATGAATAGGATTTCGAAGTAGTTCTGCGATTGTGTTTTTCGTCCGATGAAATTTTTGCACCACGCGCTTCTCGCGAACCATGCACACCTTCCGGTTTGGTCGCAACAAAACCCGCCAGATGCACACGCACGATTTTCTGTTTGATCAGCTTTTCAATATCCGCTAAAAACCGGTCATCTTTTTCCGTGAACAGAGAGATCGCATCACCTTTGGCGCCGGCGCGGCCGGTACGACCGATACGATGCACATAATCTTCCGCGTTATACGGCAGATCGAAATTGATCACACAGGGCAGTTCGGCAATATCCAGGCCGCGTGCCGCCACATCGGTTGCAACCAACACTTCAATTTCACCGCGCTTGAACGACTCCAACGCCGCCATACGTTCCTGCTGGGTTTTATCGCCATGGATCGCCGCCGCTTTAACACCGGTTTTAACCAGATGCACGGCCAGGCGCGAGGTGCCGATTTTGGTATTCGAAAACACGATTACCTGTTTCAGATTGCGTTCGCGAATAATAAAACTGACCGCATCGCGTTTTTCTTCTTCCGCAACAGGATATAAAATCTGCGTGACATTTTCTGCCGTGGCATTGCTGCGCGCGACTTCAATCGTTAATGGATTGCGTAAAAAAGTCGCTGCAAGTTTTTTGATTTCCTGCGAAAACGTCGCGGAAAACATCAGGCTTTGTCTATCTTTGGGCAGCAGATTAATGATGCGCTGCAGATCGGGCAAAAAGCCCATGTCCAACATGCGATCCGCCTCATCCATCACCAGAATTTGCACCTGGCTTAAATTAATCGTTTTTTGCTGTACGTGATCGAGCAAGCGTCCCGGAGTGGCGATCACGATTTCGATACCTGAACGCAGACTGGCCGTCTGCGGTGCGATATCAACACCGCCAAACACCACAATGCTGCGCAGCGGTGTGTATTTGGAATAAGCTTTGACGTTATCCGCCACCTGATCGGCCAGTTCGCGGGTCGGTGTCAGGATCAAGGCGCGTACCGGATGCCGTGCGGGCGACGCACTGGCGTTGGCATGCGCCAGCAATAACTGAATGATGGGCAAAGAAAAACCGGCAGTTTTGCCGGTTCCGGTTTGCGCTGCGCCCATTACGTCACGACCGGCCAATACGACGGGAATCGCGGCTGCCTGTATCGGAGTGGGATGGACGTAACCTTGATCGGTCAAGGCGCGCAGAATATCATCGGACAAACCGAAATCTGCGAAGCGTACTGTTTCAGCTACTTCGGAGTCTGGTGATTGAGGAGCACTGCTAGCTTGCGTTGACATGGCAACGTCACTAGGGAGGTCAAACTGAGATTCAAACTTGGTCATGGTATTCGGTAGGCCTTCCGCGATGGGAGACGGAAAGTAATGGAAGGCGGAAAGGCCAGAGTATATTACAAATCAATGGCTTATAGCAATTAAGCACGCACAAATAACCAGATCGTTAATGTAACGCCAACTAATACGACAAAGCCGCGCAGCACTTTCTCCGGTAAATAATGAATTAACCACGAACCCGCAATGCCGCCGACCACGCCGCCTAATCCCAACGCAATCACTGCGGCCCAATTCACCTGCGGCGAAAATGCAAAAATGGCGACGGCGGAAGCGTTCATCGTCATCGCCAGCGCATTTTTGGTCGCCGCTGCGACGCGGACCTTTTGTCCTGCAACTGTCAGCGCCGCCAACATTAAGAAGCCGATGCCGCCGCCGAAATAGCCACCGTAAATGGCGATCAATCCCTGGATCGCCAAAATCGCCGTATTCGATAGGTGTGATTTGGTTGAGTCCGGGTCCGGCTTAAAGACAAAACTACCCCAGGCAAATGCAACCGTAGCGAACAACACCAGCCACGGCACCAAATTACTGAAAATACTGACCGGAGTAGAGAGCAGCAACAAGGCGCCCAGCACGCCACCGATCAGACTAATGATGAATAAACCACGAAACTTAACCCCGCCGACACCGCTGACCAGCTGGCGTCCCGATACTGCAGTGGCAATCTGACTCGGGAACAGGGCTATCGTTGAGCTCATATTGGCGGCCAGCGGATTTAATCCTGCCAGCAGTAACGCGGGAAAGGTAATGAATGAACCCCCACCGGCCAACGCATTTTGCATGCCCGCGTACAGACCGGCTATGGCAATAAGAATAAGAACGTGCAGAGGCTGGTTGGCAATCGTCATCACTATGGGCGCAAGAAAATTAAAAACCCCGCCATTCTATATTGAAATTGAATCGACCCTGATTGATACAGTTTTGATTCATAACGGCTTTTCCAATTAGTTTCCATTGTGAAATATGCGATTTGGCACTATTCTTCACATCACACTCGCTGTTATATCGACTTGCAGACAAACATTGGGCGGCCGCCACATGAGCGTTCGATTATGCGCATTGACCAGAGACCTCGTCGCGGTTAACCAGCCGCTGAAGTGGGACGTGTTTTCCGAAAAAGGCCAACTGCTGCTGCACAAGGGTTACGTCATTCATACCGAAACGCAGTTGGAAAATTTGCTGGATCGTGGCATGTATGCCGATGCAAACGAAATCGAAAAATTAAAAATAGACAGCAAACCGGCCGAGTTTGATCCCTTTCTGGTGTGGGACGGATTAAAAGCACTCACCTACAAAAATAACCTGGCCTTCATACGCGGCAAACCCGCCGACATACTGACCGGGCTGGATCAGAAAATTGGCGGCATCAACGCGCTGCTGCAAAAAAATCAAACCATTGCCCTGTTTGAACTGATGCAAATGGACGTGACCAACTACGTTGCAGCGCATAACCTGCAAACCGCCGTGCTGGTGGCGATACTCGCAAAAAAAATGAACTGGGATCAAGCCAGCATCGATACCCTGTGTCGTGCCGCTGCGACCATGAATATCGCGATGCTGGAATTACAGTCGATACTGACTGCGCAAAAAGATCCGGTATCCATGTCGCAGCGCGAAGAAATACGCTCGCATGGTTATCGCGGCAGAGCCATACTGGAAGAAATGGACGTGACCAATCAAGACTGGTTGCGCGCCGTCGAGGGGCATCATCCCGATTATTTGGCGACGGGGAACGATGCGTCGGAGATGGCCAGCATTATTCACCATGCCGATGTCTATCTGGCGAAAATTTCACCGCGCTCATTCCGTCAGGGCAAACCACCGAATGTCGCAGCAAAAGAAATGTTGCAGGAAAAAGGCATGAGCCAGGTTCTGGCCGGTGTCATCATTAGAGAGATCGGCATCTATCCGCCTGGCTGTTATGTGAAGCTGGCAAATGGCGAAATTGCCATCGTCACGCAACGCGGCGAGCAGGTGCATACGCCGGCGGTGTTCAGCCTGCTCAATCCCAATGGAATGCCGCTGGGCGAACCGGTGCCGCGCGACACGGCGTCGGCCAATTTTGCCGTTGCCGCCATCGTCCCCAGAAACAAGGTGATGGTCACCGTGAACCGCTCGAAATTATTTAACAGAAAAAAATATTCAGGCTATGGCTGATCACGGCCCAAGGGGGTTGACAGGGGTGGATGCCGTTCAGCCGGCAGTCTTGCCGCATCATTCAGGCCGAGAAAATTGTAGAGATGGAAGCGCCAGATTCCCACGTACTCATGGAGCGCTGCGTCGGTCAGCATCATGTTATACGACGTCGGTAACCAGCTGTTGGGCATAGCAATATAATCCGCAGGACTCGGTTTTGCGGCGATGCCAAAATAAGAAAAATACAGCAGACCACGTTGCAACTGTATGCCTCCCGTGACCAGTACCACCGTGTCTTTGGCGCTGAAATTATCGTGCTTTAAAAGATCAGAGATGAACAGCGCGTTTTGCCAGGTATTTCTGCTCGTGCGCTCCAGTACCTGGTCGACTTTTGGCACACCTAATTTCTGTAGCAGCGCGCCGTAGATAACGGCTTCTGTAATCCCGTTTCGTAGCGGATCACCGCCGCTGACATACACGGTGCACTGCTGACCGGTTGTTTTGCATTCTGAGTAAACCTGCGCGACTTTGATGATACGTGCATAAGAAAAAATTCCCGCGACCACCAGATTATGGTCGGCGATTTTTTCTGTGCCGGCGCCCAATAAAACAATGGCATTTCTGGCAGTCCATTGGTAAGGTTCTTCGTTGATATAGGCGGCCTGAAGTTTGTTTAATAGTTGTTTGCCCGGGAAACCGTAGCCGGTACAAAATAAAATCAGAACAACGAGTACAAGCAGAGCGGCACTGATTTTTATTTTCTTAACTAAGTAGGTAATCGCTGCAAAAAACAGCATTAGGTAAATAACGGAGATAGTCATAATTTTCGATAGCACAAAGAATAGAGTTTAAATAAATATTCCATAAAAAAATAGGAAAGATGATGAATAAATTGGCGCCGGACTTAACAATGCCATCCACCGCGTCGTCATTCTTAGACTGTTTTAAGACTACTGCCGATGCGGGATTTCGCGGAGTTGAAGTTTTTCTGGCGGCGAATTTGATACCGTTGAAATTGCAGAACGGTTGGGGCGCAAGGATTTTGCGCTTTTCCGATGCACGCTCCAAATAAGTTCCCAATAAGTTTCCAGCCTGGGATTCTGTAGCCTGATATGAACACAATCATGAACATACAAACCTCACAGCAATTTTTAATGAGTCTGTTCGACAGTGCAATTCTGTCGGTTAGCGCCAACAAATGTTTGCCGGCGTTTTTGCCGACACCGCCGGAGAACGGCCGCACCCTGATCATCGGCGCCGGCAAAGGTGCTGCAGAGATGGCTAAAACCATCGAAGATCACTGGCCAACGCCATTGTCGGGATTGGTCGTTACGCGCTATGACCATGGCGTGGAATGCCGGCACATAGACGTGGTCGAAGCGGCACACCCGATACCCGATGCGGCGGGTCGCAATGCAGCCCGGCGCATGCTGAACATGGTGCAGGGACTAACCGAAGACGATTTGGTGATCTGCGTGATTTCCGGAGGCGGTTCTGCACTGCTGGCATTGCCGGCCGAAGGCATTACGCTGGAACAAAAACAGGCGATTAATAAAACCTTGTTACAGTGCGGCGCATCCATTTCCGAAATCAATTGCGTGCGCAAGCATTTATCCGCGATCAAAGGCGGCCGACTGGCTTTGGCCTGTGCGCCCGCACGTCTGGTGACCTTACTGATCTCTGACGTACCGGGCGACGACCCGAGCGTGATTGCCAGCGGCCCTACTCTGCCGGACCCCACCACCTGCGAGCAGGCGCTGGCGATATTGCGCAAATATGAAATCGGACTACCGGCAAATATTGTGCATTACCTTGAGTCAGGGACGCATGAAACACCCAAGGCAACTGATCCGCGCTTTGATAAAAATGAGCACTACCTCATCGCCACTCCGCAGGATGCGCTGGAAGCGGCGGCCGCTACTGCCCGCGCTGCCGGTGTCACGCCTTATATTTTGTCGGACTGCATCGAGGGTGAAGCGAAGGACATCGGTCTGATGCATGCGGCGATTGCACTGCAGGTTGCCAGGCGCAATCAACCGTTTATCAGACCGTGCGTAGTGTTATCAGGTGGAGAAACCACCGTGACGGTGAAGGGCAATGGCCGCGGCGGGCGCAACGTCGAGTTTTTGCTCAGTCTGGCGATTGCGCTGGGTGGCCATCCGGATATCCACGCCATAGCCTGCGATACCGACGGCATAGACGGCACTGAAGACAATGCCGGTGCGCTGTATTCGCCCGATACGCTGGCGCGTGCCGAAGCGCAGCAACTGCGCGCCCGCGCCATGCTAGACAATAATGACGGTTACAGTTTTTTTCTTGCGCTGGGAGATTTGGTAGTCACCGGTCCGACAAGGACCAACGTGAATGACTTTCGGGCGATTTTGATTTTGTGATGAGCAAATCTGGCAGATTGGCAGATTGGACCTGCGTCGTAGGTTGGGCTGTAATTCGTAGATTGGGCTGCAATTCGTTGGTTGACCTGTAATTCGTAGGTTGGGCTGCGCTTTATCAGCCCAACACTCAACCACACATAAATTGAGGATGTTTGATTATTTTGGGGTGGGGTGTTGGGCTGATAAAGCGCAGCCCAACCTACAATCAGCAGCCCAAATTACAATCCACAGCCCAAATTACAGCCCGCAGCCCAAATTACAACCCGCAGCCAAATCTAAATTAAATTAGAAGCGATATCCAATGGCCAGGAAGGTCACAAACGGATTGATTTTGATCGTGGTCGTGCTGGAAACCGGACCGATGTTTGATTCAGTGGTCAAATCAGCCGTTGTCTTTAAATGGAGATAAGAAACCGACAAACTTGCATACCATTGTTTGGTAATGGCATAGCTGCCGCCTACATTCAATACCGGTGCCCATGAACTGTTTAAGCTCGCGCTGGTGCCTGCACCCTGAACTGCACCCTGGCTCATTTGCGCCAACAAACCATCAACGCTGGCCTGGAAATTCGACGTCAAAGAAATGTCTTTGTAGCTGACGTGCGAAACACCAAAACCGACAAACGGACGGAATTCCGCGTTGGCATCATTGAAGAAATATTTAGCCAGTACGGTAGGCGCCCATTGTTTGGCTTCGCCAACCTGACCGACAAATGCCAGCGTGCCGGTACCCTGCAATTTGTAGGTTGGCGGTACACCGATATCGAGCGAGCCTGCCCAGTTGTCCGTGAAGAAGTGTACCCACGATACGCCGAAAGTATCGGACGTATCAACGCTGGCACCGGAACCGCCGACAGTCGAGGCCAACGCAGCCGGCGCAGTCACGCTTAAAGGGCTGCTTGAATCTTGTGGGGCGATATGAAACCAGCCTGCGCTAACCACGTCTTCGCCACCTGATTGCGCAAAAGCGGAAGTTGACAATGCAGCAGCAAGCGCTAACGCTGCAATTTTTAAGGTTGATTTGATTGAAGTGGACATCGATTTTCTCCGAGGGATGGTTTATAAATTCAATTTACTTTTATTTAAGATTGCAATAAATGAGGGAACGAATCTGAAATCTAAAGCAGCAACTAAAAACTAAAGTGGCAAGATTTTAACCTCGGCGCAAATATCAGCGGGTGGAAATTAGCTTAATTTACAAAAAATACTCTTACTTTGTTGTTTTGATAAATCGGTGTGCTTAATTGACTGGATAGTTTCAACGCACCCTATTTCAATAAAGATCATGGCAGGTCAACGCAAACTGCGCGCAAGACGTTGGTCAATATATGGCAAAATAGCCGCCGGCATTACCTCACCGACCTCTATGAAACACATCAAATACCTCAGCCTGCTCATCACACGCTTTTTTCTCTTCAGCTTCAGTGTTGTCATTTTCAGTCATCCGGCCCAGGCAGCCGCGGCGTCGGCAACTACCAGCCATCTGGGTCCGACCATTAACGTGACGGTACAACGCGGCGACGAGACGCTGCCTATCTATTGGGTCAACCATTTGAAAAAGGGTGACAAGGTCATCGTATCGACCGATCAGGCGAAAAAAACCGATAAGAAATGGTTGCTGCTGCTGGCGACAGTGACACCGATCAGCAACCTGGTAACCACCCGCTCGTTTGATCTTGCCGGGTCTAACGGTGATGAGTCTAAAACAGATCCTGCCAAACCGGCTGACGCCAACCTCGCCAGCATCGATATTGAGGCGGATGATCAGATTCCCGTCATTGTCATTGCACCGCAAGTGCGCACCATGTTTGGCCTGCATACCAGTTTTTCGCAATCGGCCAGCCTGATCAGCGACGCAATTAACGCGGATCCGCAACGCTTTATCGATCTGCAAAAAATTGATCAGATCAATCACGCAATCAACTATCTGCTGCACGTTCTGGATGCGCTGATACTCAACAAAAAAACTGATCAGGCGGTCGACGCAGCCAAAACACTGGCGGCCAAATTTGGCGTGAAATATGTAGACCCGGACTGTTTCAAAGATTCCACCGTCAATACCAAATGCGTTGCGGCGTTTATAGTATCCAGCGCCGATCTGGCGGTTCCCTCCGACGACATCTGGTCTGCCGCCGGGCCCAACGCGGCTTCGGTCAAAATGCCTACCGATTTTTTTGCCAGCTTAAAATTGATGACGGAAACCGGCACCTATCTGGCCAATAAATACGGCGACAACTACGATTTCGCGCCATCGCTGGGGCAGCGCTTAAGAACGTCTTCCGAGATACAGTTATTCACCAGCGCCCGCTTTAAAGGTGGCGATGTCAAAACCGCATATGTGTATGTACCCAGCTGGTTCGAAGGCAAAACGCCAGAAGTGACGATGGATAATAAAATCGCATCGTGCCTGACAAAAAAAGACATGACCGCCAGCGTCAAGGGCAATATACCGCTGCTCAATTACTGGCATGACTGGAATCTGGTGTTGCGTGAACACGGCACCGACAAGACCGTGGCTCTATTTAAGTCGGTCGACTTCAGACCGGATACCGGCATGTTTTTCGTCGACAGCACTGGTACCGATCTGGCGTTGAACGGACAACTGCTAGACGCAACCCTGACCGGAAAATTCGGCTTCGCTGATGTGAAAATCAATCCCTTCCATGTTGTGCTGCCGACCAATGTGCCGTTGGCTGGTCAACTTACTGGCATAGACAATCTGATTGCGGGTGAACAGCCGGATCTGATTATTAAAGATGGCAATCACTATGCCTGTGTCCAGCAAATGAATTTGCTGGTGAATGACGCAGCCGTTGCCACCAACAGCGACTCAGCCACACCGCTGGAATTAAAAGCAGACCTCAACAAAGTCGAACCGGGTGCAGCTACGCTGGAAATTCAGCAATATGGCGCACCGACGCAAAAACTGGCCGTGACTATTTTCAAACGTCGCGCACATCTGCAAAAAATTACGCATCATGATCTCGAAACCACGTTGACCGTGACAGGCGACAATCTGGATCGCATTGATCTGATCCAGTTGGCCAATAAATTGATCTGTCACCCTGCTGACGATGCAGGTGCCGGCGTGGGTGCGACTGCAATTACAGCCGCCACTGCAACCACCGCCAGCAGAAATTTTGTTTGCCCCGACGGCGCGGCCTCGAATGCCGGTTTCCCGGATAAAGTGTCGGTCAGCTATAAAGAATCCGAGCCAGCGCCGTTCGATTTTAAAGTCACCAAACTGGCGGCCCGTCCGCACATGATTATTGATGGCACGAACGCGATTATCACCAAATTATCTGCATCTGCGCTGCAATGGAATTTAAGTCCGACCGATCTGTTTGTGTCCGAAGACTCAGGATTGGGTTTCCTGCTACACGCTTTTGATGGATATAAATTAAGCCGCGGCACCTATCAGCTGCAACTCAAATTTGCCGACGATCCGCAAACCGAAGCCACGCCAATTTCGGTGCCGCTCATGGTTGATCTGACGCACAATGAATTGCGCACCAAAACGCCAGTTATGTTTGGCGCTGCTGCGCTGCCCAGCGTCGTCAATCCGCTCTGGTACCGGGTGGTGCATCAACCGTCCGGTCTGGCTGGCGACTGGCAACCGTTGTATCGTTCTATCATCTATCTGCCGCAACTCACTGCATTAAGCTGTGACGCTGGCGGTGGCAGCGGGGCTGGCGCGACTTACGTACATGGGTCACAATTGGAATTGATAGATCATGCCAGTGCAAGTGATGCATTGGCCGGTGCCGACACCACATCGACACTGACGCAGTGCGATCAGGATCAATGTCTGGCATTAAAAGGCATAGTCAGTACCGGCAAATTAAAAGTTAAACTGCACTGGATAGATACGCGCGTGTTCGACGTCAGCTTCCCTGCCGCACCCAGTTGCGCAGCAAATACCGAAACGGCGAATACAGAAAAAGTAAATACAGAAACAGTAGCTACAGAAAAAGTAATGACAGAAAGTCGGGAAAATCATGAACAACCCAGTGCAGCCAGCGGCGGGAAAAACGCGCAATGAATCTGATTCGATGGGCACGATTGCTGTTCCAGCGGACAAATACTGGGGCGCGCAAACCCAACGCTCGATAGAAAATTTTCCGATCGGCGTGGATCGCTTCAAATGGCAGTTCCCGATTATTCACGCGCTGGGCGTATTAAAAAAATCGGCGGCACTGGCCAATCTGGAACTGGGCACCCTGGCGCAACATTTAGCGGATCCTATCGTACTGGCTGCCGATGAAGTTATCGCCGGCAAGCTGAATCAACAATTTCCGTTAGTCGTTTTTCAAACCGGTTCCGGTACCCAATCAAATATGAATGCGAACGAGGTTATCGCCAATCGCGCGATTGAACTTCTGGGTGGAGTCATCGGCTCCAAGGTGCCGGTGCATCCCAACGATCATGTCAATTGCGGACAGTCGTCCAACGATACGTTTCCGACCGCAATGCATATCGCGGTAGTGTCGGAATTAATGCGCAACCTGTTTCCGAAAGTGCGCGAACTGCGTGACACGCTGGCCGAAAAATCAGCGGCGTTTAATCAGGTTGTCAAAACCGGACGCACCCATTTGCAGGATGCCACGCCGATTACGCTGGGTCAGGAGATCGGCGCCTGGGTAGCACAAATCGATTATGCGGTGAGCGCCATCGAAACGATGATGCCGGGCCTATATGATTTGGCGATCGGCGGGACTGCGGTTGGCACCGGTTTGAATGCGCATCCGCGTTTTGGCGATGTCTGCGCGCAGCACATTGCTGCGATCACCGGTTATCCGTTCCGTTCTTCGCACAATAAATTTTTCTCCATGTCGGCGCATGATGCGCTGGTGAATACCTCCGGCGCCCTGCGCACGCTGGCAGGCGCACTGTTAAAAATTGCCAATGACGTGCGCTGGCTGGCTAGCGGTCCGCGTTGCGGTATCGGTGAAATTAACATCCCGGAAAATGAACCGGGTTCGTCGATTATGCCGGGCAAAGTTAACCCGACTCAGTGCGAAGCATTGTCCATGGTGTGCGTTCAGGTTTTTGGTAACGATGCGGCAACCGCGTTTGCCGGCAGTCAGGGTAATTTTCAGCTGAATGTGTATAAGCCGGTGATGGTGCATAACGTATTGGAAAGCATCGCCTTATTGGGCGACGCCTGTCACGCGTTTAATGCGCATTGCGCGGCCGGCATAGAACCGCACTACACGACCATTCAACGCAATCTGGACAACAATCTGATGCTGGTGACCGCATTGAACAAACATATCGGCTATGACAATGCCGCCAAGATTGCCAAAACGGCTCTGCATGAAGGAAAAACGCTGCGTGAAGTGGCGCTCGGATTAAAACTGGTTTCCGCCGCCGATTTTGATCGCTGGGTAGATCCTATTAAAATGACAAAGGGCGACTGAGCTTGCTCTTTTTGCAGCATAAAATATTCCTCAAGTTCCTTTAATAACGGCCGTTACCGGTATGAGATGAGGGGTAATCCAAATGACGGCCATAACCAGTACCAGTTCAACAACTGCAGCAACACCAAGCACCGCGCCGGCGACCACAGCGAATCCGGTAGCACAATCATCACAGTCTGGTCTTAGCAAGACTGCGGTCACGTTGTCGACGGATTCCAGCATAGTCGCCACGCTGGGCGGTAGCAGTTCAACAACGCCGTTGTACACGGCGGTCGGTTTGCTCAATACGATTACGCAGGCAGGCAATGCCGCATCGACGACAGCCTCAACTACACCATCCACTACATCGTCGACGACTTCGTCAGCTGCTGCGCCTACCACTTCGTCCACGTCCTCGACCTCTGGAATTTATAACGCAGCGGGGGCATTGCAGAGCACATCTTCCGTCAATGCGAATTCAAACTGGGCGAGCCTGCTCAGTACCACCCCCACCTTAGCATCCACCCTTACTGCTGATACGACCGATCAGGCCATCGTCGCGTCGCTTTCCGTCACTGCCTAGTCCAGCTCGCGTGCAGTTCATCCAGCCGATTTTGCAACTCAGTCGGCTTATCGCTCGTTCCGTCGCAATCGCATCCAGCAGATTGATCAACTCTCTATAATCGGTGACTTCATCTACATGGAGACTGACATCATGAAAAAACCAATTCGCCCATTCTTGCGCCTGTTCTTTTCAGCGCTGGCTTTATTTTCCTTCGCCGTATCCGTTAATGCGTTTGCGCAAACGCAAATCAAAGAAGCAAGAAATCTCGACAAATTTACAAAAATCGCCAACTACACGTCCGGCAATGTGTATCTCAAACAGGGCAGCCCGCAAAGAGTCGAAGTTGAAGGAAAAAAGGAATTGGTTGCCGAAGTTGAAACAGATGTATCGAGTGGAAAATTAAAAATCCACATGAAAAATAATTCGGGCAGCTGGAGTTGGTTCCATAACGACAATCCTTTAAATATTTACATCACTGTTGAAAATATTGATGAGATCGATCTGGCCGGATCCGGCAATCTAACGGCACAGACCAAACTTATCGCAAATAATATGGCCTTGTCGGTGCAGGGCTCGGGAGATCTGGACGCTAATGTGGAATTGACCGGACAGTTGAATATCGACGTGCAGGGATCCGGCAATGTCGACGTGAAAGGAAGATCGCAAAATCTGAAAAATCAGGTGGAAGGATCGGGCGACGTTGATTTGACGATAGTGGTTGCGAATCAGGCCGAATTTGATATTTCAGGGTCAGGTGAAATCAAGGTCAACGGCAAGGCGCAAACTGTACAGGCGTCAATCAGCGGCTCTGGCACCCTGGTTGCAGATCGTCTGGAAGCAGATAAATGCACATTGCATGTCTCCGGTTCTGGTGATGCGCAAGTTAACGTCAAGAGCCAACTAGACGCGAATGTTTCAGGCAGCGGAGATATTACTTATCGCGGCAATCCGGTACAGGTCAGCACGCACAGTTCGGGTAGTGGCGACATCACTAAAGTTCAGTGAAAAGCAGATTGGTTCGCGGTACGTAGGTTGGGCTACGCTTTATCAGCCCAACATTCACCTTCAAAAAATCAAGCTGTTTATTTGCCGTGGAGTGTTGGGCTGATAAAACGTAGCCCAACCTACAAAGCGTAGCCCAATCTACGTAGCGCAACCCAACCTATGATACTTCCGCATCAATCTAGCGGCCATGGCATAGTTTCCGGCATGGCCGCCGGTTCATTTTCAGGCTCGGATGGTGGTGCCGGACTGGTTTCAACATTGCGCCACCATGGTGAGACTGTATCCACCAAAGTTGGCTCTATCGCCTCACCCAGACGCGGCATCACCAGTTGCAGATTTTGTTTTTGCGCCAATGCATATAACGTTTCAGCCGGATGGTCCCAGGCGTGCAACGCCAGATTAAAGGTACCCCAATGCACCGGCAAAAACGCACCGCCGCCCAATAGCGCGTGTGCCTGTACGGCGTTTTCCGGCCCCAGATGTATATCCCCCCAGGCCGGATGAAATGCACCGACCTCCAGCATCACCAGATCGAACGGCCCCAGTCGCTGACGAATTTCTTCATACTGCGTGGTCAACCCGGTATCACCGCTAAAAAATACTGAATGACGCGCGGACTTGATCACCATTGAGGACCACAAGGTCTGATTCCGATCGGTCAGGCCGCGACCGGAAAAATGCTGCGACGGCGCGGCGGTAACGCTGATGTCCGCATTTGGCAAAGTAAATGTTTCCCACCAATCCAGTTCCGTAATGCGCTCTGCCGGCACGCCAAACGCTTCCAGATGCGCACCGACGCCGAGTGAGGTGACGAAGGGGATATTCAGATGCGCCATCTGGCGTATGGTCGGGTAATCGAGGTGGTCGTAGTGGTCATGCGAGATGATGACCAGATCAACCGGCGGCATGGCTTTCAGTGGCACCGGCACCGGTTGAAAACGTTTCGGGCCGGCCAGTCGAGAGGGTGAAGCACGTGGTCCCCAGACCGGATCGGTGAGGATCCGGTACCCGTCAATTTCAATCAGCACAGTCGAATGTCCCAGCCAGGTCGCGCGCAGACCGGAGCTGGACGCGCGCGCCCACTTATCCAGTGGGTTCATGAGCGGCAATGGTGCGCGTGGCACTCTGCGCTCGCCGCCACAGATAAAATCGCGCATCGATGGCATGGCGATCTCCGTGCTGCGCAGTCCGTCTGGAATCGGAAAAATATTACGGAAACTTTCACCGGTCCATAACGGTGATTCCTTGATACGTTCAAGTCTTGCGCCAGCTGGTCTTTTACCAAATGTTCTCATTCCTGACCTCTTATAAATAATCCGGTACCAAACGCAAATTGGCTTTTATATTACTTGCGTTATTTGCATTTTAAAAATACATTGACAAACCAGCTTCTACATCGAGGATATTCAATGAAACGTAATCTGATTTTGCTTTGCATTCTTTCCCTTGCTGCCTGCACCATCACACAGGGGCCTGATCGTAATACTGCAGCGATTCCGGTGTTCCATGTTACTCCAGTCAGACCTGTTTCAGAGTTGCTTCCGATTGCGCTTGCAGCCTCGCCGCCACAGGAGAAAGGTGATTTTCTTCCAGCCGATCTGGTTGAACTTACCACGCTGGATCAGACCTTCAAGCTCGACATACGCTACGCAACATCACAAAATTTTCTTGGCACTCCTGTCTATAGTCAGGCGCGCGCATTCTTGCAGCGACCTGCCGCGCAGGCTTTACTGCGCGTTCAACAATCTCTTGCGACGGAAGGTTACGGATTGCTCATACACGACGCTTATCGCCCGTGGTTTGTGACCAAAATATTTTGGGACGCAACGCCAGTTAATTTACACGAATACGTCGCCAATCCTGAGCACGGATCACGTCACAATCGCGGCTGCGCAGTCGATCTGACTTTATACGATTTAAAAACCGGGCATGCGATCGAGATGCCGAGTTTGTATGATGAAATGACTGATCGCGCGCACGCCGATTACACCGGCGGTACTATAGAACAACGTCGCATGCGCGATTTTTTACGCAAACATATGGAAGCGGAAGGATTTGCCGTGTACGAATTTGAATGGTGGCATTTTGATTATCGCGATTCGAATTTATACGCGATTCAAAATGTTCGCTTTGAAGATCTTGGTAAATAATTCCGGGATTGGCCGTGGGTCATTCGTTAGGCCAGCGTCGATGCTTCGTAGGTTGGGCTGCGCCTTACCAGCCCAACAGTCCGCAGAAAAATAAACAGCTTCATTTATTTGAGGGTGAATGTTGGGCTGGTAAGGCGTAGCCCAACCTACCAAGCGCAACCTGTCAAGTCCAGCCCACCCACCAAGTCAAGCCCAACCTGCCAAGTCCGGCCCAACCTGCTTCTTACCAGTCGCCACCACCGCTATCGCCACCACCCCCACCACTGTCCCAAGACGAATTGTCGGAAATACCGAAATCATTTCCTCCCATATCATCTTGCTGTGGTTGCGAGTAGTCATCGCGTTGCGGCTGGCTATTATTTCTATCGCCGTCAGTAAAGTGGTGCATCAATTCTTCGCCTGCCACCATACCGGCACCCAATGCTGCGCCGGTTACCAGGCCGCCGACGATGCCGGAACCCATTCCTGAGCCCCCACCCATGCCGCCACCCATCATCGGTCCTGGCATGCCGCCGTAAGGTTGCCCCGGCATTCCGGAACCATAGCCGGACGCACCATTTTGCATATACACCGGCTGATTGCGATTAGCCATAAATTTCACGGCAAACACGATGAATCCGATTAAAGCAGCTCCAATAAGAATCAATCCCCAAGGCGGCCCGGAACTGACTGGTGCACCTGATACACCGTAGCCAGATGCTACCGCCTGGGAATGCTGTTTTGCACCACCGAGTATTCTGCGCAGATTTTCAACCGATTCTGCTTTCGCAAACGGCAGGCCTGGTGCCAGTCGATCTGCGTTATTCAATTCTGCCTGGGCGCTGTCATAACGGCCCTGTTTTGCCAGCAATTCAGCTTCAACAAAATGCGCTTTGGCGCTGTCCGGATGATCCTTCAGGACTTTTTGCATCATCGCTTGCGCTTCGTCGAGTTTGCCTGCTTTGGCGGTATCGTAGACCTGCTGCATGGTCGGATCATCGGCCGCATAGCTGGCCGCAGAAAAAACCAGCATGAGACATAAAAGCGCTGACTGATACACGGATTTCATAGACACGGATTTCATTAACATTCCGCTACTCCTTTGGGTTGGTCAACTAAGATTCAACAAGACGTTGAATTGCGATTCTACGCGTATATGAGGGTGCACGGTTTCTATTCAAGTCGACAGCACCTCAATAAATTTCGCATTGAAATAAAGTCAATGCACAGAAATAAACTATCTCTGCCGCGCATGCGCCCCATACAAAACCATGCAAATTTCAGGTTGCCCGAGCAAATTTTCTATGACAGCATACTGACCTTATCGCCGCCGCTCTCCATAGAAAATAATATGAAATTATCCGTTACGATAGTCATCTCACTGATCGCCTTGCTGGCACACACCAATCTAACGAATGCCGCCGAAACACCTACGCTAAGCACAATTGCAGAACAGTCGGGCTTTCAAAAAACCGGACGATACGATGAGGTAATACGCCTGTGTGACGAGTTTCAACGCACTTATCCGAAGCAGGTCCGTTGCCAGCAGTTTGGCAAGACGCCGGAGGATCGTCCGATGATGTCGTTAATCGTCTCCGGCACCGGCGCATTTACTTCAGCGCAGGCAAAAAAGCAAAATCTGCCGGTAGTGCTGATTCAGGGTGGCATCCATGCAGGAGAAATCGATGGCAAGGATGCGGGCTTTTTGGCGCTGCGCGAATTATTGCAAAACAAAATTGCGACTGGCGCACTGCGCAAAGAAGTGCTGATTTTTGTGCCGGTATTTAATGTCGACGGACATGAACGTTTCGGTCGCTGGAATCGCCCCAATCAAAACGGACCTGAGGAAATGGGTTGGCGCACCACGGCACAGAACCTGAATCTGAACCGCGATTACGTCAAAGCGGATGCGCCGGAAATGCAGGCCATGCTGCGACTGGTGAACGACTGGGACCCGCTTGCCTATATCGATTTACATGTGACCGATGGCGCGAAGTTCCAGCACGATGTATCCATTCAGGTCGAACCTGTGCATAGCGGCGACGAGTCCTTACAGAAAACCGGCACACAATTTCGCGATAACGTCATCAAAGATATCACCGCACAGGGATCATCGCCGCATTCTTTTTATATGTCGTTTGCAGTCGATGACGATCCCAGCTCCGGCTTTATAGACAGCGTCCCGCCGCCACGTTTTTCCAACGGCTATTTTCAGTTGCGCAACCGCTTTGGCATGCTGGTTGAAACGCATTCATGGAAAGACTATCCGACCCGCGTGCGCATCACGCATAACACTATCGTTTCGGTCATCAATCAAATTGCCGAACATGGCAGCGACTGGCTGAAACTGGCGCACGAGGCCGATGCCAGATCTGAAAAATTAGCCGGAAAATCCGTCGCACTCACTTACAAAACGACGGATGAATCGCATCTGATTCAATTTCAGGGTTACCAGTACACGCGTGAACCGTCTGAAATTTCCGGCACGTTAATGACCAGATATGACGACACAAAACCGCAAATCTGGGAAGTGCCGTTGCGCGACACTATCGTCGCCGACATCAGCGTCACGGCGCCACAGGCCGGCTATCTGGTGCCGGCTGCATTTGCTGATTTGGTTGCAGCAAAATTAAAGCAACACGATATTATGTATTCGGTCCTGAGGAAGCCGCTCAATCACGTTGACGTGGAAACATTCCGCGCCGATAAAGCTACCTTAAGCAACAAATCCTTTGAAGGACATCAAATGCTGACAGTGCAAGGTACGTGGAAAAATGAAACGCGCGATCTGGTTGGCGGTGCACTGTTCGTGCCGATTGCGCAGGCCAAGGCACGTCTGGTTATGGCACTGCTCGAACCGCAGGCCGAGGATTCATTGGCGGCCTGGGGCGAGTTCAACAACGCGTTTGAGCAGAAAGAATACATGGAAGATTATGTTGCTGAAGATGTCGCGCGGCAGCAGCTTGCTGCCGACCCACAACTGGCGGCCAGTTTTAAAAACAAACTGGCGGCAGATCCGGAATTTGCTAAAAATCCACGGGCACGTCTGCAGTTTTTTGCACGTCGACATGCATCATGGGATGAACGGATGAATCTGTATCCGGTATACAGAACAGCAGTTGTACCCGAATAAATCAACGGGCGCATTTTTTACGTAGGTTGGGCTACGCCTTATCAGCCCAACACTCCACTCCAAAATAAACAAGCACTTTCTATAATTTGATGTGAATGTTGGGCTGATAAGGCGTAGCCCAACCTACGTATCGCAACTCCACTCACAAACTCAGGATAGCCAGCATGACCACATCCCATACGCAACCCAACAACTTTGATTTCTTAAGAATCGTCGCGGCATGTCTGGTTATATTTGCCCATCAATTTGCCCTGATGGCCCAAGACGCTCCGGTGTTTTTCCCGGTTCGATATGGTGAATTGGGCGTCTGCATATTTTTTACCATCAGTGGATATCTTGTTACAAAAAGCTGGACTAATGACCCGCATATTTTTCGCTTTGCCGCACGTCGATTTCTGCGCATCTGGCCGGCACTGCTGGTAGTCACCAGCCTGGCGGCACTGGTATTGGGCCCGATAATGACCGATTTAAGTCTGTCCACCTATTTTCACAGCAAAGAAACCTGGACTTACTTTAATGCCTTGCTACTCAAAATCCAATTTCTGTTGCCTGGCGTATTCCTGACCAATCCTTATCCAATCGCCGTGGATGGGGCATTGTGGAGCATACCGCTGGAAGTGAAATGGTATTTTATTTTACTGATCGGCGGCGCATTACGAATGCTCAATTTCAAATGGTTGATACTCGCCATAATGGCTGCACTGGCCGCGTACCACTTTGGAATCTATCACGCCGAGACCAATCCGGAACAGAATTACAGTCACTCATACGGTCTGTATTTTATCTATGGTGTCTGCCTGCAGTTATTTAGCGATTCCTGGCAGGAGAGAAAATTGTATGGATTCGTCATCGTCAGCATTTGCGCGTACGCCATCCATGCTGCCGGCCACTCATTGATTGCGTTATGGGTTGCGTTGCCGTATTACGTTATCGCCTTCGGTTCTCTGTCTACACCGGTGACGAGGCGCTTCGGTCGATATGGCGATCTGTCTTATGGCATTTATATTTACGCATTCCCGGTACAGCAACTTATCATCGCGCTTAATCAGGGCAAATATTCATTGCCGGTTTGCTTGCTGCTGTCTCTATGCTGCGCAGTAGCCTTAGCTTACTGTTCCTGGCATCTGGTTGAAAAACCTGCGCTGCGCTTCAAGCCCAAGACCTGGTCTGCCAAAGCAAATCGTGAAGCGCCGATATTTACAGCAGTTGCCTGATGATTTATTCGCTCATACTTTTAGGATGCTGGCTGTTGCTGCTGACGATTGCGCAACGCCGTTTTTTTCAGATCGCACTGATTGGCTTTCCTGGCGTGTTGATGCATGAACTGACGCATCTGGTGATAGGCACTATTTTGCTTGCCAAACCCGTGTCATTCAATCTGATCCCGCGCCGTGTCGGCAATACATGGCAATTTGGCTCGGTATCGTTTAGCGGATTAACACTGATTAATTCGGCGCCGGTCGCGTACGCGCCGCTGCTGTTACTGGGCGTGGCGTGGATACTGTTTCATCACTGGATGCTGCCGCTGCTGCTCACCCAGCATTTTGGGCTATGGATGTTGTCAGGTTATCTGATTGCGTGCGCGATATTTTCCAGCCTGCCATCAATCACCGATATCAAAGTCGGTGGCTGGTCTACTTTATTGTGGGGAGTAATTTTTCTTGCAGGCTGGTGGTTGTGGAATGGCTCCGGACTGATCCGATAATCTAGCCAGGCGCGCTAGACAACTACTTCGATACAATACAGACCCCAGGGACAACTGACAAAGCGCTGGCTCAGCGGCTTTTGTGCAGCTTCAGGGATGCGGTCGGCATCATACAGCGCAAACAACGGACCAAATCCACCGATGCCAAGTAACTGATCATCGATATGGGTCGCCAGAATAAAATTGTATTTCTGTGCCAATTCAACACTGATTTCGGGCGAATAGCCGTCCACGCCATGAAACACAATTTTGGCAGGATTACCTTTTTTAATGCCGACGACATGCAATACGTCTATTAAGCGCGGTCCACTTAATTTATGTGGATGCGCATCGTATTCCATGGTGGGATGTATGGTCGTGACAGCTAACTTTTCCAAATCAGCCAACGTAAACTGAAACGCCCGCTCAAACTGTATGCCCTGCTTGTGCATGAGCTGATCCAACATCGGATCAAGTTTGCCACGATTGGCTTTTTCGACGGAACCGGTTACGGTCAATATCGTTTGCGCATCCGTTGGTTTGGCAGTCGTAATGCTGGCTTCACTGGAGGTTACGGCTGAAGCGGAAGCAGCGGCAGAAGCAGCTGCGGCACCAAGCAGCAAGGTCGCCGCGTTGGTTATAAATTGACGTTTTTTCATAAGTCAGTGACGGCGACGATGCAGTGAGTGATTGATCTGTTTTGTGGAGTGATACGTTGCTACCATGCCAAACCGCAGCCACACGCCAACGACGACTAACCCCATCAGCACGCCAGGATATTGGCGCTGAAAGAATTTACGGTAAAATCGTATCATTCCTTTGTGTTTATGCCATTCGACGAACAACTTTTTGTCCTTGCCACAAGCACCTAGTGCGTGGGTAATTTTTGCGTTGGGGACAAACAGGATCTTCCAACCTTTCTGGCGGAATCGCATGCACCAATCCAGGTCTTCACAATGTAAAAAGTATCCCTCATCCCATTCGCCAACGTCCATCATCACGTCACGGCGCACCATCATGCAGGCACCTGAAATCGCTTCAACCTCTATCGGATTTTCCGGCAAAGGCTGATTATGCAAATGAAAATCCCGAAACAGACTGGGCCAACGCTCAGAAAACCGCGCCAGTCCGAACGCGCGTACAAATGAGCGCCAGGGTGTCGGTATGGCGCGTCGCCCTCCCGGTTGTTCGGTATCATCTGAGTTGACCAGCAAGCCGCCAACCATGCCAACCTGCTGCCCTTTGCGCATAATTTCCAGCAAATTGACCAATGCGCCGGATTTGAACGTGCAATCGGGATTGAGAAAAAGCAGAATAGGGGCGCTTGAATTTTTGACACCCTGATTACAGGCAGTGGCGAAACCAAGATTTGACGTATTTCTGACTATCTGTACGTTAGAAAACTCAGCGATTGAATCCAGACTGCCATCCGATGACGCATTGTCGATAACGATAATCTCTTTTTGCAATGGACAGCCTGATAACGAACTAATACACGCTTTCAGATGCTCTCCGGCGTTGTAATTGACGATAATTACTGAAATTTGCAGATTCATTGCTGAGAAGTATTATTTGTGCACCGCAAGTGTAGTTCTGTGCAGCAAGGCCCGCCAAATTGATTAAGAAGTTGCTTAAAAAGTTAAGCTTCATTTGCCTGCCCGATGTGGGACTGATATTAATGCTTTTCTTTTGGCAACGTCATAGGCAATGTGTAACAAATCATGTCGTTGATTCCTGGTATTAAAGCCCGCTGGAGACCGGAATAACGATGTAGTTTTTGGTACAAGCTTGAATGTTGCGCCAAAGCCATAGCGCAGCCACAAATTCCAGTCTTCAAGCTGATCCAGTTCAATATCGAATCCGCCATGACGTTGATACAACTCTTGTTTAAAAATGATGGACTGAATAGGAATGAAGTTATGGTCGAGCAGCACATCATAGTCCCATTCCTGATGAAATAGCGTGGGATTCGCAAAATGCTCCTCAACATAAGAAGAGCGATCAGAAGCGACCTTGGTGCGCACTTCCATCGCCAGGGAATACGTAGCGGCCAAGTTTGGATTGCGCATCAGCTCGGAGACCAGCACCTCAATGTGATCAGCGAACAGCAGGTCATCATCATCCAGGAACATGACATATTTCCCAGTCGCTGCAGCCAGCCCGACATTGCCTGCGGCCGATCGGCCCAGCTTGCCATTGGCGATGTAGCGAACCTGGCATCCGCGCGGCGCAGCCAGTCCGGTGACCAGTTCATGCTGCGTATTGCCGCCGTCTTCTACGACAATTAATTCGATGGACGTATAGGTCTGATTCAATACGCTTTGAATCGCCTGCCTTAAAAACATTGCCCGGCCTTGATAGGTGCGCGTAATTACGGTGACTAAAGGGACAGGTTCTGCAGTGTCGTCCGGCCTATGTTGAATTTCATAAAACGCCCCGACACGCAGCAGTTCATAATCAAATTCGCGCAGTGGAAAATACGATTTCTCAGGGCCTTTTCCGGTGGAAAAATGAACGATTTCCTGTGGTAGTTGCAAGGCCTTTTTTATCAACAGCGTTTTCGCACCGGGAAACGGAGATGACAATAAAAATCTTAGCGCGTAAAGAAAACAGCCCACCAGTTTTGCCAACACATTTCCATAGCGCAGGCGAATATAAACATTGCCTATTGCACTACCGATATACTGCAGCGGTTTGATTTGTCCCGCCGATTCATAAGAAAAGTGTTTGATGACTGCGCCCGGCACATACTTCAAAACATAGCCGTAGGAGCGAAATCGATAAGACAGTTCGACATCTTCGGCATACATAAAAATATGAGGATCGTAACCACCCACCTTCGTATACGCACTGCGTCTGATCAACACGCAGGCATGCGATGACCAGTTTGTTTCCAACGTTACCGGGTCGTAGTATTTGGGATGTTCATAGGGTATCTGTCTGAGCTCCCAACTGGCGACTTCATTGTTTTTATCCTGTAAAGCGGCGCGCACCACTTCGCATAATGAAGACTCGGTGAACTCGACGTCCAGATTGGTCACCAGACAGAAGGCAGATTGCCCTAGCTTAATTGCGACGTCGTGGCCGGCGCCAAAGCCCAGATTTTCTTGCCGGATTAATTGAGCGCTTGCAAATGTTGATCCCAGTTTTGAAATTTGCTCGCTGACTTCCGCCACCGTTCCATCTACTGAACCATGGTCAACTATAAATAAATTTATTTTCGATAGTGGATAGCTCTGGGCGATTAAAGTGGAAAAGAATTGATTGATCCAGCGACCGCTATTGTATGCAACTACCGATACGTCTATCGTTGGCCAATCTTCATTTTGAGCAGAAAAAACTGTGGGCTCACCCGACTGATGTTGGCAACGACGCTTACTCAGAGCGTGCAAAGCAAGTAAATTAGACGTTGAATTCCGCCAAAAATACAGCGTCGATTTTGCAATTGGAATCCAGTACATAGACCATAGTCGAACAGCTCGCAAAAATTTGAATCGCATGTATAGCGGGCGAATAAAGGAGCGCCATTTTTTTCTGACTGTCATTTTTGCGAATTTGATACAACGATGCCGCTGATGATTAAGGCCATGCCGATTAAATTGGACACACTGATTTTTTCTTTAAGCAAAAGGAAACTCAAAATTGGCACGATCACATAAGATAGTGCAGTAATCGGATAGGCGAGTGAGAGGGGCAAGACCCGGAGTACGTAAATCCAGATTAACGTCGTGAACGCATACAAAAAAATCGCCGATACCAAAAAAGGATTGCTGATAAAAGACCAAATCCATTGACTAAGGGTCGTCCCACTCCATTGGGCCGCCCCTATTTTAAATAGCAATTGTCCGCTGGCCATGGAAAATGCTGTAAGTACAGCTAAAAGGACGGGGACATTGATTATTGAGTTCATTATTTTTTCTTAAGTTGGTCTGTTTTTTTGTGGAGTCTTATGTTGCATTTATTTCGGCGCTTTAATGGATTTTAGAATCCGAAATCCCAAATGTATCGGTCTTCTTGGAATCGTCGCAATATCATAAGCCAGGAAAGATAAAATTAACTGCAGACCCGTTAATATCGGCAAAGCGGCAATCATAACGGTGCCCGCTGTGGTTGGAATACCGATACGTACGGAAGTGACCCAATGGAATCCGCCATAAATTATCCCAAATAACATCAGCATGATCCCAACTGGCAGTTCAATCGACGCAAGTGAAACGTCTCGCAAACAATAATTATAAAAAAGTCGCTTTACAAAATTTCTGGCATGTTTATACAAAAATTCACCGACTATTTTAGATATTCTTAAATTACTGACTTCATCGCCGTACACTGCGTGCATGGGTACATCTACCACTACTGCCTTCAGCAAATTTAACTGGTACAGCATGTCCGTTTCAAAAAAGTACCTTGAACTTATTTTACTTAACGGTAAATTCGACGCCACCTGCACATGTAATGCGGTAAAACCATTTGTTGGATCAAATATATCCCAGTAGCCTGACGAAATTTTTGTCATCAAAGACAGGACTGAATTGCCGATTAATCTGACGGTAGGCATGGATTTGATTTCTTCGAGATTAAAAAATCGATTCCCTTTTGTATAATCAGCCTGACCATTGATTATTGGATCAACAAAAAGCGGAATCAACTGCGGATCCATTTGACCATCGCCATCTACCTTAACTATGATGTCAACTCCATCTGAAACTGCCTGCTGATAGCCGTGCATCACGGCACCACCCACCCCGAGGTTAATGGCGTTGTATAAGACCTCAACGCGTGGATCAATGCATTGCGTCTCTACAAATTTGCCGGAACCATCAGGACAACAATCATCCACGACATAAATTACGCTGACCTCGGGACCGACCTTGGATATCACATCCAAAATATGTGCCGTAACTCGATAGCTTGGTATGACCACCGCAATGGCCATATTATTTACAGTTATGTTTTCATTCATTTTATTCTCAACGCCGTTCATTAAATTATGATCAAATCAATCAAGTCCTACCGACAATGATTTAATTTTTACAAAGCCATTTATACTGGTTAAATAAATCTCACCTGTTGTAGCTCCTGCCGGTACAGGCACAGTCTCGGTAAATTCAATAGTGTCTCTGTTACAGGGAACCAAACGGTAATAGGCAACTCCCACGTTCCAATTAATCTGCGCTATAAAACTGGCCTGCAGATTTGGGCAACTTAACTGGGAGTGATACTTTGCAGCCTGTGCCTTTCCAGTGTCAAATCCATCCAGCACGAATGGGACCCCTGAAGTAGTGAGAACTCCGTCATCGTCAATTTGTTTGCTGTCCAATTTATCAGCATATTTTTTAAAATCCTTGATCTCAACAATTTCGGTATAGCTTATTTTCCGGCTTTTTAATCGATACATAATCAGATTAGCCAATACCCGTTCGGGGACGCCAAAATCATTGAGGTGATCGTGCAATAGAACACGAAAATCATTTTTAGGATCAATGGGAGCCGATGAATTCCAATACACAAAATCTATATTTTCATCCTTCAAAAACTGCGCCAGCTCTTCAGCGTTACTGACATTATTGGCCCGACCTTCAGACTTGGGGGCATACCAATTGATATATACAGGACTTGCCGCCAATGTCGAACCAAAAGGTCGCTCCTTTTCGTAAAGAACTTTGCTGTTTGGAGCTATATCGTTTAAGTAAGAATCAAATACCTGCTCCGGCACGATGTTATTGACCAGTTTTGACCGGGCAGCACCGTCATATAAACTTCCTGCCGGCGTGTCGAAATACCAGCTAATCCCCGGCAGAAAGAACAAATTAAGTAACACCATCGCTAACAGACAAATTTTTACTATGACGCCGCGTAATGTAGAACTGGCCCATCCATTTGCATGTGCAAAAAGTGCTCCAATCAATACCGAGGCCAGTGGCAGTATCGGAAACAGATAGCGCAAATACTGTACCGAGGCGAACATTGCGCCAAAAAAAATCAACACGGGCAGCATAATTTTCACTGCAGACTGTCGGCGTCTAAAATTCAACAGTGCGACAAAACTTAATGGAAACAAGATCAAATACTGAAAACCCGCCACATAGTTTTTTGATTCAAGATGTTTATCTGAATTGAAAAATAATTCCCAATATGATTTCAAATTGGTGCCAGTAATAAACCTGGCGTCAGAAAAATTACGCGTAGCATCAAAAAAAGGAGATTTAAATAGCGCGTTATATAGCGGGAACAGAGGGTTTCCAGTTAAACGCCATGCGTAGAAATAGGAATGGAACGCGATAAACGTTCCGACTAAAAGCAAAAGCGTCAAACCCATTATCGATACATTCTCGAATTTTTCCTTTCGACGTTTCAATTGCAGTAATCCTGCCAATAACAAAGCGCCGCCAAGCACAGCGCCGGGCAATTTGGTGGCGCAACACAAAGCAGAAATTAAAATAAGCGCAGCACCGCCGGAACCAGATAATTGGCTTGATTTCTTTAAAGCGACTTCAGCCCCGGCAACTGCCAGCACGGCTAAAAACAATTCTGTCTGTAGCGTTGTTAATAAATAAGCCAGCATAGGAGTAGAGACAAACAAAACCAGAATTAACAAACGCTCATCCAGCTTGCGATTGACCAGACGCGTAAGTCTCCAGACGCCGCTGAGAATCAATATAAAAAATAAAAAATTAAGCGCACCATGCGCATTACCTTGAGCCAGAATGGAAACTATCGCGTTGCACAGATCAACAGCAAATGGTGCAGTGCTCCAAACCTGCGATTGAACATCAAAAATAACTCGTTGATTATTTTCGAGCGCTGTCCACATTCCAAGATGTAAAGCATTATCGTCATAACCGACCGAAGGAAAAAAACAGTAACGCGCAACAAAACCAATAATTATCAGCGCGGCTGTATATTTCCCATATTCTATTTTTCTGATCAAATCGCGTGTTTCACTGCAAGCAAATTCACATTGTGGTCGATATAGCTGCTGAAAATTAAGCGTTGCGGCCAACAACAGCGGTACGCTCAAAACCAGAAAATAAACCCAAAAATAATTGATGTGACTGTGCAGGCATATCCCAAACACACATAAAAGACAGGCAAGCCCGATTGAAATTGATTCAACAAACAATAGCTGGGATCTCTCATTTTTCAGAAAAACAAATAGAAAAATTCTGCCGGATAAATAGGCTGAAATGGCAAAAAATCCCATCGAAAAGGACGCACTGAAGCCAATTCCTCCGATCAGATATAGAAAAAGAGAGAACGCAAGTAATCCGTGTTTGATTTTTGAATTTAAAAAATGAAATACGGTCGCCACCAGGATGAAAAAAAATACCCACTCGCCGGCATCGATCAACATGGCCCTTCCCCAAAAAACCACATTGCTATTAGCAATGGCAAGCGGAATGATTGCAATCGCAAAGATGCTAACTAAGCCGTACAAAAAATCATTATTCCTTAATGCTATTTTCATTAACGCTACCTTGTCTTTATTTTTTTATTGTGATTCTCTTGCGCGCAAATCTACAATTTAATCCAGCGACTAAATTACGTCCCGGTCCGAATTGATTTTATGAATTGCTTTATTAGTCCAGCTTTATTTTCTTGAAGCGACATTGCCCAAACCGTTCTTTCCTGGGCAATTGCATATTCCAAATAACAACGCGCCGATTCAAGCCCAATCGCATACATCAGCTCGCCAAAGCCATTTGATTTCAGTTTTCTGGCGTTTTCCGGATGTGGATTCCACAGACGACCAAGTAAATCATTTGCATCGGGAGTTTTTTTCAAAATATCAAACTCGGCGAGAAATCCCCAGGATCTTCCCGGCAGAGGAATTAATGTGAAACCGTATTGGGAAAATATTTTTTTTAATCCGCGTACCGAATAAGACGCAATGTGTCCTCTGCCATTCGGATCAAGGTAACCAGGATCTTCTTTTTTTACATACTCAGGCTGCCCGGAATTAAAATAATAAATCGCGCCCTCTTCGGACACTTCCGCCAAACTTTTCACCAGAATATCTAACTGCTTTGGCGTTAAGTGCTCAATGACTTCAATACAGGTCCCGCCGCTGAATTTTTCACGTTGATCGGCAAGTGCGCCAACCATATAATTTTTATGATTCGATTGATATTTTTTCGGCGGCGGAAATAGTTCCACACCATAAAACATGGATGCAAAATCCGGCATCAGGGTTGAGAGCGCATCCAATAAATAGCCGGGCCCGGTACCAATATCCAAAAATTTGTTGATTGGGATACGCGAATAGAAAAACACTTCCGCACATCGATTTACGGATGATCCAAACGACCTCTCCTTTGCTGCAACTGCTTCCGTCTTCCAGTACTCGTCATCATAACTAAATGAATTTTCCTTGTTGCCCTGATCCGCCAAAATTGAACCGCAGCCACTGCATTCAACATAATCTGTGCCATCAATACACTTGTACATTGATAGTGTTGATCCTTTTTCCGAGCAGACCGGGCAGCGTCCTTTTGAACTTTCGCTCATAATATTTGGCGCCTTATTGAAAGAATTCGATAATTTGGGACATCTACTGCTGTACAGAGCTTCTGCTTGCGCCTGATTTATCCAAGCCTTGTTACAGCCTGATTCAATGAAAAAATACGATGCGTTGCTGCGCCTGAATTCTCGTCTATGTCGCCATTGCAAACATAAAACCATCTGGATGCAATTCCGGCACGTTTTGCCGCTTCCATATCCGATTCTTTGTCGCCTATCATGATCGAATTAGCTAAATCAATCTGATATTTTTCAGTCGCTTTCAACAACATGCCTGGGTTCGGTTTACGATCAGACGATTCTTTTTTGTATTCCCCAATGCCATGTTCTGCATGATACGGGCAAAAATAAACCTCCGTGATTGGCGCGCCTTGCTCGGCAAACTTTGCTTTCATCCATTCTGTCAGCAGCAAAAAATCGTGCTCGGAATAATAGCCACGCCCTATTCCTGCCTGATTGGTCACAACAATAATTAAATAGCCGAGACGTTTTGCTTCACGACACAGTTCGAATATTCCATCAATAAAATGGAAGTCTTCGATCCTGACGGTATAGCCGGCATCATGATTGATCACACCATCGCGATCTAAAAACAAAGCACGGTTAGTTGTGCTCATAGTTAAACATCAGCCAGCAAAGTTTGCGCCAGCCTGTAATCATCCGGCACACCAATATCAATAAACAATCCATGCGTAACAAATCCGGAAAACTTCATACGCTGTATGGCGCCATAAAAAAAATCTGCTTCAAGTGAGAAGTTTTGACCAGGCGGAAAGTCATCTAAAATATTTTTAGGCAGCACGTAACAGCCGCCATTGATCATACCTGGTCCCGCGATTCCTTTTTCTAAAAATGAAGTGACCCGCCCATCTTCAATAACCACTCTTCCGAAGCGCGCAGTATTCGGCACTTCGCGAACGACGATTGCCGGACATAGCGTGGACTGCCATTGCATCTCCAGTCCCGCGACTTCGAGATCAAGATAGGTATCGCCATTAAAGACGAACGCGTGGTCGGCAACGCATCGCGCCAAAGCTGCGCGAACTGCTCCGCCGGTTCCTAAAGGTTGAGATTCAACCTCATAGACCAGCTCCATGCCAAGGTAGGCGTCACCAAAATGGTCGATAATTTTATCGGCCATAAACCCTAGCGAAAGTACGACTCGTTTGAAACCCTTTTTTGCCAGCGATGTCAGAAGAATTTCCAGGAAGGGCCGGCCTGCAATTGGCGCCATCGGCTTTGGTAAATCAGGAACGACTTCACGCAGGCGCGTGCCAAAACCTCCCGCCAACACGATCGCTTCCATCAGACATTCGCCTTAAAGATGGCATTCTCAACCAGTCCGCACAAAATGTGACCCAACACCAAATGACCTTCCTGAATTTTTGGCGTATCTGACGATGGCACTTCGAAAATATGATCACACAACGCCAACATCGGTCCGCCGCGATTGCCGGTGAGGCCAATGTTGATCATGCCTAAAGAACGTGCTTCCTCAAGTGCCCTGAGTATATTGGGCGATTTGCCTGAGGTTGAGTAGCCAATAAAAATATCGCCTGGCTTGCCGTGCGATTGCACCTGACGTGAAAACAATTTTTCATATCCATAGTCGTTACCGACAGCGGTTAAGATCGACGTATCGGTGGTTAGCGCAAATGCGGATAGACCGGGTCGGTCAAACGCAAACCGGCTGACAAATTCACCGGCGATATGCTGCGCATCAGCAGCACTACCGCCATTCCCTGCCAGTAGAATCTTTCCACCCTGATTCATACAGTCGATACATGCCCTGGCTGCATTTTCCATCGTGGCAGCTAGTTTTTCATCTTCCAGCATTGCCGCCATGACGCGCTGAGCTTCTGCGATTTGCGCTGCGATATAGCTTTTCATCGAATTTTCCATTGATTGTTCTTTCATATTTTCCAGGCCATCGTGCCATTTTTTGTAAAGTGACAGTTGCTGACTTGTCCGTCAAAACGATTTAATGTGTGGATCAGGCTCATGCGTTTTTCCGGTGGTACATAAAACATCATGAATCCGCCGCCGCCTGCACCGGAGACTTTGCCTGCGGAGGCACCGGCCTTAATCGCCGCATCATAAATTTCATCGATATGCGGATTCGAAACTGTTTTTGCGGAGCGTTTCTTGTTTTCCCAACCCAGCAACATCGAGTCGACTATTCCCTTAAAATCACCCTTCAGCAGGCATTCTTTCATAACTGACGCTTCGCGCTTGATGCCATGCATCGCTTCCAGTGCATCGACATGACCCTGCTTCAGGTTATTGCTTTGATCTGAAATAATTTTCGCGGATTCGCGTGACACGCCGGTATAAAACAATACCAGTGAGGCTTCCAGTTCGCAGAGTATCCAGGTTTTGATTCTGAGCGGATTAACTATAGTGCGGCCTTCCGCATAAAACTCCATAAAATTAAATCCACCGAAGGTCGCGGAATACTGATCCTGTCGGCCACCCTGCAAGCCGCAATCGACACGTTCTACGTCAAAAGCCAGTTGTGCGATCGTGTAATCGTCCAGTGGCAAATTAAGTAATTCGGCAAATGCCTTGATCATTACCACTACCAGAGTGGACGACGAGCCCAGCCCGGATCCGACCGGCGCATCGCAAAACGTGCTCAGCTCCAATGCGATTCTTTTGCCGCCGTTATATCTCGCCATGATCACGTTATACACTGCCTTATGCAGGTTTAACACGCCATCCAGTTCAAATGAACCGTCCAGTGGCAGGGCGATTTCTTCATTCTTGTCGGTTGCGATAAATCTGACTATCGACTCGCCGCTCACAGATTCATCCAACGTTTTGATCACGGCGTAAGCATAGCGATCTATTGTCGCATTTAAAACAAAACCGCCATGGATATCACAGTACGGAGCCACATCAGTTCCTCCCCCTGCCAAACCTAAGCGCAATGGTGCGCGGGCGCGAACTAGCATAGAAAACCTCTATTCATATTTTTGACCATTCTTCGCTAACTGCGGCAAATCGATATCATCCAATATCATTGCCAGTGTCTTATGCGCAGCTTCCAATCCCCAGGTTTTGTGTGCATAGTTGATACCCATCGATGAAAGATGATTCCACAGCGTTTCATTATCGTATAGCCGGGCTATTTCGTCGGCAAATTCAGTCGCACCATCCGTAACCAGAATATTTTCGCCATGGGTCAGTGACATGCCTTCTGCAGCGATGGTGGTTGCAACCGTCGGCAATCCGGCGGCCATAGCCGTGCCGATTTTTCCTTTAATACCTGCGCCATAGCGCAACGGTGCAACGGCCAGGCGCATTTTATTTAAGAACGAGGTTAAATCATCGATGAAGCCGACAACTTCCACATCCTCGGCCGCTAATGCACGAATCTCGTCAGGCGCATTACTGCCGACGATATAAAAAGTCACACCTGCCAGCTTTTTGCGCAATTCGGGCATGACCTCGTCAACAAAATACTTGGCAGCGTCGATATTCGGCGTGTGCTGATAGCCGCCGACAAATACAATACCGGCTCTCTGTTCAAATTTCGCTTCTGTGCCGGGAATAGCCAGGATCAGCGGCAAAATATGCATTTTCTGATTCGGCAAGTCCTGCTTCAACTGTTCGTATTCACTGGTGCTGACTACGATGGTTGAATCCACCGATTTTATGGCGGCAAACTCCATCGCTTTCATTTCATCTGCTGCAATATGTTTTTCTGCGTCGTCGAACAGCACCGCTTCTCTTTGCATGCGAATATGATGGATATCGTGTGTGTAAAACAGCACTTTCGCCTGCGGACAATATCGGCGGATTGTGCCGATATGTTTTTCTACAACTTTGGGTCGGAACAAAAAGACCAAATCATAGCGGTTGCCGAATAATTCCACATGCTGCTCCACCGATCTGCAAAATGGATCGTATAGGACCTCAACTCCCAAACGCTGAAGTTTGGTGGTGTAGTCAGGCATATACAAAAAATTATCTTCCGGGATAAAGGTGACCTGATAACCCATATCGCGCAGCAGCAAAATGATATTAAAAACACTGACTGAACCGGCATCCTTGTCCGGCGTTGGCGTACAGTGTTCGATTAACAGCACCCTGCGTTGCAGCATCCGGTCTTTTGCAGTATCGACGTCTACGCCATTTTCCTGATGTGTCATTAGCCGATTTTTCCAGCGCTCCAGCAATTTTTTAGAATTTTCAACCTGATAGGCTTTGGCCCCCTGATTCAAATCGGTGCCGGAAGTAATTCCTTCGAAATGAATGACTTCCGAGAGCGGTTGATAAATGACGCTATAACCTTTGTCGCGAATTTTTAAAGCCAGGTCTGAATCTTCACAGTACGCCGGCAAATAATGTTCATCAAAACCACCCAATTCCCTGAACAGTCGCGTCGGCACCATAATTGACGCACCTGAACAATAATCAACCTCTCTGGCGTAATTAAATTCCGGCAGGCGCGGATTCTGATTGCGTCCGAAATTCCAGGCGCTGCCGTCACGCCAGATAATGCCGCCGGCTTCTTGCAGCGTGCCGTCGGGGTATACCAATTTCGACCCGACAAATCCGGCGGATGGAAATGCCTCAAAGGTTCGATATAACTCGTCCAGCCATCCCGGCAATACGTTCGTGTCGTTATTCAAAAAATAGACGAACTCACCCGATGCAGCGGCCGCACCGACATTACAGGAGCGAATAAATCCCTGATTTTTTTCATTGACGATTAAACGAATACCTTCAACTCTTTGTTTTAACAGCTCGACTGAATTGTCGGGTGATTTATCATCAACCACGATCACTTCAAAAGGCGTCGTTGGCAGCGACTGCGCAATGGAAGCCAGACAGGCCAGGGTGTAATCAATTTTTCCGTAAATCGGAATAATGACAGAAACTTTAGGTTGGTCGTATAGGGGGATTTTTATCAGTTCAGGAACGACTATCGCTGCATAGGGAATGATGACATTGAAAGCCGCATTAACTGAAACACCGTACAAGATCACATCCGGATCCACTCCGCTTGCCCGCACGATCCGAGGAAATTTTTTGGCAGCAAACGTCAACATTTTCTGCTTGGTTTCTACCTCGAAAGGCAATAAGTTAAAATTTTTTTTTGCCAATTGCAAGCCGATCTTAATATAGATTTCTAACCGTATTTTGGGATTCGTCAACAATTTTTTACATTCACGCATAGGCAATGTAACGCGCCAGGAGCTACTATTTATCATTTCCAGCTGCTGCGACTGCAAATGGGCAATCTGCTGGCTCATCTGTTCTAATTGGTCATCCTTTCCCAATAGTTGTTGCTGCTGATTTCTGATTTGTTCGGCGCTACGTTCAATGACTTCATCCTGAGCCTGCGCCCATTTTGCAAACCCGACATAATGTTTTACCAGATCGAGATTATCCGGGCAAAGTAAAGACGTTTTAATCTCCGCGTTGCACGCATTTGCACTACACACCGCAAGAAAATAAACCGGGTTCGTCATGGTTGACGAGTTCGACTGTATCGCATCCCCATCGTCATGCAAGGCCTTATAGTGATCTAGTCTTTCATCCAACGGCTGGATTACCGAACCCATTATGATGCGCTGTCCAAAATAATGCACTACCGGGAATTGCTGTTTCAGGAGTAGATCAAATTCATTGAAATCCAGTTCTTTGATATGAAAATGATTGACTTCGCCGCTTTCCTCTGAATAGATGGTACGGTTGGGTGAAGAAATAACAAGTATGCCATCTGGCTTGAGAACCCTTCTTAGTTCTGCAATCATCTGTTCCTGCTCCGCCAGATGTTCAATGGTTTCAAATGAAATGACGATATCAAACGATGCATCAGAAAAATCGAGCGCGATCGCACTGCCCTGTTGAAATTTCAGATTTTTATTTTTATATTTCGCCGCAGCATACCTGACTGCTTCATCGGAAATATCTACGCCGGTAACTGACATAGCGAATGTCGACATCAGTGAAGAGCCATAACCCTCCCCGCAAGCAACGTCCAATACCAGTTTGTTTTTGACCAGATCCAGTACAACCGCATAGCGATGGTAATGTTCAAGTCTGATCCGACCTTGCTCAGTCGGCATGAAGCGTTCACCAGTAAATTGCATGTTCAATCTTTCCCTAAACTTATTTTTCTTATAGGCAGCCCCACCAACCCAAAGCATGCTGAAGTGGCGTGCACTTTAATGATCAATGCGTCGTGCAGCCAGTGATGCTGAATATGATTTTCCTGAGTCCCGTCCGCGATGGCTGGTGAAATACTGTAACTTCCCGTTGGCAATCGCGGCAGACAAAATTCGAACCTTGCCACAAATTCTGTTTGTTCCTGAACATGAACCGGACTGTCTTTATAAACCAGATAGGTGTTGTCGCTAAAAATCACCTGACCAAGCCTGTCTTTAAATTGAAATCCCACTATCGGCTGCATGATTTCGCGCAGAGCGAGACACTTAATCTCAAGAATAACGTCTTCGCCGCCGACTATCCAGGTAAGTGGGTGATGTTCCGCATCCAGGATCTGAACAGAAATAATTTGCGCTCCGCCAGCTCCAAAGCCCGATTGTTCCGAATCAAAATTAAAGACTTCAATATCATTCCGCAATGTTGAACCGTTAATCATGGCTTCACGCATATCGCGGCTGGCGACCACAGGCTTCGGCACATTGCCGGACATTTTTTCAACGTCAATACCTTTGACATCCTGATTTGCAGCGTACAGGCTAGCCATATAATGCGTGACGATATCTTTGGGAATTCCCTGCAAAATAATCTGTCCTTTTTGCAGCAATACCGCTTTGCTACATAAATTAACGACAGCGCCCGTATCATGGCTGACAAACAGCACAGTTCCATTTGCCATAAAACCGCGCAAAAAGCGCATGCATTTTTGAGTGAAAAATACATCGCCGACCGACAGCGCTTCATCAATCACCAGGATGTCGGCGTCCACATGGGCAATCACAGCAAAAGCCAGCCTGACCATCATCCCGCTTGAATACGTTTTTACCGGCTGCTCAATAAAGTCGCCAATATCTGCAAATTCGACGATGGTATCAAATCGCGCATCGATCTCCTCATTGCTTAAACCAAGCACCGAGGCGTTCATGTAAACATTTTCGCGACCGGTAAATTCCGGGTTAAATCCGGAACCCAGCTCTAACAACGCTGCGACGCGACCGCTAGTCTGTATTGACCCGGAGGTCGGGGTCAGGGTGCCGCAAATTATTTGCAGCAAAGTCGATTTACCACTGCCATTGCGCCCGACTACGGCATACGTTTCACCCTTTTTTACTTCAAACGAAACGTCGCGCAATGCCCAAAATTCGCGAAAATACTTCTTTACCGCAGCCCCAAACCTGCGTTGCAATCGGGGCATAATAAATTGCTTGAGCCGGTCTCTTGGGCTCTCATAAATTTCATAACACTTACTGATGTTAGTAATGCGTATGGCGATATCGTGATCATCAGATGACATCAGCAAAACCCTTTCTGGTCTTCTGGAAAAACACATAGCCAGCCCATGCGACCAGAGCAGCTATAGCAAAGTAAACGCCTAGTCCTATCCAGTTGGGAGGATTACCCCAAATCAGTACGTCACGAGATTGCTCAATAATAAATGTAAGGGGATTTGCCAAAATAAAAGGTCTGAGGCCTTCCGGAACAGCGGTGATCGGATAAAACACCGGGGCCAAAAACATCAACACCGTTGTAATGATGACGATGGTTTGCCCGATGTCACGCAAATAGACGCCAAGCGCAGACAATATCCAGGTAATACCCAGCGTTAAAATAATAAACGGTAAAAGTATCAGGGGGAAAAAGATGATGGTCCATTGCAGATAGCCGTTAAAAATCACAAAGGCCAACAACAGCACGCACATACTCACCAGACTGTGGAACAGGTTGGCGCAGAGCGCGACAAGCGCCAATATCTCTAACGGGAACACGACCTTCTTAACGTAATTCACGTTATTGAGTATGATGCCTGGCGCTCGGTTCAGCATCTCGGAAAACAGCGTCTGTATGATCAGTCCGACGAAAAGAACCACGGCAAATTCAGTTTTACTGCCACTGGCTGACGCACCGCCCCAGCGCGATTTAAATATCTCGGAAAACACGAAGGTGTATACGATCAACATGAACACCGGATTAAAAAACGACCACATCAACCCTAACGCCGAACCTTTGTAGCGACCTATTACTTCGCGCTTGCTCATCTGAATGATTAACTGACGATTCCGCACCAGACTCTGGCATAGCGATGTGAGTGAAGTCGGTTGGATTGCGTGCGGATTCACCGCCGCCATATCTTTGGTCATGCAAAACACTCCGCTTCCGAAAACAGCTTGCCTTGCTGGTCTTTAGCCGACAGTGCCGGTTCGCCCTGATGCGGCCATTGTATCTGCAGGGCCGGATCATTCCATAGCAGGCTACGTTCGAATTCGGGCGCCCAGTAATCGGTGGTTTTGTATAAGAATTCGGCAGTCTCCGACAACACTACAAACCCGTGTGCAAACCCTTCCGGGATCCAGAACATGCGCTTGTTGTCGGCGGATAATTCAACGCCAACATGCTGTCCGAAAGTAGCGGAGCTGCGTCGCATGTCCACGGCCACATCAAATACCAGGCCCTGCACGACGCGCACCAGTTTGCCTTGCGGCTGACGAATTTGATAATGCAGCCCGCGCAAGACGTTTTTTACCGAGCGACTATGATTGTCCTGAACGAATTCAGCACGAAGACCGGTCAGCTCATTAAATTTACGCTGATTAAAACTTTCGTAAAAAAATCCGCGATCATCACCGAACACAGTCGGCTCAATAATCATCAGATCGGGAATGGCAGTTGCTATTATTTTCATGGATAGATATCACCGTTTAATAATCGTAAGAGGTATTGTCCATACCCGTTTTTAGCCAGCGGCCGGGCTAATAACGCCAATTGTTCTGCGCCGATGAAACCTTTGCGGAAAGCGATCTCTTCAGGGCAAGCTACTTTCAAGCCCTGTCGATGTTCTATGGTTTGTATGAAATTGCTCGCTTCCATCAGACTTTCATGCGTACCCGTATCAAGCCAGGCATAGCCCCGCCCCATGATTTCAACATTCAGTCTTTCACGCTCCAGGTACATTCTGTTCAAATCGGTTATTTCCAATTCGCCGCGTGCCGATGGGCGCAAGGTGCTGGCAAATTCAACGACCTGGTTGTCGTAAAAATACAGGCCAGTCACGGCATAGTTACTTTTAGGTTTCAGCGGCTTTTCTTCGAGACTGGTCGCGTAGCCGTGCGCATCGAATGCCACTACGCCGTAACGTTGTGGATCCTGGACGTGATAGGCAAAGACTGTTGCAGCATCATCACGACTCATCGCCTGTTTTAATTGCGATTCCAGATCGTGGCCGTAAAAAATATTGTCGCCCAATACCAGTGCACAGGGAGAATCACCGATAAATTCTTTTCCGATGATGAAAGCCTGCGCCAATCCGTCCGGGCTGGGCTGCACCGCATACTGGAAATGCATACCCCATTCGCGGCCATCGCCTAACAATTGTTCAAAACGTGGCGTGTCCTGCGGAGTCGAAATAATAAGTATCTCTCTAATCCCGGCCAACATCAGCGTAGTCAGCGGGTAGTAAATCATCGGTTTGTCATAGACCGGCAGCAGTTGCTTGGAGACGGCTTTGGTAACCGGATACAAACGTGTCCCCGACCCGCCTGCCAAAATAATACCTTTACGTGGCTTCATTATTTCCCACCGATTTCGGTCAGCATACGTTTCATTCCGATCTGCCAGTTGGGCAGTGTTAGTTTAAAAGTGCTTTGCAATTTATTCGTATCCAGCCGCGAATTAGTCGGACGTGGTGCCGGCAACGGAAAGGCGCTAGCTGGAATTGGGCGCACAGATTCCGGGGCAACTTTAAGCGTCAAACCGTCGTTGCGTGCAGTCTCAATCACAAAACTCGCATAGTCATACCATGTTGTCACACCACCTGCCGCCAGGTTGTAGAGACCGCTGACCTCTGGATAGCGCAATGCATGCAAAACCGCGTGCGCAGTAACATCCGCCAGCAGATCGGCACCGGTTGGTGCGCCGAACTGATCGTTAATTACATTCAACTGATCTCGCTCTTGCGCCAGCCGCAGCATGGTTTTGGCAAAATTGGCGCCACGCGCAGCAAACACCCAGCTGGTGCGAAAAATCAGATGTTTGCAGCCTGAATCACGAATCGCCAGATCACCTTCCAGTTTCGTCTTGCCATAAACGCTTAACGGATTAGTTGCGTCTGTCTCTGTCCATGGCTGATCACCACTGCCATCAAAGACATAATCAGTCGAGTAATGAATCAGCCAGGCGCCAAGCCGTTGGGCTTCTTTTGCCAACACGGCCGGCGCCAAAGCATTGATGGTTCTTGCCAGTTCTGCGTTTGTCTGTGCTTTATCAACGGCTGTGTAGGCCGCTGCGTTGACTATGATATCCGGCGCTATTTCGCGCACCGTATTTGCAATACCATCCAGATTCACAAAATCTGCGCAGTACTGACTATCACCTTCACCCAGTGCGACAAGCTCGCCCAACGGTGCGAGGCTGCGCTGCAACTCCCAGCCCAACTGACCGTCTTTCCCCAATAATAGAATTTTCACGCAGAACGCTCACTGTAATTTTGTTCAACCCAGGCGCGATAGGCACCCGACTGCACATTGGCTACCCAGGCAGCATTATCCAGATACCACGCAACCGTTTTACGAATTCCCGTCTCAAACGTTTCCAACGGCTTCCAGCCCAATTCGCGCTCAATCTTGCCGGCATCGATGGCATAGCGCCGATCATGACCGGGCCGGTCAGCCACGGTGATAATCTGTTCACGATAACTTTGCGCATCGCTTCTGGGTCGCAGATCATCCAGCAGCGCGCAGATCGATTGCACGATGTCTATATTCGGTTTTTCGTTCCAGCCGCCGATGTTGTAGACCTCACCCACGCGCCCGGCCTCCAGCACACGGCGAATGGCGCTGCAATGATCTTTGACATACAGCCAGTCGCGGATTTGCTGGCCATCTCCATAGACCGGCAGATTTTTCCCGGCGAGCGCATTGACGATCATTAACGGTATTAATTTTTCAGGGAAGTGATAAGGGCCGTAATTGTTGGAACAATTGGTGGTCAATACCGGTAGGCCATACGTGTGATGGTAGGAACGCACCAGATGATCGCTGGCTGCCTTGCTGGCGGAATAAGGACTGTTGGGTTCATACCGATGTTGCTCGGTAAACGCCGGCGCGTCTTTGGCCAGTGAACCGTAGACTTCATCGGTTGATACATGCAGAAACCGGAACTGATGTTTCGCGTCTGCAGATAGAGTTCCCCAGTAGCTGCGCACCGCTTCAAGTAAATGAAAGGTGCCAACGATATTCGTCTGAATAAAATCTTCAGGGCCGTGTATCGAGCGATCCACATGACTCTCGGCGGCAAAATTAATCACAGCACGCGGCTGATGTTGCATCAGCAATGCTTCTATTAATTGGCGATTGCCGATATCGCCATGAACAAAGACATGTTTGGGATTATTAACTAGAGATTGTAAATTTTCGCGGTTACCCGCGTAAGTAAGCGCATCAAGATTTAGCACAACTTCATCAGCATGTGCAAACCAGTCCAATACAAAATTTGAGCCGATAAATCCAGCCCCACCGGTGACTAATATCATGTTTACCAATCTAAGTTCAGCATAGTTTATTCGCACTCAGCGCGAATAATGAAATGTAAGCAACAGGCATTGTAGAGAAGGAGAGAATACAGAATAATTTCAAATTGTTTCACGAAGTCACAACTAAAATGCAATTCCGATCATACTGCCAGCAAGCAAATTCAACATATCGTTCGCATTTTATTCTTACTTTTATTCCCACGTCGATAGCAATCCAATACGTAATTTAGCACCGAGATAGCTTGATGAGCCAAGCTCCAAATATGAGCTAAAAAAGATAGCCATTTATGATATAACGATGTCAAATAACATCGAAACTACAAAAGGCTACAAAAATTTCGCGCATCTGCGACTATATGCCGATAGAATCTTTGGTTGTACACCCGACATGGATGCAAACAAGGTATTTCTTGTGAAGAAAAATAGCTGTTTGTTACATCTAAGCACAGAAGTTGAGTAATGTGCTTATTCTTTCAGCGCGTAATCCACCAAATATATTGACAAACAAGACAACGCCTATGCAAACACTGGAACAATCGTTCACCCTCACTCAACAACACCGGGAAACACTGATAGGCCATCCAGCTAAAGTGATTTGGATGACCGGCCTGTCCGGCGCCGGAAAATCTACCATTGCGAACGCATTGGAGTTAAAACTACATGAAGCAAAGAAGCATACCTACATACTGGATGGCGATAATGTACGTAAAACGCTAAATAAAGATCTTGGCTTTCTTCCGGAAAGTCGCAGCGAGAATATTCGACGGATTGCTGAAGTTGCCCTGATGATGAAACAGGCCGGGCTGATCGTGATCGTTACCTGCATCTCCCCTTTCAATAAAGACCGCGTAGCGGCGCGCAATTTAATCGGCGACAGTGAATTCGTGGAAGTTTACCTAAGCACGCCACTCAGCGTTTGCGAACAGAGGGACCCAAAAGGTTTATATAAAAAATCCAGACTCGGTCAACTTCCCAATATGACCGGCATTGATAGTCCTTACGAGGTGCCGCAAAATCCGGCGCTGACTATCGATACCAGCCTGCATTCAGTGCAGGAGAGCGTCAGCCGCATTATTCAAATTTCCAATCTGGCTGATTGATAAGTAACGAAACATATTTCCTGTCGACCATATCGAACAATATGCGTTAAATTGGCAGTGAACGCTATTCAATGCCAGCAAAGTCGGACCAGTCAGGTTTCAGAAAAGTGCGCAACAAATCCATCAATAAAAATTGATATTAAAAAAAATGGACGACACCAGGTTAATTCATTTTCATCTGTTTAAAAATGGTGGATCGACTTTCGATTCGATTCTGAAGACTAACTTCGGCGATCAGTTTTCTGAGTTTCACGGGCCGAATTCCGATTCTTCGCTGTTTGAATCGGATATTTTGAATTTTGTCTCAAGCTACCCGCACATTAAAGCAGTCAGCAGCCATCATTTCCGATTTCCTGTCAATACTGATTCGCTATCCAACATCAAACTTTTTCCGGTCGTATTCATCCGACATCCGGTAGATCGCATTTATTCCATTTATGCGCATGAACAACGCGTAGCGGACAACGGACACGGGAAGCAGGATTTTAAATCCTGGCTGGCATGCGCTCTGGACGAACGCCCCTATCTCTGTCGCGATGCACAAACCTGTTTTTTTGCAGACGGTGGCACATATTACGAGGTACCCGACGTGTGCGCATTTGAGCGCGCCAAAGTTCTGCTGGATACGTTGGAATTTTGCGGCGTCGTCAATGCGTTTAATTTGAGCATGGCCGCGCTGGAAGATCTGTTGAGCAAGAAGGGGCTTAAGATCGACGCCAGCTATCAAACGAAAAATATCACTCCGGATCGTCATCATAATTTATCCGTCAGACTGGAAGAAATCTGCACACAGGCAGGCAATGATCTGTTTGACCGTCTGCTGGTTAACAATCTGTATGACCTGCAGTTATACGATTTCACAAAAGAAAAGCTCTATAAGCAAATCGGACTTATATTGAAATAAGTTAGCGATAGCGCCATTTTGTCAGCAACAGTGCTTTGTCACCGGCGAATTAACACCATGAAAAAACCATTATTTATCCATCTGAGCAGCTATGAAAACACCGATTTAATCGTCAATTGGATTTTAAAAAAACAGTTTCAATCAACCTACACACTGCTGGACTCCGAAAACTCGAGCCGACTGACTTCAAGCGCTGACCTGACGCATTTTCTTGATCAACATCCAGACTTATGTGCCGTAAGCTGCGCCGACATTCATTTGCCATTTAGTCAGTTTTCATCTGCAGATTCAACTACGCTGCCCATCACTGCCTTGTTTTTTAAAAATCCGTTAGATCGCCTTTTCGGCATCTACGAGGTTGATCGTCGCAACCTAATTGGTAAGCAACTATCATTGCATGACTACGTCGAATCCGAAGTAAATAGTGAGGCCAAAAAATTTGAGGATGCCCAGGCCAATTTTATCGACCAAGGCGATGAAGCGGATATAAACGCATTAAATGTGTGCGGCATCATGCATTTATTTAACGAATCGATTGTTGTACTCGAGGCAGAACTAAGTCGATTTTTCCCTCATATCGATTTGTCTTTTTACCCCCCGAGATACACAAGCAATAAATTAATTTCACTGGCCGAGCGTCTGGATTTTCTGCACAAGGAAATCGGAACGGATCTGTTTGATTTCCTGGTCAAGAATAATCAACGTGATTTTGAATTGATTAAACTCGCCGAGATCCGACTTTTGCAGCAACTGCATGCACTGCCGGACTGGCAAGCGCGCTTGCAAAATCTTGAATCCCGCTGCCAGGCACTACGCTAATTTTTGAAAACTTCTTTGAAAACTTGTTTCAAAACTTCTTTTAAAATTTTAAAAATCCGCCCTTCCTCTCCGTCACATTCAACTTGCTGAATAAGCGACTTCACATAAGCTGCATCAACTAAGCAGTTTTAAGACTATTGTCGACAGACTTTTTACAGGCTGTTTGATAGCATCTCCGTTTTCTTTTATGGCATTCAGCTCTGCCCGGTTCACATCAGATCTGAACAGTCCAGGTCGAAATTATTCAGCTTCTCCGATAGCGGAATTCAGTGTGTAACAACAAAAATACAGTCGCGATGGTCTTCATGAATTTCAGCCATGTGTTCAATGTTTCCAGATATCTGCAAAGCACAGATTTAAGGCGCAATTTTTTACTGCGCGTTTCTTCTCATTGCTCCCTGTACTCAAGCTGGCCGTGGTTGCTCAGTGTGCCTCTGCTTTGTTTTACGGCCTATTTAAAATTCAGCGAATTGCCGGTGTTGCGTCAGAAAAACGGCAAGCTGGCAGACCAGATTAACGCGCAAGCATCCACCATGCTGCGCAATAAAATCTCACCCGACCGCATTAGTCCCCGCCCCCTTGCCGCGCAACTTCCGCCGTTTGAACGACTGTCTCAGGTAACCCGAGATTTACATGCGTTGGCAGAAGAAAATGGGCTGACGATATCCGATGCGACCTTCAAGCCTGCCGGCAAGAACGGCGATGATCACATTCAAAAAATGGAAATGGGACTGCGACTAAAGGGCGGCTACCTGCCACTGAAAAATGCTCTGGCCGCGCTGCTGGCAAAGCATGACGGATTGGCGCTCGAATTTTTATCAGTGCAGCGTAGCCGCGCCACCGACCTGGTTGCGGATGCTGAAGTCAGACTCGGTTTCTATCAAAGAACCGCGCACATAACTGAATTGAACCGGTCGCATCTGGCCCAATCCGACCTGGAACGTGACCCGTTGCTTATTGCACATTCCGATCCGTTTAAAGCAGTTAATTTTGTTCCGCCTGTCCTCCCGACGCTTGCAACCACGTCCCCACCTGTTCCCATTGCGCCACCTGCACCACGCGCACCGACTTTTCCCTATCGCTATTTTGGCAGCATGGTAGATATCGACGGGAAAAAAATCATTTATTTGCAGAAGGGTGATGCGCATGCTGACAGCGCAATCAGCGCCATTACTGAACAGCAGATTTTAGATGGTGTATACCGCGTTGATTCGATAGCCGCCACACAAATTGTCATCAGCTATATACCACTGGAACAGAAAAATATTGTAGCGATTCAAACCGCAGAAAACTGATACAGCAACCACGCACGCATCGAGAAACCAATACAAAATGGAATACGCTTTGATTGAAATCGGCAATATTATTTCGTGCCAAATCGCCAGAATCAGCAGAATCAGCGTATTCAACCTGCTCAGTCTGCTGTTATGCGCATGCGGTGCTGACAGTATCCGGCATGAAGCCCAGGAACAATTTGCAGCGGGCCGATATGAGCTGGCCTTAAAAACCTACCAGGACGGTTTAAAAAAATATCCCGATAACGTTGTGTTGCGTTCAGGTCTGATCAGCAGTCGTGAGGCCGCGTTTTCCCAGCTCACCAACGCAGCGGCAAGCGCGCGCAGCCAGGGCAACGATCAATTGGCGGGATCTATCATTGCCCGCGCTCTGACTATCAATCCCAAAGATGAACGCGCTATCGCCATGCAACTTGATTTGCAGCGCGACCACAGGCAAAAAATCGCGCTTAATCAGGCAGCAGATTTAGTTGCCAAAGGCCTTAACGAAAAAGCGACAGTCGTTATCGAAGCAGCGTTAAAAGAGAATCCCAACAATGCCGAGTTAGTTTCGCTCCAGCGTCAACTGGAACTGGAAGACCGGCAAGCCCGGTTGCACACAACAGCTTTGCATGAAACGCGCCCGATTTCCCTGGATTTTAAAGACGCCAATTTGAAAATGGTACTGGACGTGCTGACACGTCATAGCGGCATCAACTTTGTGATCGACAAAGATGTGCGTCAGGATATACGCAGCAATATTTTTCTGAAAAATACCAAACTGGAAGACGCACTGGAACTGATCTCCACCACGAATCAGCTGGTGTTTAAAATTCTCGATGCAAACACCGTGCTCATTTATTCCAGAACGCTCGAGAAAACCAAGGAATACCAGGAGCTCTTAATCAGAGCGTTTTATTTGTCCAGCGCACAGGCCAAACAGACGGCGCAACTATTGAAAGCCATCCTGAAAATTCGTGAGCCGTATGTCGATGAAAAACTCAATCTAATCGTGTTAAGGGAATCGCCGCAATCGATACGCCTGGCAGAAAGACTCATCGCCCTGACCGATTTATCGGAACCCGAGGTCATGCTGGAAATCGAGGTATTGGAAATAGAAGGCTCCACCCTGACCCAACTGGGCATTACTTATCCCGACACCTTAACCCTGACCCCTCTGCCCCCGTCCGACAGCAAAGCGGGCAATTCCAGCGCGGCAGCGTCTAACTCTTCCGGCCTGACATTGCAATCACTCAATGGCATTAACAGCAGCACCATCGGCATTAACACGCCGAGTATCACGATCAATCTGCGTAAAAATATCACAGACTCCAATATATTGGCCAACCCGAAAATTCGGACACGCAATCATGAAAAGGCCAACATCATGATAGGCAGCAAACTGCCCATAGTCACCGCGACCGGCAGCGCCAACAATAATGGTTTTATTTCGGAATCGGTGCAATACGTTGATGTCGGGCTCAAATTAAATGTGGAACCCGATATTTATCTGGATGACGAAGTGGGAATCAAGCTCGGTTTAGAGGTGAGTTCGCTGGTCAACATCATTAAAACCGCGGCAGGCTCAACTGTGTACCAGATCGGGACCCGCAATGTTGACACCGTGCTGAAATTACACGATGGCCAGACGCAGTTCATGGCCGGACTGATCAGCAAAAGTGAACAAATGTCTGCCAACCGAATTCCAGGTATCGGTGATATTCCCGTTTTAGGCAGGCTGTTTTCCAATCAGGGAAATAATGATCAGCGCAGTGAAATTGTGCTGTCCATTACGCCGCATATAGTCCGCAACATTCGCCGCCCTGATATTAATCAGGCTGAATTCTGGTCCGGCACGGAGGATGATTTTCGTAGCCGCCCGTTAAAAAATAATCCGCCAGCGGCACATTGACAAGGCCTGCACTACCATGAAAATTGCCGGGTACAGCATCATTGAATTATTGGTAGTCATGACCGTATTGGGTATTCTGGCCACGGCGGCCATGCCGTTAATGGAACTCACCGCCAGGCGCACCAAGGAACGCGAATTGAAACTGGCCTTGCACGAAATTCGTCGCGCGATTGACGACTATAAAAAGCTGTACGACGCCGGGCGCATAGCCAAAATCTCCAGCGTCAATGGTTATCCTTCGTCGTTGCAGGTGTTGGCCAATGGCGTGCCCGATGCAGGCGGCGGGCCAACCATCTATTTTTTGCGACGCATACCCAAGGACCCGTTCGCCGCCAGAGAGGTGCCGGCAGAATTGTCGTGGGGATTACGCAGTTATTTTTCCAGCGCCGAACAGCCACAAGCGGGTGTAGATGTATACGACGTTTATTCAACAGTGTCAGGCGTTGGCATAAACGGTATCCCGTACCGAAATTGGTGACACCATGGAAAAGTCGTGCGCGGGATTTACCTTGATTGAACTGATGGTGGTCATGGCCATCATCGGTCTGCTACTGTCGCTTTCGGTACCACGCTATTTTCATCATGTTGATAGGGCCAAAGAGTCCGTACTGCGGCAAAATCTGGCTCAAATCCGGGACGCCATCGATAAATACTTTGCAGATAACGACCGCTATCCTGATTCACTGGAGGTCTTGCAGCATAAAAAATATTTGCGGAAAGTACCGCTTGATCCCGTCACCGGTCAGATAAATACCTGGATCATTATCGGGCCTGATAAAAAAGAGCTGGGAGAATTGTTTGATGTCAAAAGCGGAGCCCAGGGACGTTCCTCAGATGGCAGTGCATATGACAGCTGGTAAGCATGGCGGATTTACCTATCTGATCATGCTGCTGGTATTGACGATATTTTCGGTGGGGTTGGCGGCCCTCGGGCTTACCTGGAGTGCCGTTGTACAGCGCGACCAAGAAAAGGAATTGATACAGATCGGCCAGATTTATCAGGATGCGATTGCAGATTATTACAACCGCAGCCCTGGGCAGGTCAAAAAATATCCGGCTACATGGCAGGATTTATTGCAAGACAACCGATATGTTGGGACGGTGCGGCATGTGCGACGCATTTATATCGATCCGCTTACCCGTTCACCGACATGGGGACTCATTCCTGCGCCCGATGGTGGGTTTATGGGCGTGGTTAGCCTGTCCGGCAAAGAAACGCTAAGTCAGCAGCCGCGTAGATTGGATAACGGGTCAGTGATAGCAGGCACGCATTACAACGATTGGAAATTTATCGTTCAAGGTAAATGACATAGGGGCATTCATGCAATTTCAAGTTCGTACATTTGACCTGGCTTCAGGGGCACTAGCTGAAGTCACGATGGAAGCAGAAAATGCCGACGACATCAGGCGGCAATTTGACTGCGACAATATCACGGTCCTATCCATCCATGCACAGAACGTCAACCATTTCTGGAACAGGCCTGCCACGTTTAATACTGTTCTTTTCTGCGAGGAGCTGCGCACTTTGCTGTCTTCCGGCATGTCACTGGTGGAGGCCGTCGAGACTTTATGCTCAAAAAATAATTTCAATTCCGTTTTAAACGACATCAGGCAACGACTACTGGAAGGAAAAAATTTATCGTCAGCATTAGCGCAGAGCCGGTTCCGTTTTCCGCCGCTACTCATCGCCTCGCTTAAAGCCAGTGAGCGCAGCAGTTTAATCGGGCAGGCGTTAGATGAATACATCAGCTACGAAAAAGTCAGCCAGGAACTGAGAAAGAAAATCGTCAGCGCTGCCATCTACCCAAGTCTGGTGGTCGGATTTGGCGTGCTGGTTTGCCTGTTTATGCTGTCTTACGTAGTGCCGCGTTTTTCCAGGGTCTATGAAGATTTTTCTCATACTCTGAGCTTCTCCACGCTGATGTTAATGAAGCTGGGCGCATTATTTGAAAATCATTTATTGCTGATGCTACTGATGATGAGTGGCTTGGGGATTGCATTTACCGTAGCCTGGCGGAACGGAAAATTAGCCTTCATCACACTGAAATTATTGGGTCAGTTTAAATTGACCCAACACTATCTGCGCCTTTACCAACTGGCGCGCGTAGTCCAAACCATATCGATGCTGTTAAAGGGCGGTTACACCCTGTCCGATGCCATTCCGCTGGCGCAAAATCTCGCATTCGAAGACTCATTAAAAGGCCAACTCATGGCGATGCGACTAAGCGTCATGGAAGGAAAACGCCTAAGTACTGCCTGTGCTGAAAACGGACTGACAGACCATGTCAGCGAACGACTGTTGCAGGTCGGTGAGCGTTCGGGAGATTTACCCAAAGTGCTGGACATTATTGCGCTGAACTACCGCGGTGAATTGAACCGATTTATTGAAAACGCGACGCGCCTGATCGAGCCCATTTTATTGATGACGGTCGGGACGATGATAGGCGCCATTATTATCGTGATGTACATGCCGGTATTTGATCTGGCGGGAGGGATGTAGAAAATGAAAAATTCACTGCTGGCGGCCCGCAAACAGGCGGCACTAAGCGGCCGGGATCTGTTTCATGAACTGGCCGAACTGGCGCAGTGCAATATCGACGATATTGCGATGGTATCGGAAACCGAATTCGGCGTGCAGTATTTCAGTCTGGCCAACCTGACCGCTCACAACGCCAACTTTGTTCAGTTAAGTTTTACAGAATGCGTCAATCGCCGCATCTACCCCCTGCTTTCTGAATCGACTTGCCATTACGTCGTCAATGATCCGTGGGACGATCATTTATTGCACTGGCTGACGAATCGCATCGGCAGTTATCCTGAACTGGGATGGGCTATGAGACAGGATATCGTTAGTGCGTTGGAACAGGCCCGGCGGCATATCAAGGCGTCGGACGGGTTGGCGCAGATTTCAGGGCAGCATCTGTCTGATTCCGGCGCGGTGGTGCCTGTGATTTCGATAGCGACGATAGAACGCAGCACCAGTGAAATTGTTCGCTTTGTCGACGCGGCAATTTATGATGCCTGGAAAGCAGGAGCAAGCGATATCCATTTTGAATGCGACCGGGCCGGCGTCAAAGTCAAATTGCGTCTGGACGGGGTATTGGTTTTCTCGTCTGAATTGGCCGACAGTGTGCGCGCCGAAGAAGTCATTTCGCGTATCAAAGTCCTGTCGCAGCTGAATATCGCAGAACGACGCGTTCCGCAGGATGGGCGATTTCGCATTGCGCTCGGAGAGTCAGGTGAGCGCGAACTGGATTTTCGCGTTTCCATTATGCCGAGTATTTTCGGCGAGGATGCGGTCATCCGCCTGCTGGACAAATCGCAGTTGCGCGGCGATGCCCGGCATATTTCATTGACCAGTCTGGGTCTGGACCAGGACGCGATCATGCGCATCCGACGTCTTGCGAAAAAGCCGCATGGCATGTTGCTGGTCACCGGTCCCACCGGTAGCGGCAAGACCACCACGCTGTATGCAACGCTGACGGAAATTCAGACCGGGCAGGACAAGATCATCACAATTGAAGATCCGGTTGAATATGAACTGAGCGGGGTGTTGCAAATTCCCGTGAATGAAAAAAAAGGACTGACGTTCTCGCAGGGGCTGCGTTCCATATTAAGGCATGATCCTGACAAAATTCTGGTCGGTGAAATTCGCGACCCGGAAACGGCGGAAATTGCACTACAGGCTGCCCTGACCGGTCATCTGGTGTTTACTACGGTCCATGCGAATAGCGTATTGGATGTCATCAGTCGCTTCGTGCATATGCATATCGATTTGTACAGCCTGATTTCAGCACTCAACGGTGTGGTCGCGCAACGACTGATACGCTGCAACTGCCCGCTCTGCAGCGCCCCGGAAGTCGCAACCGGCGAGGTCGCGCTCCGATTCAAAAATGCCGGTATCCCCACGGAGCAGGTCCGGCTTGCGCGCGGTAGCGGCTGCGAGCATTGTCGCGGAACGGGCTATAAAGGACGCCATGCCATCGCCGAAGTTTTACCGATAGATGACGTACTGCGCGCCATGATATTAAAACGTTCCGACGTGACTGAAATCAAACGTCATGCCTTGCAGATGGATATCCGTCCCCTGGGTGAGCGGGCGCTGGATCTGGTCGCCGCCGGGACAACGACCATTGAAGAAATCGACCGGGTGGTGGCTTATGATTGATGACTGGCTTGTGTATATCACCGGGTCAACCGTGAAGGTGCGTCGTCGGTCCGGTTTTTTCTGGAAACGGACCATTACCGATATCGGTGAATCGGGCTGGAACAATAAAGACCCTTCTTCATTGACATTCGGGCAGATTAAGCCAACTGGCAGTTGGTCGACGCTGTCCATTTATCTGGGTTCGGCGTTATGCAAAATAATGGTGGTCGATTTACCGTCAGGCGTAACCGACCTGAATGAACAGCATGCCGTAGCGCAGGCGCAAATGCATCGACAACTGAGCATCGATCCTACCGACTGGGTCTGTACTGTCGACGCAATTCTGGCGCCGAATAAATCCGTGGCCTGTGCGATACGACGCGATATTTTTGACCACTTGAATACAGTCGCCGCAGAGAAAAAATTACGGCTGATTTCGGTGCGCCCTTATATCACGGGTATCTGGAATACATTTCAAAAAAAATATGCCGGCCTGCCGCACTCTGCCTTGCTGGTGATCGAAAAGGATGCCCTGACGGTTATCTGCACGGCATCCGGTTTTATCGTTGCAATCAACACGCTGGGCTATCGTGGTGAACCTGCTGTGATAGAACGGGAGGTCAGGCGCTTGGGAATGTCGCTGGGCAGCGATAGCGGACAAACTGTCTACCTCGCGCTGGCAGAAAAAAATCAAACTTATTCTGGCGTTGGAGCCGGTCAGTTGCTGAACCGCGCAGACTTCCTCAAGCCGTTGCGCTATGCCGATTTTCGTGACTTATTATTTTCTGATGACGGTAGAACGACATGATGCGTCTGGAACTTCAATTCCAGCGTCGGCGTAAAATTCCGTGGTCAGGATTAGCTGTTTTATGTAGCGCGCTGGGTGGCGCGTTATTCATGACTGACACCTGGCTAAATCTGGATTCATCGGTAAACCAGCTTCAGGAAAGGTCCGCGCAACTGGCAGTCGGGCTCAATGAACAACAACGCGTACTGACACAAAGCCGGATGGAGGCATCACCCGCTGAAGAGTTGCGCAGGACGGAGCAGCAGAAGATAATCGCTTCCCTGCAGTATCCATGGAATCGCGTGTTGGCACCGATTGAGCTGGATGAAGAAAAACATGGCGCAGAAAAAGCCGCTGAGAATATGGGTGTAGCGATTTTATCGATCGTGCACGATCAGGCGACGCAGATTTCACAAATAAAGGTGGAAGCGCTGACTACACCGGCGATTATTCGTTTTGTAGAAAAAATGAATGCGGGAGATACGGCGAATCATTGGTATATCGCGAGTTACCAGCTTCAGAAGCTAAGTGTTCCAGTTACGGTGAAGGCGACCATATTGAATCAGTAATGTCGTTTTAGTTTTGAATCAATTATTCCGTTTTATCTAGTTCCCCATCTCGTGCCACAACGCGCCATACGATAGCACTGCAGCCTGAGGCATGGTACTGAAACAAGCAGTGGCACCACAAAATGGTAATGCGCTGGCGAAATCATCATGTATCTTTGAAATTGCGTCCATACCAGGAATAGTCTGACTTAAAAATTGACTAATCGGACTGCCTTCAGACAGCGACAGATTCAATCCGAGAACATTGAAAGATTCCGCAACTCCACCTTTTGTCGCATTTCCAAAATTATAGGCGTTCAAACAAGCTGCAATGTCATTGTCACCCTTGGCGCATGTTCCAGTTGCATTACCTAACGCTTGCGGACTCCATGGCGTATAAGCCATATAGACTTCATAGGCAGCGGCTGACAGAAGTTCCGATTGAAACCCGGCCCGAAATGATTTGCCGTAGGCCGCATAGATCGCACCCTGCGACATCGACTCCGCGACTGTTTTTTCAAAAATTTGCAGCCAATTTCTCTGCGCATTCCTTATTTCATCTGGCGTTACATTGGCCGGGTTCGCCAGATGATTCCAGGATGTGGTCTCCCAATGGCTAAAAGCACCAAACGCCGCGCCACTGGTTGCGCCCTGAAATGCCTCCTTTACATCCCCATTTGATGCCAGCAGATTTCCCGCAAACCCACTTGCCGCTCCGCGCACGATTCCACCCTCCATCGTATCGGCAGCTGCAGCATAGACCTTGGTGTAAGCAACGGAATCTGCTGCAAATCCTGAAGTCGCCGCAGTGGATGACGCGTACCAGTTCATTGCGAGCTGGCCTGCATAATAGGCGGCAACGACGGCAATAGCAGTTTTCAGTATCGGGTTGTGCCAAATTTTATGCCATTGATCGACCAGCCAACTCTGCCCTGACGGATCGGTGCAGGTCATCGGATTATTCATACAGTAGCTGTAGCGATTATAGTTCTGCAGATTGCCCGGATTTTGAATCATGGTATCCGGCTGCATAAACATACCCAGCAACGGATCGAACGTGCGCCCGTTCATGTGGATGATGCCCACATCATCCAGTTGCTGATGACCGGTATAGCCGCGCTGATCCCCATGATCCACCGAGCTGCTCCAGTCAACCACGATAGTGCCGTCGACATCATATTGACCGCCGGCAGTCCGGCGCCGGCCGAATGGATCATACTCATAACGCGCCGTGACGTTCCCGATATGGTCGGTGGTGGAAACCAGACTGCCCAGATGATCTTTGTGCCAGTACTCCACTTTATCCAACGTGATGCCGGCCAATGGCGTTGGTGCTGTCTGCGTGGCCGTCAACCCAGGCAGATTACCGGTCGATACCAACATGCCGATGCTGGTCCCGCCGACATTAAGAAAGTGGCGATTGCTGATGGTGCCGCTGCTGTCGGTTTCACTCTCAAACTCCAGACCACCCGCATTGTCGGGATGCAGCATCCAGGTGGTTCTGGTTCCCGTGCTGTTGCTGCGGGTTTCTGCAATCCGCTGATGGTTTTCATCGTACTGCCAGGTGTATTGCGGTGTGCCGTTCTGGGCTGCAATGCCAGTCTGACTGTCCGGCAAATTAAAGCTGTTGTAGCTGATACTGCGGTAACTGCCTGAGGTCGTGGCGACCAGATTGCCGTTGGCGTCGTAGACAAAATCATTGTTGACGGCGCCCCACACGCTTTGCACGGCATGAGGCAGGTTGCCGCCCTGGATGGGATACGAGTAAGTGCCGACATCGCTCTTGCCCACTATAGCTCCGACGGCGTTGTATGTCATGCTCACGCTGCGTTGCAGGTCCGGTATTGTCGACGAGGAAACCCTGTAGTTTTGCAGACTGCCTATCCGGTCATAGCGCAAGGTGTCGGTGACTGCGCCGGTTGTACCGTCACCGTTGGCGTCGGTACGCGTCACCAGATTGCCGAGACTGTCCCATGTATAGCTGTAATTCATTGCGAAGGTGTTGTCCGTCCCGCTGTCAGAGTGTCCGGCGGAGTTGTTCAATACGCGACCTGTCAATGCGTCAAACGCGGATGTGGTGATAACGCCGTTGCCGGCATGTTGTTGTTCGACTCTACCCCACGCGTTATAGCTATCGGCTTGCCACAGTACGCTGCCTGCTGCCAGTTCGAAACCGGGTGCCGGCGCAGCGCCTGCCGTTGCGGGTAAGGGATAGACAGTTGCAGCACTGCCTAATGTCATTGTCGATAAAAATCCATGATCCGTGTAGCTGTAATTAAGACTTAAACCGCTTGGATAGGTCTGACTGGCCAGCCGGCCATTTGCGTCGTAACTGACTGCGCTGGCAAAGCTCGGGCCGTACGCGATGCTGGTGCGTCGGTTCAGCGGACGTCCCAGTTGATCATAGACCATGCGGTGATTCACGCCGGACGTAGTGCCGGATTCGCACAGCTTGCCGGTTCCACCTGTGCAGGCGGTGCCGTCGGCATACCGGTCATAGCTCCAGTTACTGATGTACTCAGGTTCAATACGCTGCGTCATGCGACCCAACGCGTCGTAGGCCATGGTTGTTGCAGTGCCGTTGGCCAGCTGATTCGGATTCTGCTGCCAGACCGGTTCCCCCATAGCGTTGTAGGCGTAGCTCCAGGTGCCGGTATCGGGGTCGTGCATACTGAGCTTGCGACCACGAACGTCGTACGAGATCGCGACACTGTTTTGCAGCGCGTCTCTGGTTAGCACCAGATTGCCGAAGGCGTCGTACTGATGCGCCAACTGTGCACCCAACGCATTGGTCATGCGCACGACCTTGCCTTCGATATTTCTTTCTTCCTGGTGACTCTGGCCCTGATCGTTTCTGGTGGTGGTAACAAGGCCGTTATAATTGATTTGCGTAACGCGCGCCGGGTAACTGCCGCGGCTGCCGAAAGACACCGACTGGCTGCCTTGGGGGTCCGTGGTATAGATGATGACCGGGCGACCCAGACTGTCCAAGATTGAGGTATGCATGCCATATCCACTGCCGCCACCACCGGCTGTGGAAGAATGTGAATCCAGAAAATAAGGCTGGGTACTGAGCGCAACTGCACCCTGCGCATTGTAGTCGGTGTCTTCTGCTATCAGCCGGTTGCTGCCACCAACCTGATTTGCGCCGTCAAAACTTTCCGTGACGCTGCGTATTGCGCGGCCTGCTGCGTCCATATAGACCCGCCTCATGGCGCCATTTTTAACGTCGGCAGAATTATGCGATTCGCTGTGTACGAAACTCGCAGCGAATATAGGAATTTCAGCGTTGGCAGGGGTGGGGCAGTTAACGCTGTTGCTGCCGGTGTCGGCTATACCCCGACCGGCAATCCAGCAATAGTAAAAGACGGTACTGTTCCCATCTGCTCGGGTCTCTTTGGTTCTGCGGCCAAAATCATCCAGTTGCCAGCTGGTGGTGAGACCGTTAGTCTCGGTGAGAGCGACCAAGCTACCGAAACGCGGATCGGTTTTTTTGATTTCCGACTGATTGAGCGCATTGGAGACGTTGGTCTGAAATGCACCGGCAGGCACGCTGACCGATACACCGTTGATCATGACTGAATCCGCAGCATGATTGCCGGTACTGGTTCTATCGGAAAACAAGGCATGGCCGGAGGCGCCGGCGCAGTTCGTCGTCGTCGCGCCATGTTTATTGCCGTAAGCATCGTAGACATAGGTCGTCTGCACACACAGTTGTGGGTTGTCGGGTTCTATTGTTTCGGTCAACAATAAACCAGTCGCAGGATCATAGGTAAACGCGCTGGTGCGACTGTAAGTCAGATTGCCGCTGTCTTGCGCGCTGTTCTGTGCGTTGTTGCGTGCATTAGCCGCAGCCAACCCCAACAAAATTGGCGCACACCATAGCATCCCAAGCAGAATGACGAACAGAATTGCACGCACAGCCACTGAACGCAGGGCGCAGTTTTTTGCCGCTGTAGCAGTTTCAATCCCTATATTCATATTCATCGTCATTGAATTTATCCGGTACACAATCAATTTGACAGCATTTGCATCGGTATCAGCCAGGTCGCCAGCGCTTTCACTTCCGGATCGATCACTACCGGCGGAACCGGGTCGTTCCATATCGGATAATCCCAGCCGGCATTGCCGGGCGACGTCGTAATACTTGCAATATCATTGGAAACGGAAGCGGTGACTGTCGCATTCTGCAGTCGCCCCAACAACCACGCATCGCCACTGGTGTCAGGCGACAGATAAGTGTTGGTCGTGGTCTTGACGAAGGTATCGGTCCGCCCCAATGCCGTGCCGGTTGTGCTCACCGTGATCTGGGTTGGATCACCGCTGGCGTTGTAGGTACTGATGGTGCTGACGGTTGGCAACGCGGTGCCGTTCAAGTCATAGTCGCTACGCATTGTTTGATAGGCATAGGGCCGGTACGGCATTTGTCTGGGGTAAGGGAATGCAGCGCAGGGTGATTGCAGCGTCGCGCTTGTTGGGGCTGTGCTGGAGGTGCTATCGCAATAGATGGTTGATACTGTACTTAACACTTGCGGTGTTGCCGTATTTATTGTCCCGATACGTAGTTCCGATTTCATCACCCTGCCGATATACGGTGTCGTCATGAGATAGTCGGTTGACAGCGTCAGGTGCGTGTCGTTTGGCGCCATACTCTGGGCCAAGGTATTTCTGAAGCCTAACCATCCCCTGCCGTCAAATGCATATTTAGCGCCGCGGTAGCCGTACTCGGTCGCCAGGGTTGCCCCCGTTCCAGTTTCGGTCGTGACGGTCGCAACGATCTGCATGGGAAATGCGACGTCCAGCACCGGATAGATTGCAGCATTCGGCGTGCCGCGATCACTGGTATAGCGTAAGCCCAGACTGCCGCTGGCTGAATTGGCCGGCGTTACCCAGTTTAGCCAGGTTGTCAGGCCCGTACCGCTGACTACCGATACCAGCTGGTCGGGCGGCGTTGCATCGGATTTCACCAGCAACCGATTTGCCACTGCGCTGCCGTTAGTTGTCAGGTTCAGTATCTCGGTATTGCCATTGCCTAAAAAATCACCGGTCACAAAACTCGCCGTGCCATCACTCTTTTGTAATTGATAGGCAGTCAGACCTGAATTGGAGGTCCTAAAGGTCCCATCTCCATTGCTGAGATACACCATGTTTAGTGCTGGATTATCTTCCCATCGGACGATGTCGCTGCGACCATCACCATCAACATCTGCGGATCTCATTCCAATGTTTTGTTTCGATGCTGCATTCATGCCAAATAGTTCATGTCCGGGCGTAGTCAAATTAAAATTTGATGCAAACAAACCGATATTTTGTACTGCACCGATATACAAACACTGGTTTGATGCATTGTCATAAGCATAGATACAATCGATACGCCCGTCGCCGTTGAAATCCAGCCGGTTCAGACAACCGGCACCATAACTATTTGATGCATACGGCAACAATGCAAAACTACCGTCACCGCGTGAAACCCAGTTGCCAGTATTGACCACTAAATCTGATAAGCCATCACTATTAATGTCTTCAACATACGGTCTTAGATTGAACTGCTGTCCTGGAGGTAAGGAAGGCGTCGCGTACACGGAACGGTTATTTAAGGAATTGGGAATTTGTTCGGCAAATCCTCCACCTGCCTGACCAAAATAAACGTGGGTACAAATTTGTGTCGCGCACAAGGCAGCGTCATTGGCCGGAATGACACCGAAGGGATAGGTGAAATTTGGCCAGATCGTCGTCACGATATCCAGAACGCCATCGTTATTGGCGTCCAGAATATAAAAGTTACTGCCTTCTGACAGTGTGTATTGAAAGGGATGCGTATCGAAAGTGGTGACTTGAGATTTTTGCACCAAACTAATTATTGAAGGAAGCGGCTCGACAGAAAACGATCCTTCGCCATTAGAAATATATAGAATATTATTTGCGGCCCCACATCCTGCAGATTGTGTCATCGCTCTTAAGATGTCCGTCAATCCGTCACCGTTAAAATCTGCAGCAATAGATACATAGCAGCCATTACTCGAATTTAAATTGATACCACCCAGGTTAAACGTGTTTGCTTTTACAAAATTACCGTTACCTGTATTTTGAAATAATTGATTTCCCGGCGCGAGATTTGCTGGTGTGTCTACCCAGCTCAGCATATCCAGACGACCGGAGCCAAAGAAATCTCCGGCAATGAAACCCACAGTACTCGCCCCACCAACACCGGAACTATTTTGCATGGGCAGGCTGGCTAAAGGTCCGTTCTGAAAGGCAGTACTGGTTGTGTATGTGGCCCCACCGCCAGCGCTATAGTTAAAGGTGGTGGGCGGCAAACAGGTAGAGGTGGACCCGGCACATTCTGTAATTGTATGTAGCGTACTCCGGTGACTGGTGCTGCCAGTGGCGTAGGCAAGATTGATATTTTTGACTGCCACCGCATTTTCCGGTTGGCTAGCGTGATCTGCGGGCCAATTGACGTAGGTTGAGACGGTATTGAGCAGTTGAATACTGACGTTTTTTCTACCTTCATGATAGGTTTCGGCCCGGTCTTGTGCAGCACCTGGCGTGTCGGGGCGATCAGAGTAATGAAACACCATTTTATTGCTTGGTAGCTGACCCGTATTCACATTTCCGGTGTAACGCACTTCCGCCAGATTCCATTCGTGCGCGGCTGCGGTTCCGACAGAAGGAACGCTGCCCCACGCCACCTCACGTTGCGTATATTGAAAATCAATATAGTTTCCCGACTTGTCATTAACACGACTGACCGGCCAGGCTGCAACGATGCCCGAACCTGCAACATTAATCTGCGCATTGGCGGTGGTATTATTATTGACGCCGTATTCAAGAATCTGTCCGTTCCTGGTCCACACTTTGAAGTATGACGGCCCATTTTTCGCGTCGCCTCCCGCCGAACCGTAAGCGCGAATACGTGCAAACGAGTCGTTGATGGTGCGGTACTCGGTATGCAAACCCGACGCCAAACCGAGGCTGTCGTTGGATTGAAAGGGATGCGTAAAACCCGGCAGATTTCCGCTACCGCTATTTGCGTCGAATACGTTGCCATTTTCGTCGGTCTGTAGCAGTCGCTGTCCATCCAGACAAAGCTTGTCATCCGGCGAGTAGATAACTGAAGCCCGATAACCATCGATCTGTCGGTTGCCCTGGCAGCGCGTAATCATGGACACACCCTGCAACGACCAGCCGTATCCAACCGGACCATTCACTGAATTGGCATTGTAGAACAAAGCCAATTCCGGCTGCATACCGGCTATCCCGGGCGGCGCACTGATGGCATAGGAAAACAATGGTGAGCCGTTGGCATTGATCACAACAGACTGCGCAGCGTAAACTTGTCCTGTCAGCAGCGCAAGAAAAAGCCCGGCGAAGGAATGTCTGAACGCGATTAAACAGTGACGACTATAAAAGGACTGCATAGTCGAGATCTTCTACAATGCCGTATTTGGCGCAAGTACCCAGTCCAAATGCTCTCACCGGAAGCCCACCCATTTTGGCGGCAACCATTGCAGCCACAAATGCTCTTCCTCCTTCGGTATTGGCATCGAATGCCAATGAGTTAGCATAGGTCGGCACCGCACAACTTGCGGGCGTGCCGGTTGCAGGCGGACTAAAAGTGACTATGCCGAAGCCACTTCCGTCGATCCGAACTGTCAGCACAGTTGCTCCTCCAAATATCACACCGGCAGACACGAGTGGTGTGAAGAACAAACCAATAATTAACAGGCAGATTTTTTTCATTTGCGTCTTTCAGATCAAGTTAAGCAAGCCGGTAGATTAATTTCAAAGCTGGTGAAATAATATCGGGCATCACCAATCCACCGCATCGCTTTTCGCTGATTCTTAACTCGACGTTCGACTAGCCCACCGTCAATGCCGCGTGAAAAAAAAAAGCTGCCTGCAAAATGCAGGCAGCTTTTTTTAAACCGGGAAAAATTAAATTTACTTGTGTTCTTCAGCGTCATGCAAAGCATGTTCTGCAGCGTGTATCGCTTCATGAATATGTTTGCGCACCCGTTCCTGCAAACCTCTGTTTTCCGGATTGTCTTCTTCGCTCGATACATCGGCTTCGGCTTTTTTCAGCAATTCAAGCGCGTGATGCAAACGACCGGCGTGATCCAGGTTCGCATCTTCATGCGTATGGTCACGCACATCTTTGCCGTCATCGATAGCCGCTTTTTTGATTTCGCCAATTGCTTTGTCGATTTCAGTAACCGCAACATCTTCCTGACCACTGACTGCAGCATCGCCTGGACGGTGATCCAGATTCCAGCGCGCGTCGCGCAGATCAGTCAGCGCATGCAAATAGGCAGGGTGCTTGCCTGGCAGATCAGCATGTGCAGCCAATGGCAGCACTGCTGCAAACATTAATGCAAACAAAGAATGTTTCAATTTCATGATCAGAATCCCTCTAGTTATTGAATTAAAAGTTGTACGGCTCTGTTAACCATAATCTCAAACGACGGCAAGTATTTTTTCCTTGCCTGTTACCTTAACGATCAAAGCGTCAGGAGGATGACATATAATTTTTCAATCGCCAACCAGTTAACGACGATCTGCGTTTTATGCAACGCTTTTAATCTTCCTCCCTACCGGATTACCGTCATGACTAACGAATGGTTTTACTGGGCAATCTGCTCAGCCGTGTTTGCCTCACTCACCGCGATATTTGCCAAAATCGGCCTGCAGGGTGTGGACTCCGACCTTGCCACTCTGGTGCGCACTTTTGTCATCATCATTGTGTTAAGCGGCTTTGTCGCCTACGCCGGAAAATGGCAAAACCCGCTGCAGCTTTCTGCAAAGACCTGGCTATTTCTGATTCTGTCCGGTCTTGCGACCGGTGCCTCTTGGGTATGCTATTTTCGCGCACTAAAAATCGGCGAGGCCTCGAAGGTCGCTCCGGTTGATAAATTGAGCCTGTTGCTGGTTGCCCTGTTTGCCGTACTGTTTTTAAACGAACGCCCGAGCCCGAGAGAGTGGATTGGTATCGGACTGGTTGGTTTGGGGGTATTGATACTGGGATTTAAAAAATAAAATTCGCAGTGAAATAAGGACACGAAATAAGAGCTGAAAGCCGGACGAAAAAATACCCGGTCTTTTTGGAGGAGACCGGGTATCGCGAACTGACTGGAACTTTATTTGCCGATAGCCTGGCTGTTTTGGTTCAATTGCTGATTCAATGCGCGTTTATCTGTCTTGGTGATATGACCGTTATCTTGTGAAGCCATCGCTTTTTCTTCACCGTGGATAGTCTTGTCATTGGCCCGTAAATTCTTCGCCTGCGCCTTGTTGATCTGACCGTCTTTTACTTCATTGGTTATCCGTTTGTTCTGGTTTTTCAGGCGATCATTAACTTCGGTACGACGTGGGTGATCTTTGTCCCACTGGGTTTCCTGTGCAAATACCGGCGCTGCCAACATGGTGCCAACGGTGGCGAGAGCGGCTAAAGTCATGGTGATTTTTGTGCTGGTGTTCATGATGTTTTCCCTTTTTGAAGAATTATTAGAATTTCGATTTTTTTCGACTCGCTTTAACTTCCCTGATATGCCGCTAGCTTCGACATGATGCTATAACGACGGCTTTCAGCCTGACGATGACGTCGATTACAAATTGTTGCATTTGATTATCGCCAGTCAGTTTGCCGGCCAAAGACCAAAGTTGCATTTAGCACAAGCTCAAATTCGAACAGACACTTATTTGCTAACCAAATTATCAACTTAGTTAACAACTTTAAAAGTGTATCGGCCCACCCATCGTCCAGTAATGTCGTCTCACTATAAGAAAACATTTATAATCACGCGTTTGCTGTAGCCGTCAGGATCTGCCAAGACGATTTTTCCGCATTTTTCCCTGCGATTTTTTAGTGCGATTTTACTGAGCGATTTTTTAGAGACATATAATGCCGATTTATGCTTACCGTTGTAATGAATGTGGTTATGCCAAAGACGTTTTGCAAAAAATGTCCGATCCGGTGCTGACAGACTGTCCGTCCTGCGGCAAGCCCGAATTTAAAAAACAGGTCACTGCGGCCGGCTTTCAGCTCAAGGGTTCCGGTTGGTATGCAACCGATTTTAAGGGTGGCTCCGGCGGCACATCGGCACCGGCGGCTGAAGGTCAGAAAAAAGAATCGGAATCTGTTAGCGCAGCGGCTCCGGCCAGCAGTGCCGAGACGAGTGGCACTAGCACCACCAGCACCAGCGCAAGCACTTCCACCAAGTAAAAATTTACCAGTAACCCAATGCCCGCCATGCTACGAAAATATTTTATTACCGGCTTACTGATCCTCGTACCCCTCTTCATTACCTTATGGGTGATCCATTCGGTAGTCGGTGTCATGGATCAGTCGCTACTGTTATTGCCGGTTGAATGGCGTCCGGAATCTTTGCTGGGCCACCACATACCTGGAGTGGGAACCATACTCACTCTGCTGATCATTCTGGTGACCGGCATACTTGCCCGTAACGTTATCGGTAACTACGTGCTGGGAGGCTGGGAGGCCATCTTAAATCGCATCCCTATCGTGAATTCGATTTACTCCAGCGTCAAACAGGTGTCGGACACACTATTCTCGTCTGATGGCAATGCCTTCAGAACTGCGGTACTGGTGCAATATCCACGACAAGGGGTATGGACTATCGCGTTTGTGACCGGTGCGCCCAGTCCTGTCGTGCAACAGCATTTACAGGGTGAGTTCGTCAATATCTATGTACCGACTACGCCGAATCCGACTTCCGGATTTTTTCTGATGGTACCGAAAACCGAAGTCATTGAATTGGACATCAGCGTTGAAGCTGCACTGAAGCACATCGTTTCGATGGGTGTGGTGGCGCCGGAACCAAATCCGAACAGATCAAACTAGGCACCAGGTAAACATTAAACAAGCTCGAGGACTCATTACCAATCTGCTCATTACCAGTCAGCTCATTACCATTCTTCTCATTACCATCAATATTAACCGGAACTACCATCATGTCCATGCGAACTCATTATTGCGGCCTAACCACCGAAGCCGTGCTCGATCAAACTGTTAGCCTGTGCGGCTGGGTACATCGTCGTCGCGATCACGGCGGCGTTATTTTTATCGATTTACGCGACCGCGAAGGTCTGGTGCAGGTAGTCTGCGCGCCGGAACAGGCTGAGGTATTTGCCGCCGCTGAACATATCCGCAATGAATTCTGTCTGCGCGTCACCGGTGTAGTGCGCAATCGCCCGGAAGGCACGGTCAACGCGAATTTAAAATCCGGCAAGATAGAAGTGTTATGCCAGGTGTTGGAAGTATTAAATCCGTCGGTGACGCCGCCGTTCCAGTTGGATGATGAGCATTTGTCTGAAACCACCCGGTTGACGCATCGCGTGCTGGATTTGCGTCGTCCGCAGATGCAAAACAATCTGCGCCTGCGTCATAAGGTGACGATGGAAGTGCGTCGCTATCTGGATGCGCTGGGATTCATCGACATCGAAACACCGATGCTGACCAAGTCAACTCCAGAAGGTGCGCGCGATTATCTGGTGCCATCCCGTGTCAATGCCGGACAGTTTTTCGCGTTACCGCAATCGCCGCAACTGTTTAAGCAGTTGCTGATGGTGGCTAACTTCGATCGCTACTACCAGATCACCAAATGCTTCCGCGATGAAGATTTGCGTGCCGACCGTCAACCTGAATTCACCCAGATCGATTGCGAAACATCGTTCCTGTCCGAACAGGAAATTCGTGCGCTGTTTGAAGACATGATTCGCCTGATCTTTAAAAACTGTTTGTCAGTCGAACTGGACAGCACATTCCCGGTGATGGAATACAGCACCGCGATGGGTCTGTATGGCTCCGACAAACCCGATATGCGCGTCAAGCTGGCCTTTACCGATCTGACCGCAGTCATGAAAGATGTCGAATTCAAAGTGTTCTCCGGTGCAGCCAATATGGTCGGCGGTCGCGTGGTTGGCTTGCGTATTCCTGGCGGCGGCGCAATGCCACGTTCGGAAATCGATGCCTACACGCAGTTCGTTGGCATCTATGGCGCAAAAGGTCTGGCTTACATCAAAGTCAACGACAAAGCCGCCGGTCGCAATGGCCTGCAGTCACCTATCGTTAAAAATCTGCACGATGCTGCATTGGCGCAAATCGTCGAATTAACCGGTGCACAGGATGGCGATCTGATTTTCTTTGGCGCCGATAAAGCCAAAATCGTCAACGATGCCATCGGCGCATTGCGCGTCAAAATTGGCCACAGCGAATTCGGCAAAGCCAACGGCCTGTTTGAAAATACCTGGAAGCCGTTGTGGGTGGTCGACTTCCCAATGTTTGAATACGATGAAGAAAGCGCACGCTGGTTCGCCTGTCACCATCCTTTCACCGCACCTAAAGACGGTCATGAAAACCTGTTGGAATCCGATCCCGGCGCGTGTATCGCCAAAGCTTACGATCTGGTCCTGAACGGCTGGGAAATGGGCGGCGGCTCAATCCGTATTCATCAGGCCGATGTGCAAAGCAAAGTGTTCCGTGCCCTGAATATTGATGCAGAAGAAGCGCAGCAGAAATTCGGCTTCCTGCTGGATGCGTTGCAATACGGCGCGCCACCACATGGCGGTTTGGCATTTGGTCTGGATCGTATTGTTACGATGATGGCCGGTGCCGAATCTATCCGCGATGTGATTGCTTTCCCTAAAACACAGCGTGCCCAATGTTTATTGACTCAGGCACCCTCGCCGGTCGATGAGAAGCAGTTGCGTGAATTGCATATCCGCCTGCGCGCCACTGAACCGGTGATTAAAGCATAACAGTCCCACCCGGGGCAATTCAACAAGGCGCGACATATTTACTGTCGCGCCTTTTTTTATTCATAGAATTAACTACAATGAATCTATGCATTACAAAATCCCAGTATCCGTTTTAGTCGTTATTCATACTGCAGACCTACAGGTATTAGTCATGGAGCGCGCAGACAAAGAAGGTTTTTGGCAATCGGTCACCGGCTCAAAAGACAGCCTGGATGAAGCCATTGCGCAGACCGCCGCGCGTGAAGTCAAAGAAGAAACCGGGCTGGATGTCGCGCAATTCCAGCTGAGCGACTGGCATTTGCAGAATGTGTATGACATATATCCGATCTGGCTGCATCGCTATCAGGCTGGCGTCACCAGCAATACCGAGCATGTTTTTGGATTGACTTTGCCCACAACCATGCCCATCACCCTGGCCGAACGTGAACACCGTCAATATCGCTGGCTACCGTATCGCGAAGCTGCCGACTGCTGTTTTTCGGCGTCGAACGCCGAAGCTATTTTGCAGTTGCCGAACCGAATTGCCGCGCCATGAATATCCACGTCGCCACCTACAATATCCATAAAGGTGTCAGCTGGTTTGCACAGAAGCCGCGTATCCACGACATGCGCATTGCACTGGAAAGTCTGGATGCCGATCTGTTATTTTTACAGGAAGTACAGGGGCAACATGACCACCGTGCCGCGCGTCACGAACATTGGCCCAAACAGGGACAACATGATTTCCTGGCCGGTGAACGGCGCCAGGCTGCATATGGCATGAATTCGATTTATCAGCATGGCCATCATGGCAATGCCCTGCTGAGTCGCTATCCTATTCTGCACAACAGAAATCAGGATGTGTCGGATCACCGTTTTGAAGAACGCGGCATCTTGCACTGCATCGTGCAATTGCCACAGCAGGAAGTGCATTGTTATGTGGTGCATTTTGGTCTGTTTGCCGGCGGTCGGCGCAGACAAACCGACTTGCTGATTCAGGCCATACACGACGAAACGCCGCCCGACGCGCCGTTAGTCATTGCCGGCGATTTTAATGACTGGCGCAATCACTTGAGCGATCCGTTGCGCATTGCATTGGGTGTCGAAGAAGTGTTTGAACATTTGTCGCTGCCATCGCCTGGCAGGCAACCTAAAGCCGCCAAAACCTTTCCGGTTGGCGCACCGCTGTTGTCACTGGATCGGATTTATGTGCGCGGCATTAAAATTAAATCTGCCAGGGTGTTGGGCGGTTCGCCATGGAAAAGCCTGTCGGACCATGCTCCTCTGACAGCGGATTTGGAATTGTAGGGTAGCCGTTCCCTCGGGACAGACGGGGATAACAATGAGGAGTCTATGGGTCTGCAACGCCAAGTCAACTTCACCGAAGGTAACCACCTGACGCTATTGCACAATGGCGTAGAATTTTTTCCCGCGTTAATTTCCGCCATCGATGCGGCCCAGACCGACATCTATCTGGAGACTTACCTTTTTTCGGAAGACATTACCGGAAAATTGGTACATGACGCGCTGTGTCGCGCTGCGCAGCGTAACGTAGTCGTCCATGTCATTGCAGACTGGCTGGGTACCGGTAATCAGCGCTCCAAGGAACTGGCGCAAAGCTTTCATGCTGCCGGCGTGCAGTTCCGTCGCTTTAATCCCTGGTTCACGCGCGGCCTGGCGCGCACTCATCGCAAATTATTCGTCGCCGACCAACAGGTCGCCATCATCGGCGGCATCAACATCAATCATGACCTGTTCGCTGAAGGCGAAAATAAACATGTGTTGACCTATCCGCGCTGGGATTTTGCCACCAGCATTACCGGGCCACTGGTCGCTGAGATTTATCAACTCATGTCTGAACAATGGCAACGTATCGGCAAACTGGATTTGCGTCTGCGACTCAAACTGTTCGTAAAAAAAAGACCCGCTGCTTTTGCGCCACATCAGCCTATCGTTGCAGGCTTGGCGCCACGCGACAACGTGCTGTACCGCCGCACCATACAAAAAGCGTATCTGCACGCGCTGGGCAACGCAAAACATCAGGCGTTGATTGCGACACCCTACTTCGCACCCGGGCGCAAATTCAGAAATGCATTGATCAGCGCCGCCAATCGCGGTGTGCGCGTCACGCTGCTAATTGGTACCGGTGACTTCCGCATGCAGGATGCCGTGGCACACTCGTTTTATCGCAAATTGCTCAGCCAGGGCGTAGAAATATTTGAATATCAAAAATCACAGCTGCATGCGAAAGTCGCCGTGGTGGATAATGAATGGTCAACCATAGGATCAAGTAACTGCGACGGGTTGAGTCTGTTTATCAATCAGGAAGCGAATGTCTTAATAAAAGATCACGCATTTTCCGCGCAACTCGCAGAAGCCATTTTGCTGGGCATTGCGGACAGCGTTGCGATCAACCGCGCCGACTACGAAAATATTTCGTGGCGCAGAAAATTTTGGTACGGCTGTGCGTTTTTTATCTATAGTGCAGTAATCAGATTGATAGCCGTCGAAGATCTGATGTAAAAACTTTATCTTTTATCTGTATCCGTAATAGAAATTCCCCTCTAATGCTGCATTCTTGTTTGACATTTACGTGGGCGTGAATAATAGTACGGTCGTTCGATTAATTTTAACGTAAAGCAACTTCCCGCCAGTGGCAAACAACACAATCCAATGTCAACTTCAAACAAAATCATGCGTAAAGGGGAACTGACCCGGGCAGCCATTTTAGAGATGGCGCTGCAGCTTGCTTCGCGTGACGGACTGGAAGGTCTGACGATAGGCTTGCTTGCGGATCAGATGCAAATGAGTAAATCGGGCGTGTTTGCGCATTTCGGTTCACGCGAAGATTTGCAGCTGGAAGTCATCAAGCTGTACCACGCCAATTTTGAACAGGAAGTGTTTTATCCCAGCCTGAAAGAGCCGCGCGGATTAGCCCGTTTGCAGTCCATGTTTTTAAACTGGGTCAACCGGGCCTCGGTAGAAATCGCGTCAGGCTGTATTTATATCAGCGGTGCGGTTGAATACGACGACAGGCCGGGTGAGTTGCGCGAGAAGCTGTCCGCGATGGTCACGACCTGGCAGCAGGCCTTGCGGCGCGCCACCGTACAGGCCATCAACTGCGGCGATCTGAATGCAGACACAGACCCGGACCAACTGGTGTTTGAAATGTATGGGCTGATTTTGGCGTTACACCACGATGCGCGTTTTTTAAAAATACCCGGCAGCTTTGACCGGGCGCACAGCGGGTTTCAACGACTCATCACCATCTACAGCAGCCAGACAAAAAAATCGGACAAAGAACATGCAGTAACATGAATCAGACTAGAAGCGAACTTTTAAAACCGCACTTCAACACCGCATTTTTAAGATTTTAACGATCAGTGACTAACACTTCAGGAGAACATAATGGGTCAATACATAGCACCAATGCGCGACATGCAATTTGTACTGCACGAATTACTGCATGTGGAAGAACAACTCAAGGACCTGCCACCCTACGCAGAAATTGACACTGACATCATCAACCAGGTGCTGGAAGAAGGCGGTAAATTTACTTCGCAAGTCCTGTTCCCGTTAAATCACTCAGGTGATCGTGAAGGCTGCCACTATAACAAGGACGATCAGTCCGTCACTACTCCAAAAGGTTTCAAGGCAGCGTACGAACAATATGTTGCAGCAGGTTGGCCATCGCTGTCCTGCGATCCTGAATACGGCGGACAAGGTCTGCCACTGGTAATCAACAATTCATTTTATGAAATGATGAACTCCGCCAATCAGGCCTGGACGATGTACCCGGGACTGTCGCACGGTGCTTATGAATGTATTCACGAGCATGGCACGCCAGAACAACAAAAACTGTATTTACCGAAACTGGTTGCAGGTACATGGACCGGCACGATGTGCCTGACCGAACCGCATTGCGGCACTGATCTGGGCATGTTGCGCAGCAAAGCAGAACCACAGGCTGACGGCTCATACAAAATTACCGGTAACAAAATCTTTATCTCGGCCGGTGAGCATGACATGGCTGAAAACATTATCCATCTGGTGTTGGCACGTTTGCCTGGCGCACCGGAAGGTTCCAAAGGTATTTCACTGTTTATTACGCCTAAATTTTTGCCGAATCCGGACGGCACGCTGGGCGCACGCAACCCGATTACCTGTGGCGCGATCGAAGAAAAAATGGGGATACACGCCAATTCCACCTGCCAGATCAATATGGATGGCGCAACCGGCTGGTTGATCGGCGGCCCGAACAAAGGCCTGCAAGCCATGTTCGTATTCATGAATGCGGCACGTTTGGGTGTGGGCATGCAAGGTTTGGGTATCACCGAGATCGCTTATCAAAATGCGCTGGTGTACGCCAAAGACCGTTTGCAAATGCGCAGCCTGTCGGGTATCAAGGCACCGGATAAACCGGCGGATCCGATTATCGTGCACCCGGACGTACGTCGCATGTTACTGACTGCCAAAGCGTATGCCGAAGGTGCGCGTGCATTCTGTTCTTATGTCGCTTTGCAGCTCGACAAAGAATTGAACCACCCTGATGAAGATGTGCGTAAAGAATGTGCCGATCAGGTTGCCTTGCTGACCCCGGTCATCAAGGCATTTATTACCGATAACGCCTGGGTCGCCGCGTCTGAATGTATGCAGGTGTATGGCGGTCATGGCTTTATCGCCGAATGGGGCATGGAGCAATATGTCCGTGATGCGCGTATCAACATGATTTACGAAGGCACCAATACTATTCAGTCACTGGATTTATTAGGCCGTAAGATCCTCATGGACAACGGCGCCAAGTTACGCAAATTCGGCGAGCAGATTAAAGCCTTTGTTGAGGAGAACGGTACCGATGAAGCCATGAGTGAATTCATCACACCGCTGGGCGATATCGGCGACAAGGTTACCAAACTGACTATGGAAATCGGCATGAAGGCATTCCAGAACCCAGATGAAGTCGGCGCCGCTGCAGTACCTTATCTGCGTGTGGTGGGCCATATGATTTATGCCTACTTCTTCGCACAAATGGCCAAGATAGCGTTGGAAAAACAAGATTCAGGAGATACTTTTTACAAAGCAAAACTGGCTACGGCCCGCTTTTACTTTGCGCGTCTGTTACCTGAGACAGCGATGTTAATTCGTCAGGCGCGTTCCGGTTCGGCAAATCTGATGGCTCTGGATGCAGATTTGTTTTAATTCAGTTCGGATTAGTTTAGGTTCGCGACGTTTAGCTTGATTTAACTTCGCGAATGTTAAGTTTAACGAATTTTAAGTTTAACGAATTTAAGTTTAATTCTGAGGCGTGCATTTACCCTGTTAAATCGCGCCTCTTTTCAACCGTTATATTGAGGCAAATAATGACAAATTTCATCGTAAAAAAAGTCGCCGTCCTGGGCGCAGGTGTAATGGGTGCACAGATCGCCGCGCATTGCGTCAACGCAAAAGTGCCAGTGGTTCTGTTTGATTTACCGGCAAAAGAAGGCCCGAAAAATGGCATCGTATTACGCGCCATCGAGAATCTGAAAAAATTAAACCCGGCGCCGTTCGGCAACAAAGATGACGCGGCCTATATCGAAGTCGCCAATTACGAAGACAATCTGGAACTATTAAAAGGCTGCGATCTGATTATTGAAGCAATCGCGGAACGGATGGACTGGAAACACGATCTGTACCAGAAAGTCGCGCCGTACATTGCAGCTGATGCGATATTTGCATCCAACACGTCCGGCCTGTCGATTACCTCATTGTCGGACGGTTTCAGCGGTGATTTAAAATCACGCTTCTGCGGCGTGCATTTCTTCAACCCACCGCGTTATATGCATCTGGTTGAATTGATTCCTACCGTTGCTACCGCCCCGCACATCATCGACCAGCTCGAAGGTTTCCTGACTACGACCTTGGGCAAAGGCGTGGTACGTGCGAAAGACACACCTAACTTTATCGCAAATCGTGTCGGTATTTTCGGTATGCTGGCCACCATGTATGAAGCAGAAAAATTTGGTTTGAGCGTCGATGTGGTTGATGATCTGACTGGTAAAAAACTCGGTCGCGCTTCATCCGGCACATTCCGTACTGCTGACGTAGTCGGTCTGGATACGATGGGACATGTAATCAAAACCATGCAGGACACATTGAAAAATGATCCTTTCTTCCCGGTCTATGAAACGCCTGAAGTATTGACCAAGTTGATCGCCGCTGGCGCACTCGGTCAAAAATCAGGCGCAGGTTTCTACAAAAAAGTCGGCAAGGATATCCAACGTCTGGATTTCAAAACCGCACAGTATGTACCTGGCGGCGCGAAGGCAGATGATTTGGTCGGACGAATTTTAAAGGAAAAAGATCCGGTCAAAAAAATGAAGGCGTTGCGCGATTCAACCAATCCGCAGGCGCAGTTCTTGTGGGCGATATTCCGTGATGCGTTCCATTACATCGCCGTGCATTTGGACACAGTGGCTGATAACGCCCGCGATATCGATTTCGCGATGCGCTGGGGATTCGGCTGGCAGGTAGGTCCGTTTGAAACATGGCAGGCATCCGGTTGGCAGCAGGTAGCGGGCTGGGTCAAGGAAGATATCGAAGCAGGCAAGGCAATTTGTGCAGCGCCGTTGCCGGCATGGGTATTTGAGGCGGATCGCACCGGTGTGCATACTGCCGCAGGTTCGTGGTCAGCCGTTAGCAAATCGTATGTGCCGCGTTCTACTTTGCCGGTTTACGAGCGTCAGGCATTCCGCGCTACGGTATTGGGCGAAGGCTCGCCAACTGGCGCAACGGCCGGAACAACATTCTTTGAAGATGACTCCGTGCGTATCTGGCATCAGAATGACGACGTGCTGATTCTGTCACTGAAAACTAAAATGCATGTGATCGGACCTGACGTGATTGCCGGTATGGAAAAAGCAGTTGCTGAAGCCGAGAAGAATTACAAAGGGCTGGTCATCTGGTCCGCCGATGCGGCCGAAGGCGGTGCCTTCTCAGCCGGTGCAGATCTGCAATCGATGCTGCCGCTGTTTATGTCCGGCGGTGTCAAAGCGATCGAACCTATGGTCGCCAAACTGCAGCAGGCACATCTGGCATTGAAATATGCGAATGTACCGGTGGTTGCTGCTGTTGCCGGCCTGGCTCTGGGTGGCGGTTGCGAATTGATGATGCATACGGCAAAACGCGTTGCGTCAATTGAATCGTATATCGGTCTGGTTGAAGTCGGTGTTGGTTTGATCCCTGCCGGTGGCGGATTGAAAGAAGCAGCTTTACGTGCTGCGGCTGATGCCAAAGGCACGGACATTCTGCAGTTCCTGAAAAACTATTTCACCAATGCAGCGACTGCTGCGGTATCGAAATCAGCGCTGGAAGCCAAAAAAATGGGCTATCTGTCCGCCGATGATGTGATTGTGTTCAACCCGTATGAATTGCTGCATGTGGCAAAAGTTGAAGCACGCGCCATGTTCGATGCCGGTTATCGCGCTCCGCATAAAGCGTTGATTCCAGTTGGCGGACGTTATTCGATGGCTACCATCACTGCGCAATTGGTCAATATGCGTGACGGTGGATTTATCTCGGCGCATGACTATAAGCTCGGCGCGATGATTGCCGAAATCGTCTCAGGCGGTGAAATTGAAAATGGCAGTATCGTGAATGAACAATGGTTGTTGGATTTAGAGCGTAAGGCGTTTATGGAGTTGTTGAACAATCCAAAAACGCAGGAACGCATCATGGGCATGATGCAGACCGGCAAACCGGTACGTAACTAATCTATACGCAACTAAGTCGACTATTTTAAGGAGCACATAAAATGACTAAACAACTTCAAGACGCTTATATCGTCGCAGCGACCCGCACACCTATCGGTAAATCGGGACGCGGCATGTTTAAAAATACCCGCCCGGATGATTTGCTGGTGCGCGTTCTGCAATCTGCCGTTGCACAAGTGCCTAACCTGGATCCGAAGTTAATCGAAGATGCCATCATCGGCTGTTCGTTCCCTGAAGCCGAACAGGGTAGCAATCTGGCTCGTATGGCAGTGTTGCTGGCAGGACTGCCGAACACTATCGGAGGCGTCACGATCAATCGCTTTTGCGCGTCGGGCATTACTGCAGTCGCCATGGCAGCTGACCGGATTCGTGTCGGGCAGGCTGATGTGATGATAGCCGGTGGTGCGGAATCGATGTCGATGGTGCCCATGATGGGTCATCATCCGTCCATGAACATGGGTATTTTCAAAGAAGAAAATATCGGTATGGCATACGGCATGGGACTGACTGCAGAAAAAGTCGCGCAGCAATGGAAAGTGTCGCGTGAAGATCAGGATGCGTTCTCACTGCAATCGCATCAGCGCGCTATCGCTGCGCAAAATGCCGGCTACTTCGATGCTGAAACCACCTCGGTTGATATCATTGAGCGTATTCCAAATCTGGCTACCGGTCAGATCGAACTCAAAACCCGCACAGTCAATCGTGATGAAGGCGCACGTCCAGATACATCGCTGGAAGGTCTGGCAAAACTCAAAGCGGTATTTGCCGCCAAAGGAACTGTCACTGCAGGAAATAGTTCGCAAACTTCCGATGGTGCCGGTGCATTAATTCTGGTCAGCGAAAAAATTCTGAAGCAGTTTAATCTGACGCCGCTGGCGCGTTTTTCTTCTTTCGCAGTACGTGGCGTTCCACCGGAAATCATGGGTATCGGTCCAAAAGAAGCGATTCCGGCTGCCTGTCGCGCCGCAGGCATTACGCAAGACGATATCGGCTGGTTTGAATTGAACGAAGCGTTTGCTGCACAATCGTTGGCAGTGGTCAGAGATCTGGGATTGGATCCAGCCAAAGTCAATCCTATGGGCGGTGCGATTGCATTGGGCCATCCGTTGGGTGCGACCGGCGCGATCCGTTCAGCTACCGTGATTCATGCTATGCGTCGTAACAAGCTGAAATACGGTATGGTGACGATGTGCGTTGGTACCGGTATGGGCGCAGCTGGTATTTTTGAATTGATGTAAATAAATACGCAGATTTGCAGGTTGGGCCACGCATGGCAGCTTGAGCTGCTCCTTGTAGGTTGGGCTAGGCCTTGTAGGTTGGGCTGCGCCTCACCAGCCCAACACTCCGCGTCAAACACAGAACTGCCATCAATTCAAAGAACGTTGGGCTGATGAATCGTAGCCCAACCTACAGAATCGTAGCCCAACCTGCAAACTGGCCTAATTTAAGGAAACACAATGGACATCCTCACCAACAAACAAGACGGCGTATTGACAATCACCTTCAACCGCCCTGCAAAAAAAAACGCCATCACCGCCGACATGTATCAGGCGATGGCCGATGCACTGCGTGACGCCGAAACAGACGATGAAGTTCGCGTCATTTTATTTACCGGTCAGGAAAGCATTTTCACTGCCGGTAATGACCTGGAAGATTTTATGAAGCACGCCTCGCAATTCAACGAGTCCAGTTCAATTATCCAATTCATGCACGCTTTGAGCAGTTCACCGAAACCGATCATCGCGGCAGTGGCCGGCTTGGCTGTTGGTATCGGCACCACCATGCTGATGCATTGCGATCTGGTGTATTTGGCCGACAACGCCAAACTCACCATGCCGTTTGCCCAGCTCGGATTGTGCCCTGAATTTTCCTCCAGCCTGTTGCTGCAGCGAGTCGCGGGCTACCATCGCGCAGCAGAAAAATTAATGCTGGGCGAGGCGTTTGGCGCGCAGGAAGCGGTTGATATGGGATTGGCCAACAGAGTAGTGAGTGCTGCAGAATTACTGGAATTCGCCAATCAACAGGCGGCCAAACTGGTAGCGTTGCCCGCTGCATCACTGCGCGCCACGAAACGGCTAATGAAATCCAGCCAGACAGGTTTAATGAACGAAGTTATGCAGGATGAATTAAAACAGTTTGGACTAATGTTGAATGGCCCGGAAGCCAAAGAAGCGTTTATGGCGTTTTTTCAGAAACGCAAACCGGACTTCAGCCAGTTTTCGTAAATTATGGCGAGGGGGTCACGCTGCGTGACACCCTGTCTACTATTTGTTGTTGCGCATCAGCCTGCAAACTATCCAACACTATCCGTTCCGGCATGGAGCGCAGCCAGGTCAGTTGACGTTTGGCCAGCTGGCGAGTTGCGATGATGCCGCGCTCGCGAAATTCAGCATAATTATACTCGCCGTCCAAATGTTCCCAGGCCTGCCGATAGCCGACACAGCGCATGGAGGGCATGGTCAGATTCAAATCGCCGCGGGCGCGCAAAGCACGCACCTCATCTAAAAATCCCTGCTCCAGCATCACATCAAATCGCTGTGCAATGCGTTGATGCAGAACGCTGCGATCACCAGGCTCCAATGAAAATGCCTGCATGTTTAGCGCAGGCTTGCTGGTCGTTTGCTGTGCAAATAAAGTGGAAAGAGGTTGCCCGGTTTGTTCGATAATCTCCAGCGCACGCTGTATGCGCTGCGTATCGCCGGGCGGCAAACGCTGCGCGGTGATCGGGTCCAACTCCGCCAATCTGGCATGCAATCTGGCTATACCGTGCTCTGCAATTTCCGCATCCAGTTTCGCGCGTATTTCCAGATTCGCGGGGGGCAAATCTCCCAATCCGTCCATCAGCACCTTGAAATACATCATGGTGCCACCGACCAATAATGGCATCTTGTTACGCGCGATTATCTCGTCAACCAGCTTTAACGTATCGGTCCTGAACTGTGCAACCGAATAGCTTGCTGCCGGGTCGATAATATCGATTAAATGATGGGGTACCGCGTCGAGTTCAGCCGCGTTCGGCTTGGCGGAACCAATATCCATTTCACGATAGATCAGCGCGGAATCCACCGAAATAATTTCACACGGTATCCGTTGCGCTATCGCCAGCGCGGCAGCGGTTTTGCCCGATGCCGTGGGCCCCATGATAGCGATGACTTTCGGTGGCATCATTGCCCGCGCAAAAATAATTTATCCAAATCGTTGAGCGCCAATTGCACCCAGGTCGGACGGCCGTGATTACATTGATCAGCGCGTTCGGTGTGCTCCATCTGCCGTAACAGCGCATTCATTTCAACCGTAGTTAAACTCCGGTTGGCCCGCACTGCACTGTGGCAAGCCAGCGTGCCGAGCAATTCGTTACGTCTTTCGACCAGCACGCGTGAAGCGCCGAATTCTGCAACATCACGCAGGACGTCGCGCGCCAGCGATTCTGCATCGGCATTTTTTAACAGACTGGGAATTGCACGCACAGCCAATGTGGTAGGCGACAGTACGGCAATCTCAAAACCCAGTGAACGCAATACCTGCTGGTGTTCTTCAACCACGTTCACCGCTTGCGGATCGGCATAGAAGGTGACCGGGATCAGCAGATTCTGCACCGCCATCGCATCGTCATCCAGAGCGTTTTTCAACTGTTCGTACAAAATTCGTTCGTGAGCGGCGTGCATATCCACCAATACCAGGCCGCGACTATTTTGCGCCAACACAAATACGCCATGCAGTTGGGCGAGCGCGAATCCCAGCGGGTATTCATCGGCATCGCTTTCCGGATACGCTGAGGCCGTCTGGCGTACTTCCAGCGACGCGGTCGCGGATGGCGCGTTAAACAAAGCACCGTACGATGACGTCGATTGCGCAACGCCATACTCGGTGGCGCGTTGAAATAGCGGTGTTTGCGATTGTGTATATGAATCTGGCCGCCAGCTATTTACAGAAGCAGGCCGTTGCGCAAAATTTAAATCCGCTGCGGCCAAGGGTGCCGGGGTCGCGCCAAATGCCGTTGCAGAAGTTTGCGACAGCGCTGCCTGAACTGCATGAAATACAAACTGGTGTATTGCACGCCCATCGCGAAATCGCACTTCAATCTTGGACGGGTGCACATTCACATCAACTAACGCCGAATCAAGATCCAACGCCAGTACATAACTCGGATAGCGATCGCCATGCAGCACATCCTGATACGCCGCGCGTACGGCATGGGTGAGCAATTTATCGCGCACGTAACGACCATTCACATAAAAATATTGCGCGTCGGCGCGTGCTTTTGAAGCGGTCGGTAATCCGGCGTAGCCATGCAAGCGCAATGGACCTGCGACCTGATCAATCGCCAAACGCGCTTCGGCAAATTCCTGGCCCATGATTTGCGCGCTACGCTTATCCAGATTACCGACGTTCCAGTGGTCTACCGTTTTTCCGTTATGCGATAACGTGAACGTGACGTCAGGTCGCGCCAACGCAATCCGTTTTACCACATCGGCGCAGTGACCGAATTCGGTCTGCTCGGTCTTTAAAAATTTACGTCGCGCCGGCGTATTGAAATACAGCTCCTGCACATCGACAGTAGTACCCTGTGCGCCTGACGTTGGGCTAACCGATCCGTTTTCGATCTGATACGCATGCTGCGCGTCAGCGGTTCTGGAGCTCAGTGTAAATTGCGACACAGATGCAATCGACGCCAAGGCCTCGCCGCGAAATCCTAATGTCGCGACATTTTCCAGATCAGTGAGTGAAGCAATTTTCGAGGTCGCATGCCGGGCCAGTGCCAGCGGCAACTGTTCCTGAGAGATACCGCGCCCGTTATCAATAATGGCAATGCGCTTGACCCCGCCCTGATCGAGTCGCACGGTAATTTGCGTAGCACCTGCGTCGAGCGCATTCTCCAGCAATTCTTTAACAACCGCAGAGGGACGCTCAACGACTTCGCCTGCCGCGATTTGGGAAATGAGATGATCAGGCAGGGCCTGTATCGGACGAATTGGGGTGGGATTTTGTGTCATAGAGCAAGATTATAAATCGTATTTAGACTAACTCGGATAGTGTATTATTTCGGCTCACTTCGCGACCACGTTAGGAAAATGATGGATTTTATGCAGCTAATCGGCATGATTTTGCATGTTGACAAAACCCTGGGCCTGTTCATTGCCCAGTACGGCACCTTGATTTATGCCATTCTGTTCGCCATCATTTTTTGTGAAACCGGTTTAATCGTATTGCCATTTTTACCCGGCGATTCATTGCTGTTTATTGCCGGAACCTTCTGCGCAAGCGGTGCGATGGACCCGTCGCTGTTGTGCCTGCTGCTTGCGGCGGCCGCCATATTGGGCAACACCGTCAATTACTGGGTCGGCAATCTTATCGGGCATAAGGTCTATGAACATGACTACGCCTGGATCAATAAAGAGGCGCTCAGAAAGACCCATACTTTTTATGAAAAACACGGCGGCAAAACCATCGTGTTGGCGCGCTTTCTTCCCATAGTCAGAACTTTCGCGCCGTTTGTGGCGGGAGTCTCTGAAATGACGCATAGCAAATTCCAGCTCTACAATGTCATCGGCGCATCGGCGTGGGTCGCTTTACTGGTGATGGCGGGTTATTTTCTCGGCGACGTTCCCCTGTTAAAAAATCATCTCAATACTATCGCGTTGATTGGTGTGGCTTCAGCAATTGTTCCATTAATGCTTAGTGCCGCATGGAAGCTGATCAAAAATCTTAAAACGAAAAACAATTAAAATAGTATGCGAAGGTGATGCAGAATCGCAGCATCACCTTAACATCCCACATTACTGATCAACAAACAGCTTAGTGCTCGTTCTCGTGCTCACGCTTTTCTGATCCTTCTTCCTTCGGCTTCTTGGGTTGTGCCGCTGGCTTCGGTTCCGGAGCAGGCTTATATTGATTCAAATTCTGCTGCGGCTGCTGATATTGCTGAGTCTGCTGCTGATACTGTTGAGGCTTAGGCGCAACTTGCTGTGGTTGCGGCACCGTCGGTTTCTGTTCAACCTGCTGAGGCTTGTATCCATTTTGTTGGTAGCGATTGTCCGGAACCGGCGCCGCAGGGTTGCTCACCGGATGAGCGGCGGGTTGCGGCGCGTACGATGGCTGCACCGCTTGCTGTGCAGCTGGATGTGCCTGATTAATCACAGACGGCGCAGGCGACACTATCGCATGCACAACCTGCGCCGGCGGCAACATGGCAGGTTGATGACCGGCGACGTAAGCTGGTATCGGCTTGCTCGATGCCGGTTGCGGCGCATACGCTTTGACTACCGGCGTCATTGCAGCAGCAAGATGCGGCTGTACTGGCACGGAGTTATTAAATGCCTGACCGTTGGCTGTCGTACCCGGTGGCGCGACTATCGTCACGTTGGTGATATTGGTCACGTTAGAAATATTTCTGACGTTATTGACGGTCGTAATACGCATACCCTGATTAATAATCGGCGGTGCGCTGGTTACTACGGCGGGCGCTGTACCGATAGGTGCGGGAACAATCAAACCGAAATGCGAACCCGGTGGCGGTGGTACAAAAACACCTTCCGGACCTGAACAACGCGGACCGGCGATCACACCTGCCGCAACAACCCCAATCGTAATACTGATACCTAATGGTGGCGGTACGAATGCAACGCCGGGCGCTGCCCAGTAGCCGTTCACGAATACCACGCCACCACCGCGATTTTCATAATAAGGATTCACCCAACCATATCCCGGTTGCGGCGGACCGGCCCAACGGCCATGTGCCCACACCCAGTTCCCTTCCCACACCCAGTACCCTCCAGTCCAGATCGCACCCGCATACGGCATTGGCGGTGGCATTTCCACCAACATCGGTGGCGGAGCCCAGGCGACCAACACGGGGGCTGGCTGGCCCATCGGTGGCTCAACATAAACGCTGACTACGGGCTGCGGAGAAGGCGGCTGATACGACGCATCGTACTGAGGTGGCTGATACTGAGATTGATACTGCGATTGATACTGCGATTGATACTGCGGCTGGTATTGGGGCGGTGGCGGATAGCCGGGCTGGTATTGGGGCGGTTCATACACGTGGGCAGGTTCAACCACGCAGCCGCTCAACAGAACGGCGGTGCCAATAATTAGTCGCTTCATTACGTCCCCTGGTTATGCCCGGAATTGGGCCAGATTATTTTTTGTGTAATGGCAGAACGCGCCCGACAACCATCTGGTTGACAAACTTATATTTGCTGGACGTCGCCAGCATTTCAATGCCGAATTATTGCGAGCTATTGCGATCAGCAGGGTGATGCACACCATCGTTGGTTGGTACGTCCGGAATATCGAACGGGTTGACGCCTTCCAGACAACCGACGTTGTAGCCATATTCTTGGGGATTGGAACGTCGTTGATGGTGGGTATAAATGCCGCAGATTGAACAAAAATAGTGCTTCGCCGTATTGCTGTTAAATTGGTACAACTTCAATACATCATGGCCTTTGACGATAGTAATTCCAGACAGCGGGACCGACGCAACTATGGCGCCCTTTCTTCGACAGATGGAACAATCGCAGCGACGCGGATTAACGACGCCATCCGGCAGATCAAGCAGCAATTCCACGGCACCGCAATGGCAGGTGGATTTATGCTGGGCACGGATGATAGCAGGCCCAATTTTTTTCAACATGCTGACTCCTTAATCTGTCTAAACCAGACGATTTTTTGACAGCGGTGGCTTCTTGGAAAAATAGCGATTGATACCCTTTAAAATCGCCTCGGCCATCTGATCCTGGTAATTATCATCCAATAATTTCGCTTCTTCTTCAGGATTGGAGATAAACGCCGTTTCAATTAATACGCTGGGGATATCCGGTGCTTTTAACACGGCAAAGCCAGCCTGCTCCACCGAGCCTTTGTGCAGTCGATTGATACCGCCTATTTCACTTAGAATTGCACCGCCCAGTTTCAGGCTATCGCTGATTTGCGCCGTGGTGGAGAGATCAAGCAGGACGCTAGCTAGCTGTCGGTCATGATTTTTAATGTTAACGCCGCCTATCAAATCCGCCGAGTTTTCCTTATTCGCCAGCCAGCGCGCCGCAGTCGAACTGGCGCCTTTATCCGACAAGGCAAAAACCGAAGAACCGCGCGCCGTGGGTTCGATAAACGCATCCGCATGTATTGACATGAATAAATCTGCCTGAACCTTGCGCGCCTTTTCAACCCGGACATTGAGCGGCACAAAAAAGTCCGCGTCGCGCGTCAAAAATACACGCATATTCGGTTGCATTTCAATTTTTGCCTTGAGCCGTTTGGCGATAGCCAGAACGACATCTTTTTCACGATTGCCGCCTCGCCCGATTGCACCGGGATCTTCTCCGCCATGACCCGGATCCAGCGCGATAGTGACCATGCGAGTCAGTTGCGGAACATTTTTTAAATCCGGCGATGCTAGCGACTGTTCGGGATTGGGATTTAATTTCGGTTGCGGTATGGGTTGAGGAATGGGCTGCGGTGCGACTTGCTGCTCTATCGGCGCTTGCGGTGTCGGATCAGCTTTGGCCACCGGCTGGTCCTGCAGCCACTGTCCTTTTTCTATCAACGCCTCTATCGGATCTACCGGATGCACCGGATACAAGTCAAATACCAGACGATATTGATATTCACCGACCGGCTGCAAGGAAAACACCTGCGGATTAATTTCTTCTTTAAGATCAAAAACCAGCCTCACCACATTCGGTCGATTTTGCCCGACCCTGACCTGTTTGATATACGGATCGTTGGGTTGAATTTTTGCGATGATTTCTTTCAAGGTGGAATTCAACTCCAAACCGTCTACATCGACCACCATGCGCAGCGGATCTTTGACCAAAAATTGGGTTGCCTTTAATTCAACATCACCTTCCAACGTAACGCGCGTATATTCCTCCGCCGGCCATACTCGAACCGCCAGAATTTGCGACGCATAAGATAATTTGGGAACCAGAACGGACAGTAGCAGCGTGGCGCCAGTTTTCAGGAAAATGCGGCGCGATTTTTTTTTAACTATTTTTTTTGACGTATTCACAGATTGGGCGCAAAGTTTAATTGATTCAGACATGCACTTCCTTTATCCGATATGGCACGTAATTCTACATGACGCCCGGTACCGGCAACAGTCAAATGCACCTCAAGGTCAGGCAGCGGCAATACCTTCGCTCCTTTTTCCGGCCATTCGACGATACATATTGTGCTGTGATTAAATACATCCCTAAACCCGGCTTCCAAAAATTCGTCCGGACTACTCATCCGATACAAATCAAAATGCATCACAGTAGTTTGCTGACCTGCCAACTGAATTTGATAAGGTTCTGCCAATGTATAGGTTGGACTTTTTACATGCCCAACAACACCTGCAGCATGCAATAGCGCGCGCGTTAATGCGGTCTTCCCTGCGCCCAAATCGCCATACAGATAAATGACCAGGCCAGGCACCAAGCGATGAGCCAGACAGCGTCCCAGCGCATCTGTTGCGGCTTCGTTTTTCAAACGCGTTTTAAATTGGGCGGTATTTTGCTGCATCGTATTGCTGTATCTCTTAAGATAGTAGAATTCGGACAATTGCTTTAATGAATTATTCACATGATAAACGACAATGACCTGGCAATGCGCATTAAAGCTTGGGGGAAAGAATTAGGATTCTCTGAAGTCCGCATTGCAGATATCGATTTATCCGAACAGGAAGCCGGATTTACGGCGTGGCTGGCGGCCGGGCATCACGGCGAAATGACGTATATGGAAACGCACGGCTTAAAGCGCGCCAGACCCGCAGAACTGGTACCAGGAGCGCAGCGTGCAATCATGGTACGTATGGATTACCTGCCACAACACACCCGATCAGATTGGCGTGATATTGAAAAGCAGGCCAGTGCACAACCGCAACAGGCTGTCATCTCGATTTATGCGCGTGGGCGCGATTATCACAAAGTGATGAAAGGCCGCCTGCAGCAATTGGCTGATCGCATCGAGTCTGAAACCGGTCAATTTGGTTATCGCGTATTTACTGATTCCGCACCGGTGATGGAAGTCGCGCTGGCGGAAAAGGCCGGCCTGGGATGGCGTGGCAAACACACTTTGCTGTTGAACCAACATGCCGGATCGATTTTCTTTATCGGAGAAATTATCACCGATCTGCCTTTGCCGGTTGATGCGCCCGTTACCGAACACTGCGGCAGCTGCAGCGCCTGCATGACTTGCTGCCCGACCCAGGCGATTGTGGCGCCCTATGAAGTTGACGCGCGGCGCTGCATATCCTATCTGACCATCGAACTCAAAGGCAGTATTCCTCTGGATCTAAGACCGCTGATCGGAAATCGGGTCTACGGTTGCGATGATTGCCAGTTATATTGCCCATGGAATAAATTTGCGCAGCCCAGTGACCAGCCGGATTTCGCGGTCAGGCACGGGCTTGATCACGTCAGCATGATAGCGTTGTTCAGTTGGGATGAAGCGGAGTTCCTGGAAAAAATGGCAGGCAGTCCGATACGACGTATCGGCTACCTGAGATGGCTGAGGAATTTGGCGGTTGGATTAGGTAATGCAAAACGGACGTTAAGGTTATCCGGACTATCTACTGGCGAGCTTGATGTCGCATTGAAAAAACGTTCTGCAGATCCATCTGAACTGGTGCGCGAGCACGTTCTGTGGGCACTGCAGCAGTAGTCTGCCAGATCGTCACCGGATCACGGTTGCCAATTCGATTGCGGTTTTCACTTCCATTTTATCCAGAATATTTGCCCGATGTACTTCAACAGTACGCATGCTGATACCCAGGTTATCTGCAATGACCTTATTCATTTTCCCGACCAGAATCAGATTGAGTATCTCTTTTTCACGGTTAGTCAATTTGTTAAACCGTTTTTGGACCAGCGAAAATTCCGCTTCTTTGCGTGACAGCTTAAACGCCAGATCAACCTGACTAAACAGGATATTGTCGTTAAACGGTTTTTCAAAAAAATCGAAAGCGCCTCGTTTTAACGATTCCACCGCCATTGAAACTTCACCATGACCGGTAATAAAAATCACGGGAAGTCGCTTGGTTAATTTTCGATTGACCAGAATATCGAAGGTGGCAATCCCACTGAGGCCGCCCATGCGTATATCTAAAATAATGCAATCACCGTCAGGATCAAGCTTTACCGCCGCCAATTGCTCGGGCGAAACATCCACAACTTCTCTTTCTGGAATATTGAGTGCCTCAAGCAATTCTTCGCCACTTGAATACGTGGTACATCTCAATTTTTTTGACTTGGCTACCCAACTCAACGCTTCTTGAATATCAATTTCATCATCAACGACATGCAGCATATTTTCTTCTTAAAAAAAGTTAATTTAAATTAATTCAGTTTGGACAGATCCATGGCTTGCGACTGGTACTGTAAAACTGAAAATGGTTCCACCCGATGGATTGGGAAGATAGTTAAGCTGACCACCATGAAATTCAATGATCGTGCGACAAATATTGAGGCCCATCCCCATGCCCTCTGCCTTGGTAGAGAAGAACGGTGAAAACAGCCGCTCCGCAACTTCCTCGGTAATTCCTGCTCCGTTATCTATCACTTCTACTTGAACCTGATTTCCTTTTCGGCTCGCGGTGATATGTAATACCCGTTGTTTCATCGGCAGGTCGTGCATTGCGTGCAATGCGTTGCGCGTCAGATTGAGTATGACCTGCTCTATCGAAATAGGGTCAATCAACACGTCTGGCAATGCGGTCTCGACGTCGAATTTCAAAGATATTAAATATGTTTTTGCCTGCATCTGAATGAGTGGCAAGACAGCGTTGAATACTTCACTAAATTGACGCTGTGTACGATTCGGACCGCGCTTGACCACGAAATCGTGAACGCTGCGGATGATTGTCGCAGCGCGCACTGCCTGCTTTTGCATTTGATCTAATGCCGGAATCAATTCATCGGATTCCACTTTGCCGGATTTCATCATATTCAGTATGCCGGATGCATAGGTGTTGATGGCAGTCAGCGGCTGGTTTAATTCATGCGCCATCATCGAGGCCAATTCGCCCATCGTAGCAAGCCGCGCGCTTCTTTGCAGTTTGTCTTCACTTTGGCGCAATGTCAGTTCGGTTTTCTTTCTTTCGCTGATATCAAGGATGGAACCCATCCATCCAGTCTGAAGTCCGTTTTCATCCACCAGTGGTGACTCATAAATCGACACGGGAAACTCATGCCCCGCCGCGTGCTGATAGACCGTTTCGAAACCATTGTGCACTACCGGTATTTCAGCCATGGGCAAGTCCGCTCCAAATGCCTCATAGGCCGCCTGCGTCCAAAAAGAAAACGGCATTTTCTGCCCAATTAACTCTTGCTCTGTCAACCCCACCATGGCGCAGAATGCAGGGTTCACATAAACCAGATGGCCATCCATACTGCGAACCCGCAACCCGGTGACCAGCGATTTCTCCATCGCCTTACGAAATGCAACTTGTGCCTGTAGCGCGGTTTCGACCGCCTGTCGACGCAGGACATCGCGCCAGAGTTCCCATAAACTCCAGGACAAACCCAAGGCCAGGACAATCACTGTCAGCACCAAAACATTCGACAATAATTTGGGAGAATTATTAATGCTGTTTGTTTTCAACATCAGGCTCACACCTGGCAAATCCAAACTTCTGGAATGAGTGAAAACGTTAAGCCCTGGCCCTCCATCTGCGCGCACAGCGACGACGCGGTCGTCAATGTCAACTATGCTGATTTCATTATCTTTGGCAAACCACCACGGCACGGCATCCTGCAAAATTGCAGACAGTTTGTAGCTGACAACGATGCTGCCCAGGTATTTTGGTTCGCCTTTTTTCTCGCCTTTTCTCTCGCCGTTTTGCTCACCTGACTGATCGCTGAATAAGGGAAAATGGTAGTCCATCAATACATCTGTCCCATGACCTCGCAGAACAGCCGGATCGGAATACTGCGGCATGGAGCTGGTGCGCGCGTCGGAAATTGTCTGGCGCGAATCCGGTGAAAAATCGTCTAACGAAATCGGTTGGGAAGCGTATAGAATCTGGCCCTGCGCATTCAACCAGATTAACTGCTGAAATTCATTGTGAGTTTCAAGAAATGTTGCAAAGCGCCTTTCGATCTGTTCAGTGGTAAACCGGCCAGTTGCAACATCTTCACCCAGAAATTTAATGTAATCCTCATCTTTTGACATGCGAGACTGAATACCTTGTCCCACCCATAACGTATCGGCGATTAATTGGTCCTGTCTTTCTTCGAATTCCATTTTTTGATTATGCCAGGGCAGTAAAATCAAAATCGGCAATACCAATATCGCCAACAAAATAGGTATTACCCAGTGTTGTTTAAAAAATGGTATGCGGTTGATAGTGTCAGGATTTTCCAAAATAACAGTCTGCTTTTTAAATGGCGGTTAATTCTATAGCAAGGTTGATAAATTATGTTATCTTTTAGATACTTTTTTTTGATTATTTTTGTATTCAATTGTTATCAGCAAAATGCGATAGCGCAAATTGTCATCAAATTTAGTCATATAGCAACGGCCGACTCCCCAAAAGGCCTGGCAGCGACGCACTTTAAACAGGTTGCCGAAAAGCTCACAAGTGGCAAAGTCAGAGTAGATGTTTACCCTAATAGCCAACTCTTCCAAGATAATGAAGAAATGGAAGCGCTGCAATTGAATTCCGTGCAGATGCTGGCACCTTCCTTCTCGAAGTTCTCTTCCCTGGGCATACATGATTTTGAAGTTTTTGATGTACCTTATTTATTTCGAAATCAGGACGATTTGCACCGGATCACACACGGCCCTATCGGCCGCAAATTGCTAAGCATACTCGAACCACAAGGCATCGTCGGACTCGGGTATTGGGACAACGGTTTTAAAAATATGTCGGCCAATATACCGATCCATCTCCCCAACGATATGCGCGGATTGAAAATGCGCGTTCCGCCGTCAAAAGTCATCGCTCTCCAAATGTCCGCTCTTGGCGCAATTCCATTCTCCATGCCGTTTTTTGAGTCCTACAAATTTCTCAATAACGGCTTAATAGATGGCACCGAAACCACGCCGGCCTTGTTCTACACATTGGATTTGACCAGGTCACAAAAATATTTAAGCATGACCAATCATGGGTATTTGGGTTACGTAGTTATTATCAATAAAAAGTTTTGGGATTCACTACCTGGCGAAATTCAAATACAGCTAACTGCAGCAATGAGTGAGACGACAAAATATGCCAACATAGTTGCGCAACAGCAGAACGATGCGGATCTGGCAGCCATAAAAAATTCAGGAAAAACTACTGTCATTGAATTGACTGAAGAAGAAAAAAAACAGTGGCGCAGTGCCTTGCTGCCCGTCAGAAATCAGATGGGTAGCCGCTTCCGAAAAGAGCTGCTTAACGAGATCAGACAAGAGTTACCAGTTCAATAAAAATGGTATTTTGTGCGACTGCACAAATCGTGGTTGCGTCTGCAGTTGGGCTCGCTTTGCTTCAATGCCAGACTAATAATCTTTCACATATTTACCACAAAATAGAAAATGGTTTGTGGCCAGAGCAACTTGAAATTGCTTATCCAAATGCGCTGTGATATCTTTGCTCCCAATGTTGATTTAGCAGGTGATTATAAAAACCGGAGCAATCCGAAATAACATCGAGGAGACCGCGTTTCAATATAGCTAAGGATGCCAATAAAAAAAGCATGATATTAGCAAAAAGCGCGAACGTAGTTTTAAAGGCGTATCTTTCAGATGCGCCTTTTTCTTTTTCTGCTGCGATTTTTATTTAACGCTTTCTTCGATATTTTTTCTGAATTTTTCCTCCTTAATTTTCTGCCACGTTTTGCATTCTTATTTTTTATTTCCAATTCCTGCGCAATGTGCGATTCAACATTCATACTACGATATTCCTAACTAATTCTTACTTCACCAAATGAATAATCACATTCGTTTTTGCGCTGTCGTTCAGGCACCGTTTGGCCGCATGGGAATCCGTACCGAGTCGGGCATGTTACGAGAATTGGTTTACCTTCCGTCCAACTACGAGTTGGTGCCGCCAACATCGGCGTTGGCAAAAAAAGTTGCGCAGCAAATGCAAAATTATTTTGACGATCCGGCATTCCAATTTGATTTGCCAATAGCACAGCTCGGAACCGCGCATCAGCAAAAAGTGTGGAAAGCGATCTCGTCAATTCCATTAGGACAGGTGGCGACTTACGGACAGATCGCCAAACTGATCGCCTCCGCTCCTCGTGCCGTAGGGCAGGCCTGCGGCGCGAATTTTTACCCGCTCATCATTCCCTGTCACCGAGTCACTGCCGCCAATGGGCTGGGTGGATTTGCCAATCAGGATGCGAGCACCAGTTATCAGCTGCAGATCAAACGATGGCTGCTCAGACACGAAGGTGTGCATGGCTATTAGCGCACAACACCAATCTGAAATAGACGAATTTTGCGACGCGCTGTGGCTGGAAGACGGCCTGTCAAAAAATACGCTGGAAGCCTATCGGCGCGACCTGACTCTATTTGCGAAATGGCTTAGTGTAAATTTGCATGCCAATTTACATGAAGCGCTAAGCGGCGCAACTGCAGCAACGATACAGCAATACATGCACTACCTGAAAGACAGCAAGGCGACCAGCGCCAACCGTCGGTTGACCGTGTTCAAACGGTTTTATCAGCACGCGTTGCGCGAACATAAAATCACCATTGATCCTACTCTCAAACTTGCCTCGGCAAAAACGCCGTCACGCAATATTCAAACACTGAGCGAAGCGCAGGTTGAGGCGCTGCTGGCTGCGCCTGATGTAAATTCCGAACTCGGATTACGCGATCGCTGCATGCTGGAACTAATGTATGCAAGCGGCTTGCGCGTTACCGAACTGGTGCTGGTTAAAATTCAGGAAGTCAGCATGAACGACCACGTATTACGGATTACCGGCAAGGGCGACAAAACCAGACTGGTGCCGTTCGGCGAAATCGCCAGCAGCTGGATCACACGCTACGTCAATGAATCCCGTCCGGTCATCATGAAAGGAAAAATCGACGACGCGTTATTTGTCACCGCGCGCGGCAGTGCCATGACGCGTCAGATGTTTTGGATACTGATTAAGAAATATAGTCAGCTGGCCGACATCAATGCACCGCTGTCGCCACATACATTGCGCCATGCATTTGCCACCCACCTAATTAATCACGGTGCCGATTTACGCGTTGTACAATTGCTGCTCGGTCATTCGGATATTTCTACCACGCAGATTTATACCCACGTTGCCCGAGAGCGCTTAAAGCGATTACACAAGGAACACCATCCACGCGGATAATTTCATGGGCCATCAAAAACATATATCAGAAACACCTGCCACGCATTTTCTACGACAGCATGCAATCAGCTTTTCAGAGCATCCCTACAATTACGAAGAGAATGGCGGCACCAGCGTTTCGTCACGCGAATTGGGTGTGGACGAACATAGCGTAGTAAAGACGCTGGTGATGCAAAATGACGCAGGCAAACCACTCATCGTCCTAATGCACGGTGACTGTACCGTCTCAACCAAAAATCTGGCGCGCCAGATCGGATGCAAAAGTGTGACTCCCTGCAGTCCCGACGTTGCGCAACGTCATAGCGGTTACCAGATAGGCGGCACTTCGCCGTTTGGCACCAAAAAGGACTTGCCGATCTATGTGGAAAAGGAAATTCTGTCGTTACCCGCTATCTATATCAATGGCGGTCGACGTGGTTTTTTAGTCGGCATAGCTCCGCAGGTATTAATTACGACGTTACACGCAATACCGGTTGAATGTGCATTAAAATCGCGAGAGTAGAAGGGCCTCTTTAATTTAACAATCCGGCAATGTTAAAAAATAAAAAAACCCCGTTTCATATCCAGCTGTCGTATTTATTTGCGGCCTTGATTATTGTTTTCGGGTTAGCGCTGGATACGCTGCTATTCGAAAAAATGCGGCAGATTTTATTGGTTGAAATCGACGCTCAGTATGAATTGATCGGCCAAAAAGTAGTCAACAGTGTCATAAGCGTGTATGAACGCGCCAAAGTACAAACCCAGTTGTTGGCGCATCACGACGATCTGACCCACGCAAACACTCTGCACCAGCGATTGAATTTCCTGCCTTATTTGACCACCGCTATCGACAGCAGCGACGCGACCATTGCCGCCTATGTGGCGTATCCCAATGGCGATTATTTTGCAGTTCGGGAATGGACCGAAACCGAGATCATGCGCAAACGGTTCAATGCGCCACCCAAAACGGCATGGCTGGTAGAAAGCATCAGCAAAGACAGCGATAAAAATTCTAAAGGCTGGACTGCCACCATTCTGTTTTTGGATGACATGCGCAATGAGCTGGCGCGGGTGAGCAGAACCGACATCGCGTTTGATGCCCGCACACGTGCCTGGTATCAACTGGCCATGCAACACAAGGCGGATGAAGTGGCCGGTACCGATCCCTATTATTTTAAAGCCGACGGCATGCTGGGTTTCAGTTATGCCACCAGAGCGACCGATCGGGCTGATACAGCGATAGTCGGGGTAGATATAGAAATTTCCGAGCTGGCGGACATTCTGGAGCACGGCAAAGGGACGCCGTCCAGTCGCATTGCGCTACTGACGCACGATGGCGGGGTGCTCGCGCTCCAGTCCGGGAATGGCGAACCGTATATACCCGCACCGGTAATCAATAGCGATGGCGACTATTCATTGCCCAAGCTGAAATCACAAAACGCACCGGTCCTGTTCCAGCTGTTTCAAAAGGACCAGATCACTATTCTGGGCAGCCATCTGGTACACCAGCGCGGCGGCGACTGGGAATCATTTAATGCCGAAATCCAGATCCCTAACGGTAATCCCCTGCATTTGCTGATTACCAGTCCACACAGCGAACTGCTTGCCAATATTACGCGGTTACGTCATCAAACATTGTTGCTGTCGCTGCTGGTGGGCCTGCTCGGCATTGCACTCACGGTTTATTTTTCACGTTTTGCGTCGAAACCGTTAAAGCGTCTGGCCGATGCCGCCGCGACCATAGCTCATTTTGATTTTAGTCAGCCGATCAACATTCAATCCAATATCACCGAAATAGACGATCTGGCGTCAGCGATGGAGCGCATGAAATCGACTATCCGGTCCTTTCTGGAGCTGTCGGTCAGTCTGGCGTCGGAATCAAACATAGACGACTTGCTGGCGCGTGTACTGAACGAGTTAAGTTCGGTAGTCGGTTCAAAAAAAGGGATTTTATATCTATATCAACCGCAACAGCAAAGTCTGCAACCGGCGTATTACAAATCCAGCCTGTCGTCGCAGTTGAGCGCGGCAGATTTTAAGGCCATACCGATTAACGACGCCAGTCATCCGATAGCGGCGGCCTGTGCAAACCAGTGCAAGATCGTGACCATGCAGGCAGAACAGCGTGCGGTCTGGTTTGGTTCGCATGAGGAATTAAAAAATGAAAAAAACCTGATCGCGATTCCATTGATAGACCGCAATGCCAATCTGGTCGGCGCCATCGGTCTGATGATGGAAGATGCAGAAATTGATTTGGGCCGGCAAAAAATGGCCGAAGCAATTTCAGGATCTGCTGCAGTTGCGATAGAAAACCAGCTGTTGATCCATGAGCAAAAAGTATTACTTGAAGCGTTTATCCAGTTGATCGCCGGCGCAATCGATGCAAAAAGTCCCTATACCGGCGGCCACTGCCAGCGCGTTCCGGTGCTCACCAAAATGTTGGCGGCAGCAGCCTGCAATGAAAAAACCGGCGAGTTCGCCGACTTTGCCTTATCCGACAGCGCATGGGAGCAATTGCATATCGCGGCCTGGTTGCACGATTGCGGCAAGGTCACCACGCCGGAATATGTGGTGGACAAGGCGACCAAGCTGGAATCGCTCACCGATAGAATTCATGAAATCAGAATGCGTTTTGAAGTCTTAAAACGCGATGCGGAAATTGCGCGCCTGAAGGCGGTAGCGCAAGGTGCCAATCAACTTGAGCAGCAATTACTCTATAACGAAAAAATTGCACAACTCAACGACGAATTTGCGTTTGTAGCGAGCTGCAACGAAGGCGGTGAATTTTTAGATGCGCAAAAAATTGAGCGACTCAATCTCATTGCGCAACACACCTGGCAAAGAACGTTATCTGATCGCATCGGTGTTTCACACGAGGAGAAAACCCGGCAAGATGCGACGCCGGAAGTGGCACTGCCCGCGATCGAACAACTGCTGGCAGACAAGCCGGAACATCTGATCAAGCGCGGCGCACGCGAGCAAATCGCCCCCGACAATCCCTGGGGATTTAAAGTTGACGTTCCGACCTACCTGTACAACCGCGGCGAACTGCATAATTTAACAGTCAGTCGCGGGACGTTGACGGAGGAAGAACGCTTCAAAATAAATGAACACATCATACAAACCATCATCATGCTGGAAAAACTGCCGTTCCCGCGCCATTTAAGTCAGGTGCCTGAAATCGCCGGTGGACATCATGAAAAAATGGATGGGTCCGGGTACCCAAAAAAATTATCAAAAGATCAGATGAGTCTGCCGGCCAGGATGATGGCGATTGCCGATATCTTTGAAGCGCTCACTGCGGCTGACCGCCCCTACAAATCAGGAAAAAAATTAAGCGAGGCATTGAAGATCATGCATATGATGCAGAAAGATCATCATATCGACAGCGCATTGTTTAGCTTATTTTTACGCTCCCGCGTCTATTTGGATTATGCTCACCAGTTTATGAATCCGGATCAGATCGACGAAGTTGATATCGGAATGTACGTCTAGCGACCTAGCCGTAGCGAACTATTAATGGGACACCGAAACAATGAGCGTAAATAGGCCAAAAGTAACTGCAGGGTCAAAAGTGACTGGTGGGGCTAAGCTACCTGCCGAGCCCAAAGCAACCGTCAGGACCAAAGCCGTTGCCAAGAAAAAGAATAAATACGAACTCACCATCGCCATTATCGCGATAGCATTACTGGCATTTTTTCTGGCCCTGTATTTTCTTACCCATACATCGCAAAAAACAGTGGCGAAACAGAGTTACCAGACACTGCCGCAATATGTCATTGATGCGAAGGATCAGGCAGTCAGGCTGCAGGTCATCCTCCAGACCAGTGACAATGACAGCGACTGGCTGCAAAAAAACAGCCAGCAAATTAATCTGATTTTTCAACAATCCGTCAAAGACATAGATCCGGCCAATTTCCGATCCGGGGCGGGACTCAAAGCGATACAGGAACAATTAAAAGACGATATCAACAGCCAGATGAAGGTCAATAAAATTCAGGCTGTTTTGTATACTGACGTGATCGTGCAATTTAAAGATGAGGGAGGGGACGCTGCCGCAGAGTGAATAGTGCAGAGCGATTTACACGCTACGACGCGCACCGCCCGAATTCCGTTCTATCAATTCAATTTTATAGCCATCAGGATCTGTAATAAACGCGATCACTGTGGTACCGCCTTTTACCGGCCCGGCTTCACGGGTGACATTGCCGCCGGCCAGTTTCACCTTGGCGCAGGCATCGGCCGCGTCTTCCACTGCAATCGCAATATGTCCGTAAGCGGTGCCGAGTTCATAATGATCGACGCCGTGGTTGTAGGTCAGCTCCAGCTCAGCATGATCCGGATTGCTGCCGTAACCGACAAACGCCAATGTATATTTGTACTCGGAATTTTCGCTGATACGCAGCAAACTCATTCCCATTACTTTGGTATAAAAATCAATCGAGCGCTGTAAATCGCCGACGCGCAACATGGTGTGCAAAATTCGCATAGTGTTCTCAAATAAATTTGGAAGGGTCTTGGTCAAGATCGAACGGGATTGAATATTACACAGTTAGAGGCATGATGACAAAAATTATTTTTTTGGATTTATAAATAAATACAACTGTTTTTTAAAAATCGACTTGAACATGGCCGACTAAATATTCTGGCGCTTATTTTGAACGCTTATTTTTGGACGCCTATTTTTGAACGCTTATTTTTGAACGATTTGTCGGATCACAGGTCATACCCGGTCAGACAAAATCAAGCACACGAAAGTTATTTTTAACTCTTTATTATTACCCAACAAACGACCAAATCCGATTGAAAAAAATAATATGAAAACACGCTCATCAGACAAGCTTCATGTAACAGGGGTTATACAAAGATTCCATTGCCTGCCCTTCACTATCCATTGTTTAATAACGCATCTTTTTTAAGTCGAATCCTCCAATCGCCAGCGCTTTGCTGGCATTATTCTTTTTTATCCTTTTTTCATCTATTGTCCACCCTGATTTCAATGCGCCTAACATAGCGCTCAACACTAATCCGCCAATAATCCCATGAACAATACCAAGTCCAATTCGAACAATTCAACATCTACCTCACACTCCAGCCGCGGTTGGGTATGGATAATTGCCATCGTTATTCTTGCTGGGGGTGGTTATATTTATTATTCAAAATCGGCAGGGAATAAAAATGGCAGCGCTGCGACAGCCGGCGCCGGAAGGCATGGCCCCGGTGCCGACGGCGGCAAACCAACACCGGTAGTGACGGCTGCAGCGAAAGCGGATGACATCAATGTCTATCTAAACGGATTGGGCGCCGTTACTCCGCTTGCCACTGTCACGGTCAAATCACGTGTCGATGGTGAAATTATGAAGATCTATTTCACCGAAGGTCAGATGGTAAAAAAAGGCGATGTATTGGCTGAGATCGATCCGCGTCCCTATCAGGCCGCACTGCTGCAGGCCGATGGCCAGCTGATGCATGACAAGGCGCTGCTGGCCGACGCCAAACTCGACCTGAATCGTTATCAAACCCTGTTAAAGCAGGACTCGATTGCGTCGCAACAGGTCGACACGCAAGTCGCTCTGGTTCAGCAGTATGAAGGTACCGTCAAAGTCGATCAGGGCACCTTGGATACGGCAAAACTTAACCTTGTGTATTCTAAAGTAACGGCACCTGTCTCAGGTCGGGTCGGTCTGCGTCAGGTTGACGTCGGCAATGTGATCCACGCGGCCGATACTACCGGCTTCGTCATCATCACCCAGCTGCAACCGATGTCGGTACTGTTCTCGCTGCCGGAAGATAATATTCCCGAACTGATGAGTAAAATCAAAGCGGGCAACAAGATTCCCGTCGACGCCTATGACCGTGCATTTACAAAAAAAATCTCCAGCGGCACTCTGGATACCGTCGACAATCAAATCGATCCGACTACCGGCATGTTCAAAATCAGAGCAATGTATGCCAACAAAGAATTGAATCTGTTCCCCAGCCAGTTCGTCAACGCGCAGGTGCTGCTGGAAACCAAACACGGTGTGGTCGTCATCCCGAGCGCAGGTGTTCAGCACGGACGTTCCGGGACATTCTCTTTTGTGGTCAATAAGGACAACACCGTTACGCAACGCGATATCGTAGCCGGCACAGTACAAGGCAACAAGACTGAAATCGTCTCCGGTCTGGCTTTAGGTGAAGTCGTGGTAGTCGACGGTGCGGATAAATTACGCGATGGCGCCAAAGTCGACGTATCCAGCATTGCCGCCAATAGTGCCGCCACGGATGCAGCCACTGCGGGAACCAAAGACGGTTCAGGCAAACATAAGCACGACAAATCTGCCGCCTCTGCGTCAGCTCCTGCAGCAACAAACTAAACGAGATAAAGATTAATTATGAATTTGTCCCGTCCATTTATTGAAAGGCCAGTTGCCACCTCGCTATTGATGGTGGCGCTGCTGCTGGTAGGGCTGATGGCCTACCGCATGCTGCCTTTGTCCGCTTTGCCCGAAGTGGATTATCCGACTATTCAGGTCGTCACACTATATCCAGGTGCCAGCCCCGAAGTCATTACCTCAGCCGTTACCGCCCCGTTGGAAAATCAGCTGGGTCAGATGCCGGGCTTAAATCAGATGTCGTCCAGCAGTTCCGGCGGCGCTTCAGTAATTACACTGCAATTCAGCCTGGCACTCAGTCTGGATGTGGCAGAACAGGAAGTCCAGGCTGCGATTAACGCCACCGGCACCTTGTTACCTGCCGACCTGCCTGCTCCACCTATCTACAACAAAGTCAATCCGGCCGACACGCCTATCATGACGCTGGCGCTCACGTCCGACTCCATGCCGCTGCCGCAGGTGCAGTCGTTTGCAGACACACGTCTTGCGCAAAAAATATCGCAGGTGGCCGGAGTCGGACTGGTCAGCATCTCCGGTGGTGAACGTCCTGCCGTGCGGATACAGGTCAATCCGACTGCAGTGTCGTCTTACGGTTTGAATATTGAAGATGTGAGAACAGCCATAGGCGCTGCCAACGTCAACGAAGCCAAAGGTAATTTCGACGGCCCGAATCATGCCTACACCATCGATGCCAACGACCAGTTGCGTTCGGCGGCCGAATATCGCGATATTTTTATCGCGTACAGAAACAATGCGCCGGTACGTTTATCGGACGTAGCCACTGTTATCGACGATGCAGAAAACGTCAAGCTGGCCGCATGGGTCAATGAAAAACCGGCGATCATTTTAAATATCCAGCGCCAGCCAGGCGCCAATGTGATCGACGTAGTTGACCACGTAAGACAAATCCTGCCACAACTGAAAGCGTCGATACCTGCAGGGATTAACGTCGAGATACTCAGTGACAGAACCGACACCATACGCAGCTCAGTCAAGGATGTGGAATTTGAACTGATGCTCTCGGTGGCGTTGGTGGTACTGGTGATCTTCCTGTTTTTGCGCAATATCCCCGCAACCATTATTCCGAGCGTAGCCGTGCCGCTATCGGTCATCGGCTCCTTCGCCATCATGTATCTGGCGGGCTTTAGTCTGAACAATCTGAGCCTGATGGCGCTGACCATTTCCACCGGCTTCGTGGTCGATGATGCGATTGTGATGATCGAAAACATTTCGCGTTATATCGAAGAGGGCGAAGAGCCCCTCGCCGCAGCATTGAAAGGCGCCAAGCAAATCGGTTTTACGATTCTGTCTTTGACCATTTCACTGATTGCCGTGTTGATTCCGCTGCTGTTCATGGGCGATATCGTCGGACGCCTGTTCCGCGAATTCGCCATTACCCTGTCCGTCACGATCGTAATTTCCGCCATCGTGTCTCTGACGCTGACACCGATGATGTGCGCCAAATTGCTGCGTCACACACCGGAAGAAAAACAAAGCCGCTTCTACCATGCCTCCGGTGCATTTTACGAACGCGTCATAGAAAAATACGGCATCTGGCTGAACTGGGTTCTGGAACGTCAAACCGCGACGTTACTGGTGGCAATTGCCACTCTGGTGCTGACCGTGATTCTGTATATCATCGTTCCCAAAGGATTTTTCCCGTTGCAGGATACCGGCGTGATTCAAGGTATTTCAGAAGCACCGCAATCGATTTCCTTTTCAGCGATGGCAGAACGTCAGCAGGCGTTGGCGAAGGTGATACTGCAAGATCCCGACGTGGCGAATCTCTCGTCATTTATCGGTGTCGACGGTGTGAATACCACTTTGAACAGCGGCCGGATTCAGATCAATCTGATCCCGCACGATGACCGCAAATTAAGTGCTGCGCAAGTCATCGACAGGCTGCAAAAGAATTTGGCCAGCGTCCAGGGTATTCAGCTGTACATGCAACCGGTGCAGGATCTGACGATCGAAACCCGCGTCAGCCGTACGCAATATCAATTCTCGGTAGAAGATCCGGATTCGGCCAATCTCAGTATCTGGACCCCGAAACTGGTTGAGGCTTTGAAAAAACTGCCGCAACTGCAGGACGTGGCAAGTGACTTGCAGGATCAGGGTCTGCAACTGGACGTCAACATCGACCGTGCTACCGCCACCCGTATGGGTATCACGCCGACTGCCATCGACAGTACTTTGTATAGCGCCTTCGGTCAGCGTATCGTCTCCACCATTTTTACCCAGACGAATCAGTATCGGGTGATTCTGGAAGTAAAACCGGAATTCCAGATCAGTCCGGAAGCACTGAATCATATTTATGTCAGCGGCACCAATGACACGCAGGTACCGTTAAGCGCGATAGCCAGTTTTTCTGAAGAGCATACGCCGCTGGTGCTGAACCACATCGGTCAGTTCCCGGCCAATACCGTTTCCTTCAATATTGCCAAGGGCTATTCGTTGGGCGATGCGGTTGACGCCATCAACAAGGCAAAAGTTGAAATCGGTTTGCCGGTCAGCACCCAAACGAATTTCCAGGGTGCGGCGCTCGCGTTCAACGCTTCATTGGGCAACGAATTACTGCTGATTCTGGCGGCGATCATCACGGTGTATATCGTGCTCGGGGTGCTGTATGAAAGTTATATCCATCCGATTACGATTTTGTCGACCTTGCCGTCCGCCGGTATGGGTGCGTTATTGGCCCTGATGGCGTTTGGTTCCGACTTGGGCATTATCGCCGTGATCGGTATTATTCTCTTGATTGGTATCGTCAAGAAAAACGCGATCATGATTATTGACTTTGCGCTCGATGCCGAACGTAATCAGAACATGTCGCCGCGTGACGCAATCTATCAGGCCTGTCTGTTACGCTTCCGCCCCATTATGATGACGACCATGGCGGCGCTGCTCGGCGCCTTGCCGTTGATGCTGGGCGGCGGTGTCGGCTCCGAATTGCGCCATCCGTTGGGAATTACCATCGTCGGCGGCCTGATCGTGTGTCAGGTTCTGACCTTGTTTACTACACCTGTCATTTACCTTGCCTTTGACCGACTCGCCCGTCGGGTCAACCCGAATCGCTCCTCGCATTTCGAGCATCAGGCTGATCTGGATGCCGATGCTGCCGAAGATCTGGGCGATGCGACGGGCAATAACCTCCCGGATCCGACGAGACCAGAATGAATATCTCATCGCCCTTTATTAAAAGACCGGTAGCCACCGCGCTACTGACGTTCGGCGTTGCGCTGGCCGGCATAGTCGGATTTTCACTGCTACCGGTATCGCCGATGCCGCGAGTCGATATGCCGACTATTTCGGTCAATGCCGGCATACCCGGTGCAAGCCCTGAAACGATGGCTACTACGGTGGCCACACCGCTGGAGCGTTCGCTAGGCCGCATCGCCGGCATTACCGAAATGACCTCCAGCAGTGCGCTGGGCTCGGCCAACATCGTGTTGCAGTTTGATCTGAGCCGCGATATCGACGGCGCGGCACGTGATGTGCAGGCCGCGATTGCAGCAGCCCGGGTTGATTTGCCCAGCACCTTAAGAAACAATCCGACGTATCGCAAAACCAATCCGGCCGATGCGCCTGTCATGATTTTGGCGCTGACTTCCAAAGTCATGTCCAAGGCGCAGATGTTTGACTTTGCCTCCACTACGCTTGCGCAGAAATTCTCTCAGGTAAACGGTATTGGAACGGTGTCAGTCGGCGGCAGTTCGCTTCCGGGTGTGCGGGTTGAACTCAATCCGATGGCGCTCAATAAATACGGCGTCGGTCTGGAACAGGTACGTACGGCAATCGCCAGCACCAATGCCAATCTGGAAAAAGGCATAGTCGAAGACGACGACCGGCAATGGCAGATCAGCACCAACGATCAGGCTAAAAAAGCGAAGGAGTATATTCCGCTAATCGTCGGCTATCACAACGGCAATCCGATACCGTTAAGCAGCGTCGGCAATGTCGTCGATTCCGTCGAAGATCTGCGTAATGCAGGTAGTGCCGACGGCGAACCGGCGGTGCTGATTATCCTGTTCAAACAACCCAACGCCAATATTATTGAAACCGTAGACGGCATACGCGCCCTGCTGCCGCAGTTAAAAGCTGCCATGCCGCCTGCAATCGATATGAAAATCACTCTGGATCAGACCTTTACAATACGCGCGTCATTGCACGACGTGGAACGTACCTTGCTGATTTCGGTTGGGCTGGTCGTATTGGTCGTGTTTATGTTTTTACGCAGTGTGCGCGCTTCCATCATTCCATCGATTGCCGTGCCAATATCGATTTTGGGCACATTCGGAATCATGTATCTGCTCGGTTATAGCCTGGATAATTTTTCGTTGATGGCGCTGACCGTTTCAACCGGCTTTGTCGTCGATGACGCGATTGTGGTGCTGGAAAATATCATGCGGCACATTGAAGAAGGTTTGACGCCCTGGCGAGCGGCATTGAAAGGTGCACGCGAAGTCGGGTTCACCGTGCTGTCGATGAGTATTTCCCTGACCGCAGTATTTATCCCGATGTTATTTATGGGTGGTATCGTCGGACGTTTATTCCACGAGTTCGCAGTCACCTTATCGGTCGCGGTATTGGTGTCGCTGGTGGTGTCGATTTCAACCACGCCGATGATGTGTTCCAGAATTTTAAAACTGCCCACTGAAATCAAGCATGGCTCGATGTACATGAAAAGTGAACAGGCTTTCATATGGCTGCAAAGTAAATATGAGAAAGGCCTGGATGTCGCATTACGTCACTCGCGCATCACGCTGCTGTCGATGCTGGCAGTAATCTGTTTGAATGTTTATTTATACACCATCGTGCCGAAAGGCTTCTTCCCAAGCCAGGATACCGGGATGATTATGGGTTCAATCGTGGCAGATCAGGCCACATCGTTTCAGGCCATGGTGCCAAAACTGGATGAGTTCGTCGACATTATCCGTAAGGATAAGGCAGTGCAGAGCGTCACCGGATTTACCGGCGGCAGCCAGACCAATACCGGACGGATGTTCATCACCTTAAAACCGCTGAACGAACGCAAAATCAGTGCCGATAATGTGATCAATCGCCTGCGCGGAAAATTGGCCGCCGTGCCCGGTGCCACGCTGTATTTGCAGGCACGTCAGGATATCCGTGTAGGCGGCCGCTCCAGCAACGCGCTGTATCAGTACACCTTGCAGGGCGACAATCTGGAAGATCTGGATAAATGGGCGCCCAAGGTGTTACACGCGCTGCAGGCTGTGCCGCAACTTGCCGATGTGAATACAACACAACAGGATAAAGGATTGCAGGCATCATTGACCATCGACAAGGAAACCGCATTGCGCTTGGGATTAACCCAGCAGGAAATCGACAACACCTTGTACGATGCATTTGGCCAACGTCAGGTATCGATTATTTACGAAGCGCGCAATCAATACCACGTGGTGATGGAGCTCGCCCCCGAGTTTTGGCAGCGTCCTGAAACACTGAACAATATTTTCGTCAGTTCGGCCAGTGGCGCATTGGTACCGTTGTCGGCATTTTCGCATTTCGACACCAAAACCACTACGCTGGTAGTCAACCATCAGGGCCAGTTCCCGGCCACCACGATCTCGTTCAATCTGGCGCCGAATGTGGTGTTAAGTGACGCGGTGATTGCGATTGACAATGCTACTGCCAAGATAGGTTTGCCGACCACGATACAGGGCAGCTTCCAGGGCACAGCCAAGACTTTCCAGGACTCGCTGAAATCAATGCCGTTCCTGATTCTGGCTTCGCTGCTCACCATCTATATCGTGCTTGGCGTGCTGTATGAAAGTCTGGTACATCCGATCACGATTTTGTCCACGTTGCCGTCAGCCGGCGTGGGCGCCTTGCTGGCCTTGCTGCTGGTGAAAATGGAATTGAGCATGATGGCGTTTATCGGCATTATTCTGTTGATCGGTATCGTCAAAAAGAATGCCATCATGATGATCGACTTTGCACTGGTCGCGCAGCGCACCAAAAATCTGACCGCATTCGATGCGATCAAGCAGGCCTGTATGCAGCGTTTCCGCCCGATCATGATGACGACCATGGCAGCGCTGCTGGGCGCAGTGCCGTTGGCACTCGGCACCGGTACCGGCTCTGAACTGCGTCAGCCGCTGGGGGTCACGATTATCGGCGGCCTTATATTCAGCCAGATGCTGACCCTGTTTACCACACCGGTAGTTTATTTATATATGGATTGGTTCCACGTTGTCGGACAACGCATCAAGGCGCGCAGAAAAACCCGCGCTCCCGCTCCGCATGTGATTACGCCACCACAGCCTAACTAATCTGATACGCCGAACTAATTTGAAGGAAGTAAAACCATGATGTCGAAAAAATCCTATTTGGCAAACGCGCTGGCAAGCTCATTGGCATTGACGGCAATCGCAGGAATTGGCGCATTGGCAGGATGCGCAGTCGGCCCCGATTACGTCAGACCGACCACCATAGCCGCAGCAGACATGCCGCAAAGTTTTAAAGAAAACTGGAAAACTGCGCAGCCGCAGGATCAGGCCATGCCGGCACAGTGGTGGACTCTGTTTAACGATGCGAATCTGAATGCATTAATCGAACAGGTCGCCACGTCCAATTTATCGTTGGCGCAGGCCGAAGCCCAATATCGCTCCGCGCTGGCACTAGTTGACAATGCCAAGGCCGCCTATTTCCCCACCCTGACCGGTGACTTAAGCAGAACGCGCAGCCGATCCTCGTCTGCCGTTACCGGACTCAATCCTACCAATACCGTCAACGACGTGGGCGTTACTGCCACCTGGGAACCCGATCTGTGGGGCGGTGTCAGACGTGCCGTTGAAGTGCAGGACAATACTGCCCTGTCCAGCTATGCCAACGTGCAGGCGATTCGTTTAAGTATGCAATCGCAACTGGCGCAGAATTATTTTCAGTTACGCGTTTTAGACGCGCAAAAGGAATTACTGGATCGTACCGTTGAAGAATACAAGCGCTCTCTGGTGCTGACTCAAAATCAGTACAAGTCCGGCATCGTCGCAACCGACAGCGTACTGCTGGCGGAAACGCAGCTGAAAAGCACCGAAGCACAAGCTATCGACGTAGGCGTATTGCGTGCGCAGTATGAGCATGCCATCGCCACCTTAATTGGCAAACCGGCCAGTTCGTTCTCCATCGCCGCCGTCCCGCTTGGCGCAGCGGCGTATATGCCGGAAATGCCTGACGTGCCGGTCGCAGTGCCATCGGCATTGTTGGAGCGTCGTCCGGATGTCGCAGCGGCAGAACGGTCGGTCGCCGCAGCCAATGCGCAAATCGGCGTGACCAAGGCGGCCTTTTTCCCGAATCTGACTCTGGGCGCATCCGGCGGATACGAGAGCAGTACGTTGGCAAACTGGCTGACTTTACCTAACCGCGTCTGGTCGGTTGGTCCATCGCTCGCGGCGACCTTATTTGATGGTGGCGCACATAGTGCGCAGCACACGCAGGCCATCGCTGCGTATGACGCAAGTGTGGCCAGCTACCGATTGACGGTGCTGACCGCATTTCAAAACGTCGAAGACAATCTGGCCTCGCTGCGGATTTTAAAACAGGAATACGCCGTGCAAAACGCAGCCTCGATTGCGGCACGCAAGGCATTGGACGTCACCATGAATCAATATAAGGCCGGTACCGTCAACTATCTGAATGTGGTGACTGCGCAAACTACCGCGTTGACAAATGAGCGTGCGGAATTGACAATCACCAATTCGCGCCTGGTCGCTACCGTACAACTGATCGCCGCTTTGGGCGGTGGCTGGCATGGTTTGGATCAGGACAAACAGGTCGCCAATAAATAATCACCATGAAAAAAAACAACCGGCTTTACGCCATCGCTGCATTAATTTTAGCTTGCGCAGCTACAGCTAACGCCCAGCAGGAAAGTACAACAACCGCAGAACCTTTGCCACAAGCTGAATCGACACCCGTCGCTGTTCCGGCGTCAACTCCGGATACTGCTGCAACTGCTGATCAAGCTCCAGTCCCAACTGCTGCTCAACCACCTGCGCCACAAGTCACCATCACCGATATCAAAATCGGCACCGGCGCAGAGGCAGCTGACGGAGTTAAAATCGCCGTGCATTACACCGGCTGGCTGTTTGACGCCAAGACGCGCAATAACCACGGCAAAAAATTTGACAGCTCATATGACAGAGGGTCGCCTATCACGCTCCGTCTTGGTGAACATCGTGTCATCAAGGGCTGGGAACAGGGCCTGCTGGGCATGAAGGTCGGCGGCAAACGGACGCTGATTATCCCCAGCGAACTGGCTTACGGCGCCCGTGGCGCACCTGGTGCAATTCCACCGAATGCGACGCTGGTGTTTGACGTGAATCTGGTCGCGGTGTATCCATGATGAATTCCACCATGCAGATCATTGCGGTCCTGATCACCGCAGTGACCTTGTGCGCCTGCGACCGTCAGGACAGCCCGGTCAGTATTCCGGCGCAAACTCCCGTTACGCAATTAAGCGTGCAGGATATCCAAATCGGCAAGGGAGCGGAAGCCGTCGCAGGCAGCCATGTCACCGTACATTACACAGGCTGGCTATACGATTCGAATGCCGCGTCGAGTGCAGGCCGGTTTCACGGCAAGCAGTTCGACAGCTCCAGAGGCGACGACGACAATCCAGCGCAGCCATTCCGTTTTGTGCTGGGTGCGAATCAGGTTATTCCCGGCTGGGATAAAGGTGTTCTGGGCATGAAGGTCGGCGGCAAACGCGTGCTGATCGTCCCCAGTGATCTGGCTTATGGTAAAAACGGCGCCGGACACGGTCTAATTCCAAGGAATGCCCCGTTGATTTTTGAGATTGAGTTATTGGCGGTGAAGTAAATAATTGCCTGATTTTTTTCCGCTGTCCGGACCTAGTTCTACCGCGAAAACAGCCGATTCTACTTCATATCGTGATTTATATTTAGTTATACATGGCCTGTATAATTATACAAAGTTATACAATCCTTTGATAATTTTGTATAACCGAACACCAGCCGATTTTATTTCTTCGTCAGCACCAGCTCAGAGCTGTCCCCCATCAAATAGCGTGCTCCACTGCCGCACTTGGCCGCAAGATCATTCGGGTTATATAAAGCACAGGATTTTAGTGATAGGCAACCACAACCTACGCAGGAAGTGAGCTGGTCGCGCAGTTGAGTCAGCGTGTCGATACGCTGCTGCAGCATTGGTTGCCAGCTGCGCGACAAGCGTTCCCAATCCTGCCTGGTTGGCGTACGTTTCTCAGGTAAGGTTGCCAGCGCCTGATGTATTTCATCCAGACTCAATCCCACTGTTTGCGCGATTCGAATAAACGAGACACGGCGCAAAATATCGCGGGTATACATTCTGCGTTTGCTGCTTTGTTCCGCTGAACGTATGCTTTGAATCAAACCACGCTCCTCGTAAAACCGCAATGCGCTGCTTGTTACACCTGCACGTTGTGCCAATTCGCCAATACTGATTAAGGTTGCCATAAAAGTGATAAATTCCGCTTGACTTCAAGTTAACTTGAACTTGTATTGTAGCGGCATTATCCGCAAAGCGAAAGCTCATCATGCCCAATACCACATCCACCCTGTTTGAACTCCTGGACACCCAATCGTCGAATTTATTTGACGAATACGGATTTGCGGTGCACTGCCCCATGGTGTTGATTGCATTGAGCAAGATGGGCGCATCCGATCAGCAGTTGCGTGACTATTATTCAAGCTGGAAAATGGAAAACCCGTCGCTCGGCAAACTCAGCCGTCAGCCACACAGCAGCAGTGAGATCAACATCGATAACTGGCAATACGCGCTAAATCAGGTTAACCAGTTCGGTCAGCTGCAGAATTTTTTTCAGGAGTGGATAAAACAATCGACGGCGGATGTTGTGATGTTCAACGTATTGAGCCGCATTCCCATTGCGCCCGCCAGCGTGGCGTTTCATGGACTGATTCGACTGGCGTATGGACTGGAGGCAGATCACAGCGGTGAAATCGCTGCCGGATTGGCGGCCTTGGTGGTATCCAATTTTGCTATCGAGTTAAATCAATCAGCCGATCGGCTGCAAGCTGAGTCGGTCGCGCAAGGATTGACTCACCTGTCTAACAGCCTGCCCAATTTCGAAACGCCAGCCGTCAATATCACCGCAAGAATACGCGCAGTGATTGCCGATACCCGATATGCCGGGAACTTGCCATTCATGCCGGCCAACGCATTCGACCAGATGGCGGGTTGTGCAATTGCGCTCTACCGTCAAACCAACAATTTTACAGCGCTGCATATGGTGACGGCACTGCATGCGGCACGCATCATCTTTGCCCGCCTTCCCAAAGAAACAGTCGAGCAATTTCTGCCGGCGCTGTGGACTGCGTATTGCGCGGCCTACGTCTCTATCGGCGCACCATCGATAAACGCGATTATCGGGGAGCCCGGCACTCAACTAACGTGGGAGCAGTTATTCGCGCGGGCCTGCAACAGCACGCAAGATCATTTGATCAAGATGATTTACAGCTGTCAGCAGGAATATCTGTGCACTGATAGCCCCAACTTGCAACGGTTATATCTCGCCAGTGCGAATGCCATTTTAGCAAGCTAATTTGTTGCCACGACACGAGTAGATTACTATGGCGGCTTTGCCTTCGTCTGCGATCTTACGCGCCATGCCCTTTGCTCCATTAAATCTTCATCCCGCTTTATTGCGCGCCCTGACCGAGCGCGGCTACAGCGCGCCGACCGCCATCCAGACTTTGGCCGTGCCGGTTATTTTAGCGGGCAAGGATATAGTCGCCAGTGCGCAAACCGGTTCCGGCAAAACCTCCGCTTTCTGTCTGCCGCTGTTGCAGCTATGGAGCGCAGAACGGCTCACCAAACCGCGTAAAGTGCACAGCCTGATTCTGGTGCCGACCCGGGAACTGGCAACGCAGGTGGGCGACACCTTGCTCAGCCTGGCTAACTATCTGCCCAAACCGATCAAAATCGCGGTAGCGTTTGGCGGCGTTTCGATAAATCCGCAAATGCTGCATTTGCGTGGTGGCGCTGATATTGTGGTTGCCACACCGGGACGCCTGCTCGATTTGATCAGACACAATGCCGTTACTATCGCCCACATCAAAGCACTGGTATTGGACGAAGCTGATCGTTTACTGGAACTCGGCTTTGCCGATGAACTGGCGCAGATACTGGCGCTGCTGCCGGTGCACCGTCAGAACATTTTATTTTCGGCGACTTTCCCGGAGCAGGTAACGCTGTTGTCCGAACACGTTTTACGTGATCCGGTACGCCTTGAAGTAGCACACACGACTATCAGCAAACCCAATATCGTCCAGCGCGCGATTGCGGTCGATATGCAAAAACGCAATGACCTGTTGCGCCACCTGATCGCCAGCAACCAATGGGACAGATTATTAATATTTACCAGCAGTCGCTATAGCACCGAATTGGTCGCCATGAAGCTGCGCAAATCGAATATTCTGGCAGAACCCTTTCATGGTGAACTGGGTCAGGGCAAACGCAATCAGGTGCTGTCCGATTTTAAAACCAGCCGCATCAAAGTGATGGTGGCGACAGATCTTGCTGCGCGCGGTATCGACATACCCAATCTGCCGGTCGTGATCAATTACGACCCGCCCCGCTCCAGCGATGACTACACGCACCGCATCGGTCGCACCGGTCGGGCCGGGGCTATGGGCATGGCAATCAGCTTTGTGTGTGCCAGCAATGAATTACATTTTCGCTTTATCGAAAAATCCCAGCACATACAGCTTGAGCGCGAACGCATACCGGGATTTGAACCACTGTTCACGGATGTTTCTGTCCCGGTTGACGAAAAGGGCACCGGAGGAGTGAAAGGGAGACGACCAAGCAAGAAAGATAAATTGCGTGCATTGACGTTGACGCAGACAAATAACAAATCAGATTAATTTGAACACATCCATATAACCTGTACTACCCCGTCGTTACCGCCTACAACCGCGGAAATGACGGAAAATTAAAACTATAATTTTTTTATGAATTTACACGCACTGCTGTTAGTCCTGGTCACCCTGGTCTGGGGCACCACATTCCCGTTATTAAAAAGCGCTGCACAACATCTATCCGGATTGGAAATATCTGTCATCCGTTTTTTTGTGGCAGCCATATGCATGTCGCCATTTGCACTTAAACTGAATCGCAGCACCTGGCGCGACGGAGCAATACTGGGCAGCGTGGGATTGATCTCTTATGTGAGTCAGGCTTACGGTTTGCAGTTTATTTCGTCCAATCGCAGCGCTTTTTTAACCAGCCTCAATGTTTTGTTCGTACCGTTTCTGGCATGGCTGACCGGCTCCAAACTGTCGTTAAAAGTATTTATCGCCTCTGCCATTGCCTGCATCGGTATCGGCTTGATGTCGTGGGAGGGAGGCAGCAACTGGTTCGGCGACGGAGCAACATTGCTGTCGGCGCTGTCGTATGCGACCTATGTACTGCTGCTGTCGCGCATGTCGCAAAAACACACGGCACGCTCATTGGCTGCCACGCAAATCATTATGATGGCACTGATCGGTGCGATCATTCTGCCATTTGAAGGCGGCGCCCAACTCGCCAGTTTGCCGGATCGTTTAATGCCGGTGTTGCCCATCGTTTTATTTCTGGGCATCGTCGCGACTGCCGGCATGCTGTTTTTGCAGGCTATCGGCCAGCAACGTGTCTCCGCTGCCAAGTCTGCGCTGATTTATGCATTGGAGCCTGCTTTCGCCTCGATGTTTTCCTGGCTGTGGCTGGGTGAGCAACTCACGCAACGCGCGGCAATCGGTGGTGCGCTGGTCGTGATGGCGGTGGTGTTTTCTGAGATGTAATCCGCATGTGTCGTTTAATCTAACCAAATTAACTTGGTCTAACTTTACTTAATTTAGCTACTCTTCCAGGGATCGAAACAATGAAAAAATTATCCACTCCGGCTTTGTTAACCATCACGCTGGCGGTTTTTGCCACATTGGCTTGCGCAGAGCAGGCTCCGGCAAAATTGACACCGATCTCCTCCGACTCGGTAGCTAGCTACGATTCCGTTCGGCCGGACGCTGACTACGTAAAAATAGTCAAGATGATACCCATGCGCGATGGCGTCAAACTGTACACCGTGATCGTAATGAAAAAAGGCGTGACCAACGCACCGATACTGCTGTCGCGCACGCCCTACGATGCAAAGTCGTCGACCGCGCGTGTCAGAAGTCAATCGATCACTGAAATTCTGCCTGCCATGGATGCGGAATTCGTCAACGATAACTATATCCGCGTCTATCAGGATATACGCGGCATGTACAATTCCGAAGGTGAGTTCGTCATGACCCGCCCTATCGTCGGCCCGCTCAACCATACCGGCGTTGATGAGGCCACCGATGCGTACGACACCATAGACTGGCTGGTCAAGAACGTCAAAGAAAGCAATGGCAAAGTCGGCACCATCGGCAGCAGCTATCTCGGCTTTACCACCTTGAATTCGCTAATCAATCCGCATCCCGCGTTAAAAGCGGCGGTGCCGCAAAGTCCGATGGTCGATACCTGGATAGGCGACGACGATTTCCATAACGGCGCGTTCCGCAACCCGACCATGGATTACATTGTTGAGCAAAGTACCGGCAACGGTCTGGTTGGAGCGCAAGTCGGCTTTGGCGTCGGCGACGATTACAGCCGTTATCTGGACAGCGGATCGACCGGCGACTATGCGCGTCAGTGGGGTATCGATCGTTTCCCCAACATGCAAAAGATTTTGCAAAACCCGGCGTATACCGAATTCTGGTCGTTGCAGGCAGTGGACAAATGGCTGGCAGCACGACCTCTCACGGTTCCAACCATGTTGGTGGTAGGCCAGTGGGATCAGGAAGATTCCTATGGCGCACCGGCCGTGTATAAGGCGCTCAAACCCAAAGACAACAACGACGACCTGGTCACGCTGGTGATAGGCCCGTGGCGGCATTCAGGCGTGAATCATTACGGTTACGGGTTAGGCGCGTTGACCTTTACCGGCGACACGGCACTGGAATTTCGCGTCAAGTATTTGAAACCATTTTTTGATCACTATCTGAAAGGCGCGCCCGATCCGCATACGCCACATGTACTGACCTATGCAACGGGCGTAAATCATTGGGAGGAATCGCCGAAATGGCCGATGGGAACCTTGACACCGCTATATCTCGGCGCGCATTTCAGTGCCGGATTTAAAGAAGACAGTACTACCGGTCACAATGATTACCTATCCGATCCGTCGAAGCCGGTTCCATTCCTGCCCCGGCCAGTCAATTTAAACGATGGCGCAAGCTGGAAAAGCTGGCTGGTACATGATCAGCGTTTTGTTTCGGATCGTCCGGACGTATTGGTGTACAAGACGGAAGTGTTAGACAAACCGGTACATATCATGGGTGCGCCGCAGGTTCATCTGTTTGCCGCGACCTCAGGCACGGACAGTGACTGGGTGGTAAAACTGATTGACGTGTATCCGAACGCCTCGCCGGAACCGGCAGAACAGGGATCCAAACCTGGCATGGCGGGGTTCGAGCTGCCGATAGGCATAGAAATTTTCCGTGGACGCTATGTACATAGCCTGGATAAGCCGCACAGTTTAACGCCTGGCAAAGTCGAGGAATATCAATTCGGCTTGCCCAATGTTGATCATGTGTTTTTACCCGGACACAAGATTATGGTTCAGGTCCAGTCCAGCTTATTCCCGCTGTATGACCGCAATCCGCAAACTTACGTCGACAATATTTTCAATGCGAAACCGGAAGACTATAAAACGGCTACCGAGAGTGTGTATTACGGCGGTGGCGCAGCCAGCAGCGTTTTGTTGCCGATAGTTCCTTAATTTGCCCCGTCATTCCACACATAAAAATAATCAATCGGAGGTCTTTCATGTTTCGAACTAAACTTTTTTTATCGGTATGTCTGATGGGATGCTCGGCCGGCTCGTTTGCCGCCGCATCAGCGGCTATCCCTTCCACGACTACGCATGAACAACTGGTGCAACTGGCCCAGGATATTACGCAAACCACCGGCAAACTGTATCCGATCAACGCAACCCTGCTGGGCATTACCGGCCACGATGCCGAGCTTGAGCAACCCAGCGAAGCGTATCGCCAGCACTATATTGACCAGCTCACGCTTTGGCAGAGTAAATTAAAAACCATTGCGACCAGCGCCGGCAAAACCGTAACTCTGGTTGATGCGGACGACGTCAAATTATTGCAGTCCCAACTTGCCCGCGAACTGAATCAGCTGAACGTATACAAACAGGATCGCAAGGACTACGGTTCGTGGGCGTTAAATATCGTCAACGTAATCTATGACCAGTTTCTCCATTTGCCAGTCAATGGCGTAGAAGGTGCAAACAGCGCGGATGTGGTCAAAGCCTGGGACGACATTACTACCCGCATGAGCAAGGCATCCGATTACATCAATCGTGGTCAGCGCCTGTCAACCACACCGGGACATTTATTCGGCCAGATCAGCAGCGAACAACTGGCAGGTGCACCTGAATTTTTTAATGACGCGCTAACTGCCGCAGCCAAAGATCAACTCGGCGCACAGTCAACAGAATTCCAGCGTTTCGTGCAGGCACGCGACCAGGTCCTGCAAACCATCGCGGCCACCAAATCGTATATCGACGCGCATGTAAAAAGCTGGCCGGAAAATCACACCATCAGCCCAAAAGCCTATGACGCCATGCTGCATGATGAACAGCTACTCCCGTATACCAGTGGCGATATTCAACGCATGGGCTGGGATGAACTGTCGCACGGCTGGGCAGAAGAAGCATGGCTGAAAGCGCGTTCAGTGAAACTGGGACTGCCTTTTGGTCCGCAAAGTGGCGGCGGTATTGCGCCAGATGGTGCTGCTTTAATCGACTACTATCGCGACCGGATTGCCGATCTGCGCAAATTCGTCGTCGACAATAATGTCGTGACGGTGCCGGGCTGGCTAGGCTCGATGAAAATAGTCGAAACACCGCCCTTCCTGCAATCGGTATCACCGGGTGCCTCGATGAATTCGCCGCGACTGTTTTCAGAATCCACCACCGGCTTTTATTTCATCACACCACCCAAATCACTGAAAGAAGCGGCCGAACGATTGGACATGAATCAGGATTTCGACAGCGACCGCATCATGTCCACTGCTGCACACGAGGCGATGCCAGGACATTTTATGCAGCTGTCGATTGCCAAGCGTCATTCCGACTACATACGGCGTATCCAGGGCAGCGGTGTATTTGCCGAGGGCTGGGCGTTTTATGGCGAAGAAATGTTCGTGCGACTGGGCCTGTATGGCGACAATCTGGATGGTCGTTTATTCACTGCGCGTTGGGAACGGGTGCGCGGTGCGCGCGCTATCGTCGATTATCAGTTCATTACCGGCGCGTGGAGTTTCGACAAAGCAGCCGAGTTCTATTCCACACAGTCCGGCTTTACGCTGGAAGCTGCCAAAGCGGCCGTGGCCGGCATTGCCAAGAGTCCCGGCTACATGATTGCTTACACGGTAGGACGTTTGCAATTGCAAACTTTGTTGGGCGAATATATGTTGAAAATGGGTGATAAAGGTTCCTTGCATGATTTCCATGACCGTTTGCTGTCTTACGGAACAACCCCGTTTGCAATAGTCGGTCCGGAGTTGTTACAGGATTTAAGCAAGCCGGTCGAAGAGGTGCGCGCCGCTGCCAACTATTGAACTTGTTGTTACACACAATCGCTCAAAATGCCCTATTTAGGGCATATACAGCGCCCCACGCAATCATTACGATCTTCCCAAATTAGCGTCAGGCAGCGACCACCGGCGTCGCTGCCATCACGATTTGTCAAAAAGGTCAGTAATGCTCGATTCATTTCACTTCCTCGTTTTTGTTCTGGTTTCATTGTTTGCGTTTGTGTTCATCCTGATGTTTGCCCTGCGCGACAAAATGAACTCACTGTCATTTTTTAAAATATCGTTTGTGGCATTGATTGTGGTGGTGGGCGGTATGTTCTTCGCAAAATATGGGGCGAACATCGGATTGCCCTGCTGGATTTATTACTGTGTTCCGGCACTGCTGACGCTGTTTTTACCACCGGTTATGTTTGTGATGAACAGAAAAGAACTCGTCACCTATTTGATCATGGCGCTGTTGGTCGCACCGCTGATCCATCTGCTATTTTCATTTTTCCTGGGATGGAAGGAGTACATGCCCTTTATCCGAATCCCTTCGTTGTGGGAGCTACTAAAATAAATTAACTATCGCCTTGCATGAATTCCAGGTCGTTGCACCGTGTCCGGCGCAACGACCAACGGCATTACAAAAACATCCCGCCCGAAGCCTCAACGCGCTGTGCGTTAATCCAGCCGGTATCTGCATTTAACATCGATGCGATCACGCCGCCGATATCGTCCGGCAGACCCACCCGACCCAACGCAGTCTGGCTGGCAATGTGACGATTTAAATCCGGATTGTCGCGCACTGCGCCCTGGCCGAAATCCGTTTCTATCGCGCCTGGTGCGACCACATTGACTGCGATAAAACGTGGCCCCAGTTCTTTTGCCAGATACTTGGTGAACACTTCAATCGCGCCTTTCATGGATGCGTAGGCTGCATAACCCGGCAAGGCGAAACGAGTTAATCCGGTAGAGATATTGATGATGCGACCATGATCGGCAATCAAAGGCAGCAATTTCTGCGTCAGAAAAAACACGCCTTTAAAGTGAACGTTCACCAATTGATCAAATTGCGCTTCGCTGGTCTCGGCTATCGGGTTGTAGATACCGACGCCGGCGTTATTCACTAGAAAATCGAAGCTGCTACGTTGCCATTTTTGCGTCAGCACTTGCTGTACGCGCGCGGCAAATGCGTCAAACGTATGGCTGGCACCGACATCCAGTTGCAACGCTGCCGCCTTGCTGCCGCGCGATTCAATTTCAGCGACTACTGCGTGCGCCTCGACCTCTTTGCTGTGATAAGTGATGATGACATCCACACCCTGTTGCGCCAGTTTCAATGCAGCGCTTTTACCCAGACCGCGGCTGCCGCCGGTAATGATTGCAATTTTGTTAGTCATGTTCTTCCCCTAAGTGGTTGAGTTCCCGAATTCAGGAATGGAGCCAGTTTATTGATCTATTTAATTAAAACAAAGAGTCAAAATATGATTACACTGTTCAAAATATACAATCAATAAAAAATACCCCGGGGAGATGGGCATGAATCAGTTTGAAGCGATGAAGATATTTGTCCGGGTAGCGGAATTAGCCAGCTTTACTCAGGCAGCAGATAGTCTGGGCATACCGAAAGCCAGTGTTTCAACCACCATCAAGCAACTGGAAAACAGTCTCGGCACGCGGCTGTTACAGCGCACCACCCGCACGGTCCAGATGACGCAGGATGGCCTGGTGTATTACGAACGCAGCAAAGACATGCTGGTCGACATGGATGAGCTGCAAACCATGTTCAGGCAAAGTGAAGTTGAAATCAGCGGACGCATCCGCGTTGATATGCCCAATGGTGTAGCGCGCCATAGGATCATTCCCAAACTGCCTGAATTCATGCGCACGCATCCCAGGTTGGAAATCGAGATAAGCAGCACGGACCGCCGTGTGGATTTGATCAGAGAGGGATTTGATTGCGTAATCCGGGTCGGCACGCTGGTCGATTCCAATTTAATCGCCCGACCGCTGGGCCGGTTCACATTGATCAACTGCGCCAGTCCGGAATATCTCGGGCGGCATGGTACTCCAACCAATTTGAATGATCTGGATACGCATAAGATGATTCACTACGCACCGCTGTTTGGCGCATCGCTAAGCACCTTCGATTACATGATAGGTGAGCAGGCTTTTCAAAAAGCGGTGCCAGGCGCGATTTCAGTCAATAGCGCTGACGCCTATCAGTCCGCCTGCCTGGCCGGACTGGGCATTATTCAGGCGCCGGAAATCGGTGTGCGGGAATTGCTGGATCGGGGTGAATTGGTCGAGGTGCTGCCGGAATTTCGCGCAGCACCGATGCCGGTCTCATTACTGTATGTGAATCGACGACATTTACCGAAACGCACTCAACTATTTATGAACTGGATTGCCCAGGTGATGAGTGATTAACTTAGTCTGTGCAGTTTGAATAAAGAAATCAGGCGCAGCCATCTGGTTTATGCAGTCGCTTGCACCTGTTCTCTTGAGAGCTCAAAAAGGGTGATTAATGAAAAGACTTTAAAATTGGATTGATCAACTTCACGATCGGCAATGGCGTGACAGACTAGATAAATTTTTGCATATTCTTTTGCAAGCGCAGAGGCATCGCCTTCAAAAAAATTGCATAAAGCCGGCATTAATCTGGTCGCAAGTTCCTTGTTAAGTTCAGGTGTGCCTGATGCGCGCACGACAGGATCCTCGGACCCTAAAACGCCCTCAATAAATTTTTTGCTTGCGCTATCGAGAATATTTCTAATTGGAGCCATGCTCTGCGCTGCGACTTCAACGTGAGCGGCTGAAAACAATAGCGGAAAACTTTGAACGAACGCATCAAAATTGACCGGACTTGCCAATAGATAGAACTCGATAGCGCGGTCTGAAGTCAACCCGTTGATAACCATGTCATTAAAAACCTGAATGGCCCTGTCTCGATTTTTTTCACTAAACAGTTTTTCGAAAGTCCCTGGCGCAAGGCAGGCGTGGGCAAACATCAACTTTGACGACGACGTAGTCCGATAATCTTCCCATACGCTGATAGGTTCATCGCCTGGCCTGGCATAATTAACCTGATGATTTACGCGCGCATCGATCATGTCAGCCGGACAGTCCGCCAGCGCTTTCCTCACGTCATCAATATGCTCGCTACGACAGGTGAGCGAAAGTACTGTTGATTCCTGATCCGCTGCGGCATGAAAAGTGAACACGATTTTTGCCGCATAACCCGGTTCATCTTCAATACGGATTTGAAAATCGCTCTTGCGCGCATGATCCGCCAACTCATAGAGCTTCGTATAACTTCGAATATCCTGCGCGACGGTTCTGCCAGGCCTGGTTATGTCATTCAATATCCTCATTGCTGCAAGTTTGTCTTCCCGTTTAAAACATTCCTTGCACATAGTCCATGCAGTCTGAGGTCCGGAGGATCCAAGGACATTGCCGGTGAGCCGGGTACCTGCTTCGCTATTGCCGTCCAACGGCACTATGCCGATGTCTATTTCACCGGTTTCATCGTTAATGACGCGTCTGAATCTTGCGCCATTGTCAGAATGGGTGCCAACTTTTTTGTTTAAATTATCAATGGCGGCATCCATGTCCTTGAGCGGATCCGCCGCCGCATCGCTATTTTCCTCCGGGTGTTCATAGGCATATTTCGCCTTCATAAAATCATATACAAACCCGAAGGCCTCTTTGTGCGCGCCCTGAAAAAAGATATCTTTTAATTTTTCCCAGCAAGACATCGCGGCTTTGATTGCGACCTCTTTTTCGGCAGAAATATCTAATTTTTTTACGGCTGAGGTTGATATGCCCGATGTGGCAATCCAGGTAGTGCGAACAGGTACAAGCATGATGTTCCCTAACAATAAGGCGATCTATGTGGTATATGCAGCTGGATCGTTATCGTAGTCAAGATCAGGAACATGCGGCACTTCGGTTATTACCCTATTCATCACTCCAGCGTGATTGCCAGATCTGTGCCTTGTACCGCCACGTTCCCCGCGAAGTCGGCAGCAGTAATGCGAATCAGATAGTCACCTTGTGGTAATTCGCTCGGATTCCAAAATCCCGGTTTGGCAACCCCATCGCGCACTGTATTGGTCACCACATATAAAAACCGCGTAACCGCACTGCCATGGACAGTTTCACCGCTACCCTCGGCGTAAGCTGTTTTGATCGCATCGTCATCCGGAACCTGATTGAATTCGATATTCATGAGCGGGTGCTCATAGCCTCGCAATGGCTGTCCATTGCCGCGTAAAATTTGATAGCCGATTTTATAAACGCCCAGTCGCCGTCTGGCTTCATTACCGTCAGACTGGTCGTACGCACCGACCACGATGCTCAAGTTTCCAGCATGCCGTTCTATCAGCAGACGCTCTTTATTTTTTTTACTGAGCGCTTTGCCCTGCTGATCTACGAGCTGGATACTTTCAATGCGCGGCGCAATGGTATCGGCATAGCCCTGCAGACCCAGCATCAACGGATTAACCTGTTCGCCAAACGGACTATATTCCAGATGCACGTGGAACATGCGGTTGACCGTGCCCAGCGCATCGCCGACAGCAAACCGCGTACCGCGTTTGACCCTGATTCTCGGCTTATTCTGATCGTCGCTCACCACATAAAATCGCTGGGTATCGATCAGCGCATTCTGCTCATTTCTGCCCACCCGCATATGAATATAGTTCATGACGCCCACGCTGAGTCCTTCGCTCAAATTGCCGTAGCCCCAGGCAGCCAGAGGATTATTCACTTTACCTGCAGCGACAGCGACTACTGTGGTGCCCATATTGGCGCGCACATCAATACCTGCATGAAAATGATCGCGACTCTCGCCTTTATCATTGCCGCGATCCTCACCTGCCGTACCGACTATTTCATGCGCAGCGTGTTGCGGCTTTAATGGCCAGGGAAAATTGGCCGATGCCGGAACGACCGGCGCAGTAGCTGTTTTGGACGGAACTTGTCCGGGCAACGCAGCTACAATTTTTCGTACCTTGAACGCCGGCGCATCTGCAATCAACAATTCACCGCGATCATTCAACGCCAGGCCGTACGGCTTTTCTATTTGCCGCGGAACGCTCAGATCAACGTCGGGATCATTCAGGCTACGCAATGCACCACTGGAGGAAAACTGAAAGACCTGACCGCCATTCATCGTACCCACGTAGATAAAATCATCATCCGTCAGGGCCAGACTGATCGGCCTTCTGAACTGGGCATCGTGCTGTTCCGGCAAAGTTCGGTACAGCGTGGTGACCTGTCCCGTTTTGCTGATAACGCGCAGTGCATTGTTTTTGGTGTCGGCAACAATCACATCACCTTTGGCATTGACCGCGACTGCACAAGGAGTATCAAACCGCGCATCAGTACGTTGCCCGTCCAGATAGCCGGGCACGCCGGTTCCTGCCAGTGTCGTTACCACGCCGGCAGCAGAGATCATCCGAATGCGGTCATTGTAGGTATCGGCCACATAAACATTGCCTGCATGGTCAACAGCAACGCCGGTCGGGCCGTTAAATTGCGCCTGTTGTGCAGCGCCATCCTGATAGCCTGCATGGCCGTTACCTGCCAACGTCATCACCAAGCCAGCCTTGCTGATTTTTCTGATGACGTTGTTGCCCGTGTCAGCAACGTAGACATTGTCGTCTGCATCGATAGCCAATCCGGAAGGCGTATTAAATTCTGCATTGGCAGCAGTTCCATCGACATATCCTTCCGCCTTGCCGGCATAGGTTGTGACGATGCCATCCGTCGTGATTTTGCGGATCAGATTATTTTCGCCTGCATCGGCGATATAAATAGTGCCATGATGGTCGATCGCCACACCGTAGGGATCGGAAAACTGTGCAGTGGCTGGCGCGCCATTTTTCATGCCTGCCGTGCCGGCACCTGCGAAATCTGCAACCTCCGCTTTCCAGTCGAAAGATGTGCTAGAAACTTTTACAGGTTTTGTAGTTTGCGTGATGACTCGATGTAAAAGCGAACGACCGTTATGTGAGGAAAAGTAAATGATTGGTGTCGCACACGCTGTGAAAGCCGCGATGCAGATGATGAGATGTTTTTTGTTCAAGCTTTAGCCCGGTTACGATTAGCGAATTGCGCAGTATAGCAAAACCGTTATTTGAAACAGCGTTAAGGATCGTAGGTTGGGCTGCGCCTTACCAGCCCAACACTCAACCGCAAAATTTGCGGGCCGTCATTATTTTCGGGCCGTCATTATTTACAGCAAAGCGTTGGGCTGATGAAGCGTAGCCCAACCTACGCGACCAGACTATTGTGCAGATGACGCGCTGCCACGGACCTGAAACTGTATTGCATCCACCGCTTTTCCGTCCGTATCCATTAACGCCAACTGATGTTTGCCAATTGTGGGCAGCCATGAATAATCCTGGCTGGCGGCTCCCAACTGTTGCCCATCCAACTGCCAGAGCAAATCCTTACCGGCCAGCGCCTGAAAAAATACCCGCTGATTCTGCTCCGGAATGTCGGGGTCGATCGCAATAATGCTGCCCGCATCGGGATAGCGAATTTTGGGCTGACGTTTGGATTCGGTAAGCAGCGTGATGGTGTCGCTTTCGGTGCCCTGAATAAACCACTCTGTGCGCTGTGCTTCTATCCGCGGCACATAATTAATCTGGCGCGCCACCACGCCGGCAGGAACCCGCGGCGCATGACTCGGGGTGTGGGCGTGCAAATAATCCATGACATCACGCCAGATCGGCGCTGCCCCGGTTACGCCGGACACATCCCACATTGGCTGCCCGTCGAAATTTCCCACCCATACCCCGACCGTATATTTTTCAGAAAACCCGATACACCAGTTGTCGCGCATATCCTTGCTGGTGCCGGTTTTAACTGCCGTCCAGAACGGCGTGGCCAATTCATTATTCAAACCAAACGTCACGCTGCGCGCTGCGTTGTCCGACAAAATATTCTGGATGAGGTAACTTGCCTTGCCATCCATGATGCGCGCCGTGGCAGATGCCGATCCGGGTGTGAAATGCACCTCGCTCAATAGTCCATTGTTGGCCAGGACGCGATAGGCATTGGTCAGCTCCAGCAAACTGACTTCACCTGAACCCAGCGCCAGCGAATAGCCGTAATAGTCCGCCGTTTCGGTCAGACTGCTTAAACCAAGTTCTTTCAGCCGATTATAAAAATCATCCATGCCCAACAACACCAGCGTGCGCACCGCAGGTACATTCAATGAACTGGCCAAACTGGTTCTGACACTGACTTCACCTTTAAAATCTTTATCGTAATTTTGCGGTATGTATAGACCCGTCTCGGTAGAAATATCTATCGGTGAGTCATTGAGTATCGAAGCGGTGGTCAGGTATTTTTTTTCCAGCGCCAGTTCATAGAGAAATGGCTTGAGCGTAGAACCGGCCTGACGTAACGCGACTACGCCATCCACCTCATTGCGCCCGGAATTGCCGACATACGCCAACACGTCGCCGCTGACATTGTCGATCACCACGACGGCGCCGTCGTTGACGTTGCGCTCACTCAAATTCATTAACTGTTGCTGCACACTCTGACTGGCAAAGCGCTGCAATGCGGCGTCCAGGGTGCTAATGACTTTTTCAGCGGGTCTGGTAAGTAATTTTTGCGCTATATGAGCTGTGGGCTGAAAATCAGGCTGGTAGGATTTTTTGGCCAGCGCTACCGCGGTTTTCATTTGGATATAGGCGCAGGTTGCGGCCAGTCCACTTTCTTTGGCAAGAGAACAGGCGCGTCTGGCGACCAGATTTTGCGCTGCATTTGGAGAGCGGATCAGGCTGCCGAGTATCAGCGACTCGACATCATCCAGACCGGAAGGCGCTTTATCGAACAGGCCTTGCGATACGGCGGTAATGCCTTGCAACTCGCCGCGAAACGTCACCAGATTTAAATACGCTTCCAGTATTTGCGGCTTGCTCCAGTTTTTTTCCAGATCGCGCGCTACCTGTATCTGATCCCATTTCTGGGTCAGATTCCGTCCGCCCTGTTTAGGTTGCAGAGTCGGATTCAGCATTGCCGCCAATTGCATGGTGATGGTGCTGGCACCGCGCGGGCGGGCCCGAAACAGGTTGTCCCACGCGGCCTTGGCCAGCGCCTGCAAATCAACACCCTGATGCTGATAAAACCGCTGGTCTTCAGCCTGCAGCACGGCATTCACTAATGCGGGTGAAATATCATCCAGCTTCATCCACGCCAGGCGACGTACCGTCATATCGATACGCAGGTTTTGCAGATGCCCACCATGTCGGTCCAGCAATTCCGCATCCGAAGTTTGATAGCCGGCCCTGACGGCTTCAAACGATGGTGCTGCTGCGGCCCAAAGCGGCAACAGCAACACGATCACGAACAAAAATTTACGGGGCAACATGCACCACCTGATTGGGAATCTCAGCAAACATCTCAGGTGCATACATCGCTTCTATCCGCGTTTGCGGCAGAACAAAGTCGCCGGAATTATTTAGACGTACCGAATATTCCACCACCCATTTCCCTTTGGGGACAAAATCATAGTAGGCGCGGAATGCTTCAAAGGTTCGTTCTTCAAATGCCGGCCACACCCAGCCCTGATGTTTTTCGCCAGCACTCAAGATTTGCGAATCGCGTCCCAGGCCGTTCCCGAGGATGCTGGCGCTGGCAGGTATCGGATCGTCGACTACCACCCAGGTCATATCGGATTGCGCTTCCATATCCAGATGCACCCGGTACACATCACCGCGCGACCACACCCCCGGCGTTTTTTGCTCAACCGGCGTAATGGTTTTAACGACTTTATAGCCGGTAGATATCGGTTGCGTGAGCGGAATCGCAGCCAGACTTTGCACCGTTACCCAAGGTTTGCCGGCGCCGGTTTGCACAATACTTAAATTTTCAGCCTGCTTGGGCCAAGCCTGCATGAAGGTGCTACCGGCGGGATTTTTTGTCCAGTCCAGTGTCGAGGATTTGTTATTCAACGTCACACTGGCGCTGCCGGTTACCGGTGTGGATTCAAATTGCGCCGAGTATTTTTTGATGGCCAATACGCCCCAGGCATTTGCCACCGTGGTATTCCAGCGACCCTGATGCTGACGCCCCAGTGTGCCACGCACCAAACGGCCGATATCGTCAAACCAGCGTTCGTTATCCAGCACGGCCAGTAACAGACGATTGGCATTGACGTCGGTGGATATCATCAGCCACCATAAATCGTCGGTGCGTTCGGTGGAGAATCCCATGGTCGTGCCCTGAAAATTCAACCGCGAACGCAATATCTGTTCAACCTGCCGCATTTTTTCATCACGCTGCGGCAGGGTCTTGGTCCGTTTTAGGACCATATACCAATCCAGTACCGCGGAGGTGGGCCACAGATTCGGCTCAATCGAGAATGACTGCAGAAGTTCCGGCCTGACCTTGCCGGAGCGCGACAGTGCTTCCAGCGCTGCCATTTTGCGGATCGCCACGTCAGCTGTCGGCAATTGCGAATTGCGCACGATACGTCCCTGCACAAAACCGATCAGCGCATTTTCCATGCGCTCCTTGCTGCCGGCCGGAACCACATACCCAGCTTCATCAGCGAGCGACAAAATATAAGCAGTGAGCGTATCGCTGCCGGATAACATCATCGGGAAATATTTAACCAGACCGTCAGAATCCAGATAGGCAGGTAGCGAGTCCATATGCGTGTTCCACCTGGCCTGATCCTGCAAGGCGACTGCTTTCGATGCGTCTTGCTCGAAGCAGGTGTAGTGATAATTTTTCATATACTGCTGCACGCCCGGCAATTCATTGCCCAGACGCGGACTGAAAAGAGTTTGTATGCCGCCACGCCCCGGCAAGGCATCTGCCGGAATTTGCACGCGCATGTTAAGCGGCTTGTCGATTTGCATCAATGTAGCCTGATACACCTTTACCGGCACAGCGTAAGTCACGTTCTGTTTTATACGGATTTTGTCGGACAGCGCGTTGTCCCCCGATTTGGCCGCAACGTTCCAGACCAGACCTGGTGCACCGACAGGTACGGTGACTATCCAGCCCACATCTCTGGCTTCGCCGGGTTTGATGCTCACCGTCTGATCGGCGAGCTCGATGGTATGCGCCGTGGCCTGCGCAGATGCGCCGCTCTCTGTCACAGTGCCGTTGACAGTAACCGTAGTCGCAGCAGAGGACGTATTTCTGACTGTGAACCCGGCGCGATATTTGTCACCCTCGCGCACCAGACCCGGCAAGCCCGATAACAGGATTAAATCCTGTGTGCTGCGGATATCGGTTTTGCCGGTGCCGAATAAGTCGGCATTGGCATTGGCAATCGCTACGATGCGAAATTCAGTCAGCGAGTCATTCAGCGGCACATCCATATTGGCGTTACCGTTGGCATCCAGTACCACGCGTGCTTTCCAGAACAGCAGGGTATCGAACAACTCGCGTCCGGCGCTCTTGCCGCCACCACCGCCGTGCGGTACTGCCTTGCGACCGAAATGGCGCTTGCCTATCACCTGCATTTGCGCAGTTGACGTCGTCACCTGCAGACTGCGCTCCTGCATCATCGCGTCGAGCAGATCCCAGCTGGTATTGGGCATTAATTCAAGCAAGCCGGTATCGACGGCAGCCAACGCGATTTCCGCGCCGGACGGCAGCGGCTTGCCATCGGCCCGGGTCACGTGCACCTGCACATGCGACACTTCGCGGGTTTTATAGACCGGCTTGTCGGTCGTGACCTGCACCTTCAATTCATGCGGCTGCCAGCCTACCTGCAGACGCGCGATACCCATCTTGTAAGCCGGCTTGCCGAGGTCGACCAAGGCGGTCGGCTGTATGCTGTCGACCCGGCCGCGCACTACAAATACCGACACATACACATTCGGCGCATAGCTGGCCTTCACCGGAATTGAGAACGTCGGATTTTTACCGGACAACTGACGGATATAGGTATCGGCAATTCCTTCCCGCTCTACCGTGACTAAAGCCGTGGCCTCGCGAAATGGCATACGTACCTGGAAGCTGGCATCCTGTCCGGCTTCAACACGCTTGTTTTCTGCCAATACGTCGATGCGATCATTGTCAGTCGCAGCAAACCACCACTGATCCGATCCGGCCACCCAGGCTTCGGCATTCGCGTACGCTGCTCTGCCTTGGCGGTCCTGCGTTGATGCGCGCAAAATCACGTTGCCGGAAATCGGTGCCTTGACTTCGCAAAACAACATCCCCTTGGCATCGGTCTTGCCGCTACAGGCCGCACCGACTTTATTGATTTCGCTGGAGTTTTCGAAGGCATAAAATCCGCCTATCAGACGATGACGATGCGAATACGTTTTACGTTCGAAAAAGTCCACCGCCACGGAGGCATCGGCTGCCGGCTTGCCGCTTATATCCAGCACCACGACCTGAAATTTGAAATCGTCCTTGCTGGTAGTCCATGCGTCGGGTTTAACGCCGATCAGATAGTTGGAAGTCCATAACGGAATGTGGGTAGAGATAGTCGAGGTTTCACCGTTTGCGTCCGCATACTCCATTTCGGCCAGCAGCTGTTTCGGCTGCTGCAGCTGCGGGAGCTTGTCTATGCTGACGCGCGCTGCGCCGTTGTGATCCAGATTGAGTGTGCGGGTCGCCAAGGTGCTCTTGTCGGTGACATCGGTGGTATCTCCTGCCTGATCGTAGTCGACAGCATCATCGTCGACATCGGCGGCATCCTTTTGCAGCCCTTCTTTCACGTTGCCGTTGCTGAAATTGATATCGCCGTAGTCGGGAAAGCTAATGACTTTGTCCTGCAACACGGTGCGCAGTTTTACCGGCGCATCCGACGCTGTACCACCAGCCAGATAATTCAGCTGGAGATCCAGATCAACGCTGCCGGCCTGTATCACCGGTGTGGTCGGCCCCTGTAAAATCGCCTTCATGGTCGGTACGCGAAAGGCTTCGACTCTGAAAGATCCGGCTGGAAAATTATCTATCGTCAAGTCGTACGTACCCTGTTTGGCATTGGCGGGAATTTGCCAATTATCCTCAGCAGTGCCGTGAGCGGACCAACTCAGCGGAACCTCGAATTGCTGACCGGTGCCCTGATGCGTAATCACCAGATTCGATGCAGTAGCAGACCCATTATTATTGACTGCGACCTGCAGCGTATTGATGCCACGACGGAAGTTGGCGCGCGCTTTGTCATGCAGATTCGCGTCGTTCACATAGCGTATGCCCTCCAGCGTATGCTCGCGCATAAAATGCTTCATGTGCACAGTTTCGCCAACCCGAAACAGCGTGCGGTCAAACACGGTGGTCACGATAAGGTTCGGCGTCTGAAAATCCTGGGTTGGCACATTAAAGCGCCAGGTTTCAATACCGCCCACCCAGTCGGACAAGGTAAAGGTCATGTCACCATGGCTTCTGGCACTGATGAAATAATTATCGTTAAAGGAGCAACTTAGCCCAGGCAAAGTCTGATTGATATGCGCCACACCATCTTTATCGGTACTGCCCTGCCATAACGCTTTTCCATCGCAGCTACGCACCACCACCTGAGCATCCGGTACCGGCTGGGCTTTGTCCAGGCTCGTTACCCAAACCAGCGACGATGCGGCGCCGTGTTTAAAGTGCGCCGCCAGATTGGTCACCAGCGCTGCCGATTGAATATACGCCGTGCCGCCCTTTTCGGTTATCGCCTTGCCGAGTTTGGGACTCTGCAACTCGACCACGTAAAACCCGTTGGCCTTTAACGGTATGCCGATCACTTCAAACGCCTGTTTGCCGTTAGGCTTGGGTAGCCTGAACGACTGGGTCGACTCGCCGGCGTTGAAAATGGATTGTTTGATTTGCTCGGTCCAGGTTTCACCTATTCGCCAGCTGCCATTGCCGCCGAGTCGCTTCAGCCAGTCAATGATCGCCAGATCCTGTTCGGCATCACCGTGTACGCGTACCATAGAACCCTGCACGGCAGCCATGTTGCCGACCAGGCTGGGCTCAACATTGCGCACGGTGACCGGTAGCAATCGGTCGCCGTCGGCTTCCAGTATGCCGAATCTGGATGGAAATTTAATCAGCGGTGGCCGCATATCGGTGGCCACTTTGAGCGGAAACATCTGCGCGTTTTTCAGGCGCCTTCCGGCATCATCAGTGAGCTTGGCCGGCAGCGTGATCAGGTAAGCACTGTTCTCAACAAAGGGGCCTTTAAAGCTGATGCTGCTGACGAATTCATTCTTTATGTCGTCATGATCGATTTCTGCTTTAACTTGTTTGCCGCTACCGTCGATCAGCCTGATCGCCCGGGCGCTTTTGCTTGAAATCGGTGCAGTAAAGTTCAGATTCATCGCCAGAAACGGTATGCATTTTCCCTTGGCACTGGTGCGGGTACAACTGAATCTGGCCGCAAACGCCGGACGGGTTTTAAATGCCAGAACCTGATCTTTTTGTGTCGCAATACCGCTGGCACTTACTACACCGGCACCCCACACCAGGTGCACGGTCGATTCCGCCGGCAGTGTCTGCTTACATTGCAGCATCACGATGGGGAGTTGGTCGATGCGATTATTTTTCAGCGCCAGATTCCATTTCCAGATGCTGCCACGCGCTTTGAAATAGACCGTCAGATAGGCATCGATCACATTTTTATTCAGGCTCAGCAACGTGTCGCGCTGCTTGCCTTCAATCAGACGCACCCCGATTTGTTCGTTGATTCCGGAGGCTGTGCAGTAGACGTTTTTTTCTATCGAGGCGGTGTCGGCCGGCGTATCCAGCCCGAGGATAAAGATCTGATTTTCATCGATTGCCCACATACCCTGACCGGGTAGCGATTCTTTGACGGCGGGCCCGCCGGTAGAAAACGTATACGGCTGTTCTGCCGTGACGGGATTGCCGGCGATATCCTGCAGGCCGGCTTTTAACTCAAAGCGGCAATTCACACCGGCAGGAATATCGCGTGCGAAATCGTAGCTCCAGTTTTTCCCGTCTACCCATCGTCCCACACCGGGTTCTGCACAGCTCACAGAAAAAGGATCGGATAAATGCAGATCGCCAAACGGTACCATCTGATCGGAGAAATGCACCCGCACCTGACGCACGCCTTTAACGATACCTTGCGGGGAAAATGAATCTACTGTGGTGGCGTATCCTGACTGGCAGAGCACAAGAAAGAACAGGGAAGCCAGGGAAAACAGAAAGTGGGTGATGGCGCGCATATCGTCTCGCTCTATAAAAATACTCCGGAATTCATGAGAAACCAGGCAAAAAATAAGCAGAACAAAATCAGAAACGGCAGGCTAGTAAGACGGACAACTGAAGTCATCTAGAAATAACGCTTATATGACATAAAAAATAAATATTCTATGATCACCGGCAGTCATATAAATAAAATCAGCAAAAATTTTCTCGGTCCAATCTCACTTCACCTGCGGATAAATCTATGTTTGCACAACAACCTCTCAAGACCAGTTCCCCAGTACGCGAATCAGATTACATCTCGTTAGACCTCCCGCCACCGTCGAACGGACTTCTGCACAGACCGGCGGCGCATTCTTGCGGCAGGGCCTATGTTATAACAGCGGGGTCGGGAATTGTCAGCTTTATCAGCGCCGGTGTGGCTTACTATGCCGACGCGCCATACAGCGTAGTTGGGCCGGTGGCGGCTGTCGGTGGAGCGCTGCTGGTGGCCGCGTTATGTTGCGGCCTCAGCCCGGTTTTGCCGTGCACGCGGTCGACTGACGCATCGTAAATACAAAACTCGCAGTTTCCCGCAGTTTCCTACTCTGGGACCTGCGAGTCATGCAAAGACCAGGTTCCTGCGGCGATTTCAGCCCAGGCGGAATATCGGATAGCGCCGCCATTCCGGTTCTCTATACGCTGCGCAATGTGCATAGATAAAATTCAACACGGCATCCTGATCACTCAGTAACTGCGGGTTGGCGGTCTTCCAGGCAGCAAACTTCTGTTTCAGCCCTGGTTCGGTCTCCAGCAAATCAGCGGCGGTATCTTCAAATACATAATTGGAAAACGCTTCTTTCTTCTCCAGAATGCTGTTGAAAAATCCCCATCTGAAAAAACTGTCATGTGCCTGCGGCTCCAGCGTTTCAACCACGTAGCGCGCTCTTTCCTGATTTAAGGGCACCAGATAATCGCCGGCCCTGATGCTCACTGTTTCGTGACGCACTTCCAACTCAACTTCATCATGAAACATGTGGCCCTCATACGGACCAGGGCGTGTCTTGACCGCCTGAATATGATAAGTCCCAACCTGTTGGTGGTGCGTTTCAGTAGCCCGCTCCATGACCACTTTATTCCATTCCAGACGTTGTATGACGTCGCGCCATTCCTGAGGAATAACGTAGTAGCTGGGCGCAGTGACTTCAACGTCAGCCACGAAGTCAGTGTGAAAGTCGATTTCTTTTTCCCACGGCTGGTCGCGGTCGTACGACAGGCGCGTGTAGTTACCCAACAGGCTAGGGGTATGCACGGCGGTATAACCTTTAAAGGTGAACGTGGAGACTTTGCTGCGATCGGCCTTCCACTTCACCGGCCATTTTTTGGCAGCCTTGTGGCCTGCCCTTGCCGTTGCGCGCAGTGTCTGAATCTGACTGGCATAGTGCACTGAGAATGCCAACATTTCCAGCACGAACGCACGCATCGATTCATAGCGGTCTGCATACGGTTTTAACATATGCGTTTCCGGCATAAATCCGATGGTGTAATTCAGGGCGGCGTAGCCGGTTGAAAAACGCGGCGTTTCCAGAAAATCTTCAATGCCGCCATCGGGCGTTTCGCCCACCGGATTCACATAGGGGCAAAACGGCCAGCCGCGTTTTTCCATCATCGCCGAGACTTCGGGAAGCAGCGTTTCGCGGATAAACGGGGCAAACGCGCCGCCCAGTTTATCTGGCTGGGTCGGGATCACCGTCATCGTGTAACTATAATCAGCACCGTTGGAAGTATGGGTATCAACCATCACCGCCGGATCCCAGGCGCTGAAGAATTGATTGAATGTCTGGGCACTTAAACTGTCGCATTTAACAAAGTCACGATTCAGATCGAGATGCAGTCCGTTACCGCGAAAACCGAAAAGTTCTGGACCATCCTGATTCACGCGTGACGTGTTCTGACGGTTGATACAGCCGTCGACGTTATAAATCGGAATAAATAAAAACACGGTCTTTTCCAGTGAATTCCGGAATTCGGCATCGACACAGAAATCGCGCACCAGCGCCATGCAGACATCGATGCCTTCCGGCTCGCCTGGATGTATGCCGTTGTTATTGAAAAATACCGGTCTGGCAGTGCGCCGGATTTCTGCAAGATCAAACACTCCGTCTGCGCTAACCACGCCGGCATGAATAGGATTACCTGCATCGGATTTGCCGATTTCAAAGAAGCGCAAAACTGTCGGATACCGGCTCGCCAAATATGCATAAAAACGCAGGCATTCGTCCCAGGTTGTGGTTTGATTTTTATTTCCTTTTTCATAAGGAGTAAGCAGTTCGGTGTCCATGGTGATCCTTGGTATCGGGTTGGTAATGCCTAAAAAATGCTTGGCGACTTTGTCAGTGTAACGACTTCTTTAGTTTGGGTGTACCGCTGGGAAAAATGTCGTTCAAGGAAATCCCCAATATTCAAATTAGAGCATCCATTCTACTATCTGCGGCTCTTGATTGAACTGGCGAATTATCTGTCGATGCGTATCAGTATCCCTGCGACCAGCAGGTGTGCATCGATAGCTAGTATTTGGTTCAACCTCTACGAATTATTCAACGTCTATAGGCTACTCAAATGCAAAGCGCACCAACCACACCATCATTTAATCTGAACGACATCGACAAAAATCTGGGCGAATTGGCTGTCATGCTGGTACAGCAGCAAGGTATACATTTCGCGACCCACAAAGAAGCGGAGAAGCATCTCGACAACACCACCACGCAGCTACGCGAATTGCTGCAGCAAAGCAGCACCATGTTTATCGAGGGATTGAAATATCTCACGGAAAAAAACCATCAACCGGTCTCAGACATCACCCGGCAGCTGCTTGAACACATTCAAAATCCCAAGGAAATGGCGGCCATTATTGAAGCAAATATTTTAAAAAATGAGCGTTCGCTGGAAATGTTTTCCGCCGCAGTAAATAGTTTTTATGGCTGCGGTGATTACCACGTTGAAGAATGCGTGATTTCGGTATTGCTGACACTGTTCCCGTTGGAGCCGCAGCCATTTGCCTGCTACGGCACGCTGATCTGGAGAAAAAACGGCATTGAGGATGCTGCAGCTTTCTACAAAAGCATCGTCGACTTGTTTGAAACCCCGATACTGGATTACTTCTCCGCCGATTGTTTTGCCAAATCCGGCGACAAGACTGAAGCCAGACGGCTGCTGGAAAGAGCCCTGAAAAATGCGCAGGCATCACCCGAGATTTATGAAGATATCATGCAGTTTATCCGCATTGCTTTGCGAGAGATTTAAAATTCCACCCATCAGATTCAGGGGCAATAGCGCTGCTATTACCCCTACAAAACAACGTTAGCCACTATTCCTTAATCCGGCCGCCACACCATTAATCGTCAAGTGGATGCCGCGCCGGACCCGATCATCCTGATCACCATTCCTGAACCGGTTCAACAACTCCACCTGTACGTGATTAAGCGGCGAGATATACGGAAAACGATGACGTATAGAGCGCTGCAGCACCGGGTTAGTCGCCAGCAATTCGGTTTGACCGGTAATACTCTTTAACGCCGCCATCGTTAATGCATGGCCGTCGCAAATGCGGGCAAATATCGTGGTGCGCAATTTTTCATCCTTGACCAGACCGGCATAGCGACCTGCGATATTCAAATCGCTTTTCGCCAGCACCATTTCCATATTCGACATCAAGGTCGTAAAGAACGGCCAGTCCCGATTCATCTCCTGCAGCAAAGCCAGGCCGGTGTCGGGATGCGCTTCCAGATACTTTTGTACTGCTGTACCAAACCCGTACCAGCCCGGTAGCATCAGCCGACATTGCGACCAGCTGAATACCCACGGTATGGCGCGCAAATCTTCGATGGCAGTGGTTTTTTTGCGCGATGCCGGCCGGCTACCGATATTCAATCCGGCGATTTCCGATATCACGGTCGACTCCCAGAAATACTGCTCGAACCCTTCTGTGTCATACACCAGATTGCGGTAGGCAGCGAAGGCATGCTCCGACAAGGCATCCATGCAGCTCAAGAACTCCGGTTTCGGTGGCGCATCCATCTCCGACAACAGGCTAGCCTCCAGCGTCGCGGCCGCCAATACTTCCAGATTGCGGCGCCCGACTTCGGCATTCGCGTATTTGGCAGTAATCACTTCACCCTGTTCGGTCAGGCGTATCTGCCCCTGCACCGCACCGGCCGGCTGCGCCAGAATAGCCTGATAGCTTGGTCCGCCGCCACGTCCCACCGAACCGCCGCGACCATGGAATAAACGCAGGCGTATATTTTTTTCTGCGAACACGTCAATTAACGCCAACTCGGCCTTATACAATTCCCAGCCCGACGTCAGGAATCCGCCATCTTTATTACTGTCTGAATAACCCAGCATGACTTCCTGCGCAGAATCACGGCTGGGCAGCAGACGCGCGTAGGCGGGAACGCTCAGCAATTGCTGCATCACCGTTGCGCTGTTGCGCAAATCGGCGATGGTTTCGAACAGCGGGATGATATTGACGTCAAGGCGCGCCTCGTTCGGATGCAACAATCCGGCTTCTTTCAGAATGACGGCCAGTTCCAGCAGGTCCGACACACTATCGGTTTTTGAGATAATGCAATTCGGTACCGCCGCCTTTCCATAACGCTCATGCGCAATCCGCGCGCCGCGGTAGATGCCCAACTCAGACTGAGTTTCCTCCGAATAGGTCAGATACGGTGACGACAGCGGACGTGCGGAACTGATTTCCGCAATCAACAGGGCGACGCGATCCGCCTCATTCAGTTCGAGATAACGGCAACCGGGATTGGCGGCGGCCAGCAATTCGGCCACCACGCGTTCATGTACATCGGAGTTCTGGCGCAAATCTATCGGTGCCAATGAAAAACCGAACACGTCGACGGCACGACGCAAATGGCGCAAACGTCCGCGCGCCAGCGCAGCCGAACCATGTGCAATTAACGAGCGATGCACTATCGCCAGATCGTCAGACAGCTGCTGCGGGCTTTGATACGGCGCTGCAGGCCCGGTCGGGTGGATCAATGGCTCGTTACCCAGCAACACATGGTAAGTCGCGGCCAGACGCGCATACATGCCGGTGATGGCACGGCGATAAGGCTCATCGGAACGATGCACCGAATGATCGGGCGACTGCTCTGCCAATGTATTCAGTTCCTCCGATGCCGGCACCAGCAGCTGCGCCACCGACAGTTCCGCACCGAGCGCATGCAATTCAATCAGATAAAAGCGCAATACCCGCGTACATTGCATGATCAGGGCGCGCTCCAGCACCGCAGCGGTGACGAACGGATTACCGTCGCGGTCGCCACCTATCCAGCTACCGATTTTGAAGAAGCTGGCGATTTCTACCGGTTCCTGGTCGGGTTGGCTCAAAATATCTTCCAGACCGGCGTACAAATGCGGCACCTCGCTCAAGAAGGTATAGTCGTAAAACGTCAGGCCGTTTTCCACTTCATCCAGCACCGACAATTTAGAGCTGCGTATCATGCGCGTTTGCCACAAGGTCAGCACTTCGCGACACAGCGCCGCTTCATTGGCCTTGAACTCTTCCGGGGTCAGTTGCATGCGATCGCGCTCATTCAGCAGGCGGCTGATCATCATCTGACAGTTCAAAATACTTTTGCGCTGCACTTCAGTCGGGTGGGCGGTAAGGACCGGGCTCACCAGTGCCGTATCAAGAAACTCGATCAGCTGCTGCGTAGTCACGCCGCGTTCCAGCAAGGTATTGACGGTAAATTCCAGACTACCCTGGCGCGGATTGGAGCCGGCGATCAGATGCGCGCGGGTGCGGCGGATCTGATGCTGATCTTCGGCGATATTCGTCAGGTGGGAAAAATAGCTGAATGCGCGCGTCAGCTTCACCATCTGATCGTTGGACAGGCTATCCAGCATCGCCAGAAAATCGTGTTTGCCCTGCGCGTCCTGATCGCGGCCAAAGCGTATCGAATTTTGTCGCACCAGTTCAATCAGGTTGAAAATTTCGTCGCCGTGCTGATTGCGCACGGTGTCGCCTAAAATTCGTCCAAGATGACGTATGTCTTCACGTAACTGGAGGTCTTTATCTTCGGAATTGGGTGTAACTGAATTGGCTGGATGATTCATGATCAGAATAAATAAATAAAATTGGTTTAGACCCGCCTGCGCCACACCTGCCAGCGCTCGCGGTTTTCAAACACCGCAATCGAATCCGTCACCGGATTGTCTTCGATGCACTCAAAATAAGGAGACAGCAGGTCTGTCAATTCGCAACTCGTGATCGCAAACGGCGGACCTTTTTTATCACTTTCCGATTCTATAAAAAAATAACCTGATAACAATCCTTGAGCAGGCAGCAACTCTGCCCAGCGCGCTGCCACTTTGCTGCGCATGTCCGGCGGTAATGCACAGAGAAACGCGCGCTCATAAATACATTGCAGCGGCCTGGCTGGCGTATAGCTGAAAAAATCTGCCAGCACGATGCGATCTGCCCAACGCGGGTGGTTCAACCGCGCGCTCGCCACCGCCTCTGAAGAAAAATCAATCGCTACCACATCCCAGCCATGCTCCGACAGGTAGGCTGCTTCGTAGCCGTTGCCGCAGCCGGGGATTAAAACTTGAGTGTGCTCAACTGGTGCCAGCGATTTGAAATAGCGCTGCACATCCAAAGGTACGCCGCCTTTATCCCAGGGCATAAATTTCGATGCGAACCGTTCATCCCAAAATTCAGGCTGGCTTGCAGTACGACTGATGAAATTTGGCGTCTGTGACATAAAAAAGATTAAATTTAGACGGATCGTAGGTTGGGCTACGCTACACCAGCCCAACGTTCTTTGATTCATGGTTGGCCGTAATTGGAGGCGGAGCGTTGGGCTGATGAAGCGTAGCCCAACCTACAAAGCGTAGCCCAACCTACAAAGCGCAACCCAACCTACCCGGAGCCCCACGTAATCAATACATAAAAAACGACCAAAGCTGCATCAACACTATCCCACCCAAAAATCCGCCGGCGACCCACATAATCACTCTCAACAACAAATTGGTTTTCTTCTGCTCTTCCAGCAACCGCGCCATCACCAGCGACTCCGCAGGTTCCGCAGCACGGGCGAGCGCCTGATGCACCAGCCGTGGCAATTGCGGAAACATATGCGCATAACGCGGTGCTTCATTCTTCAGATTCTGCCAGACGCCCTGCCAGCCTATCTGCTGGGACATCCATTTTTCCAGATACGGTTTGGCAGTCTTCCACAAATCCAGTTCAGGATCCAGCTGCCGTCCCAGTCCTTCAACATTCAACAAGGTTTTTTGCAGCAGTACCAGTTGCGGCTGCACTTCGACATTGAAGCGCCGCGAGGTCTGAAACAGACGCAACAACACATAGCCGAACGAAATATCTTTTAAAGGCCGGTCGAATATTGGTTCGCAACAGGCACGCACCGCCGATTCCAGTTCATCCACGCGCGTATCTTTCGGCGCCCAGCCCGATTCAATATGCGCCTCGGCCACACGTTTATAATCGCGACGAAAAAATGCCAGAAAGTTTTGCGACAAATAATCTTTATCAAAATCGTTCAGGGTACCGACGATGCCAAAATCCAGTGCGATATAACGACCGAAGGTGGCCGTATCGGTCGATACCATAATATTCCCGGGATGCATATCCGCGTGAAAAAATCCGTCGCGGAAAATTTGCGTAAAAAATATTTCAACACCGTCGCGCGATAGCTTGGGGAGGTCAATTCCTGCGGCAATTAACTGATCGATTTGCGATACCGGTATGCCCTTCATGCGTTCCATCACGATGACCGAGCTGGAACAATAATCCCACAACATTTCCGGCACCAATAACAAATCAGAATCCGCAAAATTACGACGCAGCTGACTGGCATTCGCGGCTTCACGCAACAGATCCAGCTCATCATGCAAATACTTGTCGAATTCGGCGACCACTTCCTTGGGCTTCAATCGCTTGCCGTCAGACCAGATCGCTTCCAGCAGTCCGGCCGCCACATGCATTAACGCCACATCCTGATCTATGCTTTTTTTCATGCCGGGTCGCAGCACTTTCACCGCCACTTCACGGCCATTTTTCAGTGTTGCAAAGTGGACCTGCGCAATCGACGCGGAGGCAACCGGAACACGTTCAAAATCGGCAAACAGCTGATCCGGATGCGCGCGCAATGATTTGGTGATTTGCGCAATCGCCAGATCGCTGTCGAATGGCGGCACCTGATCCTGCAACTTGGCAAGCTCATCGGCAATATCCATCGGCATCAGATCGCGGCGGGTTGACAGTACCTGTCCGAACTTGACAAAAATCGGCCCCAACTCCTCCAGTGCGCGACGCAGACGCTCACCGCGCGGCGCGCTCAGGTCGCGCCAAAACAGCGCCAGTTCCAATGCACGCACCACTTTGACCACACCTAAACTGGAGAAAGCGATTTCATCCAGGCCATACCGCAATGTGACGGAGAATATTTTTAATAGTCGGAAGAATTTTCTGATCATCTTTTTTCTAATTTTTCTATGCGCTTCATCAGACGCTCTACATCGTCGCGGGTGCGGCCAACCTGCTCGGCAAATTCAACAACGCGCTCCGGGCGTACCAACATCGGATTTTCTTCCAAAAAGTATTCAGCCAAATTTTCATTAATTTTTTGTGCGGTACTTTTTAAATTACTGACCACGGCCTTCCCGGTGCTGGCCATACGTCTTCCGGCGATATCGCCGAAAATCTGGCTGAGCTGCTGCTCGGCATCCCAGCGCAGATTTTTTCCCAGTTCGGATATGGTGTGCGCCAGATCGGCATCGCCTTCCAGCTTCACGTAGGAAATCGCGCGTTGCTGGTCCTGCAGTATCAGCGGCACATCGGCCGGATTGATGCGTATCGTTACGTTGGCTGCGATATCATCCGGCGCCGCCTCCACCGTCCCGGCTTCGGTAATTTTCATGCGCAGCGTCACCATGGATAAATCAATACAGGCGACTTTTCCGGCATGTTTTTGCAGTTGCTGGCTGGCCCATGGCTCTTGCGCCAGCAGATGATTCAATGCCGGCACAAATAAAGATAATTGTGAAAAAGACGGTGGATTCATCACGCTACACTTTGATCCCGGTATGCAGGGCTGCCACGCCGGCGGTCAGATTAAAATAGTTCACGCTTTGTAAGCCTGCCGCCTGCAACATGGTCTTCAGGGTTTCCTGATCGGGATGCATGCGGATCGACTCGGCCAGATAACGGTAGCTTTCAGCGTCGTTGGCGATCATCTTGCCCAGCCATGGCAATACCGAAAACGAATACGTGTCATACGGCTTTTGCAGTGCGGCGTTGACTTTGGAGAATTCCAGCACCAGCAATTTGCCGCCGGGTTTCAGCACCCGGTGCATTTCCGCCAGCGCCGCATCTTTGTGGGTCATATTGCGCAAGCCGAAGGCGACGGTGACACGATCGAAATAATTGTCGGGAAACGGAATATGCTCCGCATCGCACAGCATGGTGGGTGTGATGATGCCTTTATTGAGCAAGCGGTCGCGCCCGACTCTGAGCATCGATTCGTTGATATCGGTCAGCCAGACTTCGCCTGTGCTGCCTGCCTGTTTGGCGAATTCTTTCGACAGGTCACCCGTACCGCCGGCGATATCCAACACTTTAAATCCGGGACGCACACCTGCCTGCGCGATGGTAAACATTTTCCAGACGCGATGCAGACCTGCCGACATCAGATCGTTCATGACGTCGTATTTCGATGCGACGGAATGAAATACTTCAGCGACCTTATGCACTTTTTGGGTTTCGTCTACGGTGCTGTAACCAAAATGGGTGGTATTTGTCATTGCCAATTCCTTGCTTATTTTCGTAACTTATTTTCTTAACTTATTTTCGTAACTTATTTTCGTAGGTTGGGCTACGCCTCACCAGCCCAACACCCAACCGCAATTTAATCCGTAGGTTGGGCTACGCTACACCAGCCCAACACTCCGCCGCAAAATAAATGACTATCATTTGTTATTTGTTGAATCAATCTATATCTAACGTGTTGAAGCATCAGAGAACGTTGGGCTGGTGTAGCGTAGCCCAACCTACGAACCGCCAACACTGGTTACATCGCGGCCTGACTCACCTGGATAACCAGCCTGCTGCAATTTATCCAGATACTCCTGCCACAAGCGCGTTTGATTTTCACCCAACCAATGCAAATAATCCCAGCTGAAAATCCCGGTATTATGCCCGTCGCTAAAATGCGGCTGCACCGCGTAATTCCCAACCGGCAGCAGCGCCGTGAGTGAAACATCACGCTTACCTGTCTGCAAAATCTCCTGCCCCGCACCATGACCGCGCACTTCGGCAGACGGCGAATACACACGCAGCAATTCAAATGGCAACGAATAACGGGTATCGCCAAAGTCGATCTCAACAACTTTGGACTGCATCCGGACATTGATCGCGCTTGGAGTCTGAATCTGGGTCATCTCAATTGCCACCTGACTTACTACCTAACTTGTGCCTGATCTGAGCTTTTAATTTCTCAGTCAAGGCATGGCGCTCGTGCAGCGTCTCACTCACACTGCGCTCAACCTGCCCCCAGATCGGATTCGGGAAATGCATATCGTCGGAATAGCGCGGAATCACGTGCCAGTGCAGATGCGGCACAACGTTACCCAAACTCGCCACGTTGACCTTATGCGGTTGCATCACGTCGCGGATTGCCGCTTCCACATCCCACACCACATTCATCAGCTGGACGCGCTGTGCCGCAGTCAGGTCGCTCATTTCCTTGACGTGCTGATTCCAGATCACGCGACAATATCCGGGATAGTGCGCGTCATTCACCAGCACCACCCGCCAGTCCTGATGGTCGACGATGACATCGCCCTGCTGTTCACAAAGATCGCACGTCATACCAGCACCCGTTCGATTCCGCCGTTATTGGCATTCGCAACATAGTCAGGCAGCCAGTTCTCACCCAACACATGCTTGGCCATTTCCACCACGATGTAATCAGCGGTGGTACCGCTATCATCATTAAAGCGCGACAGACCCTGCAAGCAGGCCGGGCAGGACGTCAGGATTTTGACATCGCCTTCAAATCCGTCCGCGCGCAGTTTATCGGCCCCCTTGACCATTTCTTCTTCCTTGCGGAAGCGGATCTGCGTCGATACATCAGGACGTGCCACCGCCAGGGTTCCGGCTTCGCCGCAGCAGCGGTCATTCTTTTCGATTTTTTGATCGGGAATCAGCGCGTTCACCGTTTTCAACGGATCCTGCAATTTCATCGGCGTGTGACACGGGTCGTGATACATATATCGTGTTCCGGTCACGCCTTCGAGTTTCACTTCTTTTTCCAGCAGATATTCGTGAATATCCAGCATCCGGCAGCCCGGGAAAATTTTATCGAACTGGTAACCGGCCAGTTGATCGTAGCAAGTACCGCAAGACACCACCACGGTTTTGATATCCAGATAATTCAGGGTATTGGCAACGCGATGAAACAGCACGCGATTGTCGGTGATGATTTTTTCACCCTTTTCAAAATCACCCGAACTGCGCTGCGGATAGCCGCAGCACAGATAACCCGGCGGCAGCACCGTTTGCACGCCGACATGCCACAGCATGGCCTGCGTAGCCAGACCGACCTGCGAAAACAACCGCTCCGAACCGCAACCCGGAAAATAAAACACGGCTTCCGTATCCGCATTGGTTTTTTGCGGATGGCGAATGATAGGGACAAATTTATCGTCTTCAATATCCAATAAGGCACGCGCCGTTTTCTTGGGCAGATTACCCGGCATTTTCTTATTGATAAAGTGAATCACCTGTTCCTTCATCGGCGCTTTACCAACCGTCGATTTCGGTGCTTCGGTTTGTCGCCGCGCCACCGCTTTCAGTATGGTGTTGCCCAAACGCTGCAATGACACGCCGACGCCAAATATCATCTGACGCGCTGCCTTGATCGTGGCCGGGTCTTTCGCGTTCAGGAAAAACATCGAGGCCGCCGTGCCGGGATTAAACGATTTCTTGTCCATCTTGCGCAGCAGATTGCGCATATTCATCGATACATCGCCGAAGTCGATATCGACCGGGCATGGCGTCAGACATTTGTGGCAGACCGTGCAATGGTCGGCCACATCTTCGAATTCTTCCCAATGCTTGATCGAGATACCGCGCCGGGTCTGCTCTTCGTACAAAAACGCTTCCACCAGCAACGAGGTAGCGAGAATTTTATTGCGTGGCGAATACAGCAGATTGGCGCGTGGAATATGGGTGGCACATACCGGTTTGCATTTGCCGCAACGCAGACAGTCCTTGACGCTGTTGGCAATCGCACCGATATCGCTTTGCTGCATGATCAGCGATTCGTGTCCCATCAGGCCGAATGACGGCGTATAGGCATTGCGCAAATCGGCATCGCAACCGGGCAGATTCAACAGCTTGCCTTTATTGAAGCGACCTTCCGGATCGATACGCAATTTATAGTCGCGGAAGCTTTGAATTTCATCGTCGTTCAAATATTCCAGTTTGGTGATGCCGATACCGTGTTCGCCCGAGATCACGCCGTTTAAGCTGCGCGCCAGCACCATAATGCGATCGACCGCCTTATGCGCGACCTGCAGCATGTCGTAGTCGTCGGAATTGACCGGGATATTGGTGTGCACATTGCCATCGCCGGCATGCATGTGCAGAGCCACAAAGACACGACTGCGCAATATTTTTTTGTGGGTCGCGACGCATTCATCCAAAATCAATTTGAACGCCGAACCGGTAAAGATCTGACGCAATTGCGCGCGCACTTCCGACTTCCATGAAATACGGATGGTGCGATCCTGCACAACATCGAACAGGGTTGCATTGGGCTGCGTGGTGAGCCGGGCTTGCAGCTGTGGAATCAGTTTTTCGTAACCCAGTGCGGTCAATTGCTCCAGACTTTTGGCCAACGGCTGATCCAGCTGCTGCAATACCGTGTGCCAGCGGGTCTGCACCGCATCCAGCAAGGTCTGCGCCTGACCGACACGGTCTTCAAAAATTTCGGCGGCGGGAATATCATCGCCATCGGCATCTTCGTTTTTACCCAGCGGCAGATTGCCGTTGGCGAAATAATCACGCAACGCGTCAACCAGTGCCAGTTTATTTTGCACCGACAATTCGATATTGATGCGTTCTATACCATCGGTATACTCGCCCATGCGATCCAGAGGAATCACCACGTCTTCATTGATTTTAAACGCGTTGGTATGCTTGGAAATCGCTGCGGTTTTGGCGCGATCCAGCCAGAACTTTTTACGCGCTTCGGGCGATACGGCAATAAAGCCTTCACCGACCCGGGTATTGGCGATACGGATGACTTCGGAGGCTGCCAGTGCGACCGCGGTTTCATCGTCACCGACGATATCGCCGAACAGCGCCATTTTAGGCAAGACGCCGCGCTTGGATTTGGTGGTGTAACCGACAGCCCGCAAATAGCGTTCATCCAGATGTTCGAGACCGGCCAGAATGGCACCGCCCTGTCGGGTTTGTCCGTCCAGATAATCTTTGATTTCCACGATAGACGGAATCGCATCGCGCGCCTGGCCGAAAAACTCCAGACAAACGGTACGCGCATGCTTGGGCATTTTATGCAAAATCCAGCGCGCCGAGGTGATCAGACCGTCGCAGCCTTCTTTTTGCACGCCGGGTAATCCGGCTAAAAATTTATCGGTAACGTCTTTGCCCAGGCCCTCTTTGCGGAAGGTTCTGCCCGGGATATCCAGCTGCTCGGTTTTGAACGGCGCCTTTTGGCCGGGATGGGTCCAGTCGAGTCTGAATTTGGCAACTTCCACGTCATGAATTTTGCCCAGATTGTGTTCCAGCCGGGTGACTTCCAGCCAGTCGCCATTCGGGTCGACCATACGCCATGACGCCAGATTATCTAGTGCAGTGCCCCACAACACGGCCTTTTTCCCGCCGGCGTTCATGGCCACGTTACCGCCTATGCACGATGCTTCAGCCGAAGTCGGATCCACCGCGAAAACGAAACCGGCTTTTTCAGCCGCGTCGGATACGCGCTTGGTGACCACGCCTGCCCCGGAATAAATCGTCGCGTATGGCTTGGTCAAACCTGGCAACACGGTCATTTCAACCGCGCCCAGTCCTTCCAGTTTTTCGGTATTGATTACAGCCGAGCGCGGCGTTAATGGAATCGCGCCGCCGGTATAGCCTGTTCCACCGCCGCGCGGGATGATGGTCAAGCCCAGCTCGATACAGGATTTAACCAGACCGGCCATCTCATCTTCGGTGTCGGGTGTCAGCACCACAAACGGATATTCCACTCGCCAGTCGGTAGCATCGGTCACGTGCGAGACGCGCGACAGTCCGTCGAATTTGATATTGTCTTTGGCAGTATGACGCGCCAGCAGGCGGGTTGCGCGCTTGCGCAAGTCGTAGGTATTTTTAAATTCTTCGGAAAATTTGTGCACCGCCAGGCGCGCTGCCTCCAGCAAGGTCTGCACGCTCTGGCTACGCTGTTTCGATTCCTGGTCTTCCTCAGCGTGCTCGCCACGTCGTTTATCAACTTCGCTTAAGCGGTGATTTAATGCATCGATCAGACTTTGCCGACGCTTGGGATTGTCCAGCATATCGTCCTGCAAATACGGATTGCGCTGCACCACCCAGATATCGCCGAGCACTTCATACAACATGCGCGCTGAACGTCCGGTCTGGCGCGCCATGCGCAGCTTTTCCAGCAAGTGCCAGGCGGGTTCACCGAGCAGGCGAATCACGATCTCCCGGTCGGAAAAGGAGGTGTAGTTATAGGGAATTTCGCGCAAGCGCGCAGGGGCTGCATCGCGCGGAATTTTATTCAGAGCTTGAAGTTGAGCTGGTGCATTCATTGGGGGCGGTATCGAGGTTGCGTCACGGTTTACGTTTTCTTTTACGTCTGGACGCAAACTACTGAGTTGTCGGAGATATTGTTGTCATTCTATCTTATTGTGCAGGTCGACGTGACAAGGATCACCAACAAAACACGATAAGTTGTCGGACTGGTGACGGTCCAACTCGATCACGTGTTAACAAAATGCCTAAGCAATACAATAACTCATGCAAAGTTAGGCGAATTCAAGCACGGAATTTCAGATTATAATGCCCGTCTTTTGCGCAACATCCCGTGATGTTCCGACCTCGCACCCACCTAAACGCACTGACCATACACAGCCCACTATGAGCACGGACTATTTAAAAAAGATACTGACCTCACGTGTTTACGATGTCGCGTTCGAAACCCCGTTAGAACTGTCGCCCACCTTGTCTTCCCGTTATGGCAATCGCATTTATTTCAAGCGCGAAGATATGCAGAACGTGTTCAGTTTTAAAATTCGTGGCGCATACAACCGCATGGCGCAACTGGCTCCGGCGGATCTGAAACGCGGCGTGGTGTGCGCTTCGGCCGGCAATCATGCGCAGGGTGTGGCATTTTCGGCAGCTAAATTAAACTGCCATGCGCGCATCGTCATGCCGGGCTCGACCCCGCAAATCAAGATCGACGCGGTTCAACAGCACGGCGGCGTGAATGTCGAAGTGATCCTGCATGGCGACTCGTATTCCGACGCCTATAACCACGCGTTAATGCTGCAAAAAAAGCACAAGCTCACCTTTGTTCATCCGTTCAATGATCCCGATGTAATCGCCGGTCAGGGCACTATCGGCATGGAGATTTTGCGACAACATGCCGAACCTATCCACGCGATATTCGTACCTATCGGCGGCGGCGGACTCATCGCCGGGATTGCGGCGTATGTCAAAGCAGTGCGTCCCGAAATCAAGATTATCGGCGTAGAGACCTTCGATGCCGACGCCATGGCAAAAAGTCTGGCCGCAGGCAAACGCGTTGAACTCAAGGACGTCGGTCTGTTTGCCGACGGTACGGCGGTTAAACTGGTTGGCGAGGAAACCTTCCGCATCGCCAAACAGTATGTCGATGAAGTGATTTTGGTGAATACCGATGCACTGTGCGCGGCACTGAAAGATGTGTTTCAGGATACCCGCAGCATTTTGGAACCTTCCGGCGCGCTGGCGGTTGCCGGCGCCAAGGCATATCTGGAACGCGAAAAAGCGAATAAAAATCCGCTTAAAAATCAAAACCTGATCACCATCGCCAGCGGTGCGAATATGAATTTCGATCGCTTACGCTTTGTTGCTGAACGTGCCGAAATCGGTGAAGCACGCGAGGCGGTATTCGCCGTCACCATTCCTGAAGAGCGCGGCAGCTTTAAGCGTTTTTGCGAACTGGTCGGCCCGCGCAATGTGACCGAGTTTAACTACCGGATCAGCGATGCCAAATCGGCACATATTTTTATCGGCGTGCAGGTACATGGCCGCGACGAATCGACAAAGATTGCCAAAAATTTTGTGAAGCACGGTTTCGCGACGCTGGATTTATCGGAAGATGAATTGGCCAAGCTGCACATACGCCATCTGGTCGGCGGCAAGAGCCCGCTGGCTGAACATGAAATTCTGTATCGTTTTGAATTCCCGGAACGCCCGGGTGCGTTGATGCGCTTTTTATCCAGCATGGCGCCGAACTGGAATATCAGTCTGTTCCATTATCGTAATCACGGTGCCGATTACGGTCGGATTCTGGTCGGCCTGCAGGTACCGAAAAATGAAATGCGTGATTTTAAAAAGTTTCTGGAGAATCTTGGCTATCGCCACTGGGATGAAAGCGCCAATCCGGTTTATCAATTATTTTTGGCTTAACTGAGCTCGAACTGAATGTCGAACACGCCCGAACAATCTGCCCTCGGAAAAACTTCCGCTTACGTCACTGACTATGACGCCAGTCTGTTGTTTCCCATTCCGCGCGCGGAAAAACGGGCGGAAATCGGCATCACCGCGACCTTGCCGTTTTTTGGTCTGGATATCTGGAATGCCTACGAAGTGTCCTGGCTGAACCTGCGCGGCAAACCGCAGATCGCGCTGGCGACCTTCCTGGTGCCGGCCGACTCGCCGAATATTATTGAATCGAAGTCGTTCAAGCTATATCTCAATTCATTTAACCAGACGCGGCTGGCCGATTCCGCTGCGTTGCTGGCGTTACTCAAGCAGGATATTTCGTCAGGATTCGGCGCAGCGGTGCAGGTCAAACTTACTCTGCCCGATGATTTTTCCACATTAAAAATGGCCGAACTGGATGGCCTGTCGCTGGACCGGCTGGACATTGAGGTAGACAGTTATACGCCCAATCCCTCGCTGCTGACCTGTGCCGCCGATGCGCCACCGGTAGAAGAAAAATTGGTATCGAATTTATTGAAATCCAACTGTCTGGTGACGGGCCAACCCGACTGGGGTAGCGTGCAGATACATTATGTCGGCGCAGCGATCAACCAGGAAGGTCTGTTGAAATATCTGATCGGATTTCGCAATCACAATGAATTTCATGAGCAGTGCGTCGAGCGGATTTTTGTCGATATTTTGCAGCATTGCAAACCGCAAAAACTGTCCGTTTATGCCCGATATACACGCCGCGGCGGATTGGATATCAATCCATGGCGCAGCAATTTTAGCAGCAACCAGTTCCCCTCCAATTTACGAAACGTTCGTCAATAAATCAACAACACACCCCTATTATGAAATTATTTAATTTACGCTTTTTAGCTGCTGTATTTCTATTTTCTTCTGCCTGTTCAAGCTACGCGCAATCTGCCGACACCACGGCCACTGCGCCCGTGTCCGCTACAACATCCGCACCTGCCGCGTCCAATTCCGATTCGCTCATCGACAGAAGCATGAACTGGATAGAAAACGATTATCAGGAAGCCGAGAAAACCGTAGAAAATTTATACGACAATGGTCGCCTGTCGCTGGTCTTTTCCGGTTACGCGCATCACGGTCGCGGTACGTATTCGCCAGAACAGATAGACGAGCTCAACGAAAAAGTATGGGGCTTTGGTGTCAGTAAAGAACTACGCGATGCCAAAGACAACGAAGAGTCGATCAACTTCGTCATCATGGCTGACTCGCATTACACGCCGCAATTAACTGCCAGCTATACCTACCAGTGGATGAAGCCGTTGAGTCAAAACTGGGAGCTCGGTGGCGGTTATATGGCCGGATTGATCAGCCGTACCGACATCCTGGACGGCGCGCCGTTTCCGGGCGTTTTGCCGGTCGTATCCATTGGTACGCACGACACAAAATTGGTAGCCACCTATATCCCGCGCTTGTCCGGCACAGGAAATGGCGACGTGTTATTCCTGGCTTTGCGCATCGCTGTAAAATAATAAAAATAACATTAAGCCTGCTAAATTTAATAACATTTTTACCCCGAAATTTTGATCGGCAGACTGCTCAAAATCAGGGCGCGGCGCAATATCCAACATTAAGTTGGATTGCTGTTGCACATTGTTTAAAGAAGCCTATAATTTGCGCCACGCGCAGTTTTTGGGGCGCTTGTAATCTGCTTGTAAACCTTTTAGCATCATGACGAATATCGCAAAAATCCTGCCACTGGCTAACGTAGTTTTGAATCTTGAAATCTCCAGTAAAAAGCGCGCCTTTGAACAAGCCGGCCTTTTATTTGAAAACAACTGCGGCATTGCCAGGTCCACCGTCTCTGAAAATTTATTTGCACGTGAAAGACTGGGCTCTACCGGTCTGGGTCACGGCGTTGCCATTCCGCATGGCCGCATTAAAGGACTGAAGAAACCGGTAGCAGCATTTATTCGTCTGGCTGAACCGATACCGTTTGAATCGCCTGACAGCGAACCGGTGCATTTACTCATTTTCCTGTTAATGCCGGACAGCGTCACCAAACAGCATTTGGCGATACTCGCTGAAATCGCTGAAATGTTTTCCGATACCTCGATACGCGCAGAACTGAGTAACGAAGCCGATCCGGTTGCAGTACATAATCTGATCTTGGCCTGGCAACCACAAATCACTGCCTAACGCATCACCACGTAGTTTATTCAACTAAGCTAACTTCATGCCGAATCCAAGCACTCTGTCGATACAAACGATTTACGAAGAGAACCGCGATTTATTAAAACTGGGCTGGTTCGCGGGTTGCTCAGGTGGCGATAAGGTGATTTTCGGCGACGCCACTTCGGCGGCTGACCAGGTTGGACATCTGAATTTAATACACCCCGGACGCATCCAGGTTTTAGGTCAGCAGGAGAAGGCCTACTACGAACGCATCTCCTCCAACACCCGCGCCCACTTGTTTCGCGATCTGGTGGCAGGCGGCACACCGGCCGTCATCATTGCGCAAGGGTTGGAAACGCCTGTCGATCTGATGGCAGTCTGCGATGAAAACAATATTCCGCTTTTTTCAACACCGCTACCGTCCGCACAGGTCATCGATTTTTTGCGGGTATTTCTGTCGAAACGTCTGGCGCAGCAAACCACCATGCACGGCGTATTTATGGACGTGCTTGGCGTAGGCGTGTTGATCACCGGCGATTCCGGTCTGGGTAAAAGCGAGTTGGGTCTGGAATTGATTTCACGTAGCCACGGTCTGGTGGCTGATGATGCGGTTGAATTTTCCCGCATAGCGCCTAACATGATAGAAGGACGCTGCCCGCCGCTGTTGCAAAATTTGCTGGAAGTACGCGGCCTGGGTTTATTGGATATCCGTGCGATTTTCGGTGAAACGGCAGTGCGTCGTAAAATGCGCTTAAAACTTATCGTGCATCTGGTCCGGCGCAGCACCATGGAAGACAGTTTCGAGCGCCTGCCCATCGATGCGCAAACCGAAGAGATACTGGGTCTGGCAATACGCAAGGTGACGATCCCGGTGGCTGCCGGTCGAAATATCGCGGTGTTGCTGGAGGCGGCGGTACGCAATACGATACTGCAGTTGCGCGGCATCGATACGCTGCAGATCTTCATGGAGCGGCAACGCAAGGCCATGATAGAAGATGAAGAAGAACAGGAAGATGAATAGGGCACTATGCGAATTTTTCTTATCTCCGGCATTTCAGGATCAGGCAAATCAGTTGCGTTAAATGTGTTGGAAGATGCCGGTTTTTTCTGTGTCGACAACCTGCCACCGGTTTTATTGCCGGATCTGATCGCCACCCTGAGTCAAGACAAAATAAGCAACGTGGCGATCGCCATTGATGCACGCAGTGCCAATTCCATGAATGGCCTGGTCAACAGCATTCAACAATTAAAATTATCCGGTCATCAGCTGGATTTGATTTTTTTAACGGCTAAAACCGATTCACTGATCACCCGATTTTCTGAAACGCGCCGCAGCCATCCGCTCTCACATCGCCTGTTACCCGGGCAAAATCCCAACGATCCGCGCACACTGGTTGAATGCATAGAAATCGAACGCAAAATGCTCAGCGAGATGGAGGAAATTGCCGATGTAATCGACACTTCCGGGCTCAAAACCAATCAGTTAAGAAGCTGGATTAAAGAATTGATTCAGATCGAGCGCAGCAATATGACGATCTTGTTTGAGTCATTTGCGTTTAAAGTCGGCGTTCCGCTGAATGCCGATTTTGTGTTTGATGTACGCACCTTACCCAACCCTTATTACGATATCAATTTACGTCCGCTTACCGGGCAGGATTTACCGGTGAAACTGTATTTGGAAGATCAGCCTGAAGCGCTGGAGATGTTAAATAACATCAGTGAATTTTTAGAAAAATGGCTGCCCTCGTTTAAAAAGGACAACCGCAGCTATTTAACGGTTTGTATAGGTTGCACCGGCGGGCAGCATCGGTCGGTGTATATGGTTGAGCAACTGGCCGAACATTTTCGGGCAACTGAACAGGTGGTCGTCAGGCATCGCGAATTGAGTTGATGCGACTGCGTGGTGCGGCTCGTGACGCGACTCGTGATGCGCTCGTAGGTTGGGCTGCGCTTTACCAGCCCAACACTCAACGGCAAGACAAATGTAAATCCGGACAATTTGCCGAATCAATTTATAACATGGACACGGGTATATTTACCAATGTTGGGCTGGTAAAACGCAGCCCAACCTACGAAGCGCAGCCCAACCTACGAAGCGTAGCTCACCTACGAAGCGCAGCCCAACCTGAAAAATGGTTAGACTCAATACAATCACATCAAAATCGTTCGCATTTTTTTGCTGATATACCAAAGCGACGCCACAGCAATCACCACGCAGGTCAACACCGGCGCCAGCATATCCGCCGTACTCACCACCTCATTATTCAAAATTTTACTCATCAACTGATTCTGAGCAATCAACGGCACCCATTTATACCAGACCGGATCAGCGCCCTGTTTAAATACACTGACCAAAGAAACCAGCGGCGCAAGCACCACCAGTATTGTGCAACGCGCCTGCGCCTCCTTATGGCTCTTGCCGTTGATGGCAATAGCAATCTGCACGGCGGCCAGCATTAAGCCCAGCGGCAGTAACACCAGTATCATCATCATCAATTCCCGGCTGCTAAATTGCAGCATGATGCGTATAGTTTCATTGCGTACTAAAAACGATGCCGGAAAAATACTCAGCACGCTAAATATCACCACCATCATCGTCAGCACAGCAACCGCCAGCCATTTCCCCAGAGTGAACACCCAGCTGGACACCGGGTTCATCATCAGCGGCTCCAGCGAGCCGCGTTCGCGTTCCCCCGCCGAGGTATCTATCGCCGCATACAGTCCGGCCGAGACCATCGTCAGCATCAGCATCATCGACAACACGCCCTTCAATTGCGCGCCGGTATCGGCGGTGCGGCTAAGATGGCGTTCTTTTACTTCGACCACATTGAGAATATCGGCCGACACGCCGCGCATCGCCAGATTCAAGCCCGCCATTTCACTGCTAAAACCCTGCATCAAACGCCGTAACGGCGCGACGCCGGTTTGCGAATCCTGATTCGCTTCGTCCAGCACAATAAACACCTTGGGACGCTCGCCTGCTGCCAATTTTTCCTGGAAATCTTTGTCTATCACCAGCACCGGGTCGATCAGATTTTTAGTATGCAGTTGCTGCTCGTAGTCGTCTGGCGCCTTTTTTATTTTATAACCCTGGCGCTCAAAATAATTTTGCAATACCGGTGCGTTATTTAATCCGGAAACCCAGATCTCCTTTTTATCGACCTGAGTCTCATAGCGATTCGCCGATTCCGACATCACTACCATCATAAACGGCATGCCGAAGATCGTAACCATAAACACCATGAGCATGGTGCGTTTGTCGCGCAGGGCGTCAACCAGTTCTTTATAGGCGATGGCTAACATGGTTTTCATGCTGCACCTCGCAGTTGTTCCTGTTCGAAACCGAGTTTGACGAACGCGTTTTCAAAATCGGTTTCATGCGTCAGATTCAGCAATTGCTGCACGCTGCCGTGCGCTACCGTTTTGCCATGTGCGACCACAACGACATGATCGCAAAGCCGCTCGACTTCCTGCATGATATGCGTTGAAAAAATAATGCATTTGCTGCCGCCTTCTGGAGAACGCAGCCAACGTAAAAAATCGCGCAGAGCACGGGTGGCCAACACATCCAGACCGTTGGTGGGCTCATCCAGAATAATATTTTTTGGATCGTGAACCAGGGCACGCGCCAACGCTGTTTTCATTTTTTCACCCTGACTGAAGCCATCGCAACGGCGTTCGATAAACGGCTTTAAATCCAGCACATCGGCCAATACATCCACCCGTCGGTTGGCCTGCTCGCGCGTCATGCCGTGCAATACGCCGTAATACACGATATTTTCCCGTGCAGAGAGGCGCGGATATAAACCGCGCGCATCCGATAAAACGCCCATTTGCGCTTGCGTGATTTGTTGTCCGGCCTGCACCGCTACCCCGTCGACCAGAATCTGTCCGCTATTCGGTTTGAGCAAGGCTGCAATCATGCGCAGCGTCGTGGTTTTACCTGCGCCGTTTGCACCCAGCAGCCCGGTTATCTGACCGTCGTCTGCATTAAAGCTGATATCGGTCACTGCCTGCACGACTTCGATTTTTTTGCGTTGCCATCCACCGCTGGCGCGGAGAAACTGTTTCGATAACTTATCCACGCTTATCATGGTGCCTCCGCTGGCGCTGTTTGATTGGCAATCGGCCTGGCGACAGGTGCTATCCACACGCTGGGGCGCGGAATTTGCGTCACGCAACTGGCATCCACATTTACTGCTTCATGATCGGTTTTGGCATTGATAAATTTCGTCGCCACATCCGTCAGACAGGATTGCTGCAGCGTGCCATGACCGGCATGCGCCAAAATAATATGACGCGCCATAGACCCCAGCTGTTTCGCCACTTTCTCAGCGTGCCAAGGCGGCGTGACGGGATCAATACCGCCGCTAAGCAGCAAGACCGGCGTGGCGCTGACCGGCACCGTATAAAAACCATCCGGCACGGTGCCGCGTGGCCATTGCTGACATACTTTCTGGTACTCACGCTTATGCATGCCGCCAAAGTCGTTGGCGGAATCAGATTCCGAATCCGGCTTGACTGCCTGCCCCTGTGCCGCGCGGCCAAATTCTTCCGAGCAAACTACCGAAAAATGCATGCCCATTGCAACGCGCCCCGGATCGGGCAAACTGCCCGCACCGCTTAACGCCAGCAGCGGATTGAAATTGCCTTTGTCGGCCTGTTCAATCGCCTGCGGCAGCGCGGCACTATTCACCGGCGAGTAAATCACCTGGCTCACCCAACCCAGCACATCGTTACGCGTCACAGTCGCTTTAGTTTGCGTACCCAGACGCGGATGCGTCAGCACTGTAGATTGCGGCAATCCGGCCAGCAGGCTTTTCCAGTCTTGCCGCAGAGTCGGAAAGGCCTTTTGGCAACGTCCATCCTCACTGCAGTCTGTAAACAGATTATTCAATGCGGTCTGTAAATCGGCGTCCGATATCATCTGATCCGGCTGCACTACGCCGTCGATGATGCTGCGACGTACGTGCGTGGGAAAGAGGCGTTGATACTCCAGCGCCGCACGGGTACCGTATGACACGCCGATTAAATCGATGCTGGGATAATTCAACGCAGCACGCACCGCATCCAGATCCTGCATGGCGATGGTCGTGGTGTAAAAACGCAAGTCGCCATACGGTAATTGTTGCAGCTGCGTTTTACATTTCAACATTTCTCTGGCGCTGAAGTCATCATCGCCTATGCCCTGCAGATTATTATTTTCGGCGCAGTTAAGTGGTGCAGACAGTCCGGTGCCGCGCTGATCGACAAACACCAGATCATGACGTCGCTGCAGCTTTTCAAAAACGGCCTGAATCCAGCTCGCGACACTGATTGCACTTTGCCCTGGTCCACCGGCCAATAAAAATATCGGATCTGGCGCCTTGTTTTTATCACGTGCGGTAAGCACAATAAAATGCACGCTGATTTTTTTGCCATCAGGTTCGTCGGGATTTAACGGGCGTTGAATTTCGCCGCATTGCACCTGCTGGGCGAAGCCGTCGACGCGGCATGATTTGAGTAACTCGTCGGCCTGTGCAAACCGGCAAAACAATAATACCCATCCCATTGTGAACAGACAAATTGCGTGTCTGCCGAATTTTATCCATTGTTTGGCTGGTTTCATTGCTGGCTTTGAAGTAACAATAAAGATTGGGATTCTACCCGAACATATTGCGCAAAGAGAATAAATTAATGGACAGGATGGCGCTGGCTAAATTAAGAGCATTAGTCTAAAATGAGTAAAAAGATAGTCTCATTGGAGTTAATATGAAATCCAAATCCACATCCAGTCCAACCACCCAAACAGCGTCGCCCGAATTGGAAGCGCAGCAAACCGTCGCTACCTACGGGACTGCGCCGCGCCGCGCCGCCGCAGAACAAATTGCCCGTACCCGGCAAGGCATTCCATCCACAGATTTGATTGAAACCGCCAAAATGATAGGCATGCCGCGCGACAGGTTTTATGCCAGCGTCGGTCTGCCAAAAAGCACCATAGAAAAAAATATCGGTCAACAAAGCAGGCTGTCGCCCGCGCATGGCGACCGCATCTACCGCGTCAATCGTGTGTTCGCACGCGCTTTCGAAGTGCTCGGAGATCAGGACGGCGCCAAACTCTGGATACAGCGCCGCAATCGATCATTGGGCGGCGTATCCCCTTTATCACTGCTCGACACCGAAGTTGGCTATGAATTGGTGCTGGATACCTTAGGCAGAATCGAATACGGTATAGCTGCCTGAATTTCCGTATAGATGACAGACATTTCTTTATGGCGGATCGCCAAGCACACAGCGTTGTACAGAGCGGACGATTTATCCGGCGAAGGGGCAAAGTTGATGGGTGGGCGCTGGAACAGTAAGTCTATTCCGGTTATTTATTCATCCTGCTCGATCGCTTTAGCGGCGTTAGAAACGGTGGCACGTGTAGACAGTGACATCGCCTCTCGCGACCGGTTTTTAATTGAAATTTCGGTGCCCGGCGCTGTCTGGCGCAAACGAGAAATGATCACGGCTCAGGATTTGAACCCTTCCTGGTTGGCCGAACCGCCTGGCATGACCAGCATTGATTTTGGCAGCGCCTGGCTGATGGAAAAAACAGCCGCTCTGTTGATGGTGCCTTCGATTATCGTACCGGAAGAATACAATGTGCTGATTAACCCCAGACACCCTGACGCTAAAAAGATATCGGCTCGCGTTGTACGTCAATTTGTGATTGATCCGCGTTTGTAGTCCGCATTCGTTCCGTCAGGTATTCCAGATCATTATTTAAGCATTCTTTGTTTTTGCTCAATGGCCCAGTCATGGCGCCTTTGAATGTTGGGCTGGTGAATCGTAGCCCAACCTACGGTTCGAATAAAGACAAATGGAATGATTTGAGGCCACACGCTGTGACCTCAAACCTCAGACATCCCCGTTTAACCACTTCCCAATGTGCACCGGTAACTGCTCTACTGGTTGTACAGCATTTGTGCATCGATTTTGAAGGCCTGCGCCGAACCGTCGCGGCTGTAGAACATATGACCACCGGGATAAACCGCCAGATGCACCGGCGTCGTTGCCATTTTCGGCATCTGGTCGACGATCATGCGCGAGGCAAAATATGGGCAAGCCAGATCGTTGTAGCCGTGCACGATCAGCACCCCCATATTGGGATCGTTGGCTATGGCCTGGCGCAGGTCGCTTACCGGTTTGTCCTGACCGTCACCGCGGTCCCACGCTTCGCTGACGTCAAACGACAATGCGTTGTAGCGCGCCTCGGTTTTCCAGCCCACTTCGCGCGTGACGAAGTCGACCATGGCGCTGGTGGCTGGCGCAATCAGCGCATCCAGAATCGGGTCGCCGGACTTGCGCTCGGCAGATTCCGGGAAAGGATCCCAGGCTGTAACGTTGGAATCATAGACCGAGCCGATTTTCTTGTCCGCTCTGTGGACCTCGCGCAGGAAGGTGGCACTGTCTAGGCGACCGTCGAGACGGCTTACCACACCAGCGTCGACTCCGGTCAGGCTCGATACCTTGCTCACCAGACGTTCAATGGCAGCCGGATCCGAACGCCCGGCCAGCAGGTCGAGTGCGTATTGCGTACGCGTGTACGATTCGATCCCGCTCATCGCTTGTGGCGTCAACTGGTGCCGGGTTTCAAGCTGGGCGGCGGCCATAGAAGGCAGGTTGATCATCCAGGGTAGCGGCGACAGCGCGGTAGCGTCACCGATCGCGGCCGGGTCGAGATAGGGCGAAACCATGATCAAGCCTTTAACGCCCACTCCCATCTGGGTTTGCAGGTAATAGGCGATGCGCGGCGCACGATAACCACCGTAGGATTCGCCCATGACGAATTTCGGCGAGCGCAGACGGCCGTTCTTGACCAGCCAGTCATAGACGATGCGCGACAGGTATTTGATGTCCGGTTCAGTCGCGTAGAAATCCTTCTTGGTCTTGTCGGGGTCTTCGAGCGAGCGGCTAAAGCCAGTACCCACCGGATCGATGAATACCAGATCGCTCATGTCCAGCCAGGTATGCTGGTTGTCTTTGAGCACGGACGAATCGGATGGCACATTCCCGGCGTCGCCGAACTGCACCCGGCGCGGACCGATGGCCCCCATGTTCAGATACACCGACGAAGCGCCCGGCCCGCCATTGAAGGCAAACGTGACTGGGCGTTTGGCATCGCTGCCCGGTACCACATAGGAGGTGTAGACGACTTCGCCGATGGTTTTGCCTTTGGCGTCGCGCACCTTGATCGAGCCGACCGTGGCATCGTAATGAAGCACCTTGCCGTTCACCGTAATTGATTGGTGTACCGTCTTGTCTTCGGACAGCGGCGGCAGGTCGAGGTCGGGCTTGTTTTTCGCTTCCGCTTCCGGCTTGGGCGTTGCGGCTGCTGGCCCCGGTTTGGCATCATCTGCGACGGCGGGCAGGACGCCTCCCAGCAGACTGCAGAGGGCCAGTCCAGCGGCGATGCGAGTGAGTGACGAAATAGGCATGGGCAACTCTTTCTTCATGGTGATTTTTGGAGGCCCTAGTCTTGCTTAAAATGTCCAGAAGATCAAGCTTTCATGCATGCCATTCGATCGATTTGCGCTGACGCCGATCTACTCCATCAGTACCTGCCGATGTCAGCCATCAATAAAGGTCCAGGTATCCGCGCCGTCGAAGTGGCGCACATGCACCGATTTTTGCAGGCGCGGGTCGAAATTGTTCAAATTCACACCGTGCCTTGCTCCCAACTCTCCATCGATAGGTTCCCAATGCGTCACGGAACCGCAGTGTTTGCATCGGACTGTCCTTAGCGACTTGTCACCCCACACGTAGTCAGTTGTGTTTTCCGGATGTCCTTCTATGCGAACGGTACCGAACGGGTAGTAGGCCCACAGACCGCTCACTCGCCGGCACAGCGAACAGTTGCATGATGTTGCGGTGTCGGGCATTGACGGCAGGGTCAGACGCACTGTGCCGCAATGACAGCTACCTTCCAATATTGCTTGAGTTGACGCTTCTTCACTCATGATTCGGCTCCTTAGTTATTAATTATCCAAGTGGGTTTTGAAAACTGCCTGGCCCATCAAGGAATCGTAGCACTGTTGACGTGAATGGAACGGCGGAATTATAAATAGGAACATGGTCGCCGCCAGGAATAATCCATAGCTCGGCATCCGGTATGGAACGGTAGATGCTTACTGGAATTTCAACGGGAAAAAAATTGTCGCGATCACCGTGCACGACGAGCGTGCGAGCGGTAATGGTTGATAAATTTTGTGCAGTGAAATTCATATCGTCGTAGTTGTCGTGTAAGGCATTGAACTGTGCAATGAGTTGGCGAATCTGCTCGTCACCGCGTTTTGCGCACTCACTATACATTTCCCGCACTTCTTTGGGCATGGTGTCCAGAGAAGCTCTGCGCATAATGGCCCTTGCCTGATTGGGGAAATGGGTAGTTGCGCTAATTAATACCATGGAGTCGATGCGCCCGGGTTGGCTCGTTGCCATGTGCAATAGCGTCATCCCGCCAGAACTCATACCCATAGCCGAGAAGTGGTCGATCCCTAACTTTTCAAGTAAAAGGTACACGTCACTGGCCGCTTGCCGGTGTGTAAACTTGTTCTCGGGATTGGTGGAATGACCATGACCACGCAGATCCACGACGATCAGTCGATAGCGCTCAGACAGCCTGGCGACAAATGGATGCCAGTTCTGTGCACAACCACCAAACCCGTGCAGTAGCACCAGCGGTTTCCCAACTCCGTACTCCTCGTAGTACATCTCAATGTTATCGATTTGAACGGCATGACCGCATTTGGATGTCTGTTTGGGAGCGTATGTCATTGTCATGGGCGAGCGGGAAGATTTCTGCGGTTCATGCTATTTGATTAGTTTAAGTATTTCTCTGAATTTAGGATGATCGCTGTTACGCATCCATTCAAACATCACCATTTCGGAAGTCACAATATCAGCCCCCGCAGATCGGGCACGTTCGATCGCAAATGCTTTGTTGATGTTTTGGCGGGAACCAATCGCATCCACTACCAGTTTGACGCGTCGTTTCCTGTGCAGTAAACCCAAGACTGTTTGCAAAACGCAGACATGTGCCTCGCATCCCAGTACAAATAATTCATCGCGGTTCGGCAGAAGCAAATCTAAAAATTCCTGATTGGCACAGGCATCAAAATCAGTTTTCTCGACAGTTCGATCCAGCATCAAGTGGATTTCCGGCACTGTTGGCCCAAGCCGCAACGGCTGCTGTGCGGTGCCCCAAACAGGTATATCCAGCAGCTTGGCCGCATTCGCCAATATGCTTGCGCGTTGCACCACTTGCGCCCCATCTTCTATGACGGGCATTAACTTTTCTTGCAGGTCAATGATGATGAGCGCTGACCGGGATATATCGCACAAATAGTTCATGAGGTTGTTTGCTCGTTGGATTCAAAATTTTTCAGGTTTAGTCGCTGCCTGGCTTCTCATTTTCCTGCATCGGACACACAATAATTCCGAACGTCACTGCTTGGGAGTGCCATTCTGAATGTGTCCAGAACAATTAAGGCCAGCACGATATGCGGCTTCCCAAACCATGAAAAATATTCTTTCGGAATGGCTATTGCAGCTAGATATCCTGTGACGTAGATAATTAAATTGCACAGGATAATGCCATACTAATCACTAACAGTTTTCAGATTTTTATCCAAGAATGCTTCAACATGATTCCAGAAATCGATGCGATTATTTTGATGGTACCAGCCATGCGGTTCATCGCTATACACTATCCACTCCACGTTTTTGTTATGTTCTTTAACCGCGCTATATAACTCGGTGGCGTGAACTATCGGCACCCTCCTGTCCATTTGACCATGAGCGATCAATAACGGCTGGGTCAACTTGTCCGTGTTATGCAGCGGCGAGTTTTGTTGGAACATCGCGGCATCGGCAACCGGATCGCCGACCAAGGTTTTTAAGTCGTAATCCAACGTCTCCGAACTTGCATCGGACTGTGGCGTGTTGTACCGCAAGGTTAAATCAGTCAAGCCTGCCCACTCCACCCCGCAACGAAATATTTCCGGGTTTTTAATCAGTCCCATCAGGGTTGCATAACCGCCGTAACTTGCCCCCATAATGCCCACGCGTTTTGGATCAGCCCATCCCTTTTTGACTGCCCACAGTGCGGCATCCGCCAGATCGTCCTGCATGGTCAATCCCCACTGCTTCCATCCGGCCTTGAAGAATGCGCTGCCAAAGCCCAGGCTACCCCTGAATTCGGGTTGAATCACGACATAGCCGCGTGTAGCTAAAAATTGTGCTTCTGCTTCCCATTCCCATGACGAACCGCGCACCCAGGGACCGCCGTGTACCAGCACTATCGTCGGCATCGGTCCCGTTACCTTACCTGGCGGTAGCGTGTAGTAGACCGGAATTTTCATCCCGTCTCTGGCAGTGAAATAGGCAAAGTCCCGTGTGCCCATTTGTTTCGGTTCAATTTTTGGAAATGCGGCAGCAAATCCAACCAGATGGTCTTGTGCGACGTTATAGATAAAATATTTTGTCGGCTGTCTGTCACTCGTCGATTTGACCAGTATTGCGGGCGAGTTGAGGCAGTCACTCCCACAGGACAAAAAATTGTTGGTCGTGTTTAAGACCAGATCGATCTTGTGCTGAATTTCTTTGAATTTCGGATCCAGCCACATTGTTCCCCATGCATCGCCATCATATTTAATCCCGAGAATTTTTTTACCAGGATAGTCCATGACCAACGCACCATTGAAATCAAAGCCCTGCAGTGTAATAAACGGCGCGCTTGCCAACTGTTTTTTTGCCAGATCATAGCGATATAAGGATTTGATGCCGTTATAGTTTTTTGTAACATACAGCGATGTGGGTGATTCAAAATAAAAGGGGCGAATACCATCGTGCTTGTAACAGTCGCCACTGGATATCTCTGACCACGTTTCCGATTCAGGTGCAAGGTAGGAAACGGTACATATTTCCTTTTTTTCTGAATAGGCAATTCTGGGGAAATCATTTTGATCAACCACCCAATCCCTCACATTGGCCGGCTGCGTAACCTCCAGCATATCGTTCAACTTTTGTGTTTTCGTATTCAAGCGATAGATGCGTGTGCCGGAAATTTCACCTAGCCTGCTTCCGTGTGCCAACTTGGTGACCAGTATGTCATCACTTTCGTCGTGAGTGGTGCCGAAAAACCGGTAATCCCAAGGTAGCATTTTATTTTTTACAGCGCTGCCAGTCGCTTCCTGTACATATCTGAAGTTACCAGTCATCAGCTGGATTGGATTTGAACCATCACGGTTAATGGCGACTACATCCGTTCCGGCCACAAATTCAGCTCTCTCCCTTTCGATTTCAAAAACCAGACGATTTTCGTTAACCCAATCAAGAGCTAAAATTCGATCACCTGCGGAAGTATTAATAACGGCATCACCTTTATTTAAATTTGCGGTTTCCCGAAACTCGATTGATTGCGCACCGTCTTTCATGGTGGTGACGTAAGCGACATAATTTCCTTTGGGCGAGAGGACCGCCAGAGTTTTATCCGGATTCTGAAAAAAGCTGTCGACCGGTGGCAGACTGTCAGTCGCCCACGCTGCATTGGCCAGTACGACAAAGAACAGCGATACCAAACCGCGAACAATTTGATGGATTTTCATAGATTATTTTTTGTCTCGAATTTTTATTTGTGATGTTAATTTGTTCAGGCGCCGTGTGGCTACAGAAAATGCGCCTCGGAGAGGATACCGATAGTCACGGGCAATGGATATGCCCTAAATAGGGCATTTGTGCGAAACCAGGCCGATCTGATGCAAAACAACCACAGCAACCGGAATGCAGTCTTTTGCAATGCAGCGCGGGCAAATCAACCAGACCTCAGCGCGGCCGAATTCAGCAAGTATTGTTTGCATGATGTCGTTAATTCTGGTTGCAGCAACAAGCCTTTTATTAGTCGAATGTGATCATGCAAAAAAACCCCTTGCCATGACAAGAGGTTTTTTCTGAGTTATTACAAGCTGGTACCACCTATCACTCAGCACCAATTTTCACTATCTCCAGTTCAATTCGCGTTGTCACCGACGCCGCCGGAGGTACCACGCTGCACAGTGCTTTGCGAAGCATGAACAGTGTAGTTCTGCACGATATTTGTCTTATCGAAAATAAAGACCAGTTCATTCTTTTCGACATTCGAACCACCCGCAAAAATACCGACAATCGGAATATAGCTTGCTGCTGTCGCTGTCGCGTGTGCATAGGCATAATGCCAGACTTCGCTTCCGCCATCGGTCAAGCTGACGCTGCCTGGTTCACCGTACAATGCCCTGACCTGGTCTTTGGTGGTAACGCCCTTCGTCACTTTGCTACCAACGGTGCCCATTGTTTCGGCCTTTACCCGATCGTTTCCGGCGGACGCGCAGCCGCCCAGTGCTACTACCAACACCAGCGGAAGTAAAATTTTTGTCATTGTTCACGACTCCTTATAAATTGTTTTGGCAGAATTGAATTTATTACAGAGAGCGGCCAGCCTGAAGAGCTGGCTCGCGACCTTGAACGAGAGTGCTGCCTAAGTTTGCCGGCAACACCAAAGTTCAAAGCTGAACGAACGTTATAGGGTTAAGCAACAAATTGCTATGCCCTAAATAGGGCATTTTGGGGGGAGCATGGTCAATGCAACTGAAAAATCACAAGTTTGCATCATTGATTTCGTTTTACCTCGTAGTGCAGGCACAACACACCAGACTCAAAACTTTTAGTTTTCACGAGCGTGAGTGCTGTTCTGTTCCTGATGTTTTTGAACAGGGGAATACCTTGGCCCAGCAGAATCGGATTAACGAACAGCCAATACTCATCGACCAGGTTTTCCGCCATCAGCGCGTGCGTGGCAGAGGGACTGCCGAACACTAAAATCTCGGTGCCCGCGCTGTGCTTGAGCTTGCTGATTTCTTCATTTAAATTGCTACTGATGATGTGGGTATCAGGACGATTTTTTTCCGACAGCGTGTTCGACAAAACAATTTTGCGTGCGGCTTTATACCAACGCGAATGCGCACGGTCATGCGGACTGGCGTTGGGCTGCTCGGCAGCAGTTGGCCAATACGATTCCATCATCTGATAGGTTACGCGTCCATATAGCGCCGTGTCAGTCTGCAGAATCCGCTGCTCAATATATCCAAACATTTCGTCGCTCAAGTTAATCCAGCCAAGACTGGCCATACCCTCGTCGGCGGAGGCAACAAAGCCATCCAGTGACATATGCACAAACGAAACGATTTTTCGCATGATTTTCTCCTTGATTAAAAATAAAATTTCTTAACGGCCCGCTCAATAATATTCCAACTTCTTTTTGAAAAACGAAATGTTGGCCTATTTGTAGTAAATGTGGACTGTTCTGCGTCCATCACGGTGCGTAATAAAATCCGGTCATTGATAAATCGCCGCAATGTTTTGCACCGCCAACTGGAATAAAAACCAGACGGCCGGTAAGTCGACTGATCATCAATGGGCAGTCATGTGTCTGGTCTTTATACAATCGGATATCGTCACCGGATCTCGTCGCAGTGGTCGTCCAGACTTCGGTGTTGTGGGCAACCAGTGACAGATTCACGGCTCCCTTTGCAGAATCGGCAGCGTGAGAAATGATCAATTCATAGTCACCGCTTTGGTACCGACCTAACATATCGCTCGTAATCGCTCCGGCGTGCGCTGGGCGTTGGTTCGAATTTATTGCGTGTGCAGCGGGTAAGGTGCGTTCAACAGCTCCAGACTGGTTTGCTGGTTGGTCAGGAGCCAGGAAAAACAAACGCTTTGCCTGTCCGATAAAGTCTCTTATGCGGCTGGGCGGCTCTCCATCGGTAAACTGCCCGGTCTTGGGATTGAGGTACCCCAAATCTGACCCGTCCGGATTTTGAATCAGGGTATAACCTCCGTGCGGCGCATCCGTGTAGTCCTGCCAACCCTTAACCCCGAAAATCACACCTATTACAATGGTTATGCCGCAAACCACTCGCAATAGAATACGAAACAAGGTACGCAAAAATTTTTGTGCGGATGTCGGTTGATTCACTTCTTCGCTATTTATCGGCAAGTCCATTTTTTTCTCGAAGTTGGTTAATATTTCTAGACGTCATGTCACTCTAAAAACTGCGTCCCGCAGAGGATACCGATAGTCAAGTGCGGTGGATATGCCCTAAATAGGGCATTTGTTTGGAAATCGGGCCGTTCTGATGCAAAACAACCACAGCAATGTGAATGCAGTATTTTGCAAAACAGGGGATTTGTGACTATAGACTGGTGGATTGCTTAACCTATTGCGGCCTGCCGTCACTTATCCACGCTTCGGTTGCGCTCATCGCTAATCGGTACCTGGCACAGTTAAATACATCCAGCTTACGAAGTTCGACCACCAGTAGCGCACGAAAACCAGGGACACTCTCCTCCGTCAGATTCAATATTTGCAGCGCATCAGCTATAGTCTTACGCTCTCTGACTACCAGTTGAATCACTTCATTCAATGTTTCCCGATAGCGCAGACGCACCGGATCTGGCGCTCCCGTCGCCTCCAGCACCACTTTGTATTTACTTAACGAGCGTCGATAGCTCCAGGTAAACAGATCCACCGCCATCGACACATCCAGCCGTTCATACACACCCATTGCTGCCAGCGCATAGTCATGAATACCGACATCAAGAAACGACAGCGGTGCGCAGTTATACAGCATCAGCGGAATGTTGGCGGCCAGCCTGCTGCATCGTTTATTACCGTCGTCGAACGGCTGCAGATAGGCCAGATTGATCCATAGAAAAAATGCGGATTCGAGTGGATTTTTAATCAGCCTGGCTTTGTTGATAATGGCTTCAAACATCTCGGCCAACAGTGCCGGATTCTGTGCTGGTACATAGACCGAATGACTGATGTTGACGACTTTGTGGCGGATCGCTCCCAGCGCATCAGAGTCAGACAGCAGGTCCTGCATCAGCACCGCATGCAGGTTGCGCACCAGTCCGGCATTCAAACCATATTCAGGCACTGCATCCACCAGAAATTCTATCGCCCGTTTGTGATTAAGCAGCATTACTGAGTCGGCATCGCCCGTTACCATGCCTGATTTGAACAGCTCCACCGTATCCAACAAGGTATAGCGATTTCCTTCGAGTCGCGATGATGACCACGACAGATCGATCAGCAATTGCTCCAGCACCTTTCGCGCGTAGGTTCCTGCCGGTTGTTGTCCGTGCATGCGTCCTTCGATTGCTAGTTCGCGCGCCAAACCTTCGGGAAGTAGTGAAGTCTGGTTGGGTACATAGTCGTCGACGAATTTCCGTTGGTACGTTACCGGATCGCGAGCAGCAAGCGTAACGGATAATGCAGCGCGTAGCTGCTTGCTGGCTTCAGACCAATTGGGGGATAGCGTTTTGGAGGTGCCTAAATAGGGCTCGATATCCTGAGCAATCTCAAGTTCTTGCGGAACGGCGCGTACGTTTAGAGCCAAACCATATCTGGTAGAGCGCGCCTGACCTGTACGATTAACTGCTCCGGATTCGACCAGCTGGTGCAGCTGACGTTTTACGGTCGCAGGGCTGATACCGGCAAGTTGTGCCAGTTCACTTGAGCTCACTCTGGGCCTGCCTTCAGCCGCCAGCTTGCGCATTATCGTCAACAGATGTTCAAAGTTTGATTGAATATTCATGGCTCATATCCGCTCATATTGGCTCATTCTCACGTATATCAGCGCAAAACAAGCCGATATGAGCCAATAATACCATTGTTGAGCCGATACTTTACGAATCTTGAGCGAATGTGAGCTGATTCGCACTAACCCAGCCCAGCAATTTTTTAATCGGCGCAGGCAACGGCGCTTCATCGCAGGCGGCCAACGAATACCAGACATGGGTATCTTCAGCGACTGCCCTGGCGATATTTTTCAGGCTGCATTGATACGGATTGATTTCCAGTTTGAAGTGCGTGAAAACATGGGTGAATTTATTCAGTTCCCGTATCGTATCGGGCTCGCCAAATTCCTCGACCGCGCGCTGAATTTGTCGCAGCACCTGCTGCGCAGTTTTATCCTCTTCATACGCCAACTCGGGCAATGAAAACAAACCGCCCCAGATACCAATTTGCGGGCGCTTTTCCAGCAGCACCTGGCTTGATTGATCAACGATCAGCAACATCCTGATCTGCTTGGTCGGGATAGCTTTTTTGATTTTTCTGGAAGGCAGTTCGGCAATGCGATTGGTCGCAAATGCGACGCATCTGTTTTGCAGCGGACAATCATTGCAACGCGGTTTGGTGCGAGTGCACAGCGTTGCGCCCAGATCCATCAAACCTTGCGTATACGATTGAATGTCCGCTACTGGCAGCAACGCTTCAGCACGCTGCCACAAATCATTTTCAACCGATTTGGTACCGGGAAAGCCATCAACACCAAACACGCGGGTGAATACACGTTTGACATTGCCATCCAAAATTGCAGCACGGGCGCCATAGGAAAATGCTGCGATGGCTGCGGCAGTTGATCTGCCTATACCGGGCAGATCGGCCAGCAATTCAGGCTGATGAGGAAATACGCCGTCGTATTCAGAAACGATGCGTTTGGCACAGGCATGCAGGTTGCGCGCACGAGTGTAATATCCAAGACCGCTCCAGTGCGACATAACCTGTTCGCTGCTGGCGTTGGCCAGACTGGCAACATCCGGAAAGCTGTTAAGGAAGCGCTGGTAATACGGAATGACGGCCGTTACCTGGGTCTGCTGCAACATGATTTCAGATAACCAGACCCGATAGGCATCTTTGCTTTTTTGCCACGGCAGGTTGTGCCTGCCATGGCCTTTTTGCCAGTGTATGACTGCATGGGAAAAACCGGGATCGCTGAACTTGCTACTATTCTCGTCAGAACTAACTATTTTTTTCAAGCTGCCACCGGTACATGTCCTAATGTGCCGGACAGCGCCGACATGATTTCTGATTCCAGTTCAGCCAGACCGGTTTTCAGCCCTTCGATTTCGGATTGCATCACTTCGAACGACATGATTTTATCTTCCAGGCTGTCGGTCGCCATATTGATGCGCTGTATCGATTGCATGCGATTTTTAAGCTGCAGTTTGTGTTCCTGAATTTGCGCTTCCAGCGGTGCCATGATGGCCTTTTGCCAGGATTCGACATCACGATTTGCACTGAGGAACGTTTGCTTGACCCGGTTGGCGATGGAGTCGAAGAATTTTTGCATCATCGTTTTTTGCGAGGTCGTCAGCAGAGTGACCACGCCGAACTGTTTTTGGAAGATGGCTTCCACCGCATCCAGTTCCGCGCGATATTTATCCAGCGAAAACGGCATAGGCGTATTCAGCGTCAGACCATGTTCGGTAGAGAATTTCTTGTACATGATGCTCATCATTTCAAAAATCTCATTGGTTTTTTGACTGGACATAGTCAGGTTGCGCCTGGTCCTGCCAAAGAAATCCAGCACGGCCGATCGCATACCGGTAGAAAAACTGCTGCTGTCCATGGCATTGCGGGTCTTTCTGACTTCTTCTTTTAAAATATCCATGCCGAGATTGGTAAACACTTCGGTAGATAAACGGGTAAAGACTGCGCGCGTACCCTGCAGTTTCATAATGCTTTGATCAAATTCCTGCTTTTCGATTTCCACGCGTTTCATCATGTGTTCAATGACTTTTTTATTTTTGCCGCGCAGTCCTTTTAATTCCGACATCTGCTCGAACACGCCGCGATGCCGTGCACTCAGCAATGATTGCTGTACTTGCAGCAGACTCTGGATGTCGGTGTTTAATTGCGAACGGATGATTTCCTGTTTGGATGGAATGAGCTCATCAGATAAGGCACGTTCCAATTTCAGCAAACGGCTTTTCGCCAGCAATGGCGCATCGCCGTGAATTTTTGCCACCAGCCCTTTTTGCGCAGATACCGGGAAAATCTGATGTTCAGTCAGCGACAGTAAATGAGCGGCTGAGGTAATCTGACTCTTGATCTGCGATTCGATTTCCTCTTCGCTGCGCAGCTCATCCCACATGCTGTCGATTTTATTCAGTATCACCATACGGCCTGGACCTGCACCGATATGATTGCGCCAGACATCGATATCGCTCTTGGTTACGCCCGTATCTGCGGCCAGGATAAACAGCACCGCATGTGCGTTGGGAATGAGATTGAGCGTTAATTCCGGCTCGGTACCGATCGCGTTTAGACCCGGCGTATCGACAATAATCAGTCCGTCTTTGAGCAAAGGATGTGGGAAGTTGATAATCGCGTGACGCCACTGGGAAATTTCCACCATACCGTTTTCGTCAATCTCCAGTGCAGAATCCGGATCGTCTTCGTGATACAGGCCATACAATTTAGCCTCAGCTGCAGGTACTTTTTTGGTCAGGCTGACTTGCTTGAAGGCTTCCAGCATCAGGTCTGCCGAGTTAATCTCTAACGGCAGCACCGTCCATACCTGGCTTTGTGATTTAAATTCGCTGGTGGTTTGTGTTTCGGCGCGGGTCTCGATAGGCAGCAAGCGGATACTGGGTGGAAAAGTATCGTCGTACAGCAGTTCGGTTGGGCACATCGTGGTACGGCCGGCAGAAGAAGGCAAAATCCGCTGACCGTAATCCGCGAAAAATATCGCGTTGATTAATTCGGATTTACCTCGGGAAAATTCAGCGACAAAAGCAATGGTCAATTTATCGTCCGTTAATTTTTCCAACAAGTGCGTGATGCGCTGCTCGGTGACGACATCGGACGTATTGGCCGCGCGGGTCCAGGCCCGATACCGATGCAGTGAATTCACCACTCCACTGCGCCATTCACTATATTGTTGGAATTTTTTAACCAGAGTACTCATGATTCCCTCTTCATTTGCTTTTAGTTTTAATGTTTTTCAATCTGGTGCAAGGCCTCTGCAAAACGCAACGCATGTTTATATATGCGGTTTCTGACTCAGCGTTGACATTTTACACAGTAAAAAGTAGAACGCTGGCCCTGCTGTATCTGCCGGATCTCTGACTGGCACACTCTGCACGGCAGTCCGGTCCGGTTATAAACAAAATAGTTCTGCTGAAAATAGCCGGACGCGCCGTTCACGTTCACAAAGTCTTTCAAACTGCTGCCTCCCTGTATTATCGCTTCGGCAAGAATTTTTTTTATGGCCGCTGCCAGTTTTTTATAACGCGCCAGACTCAGTTCGTCTACCGGCGTCAACGGGCTGATACCAGAAAGGTAGAGACTCTCTGAAGCATAGATGTTTCCGACGCCAACTACAACATCACCGGCCAATAACATTTGCTTAACGTTGATTCTACGATGTCTGGTCTCTTTATATAAGACTGCGCCATTAAATTGATCTGTTAACGGCTCCATTCCCAGCTTTCGCAGCAAAGGGTGTTGTTCTATTACACCATCACGGGCGTCATGCCACAGCACGGCGCCGAACCGGCGTGGATCGGTCAGTCTTAAAATCTGCCGACCTAAAACAATATCGACATGATCATGAATTTGGACTGGTGTATTTTTTGGCAATATACGAATATGGCCGGACATACCCAAATGGATGATCAGGGTGCCGTGCTTAAAAAGCACCAGCAAATATTTGCCGCGACGCCCGGTACTTTGCACCGTGTGCCCGACCAGATTTTCTTCCAGGTTTTCCGGGAACCGCCAGCGCAAGCCTGATCGGCGCAAAACGAGTCCCGTCACTTTATGTGACACTAAATACGGGCTCACCCCCAAACGGGTAACTTCAACTTCTGGTAATTCGGGCATAATTCTATCTATTCATTTTGTCAGCATAGCGACATGTTGACCTACTTAGGCTGTTATTCAAACAGGATTTATCTCTTGAAAATTTCTTCTATTATTGCACCCCGGACCCTGGGTCATAGCTTATTACACAGCTTCTTAATCAGCGTGTTATTTGGCTGCATGACAGGCTGCACCAATTTAACGCCACCCTCCACATTAACCGCAAAGCCAGTTGCAGCGACCGAGACGGCGCCCGACTCGGCAACACTGGGGGATGAGCAGGCTGCTGCGGATGCCGACACCCAGGACTTGCCGAAATTAGTGCTGACTGATGAAATATTTTTTAAAATCGTCAGCGCTGAAATCGCGTTTCAGCGCGGTGCTTTTCCCGAGGCGTATGCCACCATTATGGCAGTAGGCTTGCAAACCCGTGATCCGCGACTGCCAAAACGTGCTCTGGAAATGGCCTTGATCGCCAAACAGCCGGCACAGGCATTTTATGCGGCGCGCGTCTGGTACGAATACGCTCCAAAATCCGAAGAGGCGCTGCAATACTACCTGGGCTTTTTAATTCTCAATAGCGATTATGCACAAGTTAAAACGCTGCTGGCCGATCATCTGGAAAGTGCCACCCCCAAAGAGCGCGGCTTGCTGATACTGCAATCGCAGCGTCTGGTGATGCGCAGCGCGGACAAAACTGCGGCGTTCGACCTGCTGGAAGAGGTATTTAGGCCTTATCCGGATTATCTGGAAACGCACCTCGCTTTGGCACAGGCTGCCTATGCCAACAAAAACAATGTACGCGCCATGGTCGAAGCGCAAGCTGCGTTAAAGATCAATCCCAACTCGCAAATCGCGGTATTAACCGTGGCGCAGGTCAGCCCATCTCCCGAAGAAGCCCTTAAAGTCCTGGCGGATTTTTTGACCCAATACCCAAAGGCAGATGAAGTAAGACGCGCCTATGCAGGCATGCTGATCGAGCAAAAACAGTATGACCTGGCGCGTGCCCAGTTCGACAAACTGCTTGCCGACAAACCTGACGACCCGAATATTTTGTATACCCTGGGGGTGTTGTCGCTGCAATTAAACGACATTCCAACCGCCGAAAAAGACTTGAAGGCATTTGTCGACCAGATAGAGGAGTCCCAATCCGAACAACGTGATCCAACCACGGCTTATCTGTATTTATCGCAAATTGCAGACGACAGAAACGATGGCGTCGCTGCGCTGAACTGGCTGGCCAAAATTCAATCGTTCGACGGAAAAAATGCCGCTTATTTCAATGCGCAATTGCGTCGCGCGATTTTGATTGCGAAGTACGATACGCTGGAGCAGGCGCGTACTTTTCTGCACGATCTGACGGCCACACCGGAAGAAAAAAATCAGATTATCCAGCTGGAAGCAGAACTGCTGCGCAATGTGGATCGCGATCAGGAAGCGATGGATTTGCTGCAGCAGGCGATCAAAACGAATCCCGACAATGCGGATCTGTTATACGACTATGCGATGATCGCTGAAAAACTGGACCGCGTTGATGTCATGGAAAAAGCATTGCGTCACGTGATCGAAATCAATCCGACCAACCAGCAGGCTTACAATGCGCTGGGCTATTCATTTGCCGATCGGAATATTCGTCTGCCGGAAGCGCGTGTGCTGATCGAAAAAGCACTGTCGCTGGCACCTGATGACGCATTTATTATTGACAGCATGGGCTGGCTGGAATTCAGAGAAAACAAAATTGAATCCGCGCTGGCCAATTTGCAGCGCGCCTACAAATTACGTCCTGATGCCGATATCGCCGTGCATGTGGGTGAAGTGCTATGGAGGATGGGCGAGCAGAAAAAAGCGATCGCAATCTGGAAAGAAGCGCAGCAAAAAGATCCCAAAAATGCTTCATTGAAGAGCACGCTGGAACGCCTTAAAGTCAATCTATAACAATAACTCTATGCCCTCAAACTTTCTGGTTCGCTTATACTCAGTCGCGCTGCCGCTTGTTCTTCTGTTTGTACTGTCGGCCTGCAGCAGCATGTCGCCGCAGCTTGCCAATGTCCCGTTGACTACGCGCGTTTATCAGCCGCAAATTCAGATGTCCGGGCGTTTATCTGCGCAATACGAAGCCAATTACCGTGAGCAGTCGATCAGCGTGCATTTCGACTGGTCGCAAACGCCACAGCAAACCGCGATCAGCTTTAGCTCGCCTACCGGACAAATCGTAGCAACGATATTGATTAATGGCCAAGGTGCACAGCTGACGCAGGCGGACAAGCCGACGCAATACGCCAGCGACATCAATCAGCTGTCTACCGAAGTTCTCGGCTGGCCGATGCCGGTTGCCGGACTGCGCGACTGGTTGCAGGGTTTTGTGGATGCGGATCACAGTCTGCCGCTGACGCAAGCGACTGCCAGCCAGCCCATTAATGTCGACGGCTGGTCGTTACGCTACGCGAGCTGGCTAACCGAAAATAATATCGAACGGCCTAAGCGACTCGATTTGTCACGCCAGACCGAACAGGCTGGCCTGGTGTCACTGCGCATCGTGGTGGATGACTGGACCACGCCATGACGCCGGTGTTTCTGCCGCAGGTCAGCTTTAACCATTGTCCTGCACCTGCAAAATTAAACCTGTTTTTACACGTCACCGGACGGCGCGCAGATGGCTATCATTTGCTGGAATCGGCATTCCAATTAATCGACCGTAGCGACGTCTTACATTTCACCTTGCGTGACGATGCTCAAGTCATACGCTGCAATGAGATTGCCGGCGTTCCGGCAGAATCTGATCTGGTGGTCCGTGCTGCCAAATTATTACAGTCTCATACCGGCTGCCGGTCAGGCGCCGAGATCACCCTGGATAAAAATTTGCCCATGGGCGGCGGATTGGGTGGCGGATCATCGGATGCGGCCACCACACTGATCGCCCTGAACTGTCTGTGGGATACCCAATTAACACGTCAACAACTGATGGATTTGGGTGTAAGACTGGGGGCCGATGTGCCTTTCTTTCTATTCGGGCACAACGCCTTTGCGCAGGGTATAGGCGAACAGCTTACCCCGCTCGCGACACCGGACTGCTGGTATGTGGTGATAGAACCCGGCGTTTCTGTGCCCACTCAGGCAATATTTTCCTCAAAAGCATTGACAAGGAATAGCCCATCTATTAAAGTAGCGGACTTCCAACATTACCCCCAAGGTAACTGGAAAAATGATTTGCAAAGCGTCGCTGTTCAGTTATTTCCTGAAGTTTTATTCGCCTTAGAATGGCTGACTGACTACGGAAATGCGAGAATGACAGGCTCTGGTTCTTGTGTATTTTGTGCCTGCGATAGTGTAGCGGCGGCCACTGAGATACTCAATAAAATTTCGGGCAGCACCAGTAACAAGTTGCGAAATTGGAACGCCTGGAAGACCAAATCGCTAAAGGGACATCCTTTGGCACCATGGATAAAGTCATAGTTTATAGTTTCGCCATATAAATCGTGCAAGTTTTAAACGTAGGGGATTCGCCAAGCTGGTTAAGGCACTGGATTTTGATTCCAGCATACGGAGGTTCGAATCCTCCATCCCCTGCCAACAATTCAAGCCGCCGCATTTCGATGATGTGGCGGCTTTTAAGTTTTAATCGGCGCTGAAGTAAGATTAATTCGACGTTGATTTTTTCAAAGTTCCTTGATTTCAGTTCGCATTTAAAAAATAAATCGGCTATAAATAATCAGGTGCCTATTTTTTTTTAGGCAAACGGAATAACCATTTCGCCAAGAGGCTAGCATGGCACACGATAACTTGATGATCTTCACCGGCAATGCCAATCCAGCGTTAGCAGCAGGCGTCGCAACGCAGTTGGGTTTGACACTGGGCAAAGCAGCGGTTTCGAAATTTTCTGATGGTGAAATCGCCGTCGAAATCAATGAAAACGTCCGCGGTAAAGACGTATTTGTCATCCAATCGACCTGCGCACCAACCAACGACAGCCTGATGGAGTTGATGTTAATGGTCGATGCACTCAAACGTGCCTCAGCCGGTCGGGTTACCGCAGCGATTCCTTACTTTGGCTATGCGCGACAAGATCGCCGCCCACGTTCCGCACGTGTGGCAATTTCTGCCAAGGTGATCGCCAACATGCTGGAAGAAGTCGGTGTCGAACGCGTCATCATCATGGATTTGCATGCGGATCAGATTCAGGGCTTCTTTGATATCCCGGTTGATAACATCTATGCATCGCCGCTGTTGTTAAAAGATTTAATCTCCAAAAATTACGCAGATTTATTAGTTGTATCACCAGACGTTGGCGGCGTGGTGCGTGCGCGTGCGTTGGCCAAACATTTGAATTGCGACCTGGCGATTATCGATAAACGCCGTCCAAAAGCCAACGTGTCTGAAGTCATGAACATCATCGGTGAAGTCGAAGGCCGTAACTGCGTGATCATGGATGACATGGTTGATACCGCCGGCACTCTGGTCAAAGCGGCTGAAGTATTAAAAGAACGCGGCGCGAAAAAAGTATTGGCGTATTGCACACACCCGGTTTTATCCGGTCCGGCAATCCAGCGCATTAGCGATTCGCCGCTGGATGAGTTGGTCGTAACCGACACAATTCCACTGACAGAAGCCGCCATGAAATGCGGAAAAATCCGTCAGCTGTCATGCGACGCGATTTTGGCTGAGACTATCCGCCGCATTACCAAAGGCGATTCAGTCATGTCGCTGTTTGCAGATTAATTGGTTTTACAGACAGCCAGATTTGGCTGTCTTTTTTCGTCCCCTGGTCGCGGGGGACTCAACGTAACAGCGCAACCCGCTATTACACATTTTGGAGTATCACATGAAAGTTATTGCATTTAAACGCGAATTACAGGGCACCGGAGCGAGCCGCCGCCTGCGTAAAACTGGCCAGACGCCAGGTATCGTCTACGGCGGTACAGCGACACCAGTTGCTATCACATTGGATCACAACGCGTTGTACCATGCGTTGAAAAAAGAAGTGTTCCACGCTTCTATCCTGGATCTGGAAATTGATGGCGTAGTTGAAAAAGTATTGTTACGTGACTTCCAAGTCCACGCGTACAAACAATTGGTATTGCACGCTGATTTCCAGCGCGTAGATCCTAACCACAAAATCCACGTTAAAGTGCCTCTGCATTTTGTGAATGCCGATATTTCCCCAGCTGTTAAATTGCACGCTGCAGTAATCAGCCACGTTATGGTTGAACTGGAAATCTCATGTTTGCCAGCGCAACTGCCTGAATTTATCACTGCTGATCTGTCCAAACTCGACGCTGGTCAATCTTTGCACGTTAAAGATATCGCATTGCCAGAAGGCGTTACTGCGATTGTTCACGGTGACAATCAGACTGTTGCTATCGCTGTTATTCCAGCCGGCGCAACTGCTGCTGAAGCTGAAGCGGCACCCGCTGCAGCTCCTGCTAAAGCTGCTCCTGCTGCGAAGCCTGCTGACAAGAAATAATCGACGCCGAATTCTTTCGCATCGATATGAAAATGCCACGCACCATAAGCGTGGCATTTTTTTTGCGCTCAAGATTGGCGCTAGTGTGCGAGTAACTCTGCGCGAAGTACCTTGCGCAAAACTTCAACCGTAACAGGGGTTGAATTAACGGCAATCAGTAGCGGGAACGACAGCGCCACGCTTGCCCTTGCTGAAATCATAGTTTGTCTTCATACGAATATCCATTTAAAAAAAGACAATTTTTATACATTTTTTATTCTGCATCTAATTCTTTTCATGATTTTTTTATACACGTTTCGCTAGACTGCTTGCATGCCAATAAGGCTTTTGGAGTCACAATCATGAATACCCTGAAATATATAGTTATCGCCGTTTTGAGTTTTGCCGTATGTTCATCCGCACTGGCTGCGCAAGATGATTTAATGCTGGATCAGATACACAAATCGCAAAAGTTAAAAGCTCTATCAGGCAAAACAAATAATGCTGATAAGGCAAATGCCGTTACCAAATTACAGCAACCTACCCTGCCATAAAAAACAGGGGCCGATGCGGGAGTACCGTTCAAAATCAAAAAAACGCGGCGCCACACTATTGTGGCGCCGCGGTTTGCCTGGCCTGCCGGATATTCCGCGTCAGCTACCGTGATTGATACGATTTTCCGCGCTCGCCAAAAAGACTTCGCCGCGACCTATTGCCCTCATCACGAGTTGCTTTGAAATTAGATCCAAGGTATTCAACGCCGCTTGGTCAATGATCATTCCGTTCCACGACTTGCATTTCCAAAGCTTCACTCCAGTCAGCGTGCTGCCACGCAGATCGGCTCCATCAAAAACGGCGTCATCGACCCTGGCTCCACTGATGTCTGCCTTGCGCATATCTGCAAAAGCTAAAATCGCGCCATTGAACTCCGCGCCAGTCATCTGTGCATTTTCCATGATCGCTCTGGTCAATGTCGCGTTATGGAATATCGACCTATGGCCTATCATCCCGGTCATTGTTGCGTGAGTCAGATCGGATCCGCTAAATTTCGCACGAGAAGCATTCGCATGCGACATGTCTGCCTCTATCAATTTGCCCGAAAATGTACATCCGCTGCAATTTGAACGAATGAATTTTGTCCGGGACAGGTCGCCTCCAAATACCCGCGCCATATTCCCATGGATGTGCCCCCAATCGCGGTGCTGGCTAACCTGCTTGCTGAAATAGCCATCAGATAAATCGGCAGCAGATAAATCGAGGGATTCGAAGCGAATTCCCCGGTGATTCTTGATACCTGTCAAATCCTGCCCCCTCAGATCTACAGTTTCAAACGAAAAAGGCGTCGCTTCTAACGCGTCTGCATACTCCCCGCCCTCTTCGAATGCGATCCTGTAAATAATTGCCCTCTGCTCGCTGGACCCTTCAAGCATCTTACGCAGCGGTATCGCTGGGCTACACCAATGGTCAAGTGCTTCTTTAAATTCGACTTTTAGCTTTTTCATCGAGGTCAACATGCCAGCATATCCGGGTTTTTCGCCAGCTACCTTGAATAGCATTTTCTGTAACTCACCTCCACGTCGACCGGTCAAGATGGAATACAACAACCCGATTTTTTTCTGTTCAAATGCCTGGCGTATGGTGTGCATTTGACTTTTTTGAGATCCCGATACAAGATCGTTTTTCAGAATAATCTCCACACGGGATGTGTTCGCTTCTGAAAATAATTCTTCATCGGCTATTTCAGCCTTTTCCGCAATCATAAGAAGAATGTCAGCCGGTAGCTGTGCTCCCGTACCTTCGTCTATCAACCTCACTTCCGTTCTTGATATTGTATTCAGCCTATCTCTGACTTGTCCGTCGAGATACGTCGTTCCTATTGATATCGGAATTGGCGTCTGTTGCGATTCAGATTGATGTTCGACGGATTCAATCGTTTCCTGATCAGGTTGCGATTGGGTCGGTGAGCCAAGGTTGAGCCTTGGATAACTTATTTTGGGCAGAACTGGTAAGAGCATTATGGGCCTATTAACGATATGTGATTGTCATCTAGAACGAACTGATTTGTTGCGCCGAAGTGTCCGCCAGAACTATCGTTACGACAATTCTGGCATCCACCATCAGGGCGAACTATTAATCGAGTACTGCATCTGCGAGGTAATGCGTTTCCTTTGTCTCGATTGACACATCCCGTATAATCGCTGGATGCAAAACTTACTCCACAACCTAAATCCGGAACAACACAGCGCCGTCACTCTTCCCGCCGAATCGGCCCTGATTCTGGCGGGCGCCGGTTCCGGCAAAACCCGGGTGCTGACTACCCGCATCGCCTGGCTGATACAAACCGGACAGACCTCACCTAGCGGTCTGATGGCGGTGACGTTTACCAACAAGGCCGCCAAGGAAATGCAGGCGCGTTTGTCGGCGATGTTGCCGATCAATACCCGCAGCATGTGGATAGGCACTTTTCACGGCCTATGTAATCGCCTGCTGCGCGCGCATTTCAGAGATGCCAGCCTGCCGCAGACTTTCCAGATTCTGGATAGCCAGGATCAGTTGGCCATGGTCAAGCGCATATTGAAAGCCCAACAAATTGACGATGACAAATACCCGCCACGTTCGGCCGTGTATTTCATTAACAGCGCCAAGGAACAGGGTCTACGTGCCGCCAAGGTGCAAACCTATGATCCGACCAGCCGCCAGTTCGCTGAGATTTACGGCATCTATGAACAGCAGTGCCAGCGCGATGGCGTGGTCGACTTTGCCGAATTATTGCTGCGCACCGTAGAGCTGCTGGCCAGCAATCAGCCATTGCGGGAGCACTACCAAAACCGTTTCAAACATATTCTGGTGGATGAGTTTCAGGATACGAATGACCTGCAATATCGCTGGATCAAACTGATGGCAGGTTCGTCGGCGGCGGTACTGGCGGTGGGCGATGACGATCAAAGTATTTATGCATTCCGTGGCGCGAATGTCGGCAATATGGCGTCGTTCGAGCGCGAGTTCCAGGTTAAAAATCGCATCAAGCTGGAGCAGAATTATCGCTCGCATGGCCATATCCTGGACGCTGCCAACGCGCTGATTTCAAATAACGTCGAGCGCCTTGGAAAAAATCTGCGTACCGATGCCGGGCAAGGTGAATTGATCCGCATTCAAGAAGCGGAAAGTGACCTGTTCGAAGCGAAGTGGATGGTCGAGCAGATTAAAGAACTGACCCGGCAAGGTATCGCGAGTAGCGAAATCGCCCTGCTATATCGCTCCAATGCACAGTCCCGCGTAATTGAACATGCCCTGTTTTCAGCAGGATTGCCATATCGCGTGTATGGCGGACAGCGTTATTTTGAGCGGGCCGAAGTCAAACATGCAATTGCCTATCTGCAGTTGATGGACAATCCGCACAATGACTCGGCATTTTTGCGCGTCATGAATTTCCCGGCGCGCGGTATAGGCGCCAAAGGTCAGGAGAGCTTGCAGGATGCGGCACGGCAGCGCGGTATTTCACTTTACGCAGCGGTTCCGCATTTGGCGGGCAAAGCCGGCTCGACTCTGAGCGCATTCGTCAAGCTAATCGAGGCGGCGCGATTTGAAACACAAATGCTCCCGTTGCCCGAATTAGTGCAGCGCGTGTTAGAAATGAGTACCTTAATCCAGCATTATCAAAACGAAAAAGAAGGTGCGGATCGCATAGAAAATCTGGAGCAGTTAGTCAATGCCGCGGCATTGTTTGTCAAAGAAGAAGGATTTGATCCGCACGCGCCTGCCTTGCTGGGGCCAGCCAGCTCGACCAGAACCAGTCTGGCGCAAAACGATGGCACACAAATTCTCGATGCCGATGCTGCCTTGAATACCTTGATGTCACCGCTATCCGCCTTTCTGTCGCACGCTTCCTTGGAAGCCGGCGACAATCAGGCGCAAGCCGGGCAGGACGCGTTGCAGCTGATGACGGTGCACTCCGCCAAAGGTCTGGAATTTGACGCCGTGTTTATTACCGGTCTGGAAGAAGGCCTGTTCCCGCATGAGAACAGCGCCAAAGAAACCGGCGGTGTGGAAGAAGAGCGGCGTCTGATGTACGTGGCAATCACGCGGGCCAGACAGCGTTTGTTTATCAGCTTTGCGCAGACCCGCATGCTGCATGGTCAAACCCGCTATAACAACAAGTCACGGTTTTTAAATGAACTGCCTGAAGAAAACGTTAAATGGCTGTCGCCGCAGCAGCAGCGTAACTGGTTTGCCACGCCCAAATCGGCCTGGGATAGCGACGGACATTTTTCAGAGAGTGTCAATTTTCAGTCCGGGACGAAAAACCCATCGCATCACAATATTACAATAGCCAATGAACACGGCTGGCGCACGGGACAAAATGTGCAGCACGCGAAGTTCGGCGAGGGAGTCATAACTAAAATCGAAGGCAGCGGAACCAACTGCCGGGCACATATTCATTTTAATAAATTGGGATTGAAGGTTCTGGATTTAAACATTGCCAAATTAGAGAAAGTTTAATCATGACAGTTACGCCCTTTATCCAATATGCCGCAGCCATTATTTTTGCGATTGCGGTATTGCACACGTTCTTCACCAAATTTTTTCAGCATCTGGCGCACTCCGATACCAGGCACGCTGGATTTTGGCATTTGATGGGTGAAGTTGAGGTGGTGTTTGGATTCTGGTCGTTTATTCTGCTGCTGGTGATTGCCTTTGCGCAAACTGAAAAACAGGCTATCGCGTATCTGGAAGATCAGAATTTTACCGAAGCGTTATTTGTATTTGTGATCTTGACGATAGCCGCTACCAGTCCGATCCTGGCGTTTGTGAACAATCTGGTGGATCGCATCAACACGATTCTGCCGGTGCCCGGTGTGATAGGACGCTATTTTTTATGTCTGTCTTTAATCCCTCTGCTGGGTTCATTCATCACCGAACCGGCTGCGATGACGTTGTCTGCCCTGTTGCTGCGCGACGTGTACTTTAACAAGGCTGTCTCAAACCGATTCAAATATCTGTCGCTGGCGGTGTTGCTGGTGAATATTTCGATAGGCGGTGTGCTGACGCCCTACGCTGCGCCGCCGGTATTGATGGTGGCAGAGACATGGGGCTGGGATTTGCATTTTATGTCGTCGGTATTTGGCTGGAAGGCAGCGATTGCAGTTCTGATTAATGCGCTGTTAGTCAGTATTATTTTTAAAAATGAGTTGGCAAAATTGGGCGCCGAGAGTACCAAACCGGTAGACTCACTCAAGATGCCAGCCATACTGATCATCGTGCATTTGGCATTTTTATTTGCCACTGTCTGGTTCAGTCACCATCCGGTGGTGTTTATCGGCCTGTTCCTGTTTTTCCTCGGCTTCACCCACGCTTATCCAGAACATCAAAGCAAACTGATGCTCAAAGAGGGATTGTTGGTGGGATTCTTTTTAGGCGGCTTGGTCGTGCTGGGTGGACTGCAGCAATGGTGGCTGCAACCTTTGATTTCGCAAATGCAGGCCGGCACCTTATTTTTCGGCGCGATAGGTTTAACCGCCTTGACCGATAATGCTGCGCTCACCTATTTAGGTTCACTGGTAGACGGGATCAGCGACACCGCCAAATATGCGCTGGTTGCCGGTGCGGTAACTGGCGGTGGCTTGACCGTGATCGCCAACGCACCCAACCCGGCGGGATTTGCGATATTAAAAGAATGTTTTGATGAACAGTCGATCAGCCCGTTAAATGTGTTCCTGGCTGCGCTGGCTCCCACCATTATCGCTGCGGCCTGTTTTTATTTTCTTTGATTGATGAGTTGTTCACCGCCTGGCAGGTTGAGCCAGGCTTCGTAGGTTGGGCTAGGCTTCGTAGGTTGGGCTA